>ERZ1739169.264-NODE-264-length-9635-cov-13.868372_pt1 | contig 9635 bp, 19 predicted proteins | sample MGYA00581756_ERZ1739169 | MGnify/ENA primary metagenome ERZ1739169 (study PRJEB40789, sample SAMEA7425667) | Salamandra salamandra | biome: salamander skin | place: Germany | collected 2020-03 | study: cvxcv | reverse complement strand
AAGCCCCGGCCATTGGCTCGGGGCTTTTCTTCCGGAAACGCGACATCCGCCTACGGGCATCAGTCTCGTCGTTAGACGGTAGTCATCACGGATTGAGGGGGATTATGCACCCGTGATACGAACTTGGCAACATAGAACTCGAATTCATGAACGGCACGGACCAGAATGTCGTCGAATTCCCGCACCCGCATCCCCTGCATCCGGCAAATGATGGCCGGCGGCTGTCGCAGAACGTAGTAGGACCGCAACAGCGCTGTTTCTCGCGGCAGGCCTCGATATCCCGCCGCGGTGCGCCAGCAAGCCTCGATCAACTCTGCATCCGCCTCGTCCTTCTCCGGATGCGGATGCTCGCTGTCTTCGCCGCGCGGTAGCTTGCCCGCCCTGCGGGCCAGTTCCTGGCACACCTGGTACGTGGGCGAGACCGAGAAGGACGGACGATCGCGCATCACGGCGCCCCAGTTCTCGAGCCTTTCGTGGAAGTCGGCCGGCAGGCGGTCCAGCAGCAGTTTGGGAATGGTCATGGCGCGGCGCGCTCCTCGTACTTCGAACAACGTTGACCGATCTCTTCGCCCAGGGCGCAGCGCAGGACGCGCCGGCCGCCGAAGGGGTTGGTGATCAGGCGGATTTCCTTGCAGCCGGCGCAGGTGCGCGCCGGCGGGGGTTCTTGGCGGCGCTCCAGCAGCTTGGCCGGGTCGCCGCGCTCGGCTTGGTGTGTCCAGGTCATCGAAATACGCCCCGTGCGCGCAGGTAAGATGGAGAATTCAACTTCTTCACAGGTGAACCATGACTGTCCCCGTTTCCATCTTCTCCGGCGGCTCCAACAATGAAGACTTGATCAGCCGCGAACCCGGCGTCGAACATCATGTCGACGGCTACGAAGGTTTCGTCGCGCTGACGGCCCACCGCCCCGATGCGGTGCGCACCCGCAGTGTGTACACCGGTCAGGTCCGCGCCACTGAGGCCGAGGCCATGGAAGACGCCAAGCAGTTGGTGATCTCGATCGACCCGGATCAGTACGTCTAGTCCGCTCATGCTTTGCGCTCCTGCGCCACGGCCCAGTGCAGGATTGCCAGGGCGTCGGCGTCGTTGTCGGTCTCGGGCCGGAAGCCGCGGGCGCGCGCCTGAGCTTCCATGGCGGCCTTGTCGGCGTTGCCCTTCCCTGTCCAATGCTTCTTGATCGTGCCCACGCCCACCGGCACCAGACGCACGCGATGGCTGTCGGCCACCAGCTCGGTGAGCGCCAGGAAGGCGCCGTAGGCGTGGGCGGCGTCCGTGCCGGCGTGGCGCTTGACGTCCTCGTAGGCGATGACGTGGACGTTGTTGTGCGCCACCACCTCGTGCAGGAAGGTGCGGAACCGCTGCCAGCGCTGGCCGGGCGACCAGGACTTGCGCGGGGCGAATGACTCAGTCCCGTGGGTGATCGGCCGGTCGCGCATCTGCAGCGCCCAGCCCAGCTTCGTGCCTAGGTCCAGCGCCAGGATATTGACGTTCAGCGCCGGCGCGGGCCCAGCCTCGGCACCACCACCAAACCAAGCATTGGCGAGGGTTTCGGCGCTGGCGCGCGCCGTTTCGGCACCAGGTCGGGCCCAGGGGTCGGGTGCGGTGCCCGCCAGCGTGCCGGCCATCGGGTCGTAGGGGTCGGTGAGGTTCGGTGTGGTGTTCAAGCTTCAACTCCTGCGCGGCGGTGCAACACGTGGCGCATCTTGTCGGCGAACTCCTCGCACTGGGCGCGGGTGCCGACGATGACGGGGATGTAGTCGGTCTTGGCGTTGCAGGCGAACGAGGCCTGGTTCTTCTCCAGCGCGCTGGCGAGCGGCTGGATGTGGAACAGGCCCTGGCGCTGCGACCATTCGAGGGTGTGCAGGTGGTCCATCAGTCTCTCAAGCCTCCGGAATAGATCGGCTTTTGCGGGCGCCCGAACTCCCAGCCGCCGGCGAGGTTTTCGAACCGGCTCTCGTGGGCGATGAAGGAAAGGCCGACGCGCCCGGGGTGCCCCTGGCGGTTCAGGCCAACGTTGACTTCGCAGATGCCCCGGTCGGTGGTGGCCTCGTTGTAGACCTCGTCCCGGTACAGGAATAGCGCGGCGTCGCAGTCCTGCTCGATGGCGCCGGAATCGCGCAGGTCGGACGCCATCGGGCGCTTGTTCGGCCGGGCCTCGACGTTGCGATTCAGCTGCGACAGCACGATGATCCCGATGCCCATGGACATGGCCATGCCCTTCAGGCCGCGCGTGATCTGCTCGATTTGCGCGTTGCGGGTGTCCCCGTCGCCGCGCATCAGCTGCAGGTAGTCGATCACCAGCAGGTCCAGGCCGTGTTTGCGCTGCTGCGCGCGGGCCGCGGCGCGCACTTGCGCCAGCGTCATCTCACCCTGGTTGTGCACGAAGAGGCCCAGGGCGGACAGCAGTTCACTCCCGACCGTGGCGCGGGACCAGTCGCTGCCCTGCATCTTCTTGGCATCCACCAGGTGCGCCAGAGGCATCTTGCCCAGGGCGGCCACGTTGCGCGCGTGCAACTCCTTGCGGCCCATTTCCATCGATAGCACCAGCACCTTGTGCTGGTCGGCCACGTTGCGCGCGATGTTCAGCGCCAGCGCCGTCTTGCCCATCTTCGGCCGGCCGGCCACCACGATGAGATTGCCCGGCCGGATGCCGCCACCCATGTGTTCGTCCAGGTCCGTGAAGCCCGTGGACATGGCCTGCTCCCCTTCCCCGCGGCTGCGGCGGTCCAGGTCGTCCAGGAACTCCTGCATGTCGTCGGCCACGTGCACCGGCTCGTCGCTCTGGCGCTCGGCCAGCATGTCCTGCAGCTCGCCCTGCGCGCGGTCGATGATGTCGATCACGGGCGTGGCCAGCTCCGTCGCGGCGGCCTGGGCCATCAGGTCGCCGAGCTGCGCCAACTGCCGGCGGCGGCTGCGCTCGATCACCACGGTCACGTAGTGCTCGACGTTCTCGCCGAAAAACGTGGTCAGCAGGCTACTCAAGTAGGCCAGATCCGCGTGTTCAGGATCGTGCGCCATCAGGCGGTCGTACACGGCGAGGCTGTCGGGCTCGATGCCACCCGCGACCAGCGCTTCGATCTGCTGGAAGATCGCCTGGTGACGCGCTGCGTAGAAGTGCTCGGCGCGCAGCGGCCCGATGCGGTCGAAGTGGCTGGCGCTCGCCAGCAGGCAGCTCAACAGCTGCTGTTCGGCTTCCAGGCCGGCCAGGGGGTGCGGGGCGTTCATGCGGCCTCCCGGGTCTGCTGGGCCATCTGCGCCTGCAGGCCAACCGTCGTCAGCTCGTAGGCGACCCCATCACCCTGCGGCTTGGCGTACCAGAAGCGGTAGAAATTGCCCTCGACGAAGTTCTGGAAATGCCGCCTCCACAGGGCCTGCTGCTTGCGCTCGCGCTTGCCGCCCGGCCCGAAGTCCCGCTTGAACTCAGCCCAGGCCAGGTTCACGAATTCCACCGGCAGCTTCGCCTCGGCGATGTAGCGCTGCAACGGCTCGTAGCCACCGATGGGCCGATCACCCGTTTCCCGGCAACGGTCCAGGAAGGTCTTCAGGGTCATGCGTTCGGACTTCACCCGGGCTTTTTTCTGGGTCAATGTCCCGGAACACCCCCCGGCCACGGGGGGTTGGGGGGGATTGGTTTTATCCTGTTCTTGTTCCTGCTCCTGTTCCTGCTCCTGGCTTCGATGGGGCTTCGAAGGGGCTTCAATTCTTGGAAGCGAACCAGGCTCAATATCGGCGGCGCTCACACGCTTCTGGGAAAGGTGAAAAGCCGGCCTGTAGCGGTCGTAAAACGCGCCCAGAAATGGGTTATCCGGCAGTGCGTCGTAGTCCTTCTGGATACCCGCACAGCGTTTATCGGCGGGCTTCAGGGCCTCCCCTATCTGGTAGGCGGCCATCTCCTTGACCCACACCATTTCGCTGGCCTCGTCGTACATGCAGAACCCTGCATCAATGCAGCTACGAAGCCCCTTCCATGCCCCTTCGATGCCTAATCCAGTTTCATGGGCCATATACAAAACCGGCTGGTAGTAGAGCCCGAGCATGTTGGAGTGCGGAGAACTGAGCAAATACAGGGCAACCAAAGCCCCTTCCTGGGATTTGCGCAGGGTCTTCCCAGTGCTTCCTGTCCAGAAGGTCGGGACGATCTTGGCGTAGTCGCGCATCAGAGCGCCTCCTGCAATTTGCTGTCGCGCGCGGCGGACCAGCGTGTGTAGGCCCATTCCCAGGTGGCCCGCTTCTCGTCGCCGGTCAGCGAAAAGCCGCTGTCCAGGCAGGTGTGGCAGCGGAAGCAGCCGGGAACGGTGTAGATGTCGGGGGCTTTGATGCCCATGCCCTTGCCGTAGTCGCTCCAATTGGCATGGCACGGGACGACGCTTTCCAGCTCGCCGCGGCAGACGCCCGGGATCTGGAGGTAGCAAGACTCGCCGCGGCACGCGGCCAGGTACTTCGGTTCGTGGCCGGGGCGCTTCTTCGGCGCGCGGCGCTTGATGGCGGTTCGCTGCAGCGTGGACTGCCGGTCTTGCCCGGCGAAGCCCTGGGGGGTCCGCCGGAATCCGGTGGCGCGCAGCGGCGCCTTGCGGGTCAGGGGCGAGCGGCGCAGCATCAGCGGGCCTCTCGCGTGCGGAACTCGACGCCGAGCTCGGCGCCGGCGGCTTCCACCTGGGTCAGGTACTGGGCCATGCCCTTGACGGTCAGCATCGTGGTGCTGCCCACCAGCGCGCGGTCGCCGCGCGGGGTGATCTGCCACTTCACGTAGCCATCGAGGCACAGCTCGGGGTCGAACTCTTCGGGCAGGAACTCGCGCTTGAAATGCTCGTGCCAGGCCTCGGCCGTGAAGCGCTTTCCGCCCACCCAGGCCTTTTCCGCGATGTCGGCCAGCGGGCCGACCCACATGAGGGCGTTCTGGCTCATCTTGCGCGGCTTGACGCGCTCGCGCACCACCACTTCCAGCGGCTCGTCGGCGTCCAGAGGCAGGTTGGCCAGGAACTTCTGCGCGGCGGCCTGTTGGCTGGCGCCGACCAGCAGGAACGTGCGGGGGTTGTGCAGGCGCTGGCGCATGTCAGGCTCTCCCCTCACCTTCCAGGTCCGACTGCAGGTACTTGTAGGCCATGCGCTTGAACGCCTGCAGGTCCTCGCGGTCGACCACCACGGCGTCCAGCGGCGCCACCTGCATCCCGATCGCCGCCATCAGCTGGCACACCTGCTCCAAATCCTGCTTGGCGCGGCTCACGGTGCTGGCGGACGTGCCCATGAAATCGGCTGCACGGTCCTGGGTGAACTCTGCAAGCCGCCGCAAGATCTCGCCATGAAGGCGTGCAGCGGTCTTGCGTGTGCTTTCAAGCTGCTCAGGGGAAACTGGCTGGGTACTCATCTGATACATCCATGACGAGAAAGGGAAAAAGGGAAGTGACCGACACCGAAAAGCTGCTGCAGAACGCCCAAGACATCGCCCGCCGGACCTTCGTAGATCCGTCCGAAGCCGCGGTGATGGCCATCTTTGAAGAGCTGCGCGCCGAGCGCGACCGCATGGCATGGGCCACCGACGACCGCGTCGGCGCGACGGTGCATTGATGGCGTCATGTCGCCCTTCCTTCGGCCGCGTCCGCAATTCGATGGAGGACCTTGCGCACGTCGTCGGCCAGATCCGGGGATTTCTCGGCCAAGGCTCGGATCAGCGGCACGGTGTCATCGCCAATGGCAGCGGCCATGGCAGCAGCAGCCAATATCGCCAGCGCGGCCACCGTGGTTTCCAACTCTTCGACGCGCTGTTTGATGGCTTTCTCACGCGCTGGAGGGGCCTTTCGCGGGGCGCCGATGTCTCCGCGTTCGAACTGGTCAAGCCACGCCGCCTTCTGGGCGTCGGTGACGTCGGAAGGCCACGGCAGATGCGCGTAATGTGGCGAGTACCCAAGCGGACCACGCGGACGTTGAACAGGGGAAACCATCTACGCCGCCTCCCCGCCATGGTTCCCGCGCAACGTAGAATCGGGAGTTCTCACACAGCCCTTTTCTACGTTGGGGGAACCCTCATGACCATTAATCTCGGAACCATCAAGCTGCGCTGCCCGAACTGTGGCGGCAGTCAATTCATCCAGAAGACGGCAGACGGGTCGGAAGAGATAGACCACGACAGCGGAGCCACCTGCGTCGACTGTGGTCTGCACCTCAGCCGCGCCGATCTCGACGCCCAGGTCCAAGCCATCGGCAATTCGGCTGCGGATGCCATCGCAGAAGCCATCAGAAAGGCCCTGAAGTGAGGCATTCAGATCAGCGATGCGGCTGTTCAGCCCGGACAGGTCAAAGCGAACCTCGACAGTCTTCGTCGTGGAATCTGCCATCACGCCGCCTCCTGCTGGGCCGGCGCGGGCGTGGCCAGCTCGGGCCAGATGCGGGCGTAATCCTCGGGCCAGTGCTCGCGACGCGTGCATTGGCCGCCAGTTGCCACTTCGATAGGGCCGCCAAACTCGACCGGAATCGGTCGTTCGCCTCTGGCCCAACGACTGACATCAGGCGCGTGCGCACCGATTGCCTTGGCCAGGGCCGCCTGGCGGCCACGCTCTTGAGATAGGTATTCGGCTAATTTCATGAGCCGATATTAGCCTTTTGCTAATTCTATCGCAAGAAGAATATGAGCCTTTTGCAAATTCCAATCGTTAGCTATTGGCTATCAAATAACGGCATGCTTATTGATGACATCCGCAGGGCCAATCTGGCTCTACTCGTGAAGGAAGCCGGAGGCGTTGGCCGACTGGCCGAGCGTTTGGAACGCGACCAATCGCAGGTCAGTCAATGGCTGAACGCGTCGAAGAATTCGGCCACCGGCACGCCGCGCGGCATGCGGGGCGCGACCTGTCGTTTCATCGAACAGAAGATGGGTAAGCCGGAAGGATGGTTAGATCTCAACCAAGGTGACAACTTGGACACCGGAGGCTGGCCATTCCCCCGACTTACAAAGGCGGATTACGATCAGCTCACGCCCGTCCAGAAGGAAGCGATCGAGGATTGGGTTATCAACCAGGTACGCGCCTTCAAGAGTGTCCCCGCCATCAAAAGCAGGGACTCAGAAAAGGCCGCCTGAACCGCGGCATCTAACTCTGGTCTCCTGCTGCGGGAAATTTTGAGAGGAATGTGACGGAATGAGAAAGACGATTCTTTATGTTCCACTGTGGGGAAGGCAATTGCCATGAGCTACGTCCAGAACAGCCTGATGCCCAGAGAGCATGTTGTCTACCAAGGACAACTGAGCATATGGTGCATGGTCCCGTCGATCATCGTTGGCACGATCTTGCTCGCGGCATACGGTCTCGGGCTACTCGTCTTTCTATTGCTGTACATCCGGTACATTTCTACGGAGCTGGCCATCACTAACCGAAGAGTGATATCCAAGACGGGTTTCATCAGTCGAAGCACTGTAGAGCTCAGCCTCCAGAAGATTGAGAGCGTGCAAGTCGACCAAGGCATCCTGGGCCGAGTTTTCAACTTTGGGTCAATCGTATTGGCGGGCGCAGGAACTCCGCGAGCCCCGATCACAGGCATATCCAATCCGATGGCATTTCGAAGGGCGTTCCTGGACGAACAGGAGTCGCCACCACCAACCGCACCTCATCCCGCGCGAGGCTTCAGCGCCTACAGTGAGCCGGATTTCTTGGATGCCGAACCTACAGTCATGCGGAATCGCCGCGGATCCGGTCGAAGGGAACCGCCCCAGTTGCGATAGCGCTCCGCTGACTTCTAGGACGCCCGCTCTATGGTGCCAGGCTGCGGGATGATGAGGCGGGGGGGGGCTGCGGTCGCGATAAGTGTCGTCGCAACCAGAACAGGGCGGGCGCAATGATGTACGGCACATGAATGGAAGTTCAACAACAGGCGCCTGATGCGTCGATAGCACTTTTTCACAGGAGAGGCAATAATGGCAACAAAACCCGGCAGCGGCGGAAATTCGAAGACGCCCACCCCCTCCCGCGACAGCGGTTTCGGGCAAGACAGGCAACCGCACTACATTCCCGGCCGAGTGCAGGAGCGCAGTGAACGCGGCGACAACAACACGGTGTCACGCGTTCAGCCCCGGAGAGATGGCGGCGGTAGCGGAAGCGGCTCAGGCGGATCTAACGGAAGATAGGCAAATGAGCGACACAGCCGATGACATTCAGTACGATGCAAAGTTCAGCATCAACTACCATCGCAAACGCGAGAGCTTCTTTCGTGTCTTGGATGCTTCGTCGAAGGCTGTATCCCTTATTGCCCTGGCATCCATAGGATTTGATGCGAACCTGTTTACCGTAGCCGCCGCGGTTGTCAGCAGCATATTTACGATAGCAACAATCGTTGTGGATTGCCCTGGCATGGCTGGGAGGCACGGGAGTCTAGCCAACCGTTTCAACGCGGTTCTTTCAAAGGCCGTGCTCCTGAGCGATGACCCCGACAAAGTGAGCCAGCTTCGGCACGAGTTCCACCTAGTGGAAGCAGACGAGCCTCCACAGTTACGCGGCCTAGTGCAGCTTTGCCAGGATGAGCAGGATGCTGCTGAAGGAAAAACGGTCAGCAGGGACTGCCTCTCCATGAAACGACGAATACTTGCCCAATTTGGATTCGGTCAACGCGATATAGATTTTTGTCGACCGGGCGGTACCGTGTAGTAGTCTCAGCCACCTCCGGGTGGCTTTTTTGCGACGTGGCAGCAAAGAATGTTGATTTAAATCCGCCGACGCGCTTGACGCGCATGAAGATGGAGGATCCTACCTAGGAGACCTCCATGAAGATCATCACCATCACCGGCCCAGCGCCGGGCTATACGGCGCACGAACAAGGACGCCCTATTGCTGCGTCTGAGCGGCTAGCCGATTTGCGGGCTCCCCTCCTAGCAATGCTACGCGACAGCCCCCGCAAGATTGTGTACCAGCGCCCTAGCTGGCCAGGGCGAACCAGTCCCGTGACGCTACTGGATTGCAGGCCCGGCCGCGGCTATGTCGGCGGCCCCTGGGATCGATGACACCTCTCGAAGAATAGCCAAAGTCACCAACCGCCTCCGGGCGGTATTTTTTTGCCCGGTTACAAAATAATTAGCCTTTTGCTCATATTTCGGTTGTCCTGAACATTAGCTATTGGCTAATATTCTCCCAACACCTCCCCGCCCCGGGGAGAACTGGGAGAAGACGGTGGCCGAGACCAATACCGCAACGAAGTTCGAAGTCACGCTCGCTGCCCTGCGCCGCGAAGGTGCTTGCCTCAACGGATACAACAAGGTCGTTCGCGCTATCCAAGGCCGCGAATTCACGGCCGACGACGGCGACCGCGAGAGCTACATTCGCTTCCGGCATGCCGAGCCGATCACGCTGGTTGCGATCCTGAAGAGCAACGGCCTGGACGATGCGTTGTGGGCGCTGCGCTGCGTGTCCGGTGTTGACCGCGACGCGCGCCTGTTCGCTGTCTGGTGCGCTCGCCAGGTTGAACACCTGATGACGGATCAGCGCAGCAAGGACGCGCTGGATGTGGCCGAGCGCTTTGCGAACGGCGAAGCCACCGAAGAAGAGCGAGCCGCCGCCAGGGACGCCGCCTGGGACGCCGCCAGGGACGCCGCCGGGGACGCCGCCAGGGACGCCGCCGGGGACGCCGCCTGGGACGCCGCCAGGGACGCCGCCAGG
>ERZ1739169.263-NODE-263-length-9659-cov-16.992815_pt1 | contig 9659 bp, 5 predicted proteins | sample MGYA00581756_ERZ1739169 | MGnify/ENA primary metagenome ERZ1739169 (study PRJEB40789, sample SAMEA7425667) | Salamandra salamandra | biome: salamander skin | place: Germany | collected 2020-03 | study: cvxcv | reverse complement strand
AATTTCTGCCTAATTATTGCCACGTACTTCCCCATGCGGCATAGCTGCATTGAGGAGACCTCAGAAAAGCACCAGTCGGAGGCTCCCTTGCAAGTCCGGATGTTGTTCGCTAGCATAAGTGGTCGAACCAGATGTCGTCTCGGGTCTCCCAGAGCTGGGCAGCAGCAGAGTAGATGATACCAAGATTCGTTACGATAACCGCAGAGTCTGCATTTGCTATGACGTGCATGTACCGGCCATGCCGGGAAAAAATCCCTAATTGGGAGGCCCATGACTCGCATGTATATGATCCCATTCCGCGCTACCTTGTTCATCGAGTCCCCCAAGTACTCTGGCAGATTATTTGCTGCATACGAGTCTCTCAAGGGAGCAAGGAGCAAGTCCTTCGGTAGTCTAGCCAAGTTCGCGGCCCTGGAAAGGCACGCCACCTGGTTGTTTATGGCCTTCTTCCATGCCGCGATCGGGATGATCTTATTACCCAAGCTCACTTCCACTATTGAGAGAGTTGATACCGCTACGCCTAGTTGCTTTTTCCAAGGGTTATCCATCAATTGATTTGACCAGGAGTTACCCATCGACCCAAATATCGCTAACAATTTGGCCTTCAAAGAGTCCCCCGGGGCCCTTGTGCACGCCAAGTAGAATTTAAGCAAGTCGCCCATACCGACCAAAGTTTGCTTTGTCAGCCCCAGTTCCAAGCTTAGCTTTGCATTGTTTACATGCGCTGGCAGTGCAAACAGCTTCTTATACATCCTGCAGTTAATCGTGTCCAGCACGGAGTCCAACCTGCCGGGGTAGGCCAGATGGCCATACTGCAGCGATGGCAGCAAAACTGCCTTGGTTACTTGCAGAATGTTTGATGCGGAGGGGCTGTTTAGATTGCCATGCAACCGCAGCAAACCACACATTACCGCTACTGCTTTCTTTTTTATACTGGCTATCTGGACGCCGGCTCTCCCATCCTCTGAGAACCATACACCCAGGTACTTATATTTTTTGCACGTGCCGATGGACTCATTGCCCAGTTGCCACTTTAAAGCTGCCTTATTTTTTCGCTTACCAAATACAAGGACTTTGGTTTTGTCCCTGTTAATGGTTAGTTCGTTTCTTAAGTTATACTTCCTTAGCGCTTCTAGGGCTCTCTGGAGGCATACTTTGGTTCTGTCTAAGATGACGATGTCATCGGCATATTGGAGGAGTTGGATTGGACACGACCCAATCTTGGGAGGCGCCAAGGCATGCTCCCCAAGTACCGATGGTAGATCCGCCGTGTATAGATTGAATAACAGGGGGGCGAGCACGCAGCCCTGTTTCAGGCCCTGGCCCGTGCAAACCCTTTCTGTTACCGTAGTTGGGCCTGTTTTAACCCTGACCCAGGTGTTCGAATATAGCCCCTTGATCGCCTTAAGGAGCTTGCACGGAATATACCCAATTAACCAACTTAGACCATAGTATATCCCTATTTACGCGATCGAATGCTGCACTAAAATCGACAAAGCAGCAGTAGCAATTAGGGCCAGTAGGCTGCATAGCCTGCTCCCGGATGTAAGACAGGGCGATAATGCTGTCTATTGTGGAGGCGCCACTTCTAAATCCCGTCTGGGTACAAGGGAGAAGATTATTTTCTGCTACCCAGGCCTCCAATTCTCCCAAAAGGACACGAGCGTATAGTTTTGCATCTATATCCAGCAGTGCGATTAATCTGTAATTTCTAGGGACCATTGGATCCCCACCCTTCAATATTGGGACCAGAATGGATCCGAGCCATGACTCCGGGATCCTGTCTAAATTGAGGCATGTATTAAACAGCGCTACCAGGCATTGCGCCCAGGCCCGTGGAGCTGCCTTAAAGATGCCTGCCGGCAGCCCATTCGGGCCGGGCGCGCCGTCCGTTTTAAGTTTCCCTATAAGACTCTGTATCATCTTAACGGAGGGTGAAAAAGACTCGTCTACAGCTTGATCCTCTACCGGTGCGAACCACTGTGCAGTTGGAGGAACATTGATCTGGACGCTGCCCCTACCCGCCTCACAGGCCCCCTGGTCCAGCACAGACCTAGCGGTCTGGGCGTGATCGTTGTATAACTGATGTACATGCATCATTCACGCCCTAGCCGGGACTGCATTTGATCTTTGAACGGCTGGCCTAGCAATGATTGAATTTATCAATTTCCAAAAAGGGCCCACTGATCTTTCTTTCGATAGCTTGTGTAGGAGGACCCAGTCCTTTTCCTCCCTACCTCGTTTTGCATCCCATACCATGCGTTTGTGCTGCTGGAGTTTGATCTTTAGAGCAACTGCCCCCCTGGGGGAGGGGCATCGCTTCACCGTTCGGGCGAAAGCTCTTAGCTGCCTGCGGGAGCTGATAATTGTCCCATTATGCCCTAGAGCAGTGTGTCGGGAACTAACACTGTAAAAATTGCCTTTGGGTAGCACTGCTAATGCCCTAGCTAGTGACCCCATCTTATCGTCCCAGATTTCCGGGAGCTGCAGGGGGTCGACCTTACCCAAGTTGGAAATCCACCTCCATACCTTAGGCTGCTGCTTTGTTGACCATTTAATGCGCCTCAAAAGTTGGGAGTTTTCCTCCCCACCAGAGGCGCCTACGACAAACTGTACAGGGGCCAGCTGGTACCCAAGTGCCAAAACGCATTGAAGCGGGGCGTGATCACTCTCAGTTCTGTTGATCACAACAAACTCTAATAGTGAATAACCTAAAGAGGATGAAAAGAACATATAGTCTATGTAGATGTGTTCATAAAAGTTGGCCTGAACTCCCTACCGCTTCCGCTGCCTTGGCGCATGATTGCTCTAGATGACAACAGACCATACCCCTGAAGTAGGGCTTTCAGTTTCCGGCCACGTTTCGACCGACACGGGCCGGTCCCATCAAGGCCATGTATGTTAAAATCCCCCATAAGGCAGATACCCGCCTTAGGGAGTCTTGACCAAATTGCCTCTAATTCCATGCAAAGGTCCTCCTCATAGGAGTAGGGGGCTTTGGAGTTGAAATTAAAGTAACAATTTATAATAGTGATCTTATTGCCCAGGTGCTGTAGGTTACTATCTTCTACTGTGATGGCTTGGATTGAAGCTGATGCAGAGTGGAGAGCTACGACCTTTAGGGCCCGACTGTGGTTTATGAAAATAGAAAGACCCCCTGCAGGTCGGCCCCGGGCCTGTGGAGGGGCAGCCGGTTGGAATATTTCATAAAACCCCAACAACGAAGTAGGGGTCCTAGCCCATGTCTCTTGGCAGCATATTATATCGCTGGATGCTAGAAAGTTTATCGCCTGCTTGTGTGCACTTAATCTCTTAAATCCGGCTACGTTCCAAGATGTAATCAGGAAGTCTTTCTTCCCTGTGGTAGGTGCACCTGCCACATTTCTTGGGCTAAACTGACGGAAAGGCATTTGTTGCCAATGCTGGCAAGAGGAACCTGCCCCCACCTGATAAGGCCGTTGCTCTTGTAAAAATACCGCCCTCTGATTATACGCCCAACGAATCTGGAGATCATGCCTGCCTATCTGCCCGGGGCAACTCATGCCCCTAGTTCCCCTGAGCACTGAGTTTAACGGGGAAACCTGCCCTGTTGCCAGTAAAATGTGCGGGTATTTTGGGGGCGTTCTGATCTTTAGGTCGATCCCCCAGTCATTGAATATGGCTTTTTGGGCAATAATAAGATCTCTAATCCGTGCATTGCTCCAGGTAGTTAACGTTATTTCTCTACCCTCCCCCCTATTTAGAGTGTCAAACTTGACCCAAAGCAGGTCTTCAGAGCGCACGTTGGACAAAGCTGGAATATGTGCAAACAGTTGCAGAATGTTGCCCCTATTAAGAGTGTCGAAACTGCCCTGCGATTGGTAATGTCTAATGAAAATTAGTTCACAGTCCTCTGAGGGTTCGGGGTCAGCGGGAGGAAAATTGCATGAGGTGCGGCTCTTTTGTGTGGTTACTGAGTGCGTGGATCTTAAAACCTCCATCTGCAGCTCCGATTGAGAGTTTAGAGCGGTGTGGCGTAGTGCTACTGGAGAGGCGCAAGAGAGGTAACTATGCCATCCCTGAGCCGCCCCCTGCGGTCATTCCCATGCCGGCAAGGCTTCGGCCGACAGCGGGGCGGTAAAGTGAACAGCCTGTGCAGATGGGGCCGATGCAATAAATGTAGTCTCCCGTGTCGTACAATGTTCATGGTGTATTCACCAGACACAAGAGTGGTCTACTGTTGAGAGGCTTTTGGCTGTTTATGTATCTATGGAATTTCTAAAGTACAAACCATTGCTGGCTAGCAACGGTTACCTGTAAAGTGGGCAAGCCCCAGGGAGGATACATTGGAGGGGAGGGTACAGAGGGAGGAGGGTGAGCGATAAAAGGGGTGAGAAGTCATCCTATATGAGATAATGTTCCTTGAAGAGGTGAGTTTTCAGTTTCTTCCTAAATTGTAGGAGGGGTGGTGCTGTTCTGATGTAGAGGGAGGATGTTGTTCCAGATCCTCGGGGTGTAGGCTGAGAAGTCTTGTTTTCTCCTTTATGCTCCGTTAGTCTCTAATCCTGCAATGTTGGAGCTCCTCATCTGACCTCCAAATATTGCTAGTTTGTTAGCTAAGTAAATAGGTCGTTTGGAGTATAGGGCCTTATAAATGATGCAGATGATCTGGAAGACGATCCGTGCTTACAGAGAGAGCCAGTGTAGATCCTTTAGAGTAAGAATGATGTGGTCAGATTTCTTAAGCCTCTTGATAAGCCATGCTGCTGCGTAAATTATGCCTTTCATGGTAGCGAGGGTGGTCTCTGGGATGCTGTTGAGCAGGACGTTGCCTCCATCGAGGTGGGATAAGACTAGGACTTGACCTGTTGTTCTGAAATCTTCTCGTGGGAGAAAAGGTTTCACTTTTTTCAGGAGACAGGGTTTGGGTGTCGTCAGCATACTGGTAGATATTGATGTTGCTGTCTGCAATGATCGCTTACAAGTGTTCCATATAAAGGTTGAAAATGATTGGTGACACAATGGAGCCATGGCACACTCTGCAGATGACAAGGAGAGTCTGGGATCTGGTAGTTCCTACTTTAATGAGTTGCAGTTGGTTGTGAAGTAGGATGATGTGAACCACTGTAGGATTACACCAGTGAAGCCCATACACATTTTCAGGGTGTGGATCACCGCTGGATAATTGATGGTATTGAAAGCTGCAGAGAGGTCGAGCAGAACCAGGAGGCAAGGGTAATTTTTGTCAGTGAGAAAGAGGAAGTCGTTATCTTCTTGAAGAGTGGCCGTTTCAATACTGCAGCATAGTCTGAACCCCGATTGGTAGTCTTGAAGTAGGTCATTCTTGCTGATGTGCTCTTGCAGCTGGGTGGCGATTGCCTTCTTGATGATTTTTCCAACAAATAGGAGATAGGTTATTGCCTACAGCCCACCTCCCATTTGTTTTCCATTAAAACCAATTATAACTGATAAAACACCACCAACGTGAATATTTGCTTTTCAGAAAAAAATGGAAAACACCAGATTTTGCCTCACTTCTACTGTTTTGGAACCCTCTGGTGTAAAACAGTGTAAGTGCAGCTCTTACTTCTAAGCACGTTTCTGTGATGGATGCTTTTGCTATGATTCACTCATGCCATGGTATGCCACATAATATGACCGTGTGACCATCCACAAGGTCTTGATACCCCTCAGGACTTACTTCCACGCCAGTTTTGGGAGCATGGCTCACCTCACATAGCTTCTGCTCTCTGTTTACTGCTTGTTGTTGTGTAGTGGCCAGCAGATACGCAGGGGAACTCAGAGTAGTGTCTCAGTGCAGTGCAAGCAGCATATCGACAAAGTCATTCTCGTTCACTGAGAGCAGGAAAGAGCTTTCCTTTCTGAAAGGTGTATATGGATGCATCCAGAATCAATGTCCACTCATAAAACACTGGCCTAAACATGGCTGCTATTAGGTTTACATTGTGACGGCCTGAAAAGTATTCCTATAGAAGCCACATACCCTCATAGAAAAAGATCAAGAGCCATATCAGGACTATCTTCAGTATCATGGGCAGGCACATAAGGAGTTAATGCACAGCTTTTGGTAAAACACCGCTGCTTTTAATTCACACATTAACTGAGAAAATCTAGGTGTTAGTTTATGAGCTGTACACAGTAGAGCTCAGAAACCTAAACAGGCAACCACTGCTCTGTTTCCTAGTATGTGCTGCTGACAGTGAAATTTCATCAAAAACAGGTGCTTAGTCTCACTCTGAGCCTGCGCCAAGACATCAGATGTGTTCATGATACAGCCCCAGGATCACCTTGTTCAACTTTCATTCCTAATGCTTCCATGTCAAAATGAAGCTTGGAACGTATGGCACCGAAACTATGCTTGACACTTGGTAACATCACCTGTACAAACCACTGTGACCGCATTTAATGGAAACATATTGAGTTGTGATCGTTCTTTCCTCAAGATGGAAAATGCACTAGAATAGTGTACACTGCAGAGAACACAAAGCTAAAGTGTCTTGTGCAACTGTCACACCTTTCCTTTATGAATATAGTCCAGGGACTGCTTTCAGATAAACAAAGTCCTGCCCATATGTTTGGTAAAAATCGATGCCTGTAGGTCCCTGTGATAACTTTCAAATAATCACAAAATCCCATTGACCTGGCCCAACAGTGAAAAATAAATTTCATTCACAGTGTAAACTGCGCAAGTTAATGACCCAAGGCATCCTGCAGGTCATGAAGTTTCCTTACTACCTCAGCTGCTTTTTTATGCAGCAGCAAAGTTTGCTATCACCAAAGACCCTATAGCTAAGCTAATAGCATGCATAATAATTCCTTAGCATACTTCTCCCCTATAACTATGTAGAGCAGGAATAAGCCCATATCAGACAGAAATAATAATATATTTATTAGCCCAGTTCTTTATTGGTGTCTCGAGGCAAAGAACTGGACAGAGTGTCACTGGCTTTCAGTAACCGAGCACCACTCACCCCACAATATTTATCTCATGTCCCAAGTACAAAATCTTCATTCAGCAGACCATTGATATTTGTCTGAAGAAACAACAAACAATGCCCACCATAAACCTTTCACCTGCAACAATTAAATCTTAATGAGGTACAAATATAGCTCCATCCATGCACATCCTTCAAATGGAGTGGGATTGCACTGCGGGGAAGAAGGATTTGAGTACAGGGAATTCGACAGGCTGGGAGATGAGAGAACTAATGAAAAGTTTCTTGAAAGAGCACGTTCAAGGAAAGAGTTCGATGAATGGGGTTAGGAGCAGGAAAGAAGGGAGGAATAATTGATAAAAGCAAGGAACAAGGGAAGGAAGGAAATAAAAGCACATTTCTTTATAAGCAATGGAAAAACACCATCCCATGATTTTGAAGGAGCAAAAAGAGTAAACACTGAACTACAGATTTTTACAATTTTTGAAAATATTGGAAAAACTGAAAAAATCCCACCAGAATTCACAACAAGTATATCCTAAAAACAGGAAAGCTTATATGAAAACTTATAGGATGGAAGTTGGCATGGCTGGTTGGATCTAGCGTAAGCTTTTCTGCAGGGAAGGATCTGTCCAGGTTTGAGGCTGTCTGGCATGGACAGAATCATGCAGACATTTATACTAGAATCATTTAGAAAACATTTAATTGATCTTTCCCATTGTCCGACCCCATTTGGGGGCCCGTTAGGCAGGCAAGGGCTACTGATCAGCAACCGTGGGTATTGATGTAATTTGCCGATGATGTCCCGGGGTACATCCTACTATGGCTCTGCAAACTGTGCCAAGTACAACCCCTTCTGCACTTGACTCTCAGGGCAACAAGCATGAGCAATCACAGGCTTCTCAGGGAGATTTTGGGGTGGGGCAAGGGCTCAGAACTGTTGAATGATTAAAAAATTGCAAGCTAAGAATGTTTACTGAAACATAAGCTGCCCAGGACACCTCAATGTTATCCATTTATAACGTTAAGGCAACATCTGAGCATACGTTTACACCATTTCTAGCTAGTAATTTCATAAATGAAAAACAAGCACTGGTAAAGCCAATAGGGCTGGTCTTAATGTGGTAATCAATGTTCACTCAAATTATTTTTTCTCTTTATGTGGCCACAGTATATTTGTGGGCACACTCTTCTCGGCTGCGTGTGCAACCAAGGGGAGTGATGAGCTACTATGCGACTGACAGTTGTATGTGTGCTATTATGACTAAAGTCGGTGGGAGAGCTATGAGGCCATACATAAGGCAATAGAGTAGTATACAAATGCCAAGTAACAGTAGCAAGATTTAATTGCAGTTAGGATAGAGCTGTTTTTTATTGTTTATTATTTTTAATGATAACAATGCACTTATTTCTAGCCAGCAGCCTGCAAGCCTATCTTCTTGTGAAACCCAATGACAACACCCATGTATCCATCCATATAATATTGGTTACCTTTCCATCCCAAAACCCACAATAGCACCTTAGTGAGATCATAGTAAATCACCTGGCGAACAGAGATTCAAGCATCGTCTATTCTCTTGTAATCTTTAAAGGAGTTCTAATTCCTTACACACCTCCCTGATGTATGTTGTTGCCACCATAAATGTCTCAACTCATCATCTCAAGGCGGTCTTTCATCCGTTTTTGCTTAAGGAAAACAATCATCTCCTCCCACTTGGTCGCATTCACCCTCCCTCTAGTCTGCCTCTGCATGATGGCCAGTGTATCCCCCTTCGCTAAATTCCATTTCTGCAAATACCCTCATCCAGGAGTCAAGGGAGGGGGTGAGCTGCTTTCCAGGCCAATAGCTGTTTGTCATTTGGCCAGTAACCAGGCCAAATCAGCAAACCTGTTCTCGAGCCTACTGAACTTCTGCCTCTTAAACAGACCCAGCAGAACTCCCACAAGAGTGCTATTATATTGCTGCCCAGTGATCTCCTTGATCGATTCCCCCACCACTTCCCAATCATTTTCTAGGTCTGGGCAACTCCAGAACATGTGCACTAAGTCTGCATTAGGGCTGCGAAATCTAGCACAATTATCTGTCACCCAAGGCAAAATTATTTGTAGCCTCCCGGGTGTCAAATACACTCTATGGAGAATCTTGTACTGCATGAACTAAAAACGGGCATTTCCAGAGACTTATAAATGGTATTCTGGAACTTTCCTTGGGAGCAAGTTCTCACTCGATGTCTCTTTCCCATCCTCCCCATATAGGGGAGCAAAAGATATCTACCTTCAACTGTTCAAATAAACTTCGGTATAACACTGTTACAGCTCTCCTAGCACCGCCATGTGCCAACACGCTTTGCAACGTGTCATGTGGATCTGGCTCCTCATCCCCCCCGATTCCAAGAGGATTTCAGGCATTGTACTATTGATGGAGCAGAATTTTTCCCCCGCAGGAGCAGGGGGGCTGGGCCGCATATATAATGCGTACGAATTTTGTACCATTTATCGATTCAGCTCAATACCAACTCACCCAGAGGAGATGTGATCTTTATAGGAGCACTAGTAAACAATTTTGAGACCACACTCCAAACAGCCAAAGAGAGAGTTTCTTCAGGAAATTCAATCTTTATTATGGCGCATTAGAAAATTACAGAAAGGAAAAATAGGTTAGAGCTCAGTAAAATTAGTTTCATTCTTAATATCAAAATTCGGAACAATTATTTCATTGAGCAA
>ERZ1739169.262-NODE-262-length-9797-cov-14.819750_pt1 | contig 9797 bp, 6 predicted proteins | sample MGYA00581756_ERZ1739169 | MGnify/ENA primary metagenome ERZ1739169 (study PRJEB40789, sample SAMEA7425667) | Salamandra salamandra | biome: salamander skin | place: Germany | collected 2020-03 | study: cvxcv | reverse complement strand
GATCAGAATGAGTAAAGAGTTCACATTTGCCATCAAGAGCATTTGTTTCGACGAGGATTATCGTCCCGCGGACAATACGCGAATCACGACCAACTTCGCCAATCTGGCCAGAGGCGCGAGCCGTCAAGAGAACCTGCGCAACACGCTGGCGATGATCGACAATCGTTTCAATGCCCTGGCGCATTGGGACAATCCCAAGGGCGACCGCTATGCCGTCAACCTTGAAATCATTTCCGTCGAGCTGAATATCGAGGGCGAAAGCAGCGGCAATGGCCTGCCGCTGATCGAAGTGCTGAAGACCAGCATTCTCGACCGGAAAACCAATGAGCGTTTCGCAGGCATCGTGGGGAACAACTTTTCCTCCTACGTGCGGGATTACGATTTCAGCGTGCTGCTGCTGGAGCACAACAAGAACCAGCCCGCATTCAGCGCGCCGGAGAATTTCGGCGACCTGCACGGCAAGCTCTTCAAGAGCTTCGTGAACTCGAGCGCCTACAAAGAGAACTTCAGCAAGGCGCCCGTCATCTGCCTGAGCGTGTCGAGCAGCAAGGTCTACCAGCGCACCGAAAACCAGCATCCCGTGCTGGGCGTCGAATACCTGCAGGATGAATATTCGCTGACGGACGAGTATTTCAAGAAAATGGGCATGAAGGTTCGCTACTTCATGCCGCCGAACAGCGCCGCGCCGCTGGCTTTCTACTTCACCGGCGATCTGCTGGGCGATTACACCAATCTCGAGCTGATCAGCACCATCAGCACGATGGACACCTTCCAGAAGATCTATCGGCCCGAGATCTACAACGCCAACTCGGCCGCGGGGAAGTCCTATCAGCCGAGCCTGAAGCACCAGGATTATTCCCTGACGCGCATTGTCTACGATCGGGAAGAACGTAGCCGGCTGGCTGTCGAGCAGGGCAAGTTTGTCGAGGAACACTTCATCAAACCGTATCAGGCGGTTCTCGAGCAGTGGTCCGCGGCTACCCCTCATTGATTAATAAAGAGCATCAGGTCTTATCGTGAAAAAATTGCTTCCCACCTCCACCGCCGGCAGCCTGCCCAAACCTTCCTGGCTGGCAGAACCCGAGACCCTGTGGTCGCCCTGGAAATTGCAGGATGGCGGACTGATCGAGGGCAAACAGGATGCCCTGCGCCTGTCGCTGCAGGAACAACAGCACGCCGGCATCGACATCGTCAGCGATGGCGAACAGACGCGCCAGCATTTCGTGACGACGTTCATCGAGCACCTCGATGGCGTGGATTTCGAGAACCGCAAGACCGTTCGCATCCGTGATCGCTACGATGCGAGCGTGCCGACGGTGGTGGGCGCCGTCGCCCGCCGCAAGCCGGTCTTTGTCGAGGATGCCAAGTTCCTGCGCCAGCAGACCAAGCAGCCGATCAAATGGGCCCTGCCGGGTCCCATGACGATGATCGATACGCTGTACGACGATCACTACAAGAGCCGCGAAAAGCTGGCCTGGGAATTCGCCAAGATCCTGAACCAGGAAGCCAAGGAACTCGAGGCGGCCGGCGTCGACATCATCCAGTTCGACGAACCCGCGTTCAACGTCTTCTTCGACGAGGTCAATGACTGGGGCGTCGCCACGCTGGAGCGCGCCATCGAAGGACTGAAGTGCGAAACCGCGGTCCACATCTGCTATGGCTATGGCATCAAGGCCAATACGGATTGGAAGAAGACGCTGGGCTCGGAATGGCGGCAATATGAAGAAGCCTTCCCCAAGCTGCAGAAGTCCAATATCGACATCGTTTCGCTGGAGTGCCACAACTCCCACGTGCCGATGGAGCTCATCGAGCTCATCCGCGGCAAGAAGGTGATGGTGGGCGCCATTGACGTGGCGAGCAATACCGTCGAAACGCCCGAGGAAGTGGCCAACACCCTGCGCAAGGCGCTCAAGTTCGTGGATGCCGACAAGCTCTATCCTTGCACCAACTGCGGCATGGCCCCGCTGTCTCGCGCGATCGCACGCGCCAAGCTGAGCTCCCTGAGCGCAGGCGCGGAGATCGTCCGCAACGAACTCTCGAACTGATTTCGAGACGGCAGATGGCCGTCGCAAGCTGCTTGCGACGGCCAGACTCGCAAGGCCTTCCGTAGCGCTTTCGCGCTGCGCCCCGTCGCCAGTATTCGGCAGTACCTACTATGTCACTCCTCAGTCCCGCCATCGAGCCGTTGCGCTTTCGTGAAGCGCTCGGGCACTACGCGTCCGGCATCACGGTGGTCACCACGCACATCGATGGCGAGCCGATCGGCTTCACCTGCCAGTCGTTCCACAGCGTGTCGATGAGTCCGCCGCTGGTGTCGTTCAGCGTGATGTCCAGCTCGGCCAGCTATCCGAAGATTCGCCAGGCGGGCCGTTTCGCCGTCAACATCCTGTCGGAAGCGCAAGTCGAGGTGTCCAACCAGTTCGCCCGGCGCGGCACGGACAAGTGGCGCGGTATCGACTGGCAGGAATCGCCGCTGGGCAATCCGCTCATTGCCGGCAGCCTGCACTGGATCGATTGCGAGATCCATGCGGAACACGCCGCGGGCGATCACGTGATCGTGATTGGCGAAGTGAAGGCGCTGGATCTGCAGGAAGCCGCCGCCACGCAGCCATTGCTGTATTTCAAGGGGCAATATCGCAACATCGCCGCGCACGGCGCGGCGTGAGCGCGTATCGCCGCTGGCCGCATCCTTGGTGGCTTGAGGTTGCGCGGCGCCCTTTGATCGACACGGTATCGAGCTGTCTTGAGTTCATTGAAACAGGCGCTGGGCGAAAGACGCTTCGCCTGCGTGCTGGAGATCATTCCCCAGCATGCGCCCGCGCGCCAGGCCGCGCTCCAGCGGATCGTGCGGCGCGGGCGCCTGGCCGGCTGGCCGTTGCTGCCGGCCTTCGCCGATCGTGTCGGCCTGCATTCTGACCTGAGCCCGCTGCAAGGGGCCGGCGCGTTGGGCGATCCGGCTTCATCCCTGCTGCACTTTTCAGGCAAGGATCGCGCGCGTGCCGACCTGCTGCGCCAGATGGACGCGATGCAGGCGCGGGGCCTGTCGCAACTGCTGCTCCTCAGTGGGGACCGCCTGCCGGGCCATGATCCGGGACGGGCGCCCGTGCGCTATCTGGAGTCGGTGCCCGCGCTGCAGATTGCCCGCGAGCACGGCCCGGACTGGCTGCTGGGCGCCGCGTTGAACCCATTCAAATACCGCGAGGAAGAAGGCGCCGCGCAGTACCTGAAGGCGCAGAAGAAACTGCTGGCGGGCGCGGATTTCCTGACCCTGCAGCTGGGTTTCGACGCCGCCAAGCATCTCGAGGCCCAGGCCTGGATGCGCGCCCAGGGCCGCGTCAAACCCATGCTGGCCTGCGTGATGCAGCTGACCCACAGGCGCGCGGCGGCGTTGCAGGACGTGCCCGGCATCGTCATCACCGACGCCATGCGCGAATTGCTGGGCAGGGAGCAACAGATATCACCCGCCCATGCCAGCGCGCGCAGCCTCGAGCGGCTGGCGTTGCAGATCGTGGGCCTGCAATGGATGGGTTATGCCGGTGTGCATCTGTCCGGGGTGCATACGCTGGACGAACTGCTGTTGCTGGAGCAGGCGATCGCCGAGCAACGCGATGCGGTGACCTCGCTGTCCGACTGGGCGCAGCGATGGCAGGCGAGTTGGCGGATGCCCGGCATGCCCCAGGCAGGCTTCGCCCCTGACATTGACACGTGGGAGCTGGGGCAGTCCGATGTCGCCGCCACGCCTGGGGAGCGCTTGCGCTATGCGCTGCTTTCCACGGTGCATGAACAGCTCTTCAATCGCACGGGATGGCTCGGCAGCGCCTTTGGCTGGAGTGTGACGCGGCCGTTCTGGAAGACCGGCGTGGCGGCGCAGGCGCTGCACGCGGTCGAACGGACGCTCAAGCGGCCGCTGGTCGGCTGTGACACCTGTGGCACCTGCCGCTTGCAGGACACGCTCTATGTCTGCCCCGAGACCTGTCCCAAAGGACTGGCGAACGGCCCCTGCGGCGGCACTCGGCTCAATCGGTGCGAATTCGGCGACCGGGAATGCGTGCACAGCGTCAAGTATCGGATCGCCAAGTCCGCGGATCAGTTGCCTGCGCTGGCGCAGACATTGATTCCCGGTATCGAAGCGGGCGACCGGCATCGCAGCTCGTGGCCCGAATGGTTCAAGCCGGAGGATCCGACGCCGGGCAATGATTGCCAATCGTTGCCAAAGTCTGGTTGACGCCTCGATGCTCCCTCAGAATGCACCACGCCTTGGCGTTCGCCTGCCTGTTGCCTGAAGTGGAGCCCATCCCATGCGTACCGAAACGATTTCCCGACTGGCCGCGGTGGCGGCCGTTGCCGTGCTGGCGGGCTGCGCGCAACCTGTGTCGACCCGCGAAGTCGCGCTCAATGCCGATGCCTACACCACGCGCACCCTGTCGCCCGATGCCCTGCCGCCCGCGGTGCGGGCCAGGCTGCCGGCGGCGGGCACGCAGCCCATGGGGTTTCGCGTCTTGCGCCTGACGGGCACCCAGCATACCGTCGGCATCGACCACGTCGCGGTGGACAGCGAGTATGAGTTGACGTTCCACAATGACCGCGACGATGGCACGTTGCGCAGTATCTATATCGGCAAGCTCAATGGCCTGCCGGTCAACTATGTGTTGGCGCTCAACTATCGCAGCCTGGCGCTGCTGATCCATCAGGCCGGCGGATTCAAGGCCGCGCAGGTGCCGCCGCGCTGGATGGTGCGCGACATCCAGCAATGGCCGGGCGATGTGTTGGCCAATCCGCCGGAAAATGCCCGGTTCACGCTCGAGAGCGAGGGCGGATGGGAAGGGCGGCGGGCCGGGCCCAGGCAAACGCTCACCTGCGCCAGCGGCACGGATTATCCCGCCAGCCGGGTCCTGACGCAGATCCCGGGGCAGGCGCTCGATGTGAACTGCGTCGAGACCAGCGAGAACGGCGTGCCGGTCCGCAAGCTGCATTACGTCTTCCTGCGCCGATTCGGCCTCACCATTACCGCCGAGATCGCGACGGCCAGGTCGGTGACTACCATGACGGTCAAATCGGTTCGGGTAGAGTAGGCGCGGAAATGGCGGGCGAACCGAACCGCCCGCGACAACAGGCGTCGACGCTTGCCAGGTTCACATCCGAAAAATACAATGAGAATCGTTTTCATTGATACGGTGCGGCCTGGAAGACCTTCCGGGGCCGCCATGCTCCCATGGCTAGCGTTCTGTCTGGCGCGCCCGGTGCCACCGGCGCGCCGCCCTTGCGGAAGATCCACCACTTGCGCCCCGGCCTGAGCCTGCAACTGGCCTGCGAGACCGATAGCGACGCGTCGACCGGGCTGGCGATGGTCGATGATCATCTGCGGATCGTGCTGGTGCTCGACGGCCGCATCGACGTCAGCTACGGACGCAGCGTCCTGCGGCTGGCTCGCGGGCAAGGAGTCGACGCGGGGGTGGTGACGTTGCGCGAGCCCGAGGAATGCAGGCGAGTGGTGCTGGGCGGTGAATCGTCGCGCCGCGTCAGCATCGGCGTGAATCGGCAGTGGCTGGAAGAATCGTTTGGCGAGACCCGGGCGCTCGCACCACATGGGGTTCCCCATCTGGCCACGCGCAGCTGGCGCGCCTCGACACGGGCCCGGCTGCTGGCCGAGCAGCTCCTGAATCCACCGTCGCTGCCGCGGCAGGTCGCGGGCCTGTATCTCGAAAGCCGCGCCATCGAATTGGTCATCGAGGCGTTGTCGCTCGATGGCGGGGCAGCCGGGCAGGCGACTGATCCGGCGCCGCAGCCCGCCGTTCTGCGCCGCCGCATGGTGGACCTGACGCAGTGGTTGCGGCGCCACGCCGGCGAGCCCCTGAGCATCGAGCAGATCGCGCGCCATATGAACACCACGCCCACCACCTTGCAGCGTCATTTCCGCCAGGCGCTGGGCATTACGGTATTCGACTTCCTGCAGCAGGAACGCCTGCGCCTGGCGCGCCAGGCGCTCGAAGCGGAGGGGATCAACGTGACGCAGGCGGCGGCAATCGCCGGGTACGCCAATCCCGGCAGTTTTTCGACAGCGTTCCGGCGCCATTTCGGCCTGACGCCGCGACAGGTGCGGGCGCGTCTGTAGCGGCGCCGGCGCTGGCGGCAGATCGCCGTTTGCGCGAACAAATCCGCCGTTTTCACGAACGACGCGCATCGGCACCCCATGCTCTACTCCAGTGAGAACAAATCTTATTTACTCGCAGGAGAAGTCCCGTGCCAGCCCTCGCGCCGAAGCGCCTCCCCTTCCGCCGCGCCGCTCGTCCGGCCAGGCGCCGCGCAGTCTATCCGCTGTTGCTCGCCCTGTCGGGGCAGGCTGGCGTCGCCTTCGCGGTCGACGAACCGGTCAGCCTGGAAGCCGTAACGGTCAATGCCTACCGGCCCGCAGAGACGATCGGCGGCTCGACCAAGACCGACACGCCGCTGCGTGAAGTGCCGCAATCGGTGTCGGTGATCGAGCGGCGCGAAATGGACCTGCGCGGCGTGCGTAACCTGAATGAGGCGACCCGCTACACGGCGGGTGTATTGCCCGAGAGCCAGGGCATCGACAACCGGGTCGATGATCTCTATATCCGCGGCTTCGATGCCGGCAGCTTTGGCGCAAACGTGATGCTTGATGGATTGCGTGCGCCGTCGGACAGCAGTCTGAGCTGGAACCGCACCTCGTTCAACACCTGGAACCTGGAGCGCGTCGAGGTGTTGAAAGGCCCGTCCAGCGTGCTGTATGGCCAGTTGGCGCCGGGCGGCATGGTGAACCAGGTCAGCAAGCTGCCGACGCTGGGAGAGGAGCAGGTGGTGCAGTTGCAGGTCGACGGTCACGGACGCAGGCAGACCGCGTTCGACCTGGGCGGCGCCAACGGCGACGAGAACGTGCTGTGGCGGCTGGTGGGCCTGTATGGCGACGGCGCGACACAGATCAAGCACACCGACCACGAGCAGTGGTTCATTGCGCCCAGCGCCACGATGTATTTCAACGATCACGCCACACGGTTGACGCTGCACGGCCTGTACCAGAAGGATCGGGGCGGCAGCACCTTCCAGTTCCTGCCCTATCAGGGAACGGTGGTGCCGGCCGCCGAGGGCTACATCAAGAACACCACGTTCCTGGGCGAGCCCGACTGGAACACCTACAACCGCGATATCTGGACCGCCGGCTGGCAGCTCGAACATCAGTTCAACGACGCATGGAAGTTCAGCCAGAACGCGCGCTACACGCACGTGGATTCGCTCTACCGCGCGACGGTGGGCAACGGGGTGCGCGGCGCCGCGCTCACCAACCTGAATACGCTCATCGGCGGCCGCATCCTCAATCGTCGCGCGGTGCAGGGCGAAGGCGATTCCGACGCGCAGACCATCGACACGCGCATCGAGGGCAAGTTCGGCACCGGACCGCTCACCCACACGATGATCGCCGGCTTCGATTGGCAGAAGACCGATTGGACCTTCTTGCGCCAGGCCGCGACCGTTTCGCCGGCCGTCATTGCCATCAATGTGTACGACCCGGTCTATACCCATTACGATTTCGAGCCGACGCTGGCCAAGCAGATGTCCACCCGCGAGACCGACTCGCAGTACGGCGTGTACCTGCAGGACCAGATCGCGCTGGACCGCTGGCGCTTCACCCTGGGCGGGCGGCAGGACTGGACGCGCATGGATTCCCTGAACCGCCTGACCGGTGTGCGCCAGGTGACCCGCGACGAGGCCTTCACGGGTCGCGCCGGCGTCACCTACCTGTTCGACAATGGCCTGGCGCCCTACTTCAGCTATTCGGAGTCGTTCCAGCCCACGGGCGGCACGACGCGCGCGGGCAATGCCTTCAAACCGACCACCGGCACGCAATGGGAGGCGGGCCTGAAGTACGAGCCGCGCCACATCGACGGCATGATCACCTTGTCGGCCTACGAGCTGTCGCAGCAGAACGTGCTGACGGCCGATCCGCTCAACGAGGCCGACGAGGCCTACCAGGTACAGACCGGCAAGGTGCGCGTGCGCGGCGTCGAGCTGGAGGGCCGCATCACGCCGCTGCGGGGGCTGAGCGTCATCGGCGCCGTCACGCGCATGGATTCGAAGGTGGTGCGCAACAACGACGGCTATGCCGGCAACCGCATGATCCGGGTGCCCGAGTGGATGGGCTCGATGTGGGTGGACTACACCTTCCATGGCGGTCCGCTGGCCGGCCTGGGCATGGGGGCGGGCGTACGCTATGTCGGCGCGACCTATGGCGACCTGGCCAACAACCTGCACATTCCGGCCTACACGCTGTTCGATGCCGCCCTGCGCTACGACGCGGGCAAGATCGGCGGCATGAACCTGCAGTTGGCGCTCAATGGCAGCAACCTGGCCGACAAGCGCTACGTGGCCACGTGCTCGGCGGCCACCTCGTGCTACTACGGCACCGGGCGCACGGTCATGGCGACCGCGCGACTGTCGTGGTGACGACGCGCCGCCGACTGGCCGCGTGGCTGATGGCGCTCGCGCTGGGCCTGGGGGCGTCGGCGCAGGCGGAGACGGCGCCGGATTGGCCACGGCGCTTCGACAATGCCGATGGCACGCAGACCACGCTGGCCGTGGCCCCGCGGCGCGTGCTGTCGACGTCGGTGACGGTCAGCGGCACGTTGCTGGCCATCGACGCGCCGCTCATTGCCAGCGCCGGCGGCGCCAATGGCCGCTTTTTCGATCAATGGGCGGCGGTCGCGCGCGAACGCGGCCTCAAGCCGCTGTGGCCGGCCGGGCAGGTCGACCTGGAAGCGGCGTATGCGGCCCGGCCCGATCTCATCATCGTCTCGGCCACTGGCGCGGACTCGGCGCGCGAGCAACTCGATGCGCTGCGCGCCATCGCGCCGGTCATCGTGGTCGATTACAGCCACCAGACCTGGCAGGAGCTCGCGGTGCAACTGGGCCGGGCGCTCGGCATCGAGGCCGCAGCGACGCGCGCCATCGCGGGCTTTGACGCGCGGGTCGCCGCGGCCCGCGCCCGCTTGCGCATTCCCGAGGGCGCCGCCAATATCGTCAGCTACAACGGCCCGGGCACCAATAATCCCATCGCCACGCCCGCCAGTCCGCATGCGCGCCTGCTGGCCTCGCTGGGCTTCCGCATCGAGGCGCCCGATCCGGCCTGGCACGTGGCGCTGGGCGCGCCGGGCGATTTCGTCTGGGCGCCCTACGAGGCGCTGACACGCCTGACCGCGCGCACCACCTTCGTGCTGCGCGCCGACGCCGCGGGCGCCGGCGCCCTGCTGCGCGATCCGGTGCTGGCCAACCTGCCGTCGGTGCGGGCGGGGCAGGTCTACGGCCTTGGCCGCGACGCCTTTCGCATCGATGCGTACAGCGCCGGTCAGATCATCGACACCTTGCTCGAGCGCTTCGGCACATGACTTCCCCGCACCCGCCGGCCGCGCGCGGCCGCCTCGCATGGGCCTTGCTGCCGGCCTGCATGATCGCGATCGCCCTGCTGGCGTTGGCGAGCTTGATGGCGGGCGCGCGGCCGTTGTCGCTGGCGACGGTGGAGCACGCGCTCACCGCCTTCGATGCGGGCGACAACGAGCATCTGCTGCTGCGCCATCTGCGCTTGCCACGTACCGTGCTGGCGCTGGTCGCGGGCGGGGCGCTCGGCGTCGCCGGGGCGCTGATGCAGACCCTGACGCGCAATCCATTGGCCGATCCCGGTCTGCTGGGCGTCAATGCGGGCGCGGCGGCGGCGATCGCCGCCGCCATGGCGCTGGGCGCCGCGCACGGGCCGGCGGGGCAGGTGATGGCGGGTTTTGCCGGCGCGG
>ERZ1739169.261-NODE-261-length-9801-cov-32.887646_pt1 | contig 9801 bp, 10 predicted proteins | sample MGYA00581756_ERZ1739169 | MGnify/ENA primary metagenome ERZ1739169 (study PRJEB40789, sample SAMEA7425667) | Salamandra salamandra | biome: salamander skin | place: Germany | collected 2020-03 | study: cvxcv | reverse complement strand
TCACACTCGATTGCTTGACCAAATCAATAACAATGCTTACTTCACATTAAAATATAAACAAGCTCAAACATTTTAATTTAGTGCTTGCTCCATTTACTTTCGTGGAATCCCAATTCAAAAAAACACATTTCCACAGGAGTCCATGGAACCTAAGGACGTTATTTAGTGTGTGCATGTGCTCCCTGTGAAAGGGCAAAATGCCGTCACTCACAGTGAAGTTAGCCAATGGACAAAGTGGGCTGCCCAACTGCCACATGCAGTATGCTGTAGTGGGAGGAATAAAAAAGTGAATGACACAACAGCAGATCAAAGGAGGAAGAGAGCTGTCTGAAAGGCCCTATAAGTAAATATATCATACATATAATTTTACTAAAATCAAAAGGTCTTTGACTGACGCCCAACCTAAAAAGGCCCCAGGTATATACAATAAATCTGCAGCGATTGTACCAAGCATCCCGTTAGTCACCTTCTGGTACCGTCGCCAATCGCAGTTTCCAGAGTATTACCAAGTCGGTGATGTACTGAATCATCAACCATGCTTTCCCTAAACTTGCTAACAGCAGACTGCTTTTCAGACAAAGGTTCGCACCATGTGTAAAATTAATTCCTCTTTTCGCAGGTCACACTAATACCAAAACCCCTTCTAATAACGAAGCTTTGACCGACTGTCAATCCTCTCAATGTGACATTTCCCATCAACCTCGGAGGGACACAGTGGTGTAGCAAGGGTGACGTGGGCCTTGGTACAAGCAAGGAAAATGGGCCCATCTAACAACCAGTTGGACATTAAATAACCATAGCTTGGGTGCAGTGGGTCTTTAAGACCACTGAGCCCCAGTGCTACTCCACCTGCTGCACCATTGGTAGCTACTCCCTACGAGCAGATCCATTAGAATTATTTGACAGGAGAGGACCAAATTATGCTGCAAGAAAATTCTAATTATGTGGTGTAATGCGGCACCCTTTGTGATAGTATTATTTCATAATTCTGTAATTTTGACGCATGTTAACACTGGGCCAAGGTTTCTTCTCATTTGTACCAGTTTAACACCCAAATACATCAATAAGCAACTGAAACTTAGCAGTCAACCTTTGTGAAGGGTATTCCACTGCGCGGCAACAGGTGTTGTTGTGTTTTTAGTAACTTTTGATCTGTTTGAGCTAGCAATGATTTTTTTTTGTTTAAAGCAGTAAATTATGGAGCGGATTATGGATTATGTGGCAAATGCGTCAAATCCATAACTATGCGAAAAACGTCACAGTGACTGAATCGCATAATTTCAGTAGCCCTGCCTCGAAGACATAACAGACTTGTGACTCAAAGAGCTTTCAACCTTTGGACGGAAAAATGTGCACATGGCAACAATGCGCATTCATAGTGTCTTTGACAACCTTGGACTCTCACATGGTTCAAAGCCTGTCACGAGTCTCCCTAAAACCGCAGCCTTATTGTGACAGATCTAATGAACTAAGGGCCAGATGTACTACAAACCAGATTTTGCAAACAGTATGAACTGACCTACTGACTAATAGGTTGGTTCGTAAACGTTGGAATCATAGTGGGTCGTAATCCAACCTGCTTCATGAATATTAATGAGGTAGGTCGCAAATTGAGACTCACTACAATTGGAGACCATTACAGGGATGAAGGCCTGGTAGCAGACCACCGTGTTTTTTAAAACAGTATTGTTTTTTTTAGTAAATACAACCCGTTTTCCTTAAAGGATACAGGGCTGTGTTTACAAAAAAGTTTACTTTTTTTCAAACGTTTGTTTGAGAGTTGGTAGTGATGTCCTGGACCACTGCCTACTCCCCAACAAACTTTTTTTAAACAAAGGACCCATTCACTTTTGCAAATGCATTACCAAACCAACTCTCGAGTTGGTAATTATTCAATGTTTTGGAAATTGATTTTAATCTCCAAATAGTGATACATATCATACCAATTCAGTATTTGGAAGGGACACCTGCAGCACACCGTTTTCACATACCAAATTGGTATGGGACTGCAATCCCATTATAGCAATCAATAAAAGTTTACAGACTTCAAAAATGGAATTGATACAAAAGAAAAAGCATTTTTGCAGTCACAAATTTGGAATTGGAGAATTTGTGGCCATAAAAATGCTTAGTACATCTGGCCCTAGATACCGTTCTGCATTAGACAAATATTAGCTATGGTCATTCTTATCACCTTATTTATGCAATGTATGCATTGTGTATTGGGAATATTACCACAAATTGTGGGGAGGAGCGGCTGAAGGGAGATGAGACAACAAGAAGGTAAGGTCAGCAGTAGCAAAATGTAATCAAAAGTCTAGGACTCTGAAAAGCGTATACACGTATAGACACTAGTCCACTGCAGCCTTGTATATGAAAAGCACGTAATAAAGCTTAGAACCTATGTCTGTAATGGAAAGCCCTTAGAAAACTCTGCTGTCATTGAAGGGGGATGGAGAGAGTGAGCCCATAGAAAGTATAGCTAATGCTAAGCTTAAGCTCAGGTCCATTGAAAAGGGGTTGTCATTGATTGAGGTTCTAGAGCTTGGTTCAACAAAACGTTCTGAAAATACAGGCATTGAGCAGGCCCAGCCATCTATTCTCGAGGTGGGAATAGGCTGCTTAGTCAACAAAGTGCAAGCTAGAGTGACATAAACATACAAGCCTGGGTGGAAACTGTGAATGTCAGGCTCGGTACAGCAAGGCATCCTGAAAATATATAAAATTAAAAACATTTCACGCAAAGAAAAAATAAAGGGAACTTGGCTGTCTTAGGGGCAGACTTTGATTTTGGCGGGCAGACCACCAATGTACCATGGGGATGGAGTAAAGTACTCCATCCCCATAGCTGTGGGACCACCTGTCAAATCTATAAATCATCATCGACTTTAAAGTGCTTTATAATACATTGACAAGAATCGCCGTTGACAGCGGTTCCTGTCAGTGCATTTTCAGTTTGCTGTGCAGCTCCGTGAAACAGGACGGAGCCGTGCAGCACACTGATTTCTTTTTTATTTTCAGAAAGAAAATCCCGCTTTGGGATTTTCTTTTTGAAAATAAAAAAGACAATGCTCCCTTCACCATGGGAGTTGTCTCCCATGGTAAGGGGAGCATTTTTTGTTTTTCACTGCTCGTAACCGCCAGGATTAACTTGGCGGTTACAAGCAGTGAAAAACCTCTGTTTGACCGCCCATCTGAAATAGATGGGCGGTCAAACAGCCATTCTTCTTGTAGCCCTTATTCCATCAGGGCGGTCAGGGCCGTCTGAAGAGTTCGGCGGAGACCGAGAAGTCTCTGCCATTGTCAAACCAAAGGTCCGCCCACATATAAATCGGACGGGGGGACCACTGTCTTGGTTAGGCAGGAAGACTGTCACATTTTCGACGGTCTTCCCGCCCGGCCAAGATATAAATCGGCCCCAATGTCTGAAGGAAGAGCACTTAAACCTCTGAGTAGGAATCTAGCTGAATAACTCTGCAGTTCAGGGCTGGAAAGACACCAGATGCCAATAAACTCCAGCTTCTTTGAACCTATCCTGAAAGGGAAACAGGTGGGGTAAAGACACCTCTCGAGCAGGTGCTGTTTCTCAGATAATGATAGCACCCAATGAGAAGAGAAGAACGGAAAAGGTGAAAGTGTCACAATACAAACCTGAACCAAAGCCCCAAATTAGAGAGCAGACTGTAGTGACATGAGCTTTCTTTTAAAAGGCTCCGGTCTTGCCAGTCTTGGGTACAATCAACTGAGATGGAATCGGTTCTGTTTGTAAAGGAAAACTGTTTCAATCAATAGTAACTTTATTAGGTAAAAATACCATCAAAGTTTACAGTTTTAAAAATCAATACAAAATTTGATAAAATTCATTTAAATAAGCATTTGTACGTGTACAGTTTACAGAAGCAGCTCCTTGGGAACAAACAAACACAATTTATGTACAAGGAAGTAAAGACTTTATGGCTGCTCTTGATCATCAAAAAGTGCATTGTGCTTTGTAAAAGGAAATAGACCATGGAGTTTCTATAAAGTAATATCTCAGGCAATAGGTATCTAATAAAAATACTATTATAACTATTCCAAACAAAAAGACTAGACAATTATAAAACATACAAATTCCCCAGTCACAGCTGATTTGTGATAAGTGTGAGTTGGTTGGCCTAGCGTGCCAGCATAGCGCACTAGAATTTTAATTGAATAGGGCATTTAGATTTTCGGGCTGTTTCTTTTGAAATTCGATGAGCCTGTTTCTTTTGTACCAAGCTGACTCCAGATACTTGACCACGGAGAATACCACCCTGTGGTCAGTATCGTATTAGCAGATCCTTAAAGCAGTTTGGAGTTGACAAATTCCCAGGGCCTTCCAAAGAGGTACTATCCACCTTTTCCGTTGTTTATGGAAACCAGGACTGAAAAAGAGAAAGTGTTCTACCTACTCTTCTTGAAAAAAGCATTCAGGACAAGATTTGGCAGTAGATTTAGACCCTTGCCATTTGTTGATATACATGACTATAGGAAGGACTCCTAGTCTAAACCGAATATACAGAGCTTTACTTGACAGAGGATGGATCATGTCGAGGTAACTTTCAAAGAATGGAAATTGTTTGATTTCTAGAAATCAATTGGTTACATTTCCAATGTTCGTCGCTCTGTTAATTTTCAGTAGCTCTCTGTCCCAAAAACTGTTCTTGAGGACCTGGCAGAGCCTGAGGTGACACTAGTCGGAACGGCCCAAAAGTCTGTTAGCCCTAAGCCCAAGAGAGAGGTCTTTGTGTATTTTAGCCAGGGCAGTTTCTCTCCTCCCCCTAACGAGATTATTTTCCTCAAACATTTTCTGTGTGGTTCTAGCTCCTTGGTTGCCCAGATTTTCGCTTCAGGGCGAGGGAATGTTTAGCTCTAATCTAAGTGGTAGAAGTGGAACACCAATTGGTAATTTCAGGAGAGATCGAAGAAATTTGTTCTCCACAAGCAATAATGTTTCACAGTTGGTGTGTCCCCAAAGCTCCGAACCGTAAGATGCACCAGCCACAGCTTGGGCCTTCCATATCTCGAGTACAGGTGATGTTGGGTGAAAACTGTGACAGTTGGCAAATTTAAGGATGGCAGCTGCCCTGTGTTTTTGGATGAGTTCACTTTTTAAAATTTGGGGCTTCCAGTTATTTTTATTTCCAAGGAGTATCCCCAAATAGTCGAACTCGTCAACTTTTTCGATGAGGGATTCTCCTAGCATAAGGCTGTCTCTTGATTTTTGCGGGGATTGATGACCATGAACTTGGTTTTCCCTGGGTTAAGTGCAAGGCTATTCAGGCTACAAAAGAAGTCAAATCTGTTGAGTAAGATCCCCAGGCCCTTTTGAGTTTTAGAGATAAGCTGACTGTCATCCGCGAAAAGCAACGTGGGGGTCCTTAGTTCTCCTACAATAGGGACATCATGGCCACACGTCAACAGGAAGTCTACACAACCATTAATAAATAGCAGAAAAAGTGTTGGGGCCAGTACACAGCCCTGCCTAACCCCTCTGGTTACCTTGACCCTACCAGTGGTCTCACCGTGTTCCCCCCAGCGTATTTGGGCATAATTACTGTGGTGTAACTTTATAATGATGTTGACCAGGGCAGACGGAATACCCATATCCTTCAAAATTTCCCAAAGTCGGGGTCTGGAGACCATGTCAAAGGTGGCCTTCAGGTCCACAAATGTGAGGTGGAGGCTGCCTTTGTTGAGGTAAACAGTCTTCCATCTCAACATTTGGAACCTGAAGGCCTGGTCCACAGTGCTGGTCTTCTTCCTGAAGCCAGCCTGGAACGCTGTTAGAATATTGGCCTCTTCGATCCAAGCTTGCAAGTTATCAAGGATGTGCCTGCAGAACATTTTCTGCAGGTTGTGTAGTAGGCTAATGGACCAATAGTTTGCAGGGGGGGACCTTAGACCTTTTTTGAAAATAGAAATAATTTCAGATCCTTCCCATGTTGACGGGATTGGAGCACCTCCCATGATGGCATTCGAGATTTTATTCATTTAGAGGGCCCAGAGATTACCTGCTCAGTTTTGAATAAATCTCTGGGAATCCTGTCCGGCCCAGTTTCCTTTCTGTCATTTTTGTATTTTGGAGTGATTTGTGTTACTATGTTGGTGCTGTGTGGTTTTGCTGAATACCATCCTTCTGCTTACCCACAATTCAAAAAAACTAACTGTAGTGTATTCTCCAAAATCAGAGAAATAGCGCAAATGCAATGATAGGTCTCCACTTGAATCAGCAAGAAAGAGATGTGGAGGGGAAGGTACAGCTCTGTGGAATGTGGCATGGACACGAGCGCATACTGTGGGTACGTAGGTGTGGATGTTATATCTGAGCCATTACAGCTAGCCCCGCTGCTGCTCAGGAACAAGAACCATAATCCTTAAAGAAAACCCAATATCCATGAATGTTCTTGGACCTGATGTTTAGCTATACAAAGAGAGTGACAGAAACTCACATCAACCTCACCATGTGGGAGACAAACCAAGAACTTTTTGTTAGCAAGCATATTTGTTTTGAAGACGTGGACACAATTTCATATTCTAAGGATGATGATGAAGGAAAATGTCCTAATGAGAAATGTTAATAAGTCATGTTGATGCTATTGTTTAGTTATGATGATGGTCTGATTGAGCAAACCTCAGTGAGGTGTGAAGTGACGTGCAATGTCAGTGTTCAGGAAAGTTATATAAAAGCTTTACACGTTGTCCAGATTTGGAAGCCTTATAAATTCTTCCATTCTGAAAGCCTTGCAAGTTCTCTCAATCTTGCAACCTTGTAAATTCTCTCAAAATGGCAGGACGATCAAGCATAAAGTTAACACAAAAAGTGTGGCCAACAAGGGATTGGAGCAAACTTGACTTTGAGGATCTGCTCTTTCCCCATCAAATAAGCTAAGGTTCCCCCAGGGGCGGAAAGAGTAAGACAAAGTGCTGGAGGTACTCAGGCCAGTGCGGCTGAAACACAGTGAGTAAATTGATCATTGAAGATTGAGATCTCTGTTGGAGGGTGCCTGGACCTTGCTGGTTGCTGTCTTGAGAAGAGCTTTTGCAGTGGCGTGGGGTCGGCCGGGCCTGCGGAGATTGGTCAGGCCTGAGGGAGGGGAAAATGGCATATGCAGAAATAGACACATATGTCCCAGACCCTGCCCAGTGAACGATAACAGCGGAAATCAGAGGGGCGGAGGTATCGGGATTCCAAGGCGGGCCATGTAGGCTCCCCTGAGGGAGTGGCGTGACACAGGGCTCCCGAGGTGACGTTGGCTCGGGGGGCTCGAGGAAGTCCTCGAGGAAGTCCTCGACTGCAGTGAAGAGCCTAGGGAACAGCTAAAGAGACCCGGAGATGACCCGATCAGCTGAATGTTGACGGCGACTGCCATTTTAGATCAGTCCATTCAGACAAGCGAACACTGGGGCCAAAACATAGTAAAAAGCCAAGCCCCAAACCCATACCACACACAGTGGAGGATGGAACCAGTGATAGCAGTATCTCAAAACACAGCGGAGTGGGAGGGGAGGTGGCTGGGACTTTGAAACTAGTGGGCTCTCTGTGTGAGAAGGCTGTCAGAGGACTGAGGCCCACAGTGAGTGAAGTGCAGCAATCCACCTGCAGAGCCATTGTTTGGTATGACTCTCCGCATGGGGGAATAAATAAGTGTGGCCTTATGATACTCAGAAGTCTTGATGAAAGTGACTAGAATTGGGGAATGGCAGAGTGCCGCTAGAGGTGCATACAGTGAGCACTCCTAAGGGCAATGGTCTACTGGACTTTAAGTAGTACTCTGGTGATGAGTGTATGTTGCCGCCAAATTTGGACCCCCATCAAGAGCCTAGGGGCAGACAGAGCAGGAGACTGAAAATGTCAAAGGATTGAGCCCATGACGGTGCCGTTTGATGAACTTTGGGCTGGGCGGATGGGCTCATGACACCAGATCAACGACGCAACAATGCAAACATTGGGATCCTAATGTTTGCATGAAAATGGCAACCAATAGAAATTGCAATGAATCTTCCACCTGACCGCCAAAGGCAACAAAGGTGGAAAGAGAGACAAAACCTCCCGATCAACGAGATCATCCCAATAGAGAGAGGGAGCTCTCAAAGCGTCTTGGAACGCTTTCTCACATAAATCAAGAATGAGGTGAGCACGATAAGAGGGGACCTGAAGGAGTACCTAAAGGAGATTAAAAAATATGTCAAGGACCTGGGCTCGAGAGTAGATGACATGGAACTTTCCCTTGATGTATGAACAGAGCAAGTGTACCGCATGGGTAACAAATTCTTGGAACCGGAAGAACACCCGATGAAGGAAGACCTAGGAAATAGATCACATTGAAACAATATTCAAACTAGGGGCCTTCCCAAACAAGCTGGAGGCTCGGACATTTGGACCTACATACAAGAGCTTCTACACTATATCCAGAATCGGCTAGACAACCCACCCATTCGACTTGACAGAACTCACAGAGTGCCCCAGACGAGAAGCACCCCTGACAAACTCACACACGTCCATTGTTTCGATAAGAAGTAAGAAATCATTTCCCTCACTCACTTCTTGGATGGCCACAAGCTGTGGCTCTACAATGACCTGAGCATCCACTCTGAGGGGGAGAGAGTTCTGACAAATCACAGAGCATTTGCGCAAACACCCCATCAATGGCGACACCCCTTTAGACTAATCTTTACCTGGGACCACACAAAATATTATGCAAAGATTCCAGAGGAAGCCGAATCCTAGGAAAGCACAGCTATGAACCGCAAAAGGTCATGCAGGCCCTGGCCCAATGCACAATAGCACGATATTCCAGTGGCACACATTGATATGGAGTGGGAAAGGTCCTACTCCCACATGAAAGGAGATTCAGCAAGTCAAAAGTGAGGCGCTATGAGAAGCAAAGACACTGATGGAAGGCCCCTTAGTTGCACTATCCGCAGAGAAGTTGGGGACTGTATTCTTCCCCAGTCACCCTATCGCTATGGGACAAGGTGGAAAAAAGATTGGGATGCACTTCGTTTTCCTCCCCTTTACCTCATGTACAATATGGATTTTGCTATGAACTATGCTGCTATGGGAGAGCATAGTTTTCAGAATTGGAGGTACAAAAGATGCATCACGTTTAGATCCCTATTCCAGGGGGGGGGTAATAAAACCCTTAGAGGACAATAAGACACAATATAACCTACCAGAAATAGAGAGGTTTGCATACATACAGGTGCGACATTGGGTTTTGCACCCCTCAATCAAAGCTGGGGCAGCACGCCTACTCACGGGTTTCAAAAAATGGTTGAAAGATGGGTCACATGACCGCCAAATTATTTCTCACCTGTACAAGCAATTAATAGGACCTAGTCCCCCAGATAAAACACAGGGATAGAAGCGGTGGGAATGAGACTTGGGTAGAGATTTCTTGATTAAAACCTAGGAGCGTCTTTACTACAAGGCTCGATTTTCTGCCAGGTGTGTGAAAATAAGAGAAACATTATAAAACCTTATGTATTGGTACCACACCCCAGAAAGACTGGCCCAATGGGACAAAACAAAATCTGATGCTTGCCGGAGGGGTTGCAAAATGATGGGCACTTTAATGCATCTGTTGTTGCATTGCCCGAAACTCCATAAATAGTGGAAGGAGGTCCTCAAAGAAATATATCAAGCTTTTGTGGTATATGTGTCCATGGACTCGGGAGTAATTTTACTGGGACTCCCATTTGTGGGGAGAAGATCACATAGATATTTACGGGGTAAACACCTCACAATAGCTCTTATAGTAGCCATCCAAGCAGTCCTAC
>ERZ1739169.260-NODE-260-length-9908-cov-16.188572_pt1 | contig 9908 bp, 10 predicted proteins | sample MGYA00581756_ERZ1739169 | MGnify/ENA primary metagenome ERZ1739169 (study PRJEB40789, sample SAMEA7425667) | Salamandra salamandra | biome: salamander skin | place: Germany | collected 2020-03 | study: cvxcv | reverse complement strand
TGGCCGGCGCCAGGCTGGGCCGGCGCGCCGCTGCCTGGCGCCGGCGCATTGGCTGACCACAAGGGGGCGCGGCCCAGCACCGCCGGCGCGGCGTCGGGATATTGGGCCAGCAGCGCCAGGATCGCGCGGGCGGTGGTGCCCAGCGTGGTGGGGGCCGAGGCCGTGGTGTCGCTGCTGGTGACCAGGCCGCGGGCGGCCAGCGCCAGTGCGGCGGCGGTCTTGGCGTCAAGGACGGTGGCCGGGCGGTCGCCGCGGGCGCCGCCGGTCTGGATGCCTTGTCGTGGGTCGCGATTGGAACCGTCGGCCGAGCCGGGCTTGTCCAGGTTGCCGGGCTGGCTGACCGCATCCGGCCGCGCGCCCGACACCTGGTTGGCGCTGGCGGCGGACATCGTCGTGCCCAGCACGGCGTCCAACCGCTGCACTAGGACGTTGCCGAGTGCCGCGGGACCTACGCTCATGCTTCAGGCGCCTGGTAGCCGTAGGCCGACAGCAGGGTCTGCTGGCGCTTCATGCGGCCCAGCAGTTCGCCCAGCCGGGCCAGTTGCGGGAGCGCCAGGTCGCGCGTGAGCGCGTCGTTTTCGAGGATGCGCACCAGCAGGTCGTACTTCATGGCGCGGCCGGCCTCGTCCAGCGGCGCGGTCGGTTCCGCGATCCGCAGGCGCTCGACCAGCTCGCAATATTGCTGCCCGTGGGCCATCGCCGTATCCCAGTCTCCGGCCTGGGCGGCCGTCAACATCTCGCCCGTGATGAGGGCGATCTCCTGGTAGTGTTCCAGAATAGGGGATGAGTACTGGGTAAGGGACGTCATGGAAATCTCGGGCGTTCGATGGCTGGCTGAATTTGTGTTTTTGGCCATCAGGGCTGGGCAAGGCCAGCCGGTCGGTCGATGGAAGTCTGCCAAGCCTCGGCCAGATCCGCCAACAGGCGGTCGGCAATGTCGAGTTGCTCGGCATTCGCTTTCAGATTTGCCGTCAGCAAGGTGCGGACGATGTAATCGTAGAGCCGGGCGAGGTTGGCGGCGATCTCGCCGCCAGCCTCCATGTTCAACCCGGTCTTCAAGCCTTCATCGACGATCTTGATCGCTTTCGAGATGGCCGCGCCGCGCTCGGCGACCCGGCCTTCCTGCAGATGGATGCGCGCCTGCCCGATCGCCGCCCGGGCACCCAGGTACAACAGGGTGATCAGCCGCTCGGGACTCGCGCCCAGAACCTGGGTTTCCAGGCCGATATCGGCGTAGGAGCGGACGGATTGAGACCCAGTGGGGCGGCGGGCGGCGTAAGTCATTAATGCATCTTCTACAGGTTATTTGCTCGATTTGTTCATCGCCGCAAATTGTTGGGTCAGGTAGTTGCCGGTGACGGCCAGTTGGGAAACGTACTTGTCCAATGCGACAAAACGGGTGCGCATCTGGTCCATTTCAGCGTCGCTGGCGGCCTTGGCGCGCTTTTGCTGGGCGTCCAGGTCACTAATCGACTTGGCCAGGCCGTCGGTGCGCGTCTTGAGCGAACCGGTGCTGCCCAATACGTCCTTGAAAGCCTTTTCGAAAGTCTTGGCCAGGCCGTTGTCGCCGGTCAGCAGCTTGGTGACGTCGGCCGGATTGGTGCTCAGCGCCTTGTCCAGCTTGGTTTGGTCGAGCTTGAGCTGGCGCGTCTGGGGATCGGTGGTGATGCCCAGGTCGGCCAGCGAGCGGACCGACCCTTCGCCCAGCATGGCTTGCAGCGCGTTGGTCACCGACGCCTGGATCGAGCGGGTGGTGCCGTCGCCGGTCAGCGGCTGGTTGGTGGCCGCCTTGGCGTCGAAAGCCGTCAGGCTCTTGATGGTCGATTGCAGCGAGTTGTAGTTCTTGACGAAATCCTGGATCGCCTTGCTGGCGACTGACGGATCCGCTTCCAGCTTCAGCGTGATCGGCTTGTCGGTCTCGGTTTTCTCGGTCAGGTTCAGCGTGACGCCGTCGATGACGTTGGCGACGTTGTTCGAGCCGCTCTTGACGGGGAGGCCGTTGATGATCAGTTGGGCGTCTTCAGCCTTGGTATTGGCCAGGCCGGTCGTGGAGCCGTCGGCGGCGGTGCTGAAGGACAGGATGTCCTTGAGCGACTGGTCGCCGGTGACGGTGATGTTCTTGACCGAGGCCTGGACACCGGTGTCCTTGGCCGTCAGCATCAGGTAGTTGTTGCCGTTGCCGTCATTGATAACGGTGGCGCGCAGGCCGGACTTGTCGTCGGCGTTGATGGCCTTGACGATGCCGTTGAGCGAGGTGTCGCCTTTCAGGTCGATGGTGCGCTTGGTGCCGTCGGCCAGCTCGACTTCGAACGAGCCGGTGTCGCCGTGCTTGGCGGTGCGGTCTGCCACGGCGCCCGATTGCAGGCTCTGGGCGCGGGCCAGGTTCTTCACTTCGATGACGTACTGGCCCGCGGTGGCGCCCTCGGCGGCCACACTGGCCGTCAAGGCGTTGCCGCCGGTGACGCTGCCCTTGATGGCAGCCATCGTCTCGGTCTTGCCCAGCACGGCAGCGGACTTTTGCAGCGCTTCCAGGGCGCTCTGCAGTTTCGCGTAAGCGTCGATGCGAGTCTGGTAGCTTTGCGCGCGCGTGGTGTAGATCGAGAGCTTCTTATCCTCGGCGTCTTGCAGCTTTTTCAGCGTTTCTTCCAGTGGCAGACCGGAGGACGAACCGAGGTTGGTGATAGAGGCCATGTGAAATCCTTCCTAGCGATGCGATTCTGTCAAAAATAGGGTGCCGGCGATTGGCCGGGTAAGGGCATAAGGCGGGCCTAATTCGATGATTCCATCATCGATTGGCGCCAAAAGGGGCACAGAGGAAAGTACGGGAATTCATGTCAAGCCGAGGTCTTGATGCCATTTCCCTGCATGTTCACGATCATTTTGGCGATCTTGAGCACGGCTTCGCTGGGGATGGTGCGTATGACGTCCCCGGACTTGGCGTCGACCACCGACACCACCACCTGGTGGACGTCCGGGTCGACCTCGAACTGCAGCTGGGTCGACCAGGCCTTCATCTGCTCGTTGATTTCGTCGAGCGCCTTGTCGAGGGGCAGCTTCTGCGAATTCGACTGCTCCGACGTCGCGGAATCGGCGCCGCTGCTATTGGTGCTGGCAACGGGCGGGGCGACGGTGACGGATGGATCTGCGACGATGGGCACGGCCGCGACCGGCGACGGTGCGAACGTAGCGGGGGCTAACGGGGTTACGGCCATGATCACTCCAGCGGCGGTGCGGGCGTCTCGGAGGAACGCGCTGTTTTCAGGGAATTCTCAGCTACGATTACGGCAGCGCCGCAGGGAACTTTAGCCCTCGTAACAGCGGGCTGTTTCATGTGCTAACAAGTTGGGATCGGGCAATGAGTGTCAAGACGGCGTTGCGAGTCATAGAAATCATCGAAACCTATGCCCGGGAGAAGCGCGCACTGCCCCTGTCGGAACTGGCCCGGCTGCTGGATGTGCCGGTTTCCAGCTGCCTGGCGCTGATCCGCACCCTGACCGGCCTGGGTTACCTCTACGAAACCGGACGCCGCCAGGGCTACTACCCGACCGGCCGCCTGCTGGCAATGGCGCAACGCATCGCCCGCGCCGATCCGGTGCTGGACCGGGTCTATCCCAGCCTGGTTGAATTAAGGGACGCAACTCGGGAAACCGTCGTCTTCGCCAAGCTGACGCAGGACGGCCGGGTGGTCTACCTGGATGTGCTGGACTCTCCGCATACGATCCGATACGCGCCCGTTGCCGGCGAGTTCAAAGACGTACACGCAAATTCGCTGGGTAAAGCGCTCATGTCGCTGCTGGACGAGCCGGCCCGCGACGCCTTGCTCGGCAACGGGCCGCTGACGCGCCACAACGAACGCACGCTGGTCACCCGCGAGGCGGTGCTGCAGGACTTGGCGCTGTCGCGCCAGCGCGGCTGGTTCATGAACAGCGGCGAGTCGATTCCCGACGTCGGCGCCATCGCCTGGCCGGTGACCCTGTCGGGCGAGCACTACGCCATCTCCGTGGGCGGTCCGATCTACCGGATCGAGCCGTGCCAGGAGGAATACGCCCGCATCCTGCGGGCGGCCTGCACCGGACTGGAACAGCAGTCCTGAGGCGGCCCCGGCCGGCCCGGGCGCAAGGCGCGCCGGGCGGACGCGCAAGGGGCGGGCGCCTCAATATGACTTCGGCAGGCCCAGCACCTTTTCCGCGATGAAGCACATGATCAGCTGCGGGCTGACCGGCGCGATGCGCGGGATGAAGCTCTCGCGCAGCAGCCGCTCCACGTGGTATTCCTTGGCGTAGCCCATGCCGCCCAGCGTCATCACGGCGGTCTGGCAGGCGTTGTAGCCGGCCTCGGCCGCCAGGTACTTGGCGGCGTTGGCGCTGGGGCCGCAGGGTTCGCCGGCGTCGTACAGGCTGGCGGCCTTGAACACCATCAGGTCGGCCGCCTCCAGCTGCATCCAGGCCTGCGCCAGCGGGTGCTGGATGCCCTGGTTCTGGCCGATCGGCCGGCCGAACACATGGCGCTCGCCGGCGTAGCGCACCGCCCGCTCCAGCGCGGCGCGGCCGATGCCGACCGCCTCGGCCGCGATCAGGATGCGTTCCGGGTTCAGGCCATGCAGGATGTACTCGAAGCCCCGGCCTTCCTCGCCGATCCGGTCCGCCAGCGGGATCCGCAGGCCGTCGATGAACAGCATGTTCGAGTCCACCGCCTTGCGGCCCATCTTCTCGATTTCACGCACCTCGACCTTGCCGCGGTCCAGGTCGGTGTAGAACAGCGACAGGCCCTGGGTCGGCTTGGCCACCTCGGACAGCGGCGTGGTGCGCGCCAGCAGCAGCATCTTGTCGGCCACCTGGGCGGTCGAGATCCAGATCTTGCGTCCATGCACCACGTATTCGTCGCCCTGGCGCACGGCGCGGGTGCCGAGCTTGGTGGTGTCCAGGCCGGCGTCGGGCTCGGTGACGGCGAAGCAGGCCTTCTGCCGGCCGGCGATCAGCGGCGGCAGCCAGCGGGCGCGCTGTTCGTCGTTGCCGAACACCACCACGGGATTGAGGCCGAAGATGTTCATGTGCACGGCCGACGCGCCGGTGAAGCCGGCGCCCGAGGCGGCGATGGTCTGCATCATCAGCGCGGCCTCGGTCATGCCCAGGCCGGCGCCGCCATGTTCCGGCGGCATGGCGATGCCGAGCCAGCCGTCGCGCGCCAGGTCGGCGTGCAGCGGCTCGGGGAAGCCGCCTTCACGGTCGCGTTCCAGCCAGTATTCGTCGGGATAGCGCGCGCAGATGCGGGACACGGCGTCGCGCAACGCCAGTTGATCGGGGGTGAATGCAAAGTCCATCAGTCGGTTCCATCCTGGGTGATGCGATTGGCGAAGAGCGCGTCGATGCCGGCGGGGTCGTAGCCGGCCTCGGCCAGCACCTCGCGGCTGTGCTGGCCCAGCGTCGGCGCCGGGCGCCGGATGGCGGTCGGCGTGCCCTGGTAGCGGCCGAGCGGCGCGGGGGTGCGCAGGCGGCCCTCGGTCGGGTGCTGGTGGTCCTGCACGAAGCCGGTGGCGGCCAGGTGCTCGTCCAGCAGCAGGTCGTCGACCGTGTAGAGCTGCGAGGCCGGGATGTCGGCATCCGCCAGTTCCCGCAGCCATGCCTCGCTGGTCCTGGTGCGGATGACGTCGGCGACGAAGGCGTAGACCTCGTCGATATGGGCCGCGCGGGCGCCGTGGGTGTGAAAGCGCGGATCCTGCGCCAGTTCCGGCTGGCCGATCAGCGCGAAGAAGTTGCGCCAATGCTTGTCGTTGTAGATCAGCAGGCAGATATAGCCGTCGGCGGTGGCGTAGGGCCGGCGGTGCGGCGCCAGCAGCCGAGCGTAGCCGGTGGGGCCGAGCGGCGGCTCGAAGGTGGCCCCGCCCAGGTGGTCGCCCAGCACCAGGTGCGCCATGCCCTCGAACATCGGGATCTCGACCTGCTGGCCCTGGCCGCTGACGCGGGCGTGCAGCACCGCCGACACCAGCGCGATGCCCACGTGCAGGCCCACGGCGCGGTCGGCCAGCGTCAGCGGCGCGTAGCGCGGCACGTCGCCGCTCTGCTGCGCCGCCAGCGCGGCGATGCCGGTCTGGCCCTGGATCAGGTCATCGTAGGCGGGCCGGCCGGCGTAGGGGCCGGCCTCGCCGAAGCCATAGGCGCCCAGGTAGACGATGCGCGGGTTGCGCGCCGCCACCGCCTCGTACGACAGGCCCAGGCGCGCCATGGCCTGGGGGCGGATGTTGTAGAGCAGGGCGTCGCAGGTCTCGGCCAGCCGCAGGCAGGCCTCGCGGCCTTCCGGCGTCTTCAGGTCCAGCACCACCGAGCGCTTGTTGCGGTTCAGGTGCAGGTACAGGTGGCCCATGCCCGGATTGCGCATCGGGCCGACGGCCCGCATGTTGTCGCCGGCGGGCGATTCGACCTTGATGACGTCGGCGCCCAGGTCGGCCAGCACCTGGGTGGCGTAGGGACCCATCACGACCGAACTGAGGTCCAGGATGCGCACGCCGGCAAGGGGGCCGGCGGCCTGCGGGGAAGCGGCGGCGGACATCGTCATTGCTGCTCGATCCCCGCGTCGCGGATCAGCTTGCCCCACAGGTCGCGCTGTTCGCCGACGAACTGGCCGAAGGCTTCCGGCGAGCTGGAGAAAGCGTCAAAGCCCAGGCCCGCCAGGCGCTTGCGCACGTCGGGCTTGGCCACCACCTGCTTGATGGCGTCGTTGAGCCTGGCCACCACCTCGGGCGGCATGCCGGCCGGGCCGAAGTAGCCGTTCCATGAATTCAGGTCGAAGTCCGGCACGCCCGACTCGGCCATGGACGGCAGGTCCGGCACGATGGCGCTGCGCTCGGCGGTTGACACCGCCAGCGCCCGCAACTGGCCCGACTGCACGAACGGCAGGCCGGAGGCCAGGTCGGTGAACATGAAGTCGACCTGGCCGCCGACCACGTCGGTCAGGCCTTGCGGCGTGCCCTTGTAGGGCACGTGCAGGATGTCGATCTTGGCGCGGTTGGCCAGGGTGGCGCCGGCCACGATGCCGGTGCTGTTGCCGCTGGCGTAGGTGATGCGGCCCGGATGCTGGCGCGCGTCGGCGACCAGGTCGGCCACGGTCTTCCACGGCCGCTTGGGGTTGGCGACCAGGATGAAGGGCAGGTTGCCGCCGCGCGCGATGGGGGTGAAATCCTTGACCGGATCGTAGGGAATGTTCTTCATCAGCCAGGGAGCGGCCGAATGCGAGGTGTTGGTGGTCACGAACAGCGTGTAGCCGTCCGGCTTGGCGCGCGCCACGTAGCTGGCGGCGATGGTGGCGTTGGCGCCGGGCTTGTTCTCCACCACGATCTGCTGGCCCAGGATGGTCGACAGCTCGGCGCCGAAGATGCGGCCGACCGCGTCGGTGCCGGAGCCGGCCGGGAACGGCACGATCAGGGTGATGGGTTTGTTCGGATAGTCCGCGGCGTGGGCGGCGGGCAGGGCCAGCACGGTGGCGCCGCCGACCAGGGTGGCGCCCAACAGGCGTAGTAGTCGCATGGTTTGTCTCCAGGGGATGCGAAACGGGCGCGGCTTCTGCGGCCGCTGCCCGGGGTGGGCCGGTCTGCGCGGCGCCTCAGGCGCCGGCGGTCGATGCGGGAAAACCGCGGATCACGCGGTCGGGCGATTCTTCATACGGCGGCGTGTAGATCACCAGCAGCCGCGCGGGCTCGTCGCTGGTCACGGTGAACACGTGCGGGATGTCGGGCGGGAAATAGCAGCAGTCGCCCGGACCCATGTCGGCCCATTCGTCCTGCACCTGGGCGCGGGCGGTGCCCGACAGCAGGTAACAGACCTGCTCGATGCCCGGATGGGCGTGCGGCAGCGCGCCCTGGCCCTTGTCGATCACGCCCAGCAGCACTTCCACGCCGCGCGAGCCCACCGTGTCGGGGCCGATCAGGCGGCGGTTGAGGGTGCCGGTATGGTTGGCCGGGTGGTAGCCGGGCACGTCGGCTTCCCGGACCAGCCAGGCCGGGGTCTTGCGCTGCGTCATGTCTTATCCTTGTGAGTTTTCATATGTGAATTTATTTTCACGGATGAAAAAAACATCGGCAAGCGGTTTTTCCCGGCGATCCCGTGGCGTCCCAGGGGGATTAGGGAAAACACCGGGCGTGCGCTGCTAAAATCATGGGCTGTTCACCTTTGCGATCCCGCCCCATGTCTTCCGCCCTCAAGCCCGCCACCGGCGCCTCCCTGTCCGATTGGCTGCAGTACCTGGAATCGATCCACGCCACCGCGATCGACATGGGCCTGGAGCGCGTGCGGGAAGTGGCTGCCCGCATGAACCTGGAACTGCCGGGCGTGAAGTTCGTGGTGGGCGGCACCAACGGCAAGGGCTCGACCTGCTCGATGCTGGAGTCGATCCTGCTGGCCGCGGGTTACAAAGTCGGGCTGTACACCTCGCCGCACCTGATCGATTTCAACGAGCGCGCGCGCGTCAATGGCCAGATCGCCTCGGACGAGGCCCTGATCGAGCAGTTCATCGCGGTCGAGGCCGCGCGCGGCGAGACGTCCCTGACGTACTTCGAATTCACCACGCTGGCGATCCTGCGCCTGTTCTCGCAGTCGCGCCTGGACGCGGTGGTGCTGGAAGTCGGCCTGGGCGGCCGCCTGGACGCCGTCAACATCATCGACGCCGACTGTGCCATCGTCACCAGCGTCGACCTGGACCACATCGAGTACCTGGGCGACACGCGCGAGAAGATCGGCTTCGAAAAGGCCCACATCTACCGCGCCGGCCGGCCGGCCATCTGTGCCGACCCGGTGCCGCCGCAGTCGCTGCTCGATTACGTCGAGCAGATCGGCGCCGACCTGTGGCTGTTCAGCCGCGACTACAACTATTCCGGCGACCGCCAGCAGTGGGCCTATGGCGGCCGCGAGCAGCGCCGCAGCGCGCTGGCCTATCCGGCGCTGCGCGGCGCCAACCAGCTGCTGAACGCGTCGGCGGCGCTGGCCGCGCTGGAATCGGTGCGCGACCGCCTGCCGGTGCCGCAGCAGGCGGTGCGCCAGGGCCTGCTGCAGGCTTCGCTGCCCGGCCGTTTCCAGATCTTGCCGGGCCAGCCCACGGTGATCCTGGACGTGGCCCACAACCCGCACGCCGCCGCGGTGCTGGCCCAGAACCTCGACAACATGGGCTTCCATCCCTACACCTACGCGGTGTTCGGCATGCTCAACGACAAGGACCTGGCCGGCGTACTGGCCAAGATCGGCACGCGCATCGACCACTGGTTCTGCGCCGGCCTGCCGGGGCCGCGCGGCGGCTCCGGCGAACACCTGGCCGAACGGGTTGCCGCCGGCCTGCCGGCCGCGCCCGCCGGGGCCGAGGCGCCGGGCGTCTCGGCCTACGCCGATCCCGCCCAGGCCTTTGCCGCGGCGCGCGAACGGGCAGGGGAGAATGATAGAATCGTGGTGTTCGGATCATTTCTCACCGTGGCCTCGGTTTTGCAGTCTCTGGGTCGCAAGGCGTAGGCAAGAGCGGCATAGGCAAACATGGGTTTTTTCAAACGCAAGGATCCTGCCGACCAGGCGCAACCCTCCAAGCGAGCGGCCGTGCCGAGCGAGGTTCAGGCGGCTGAGTTGCGCGGGCGCGCCCGGCGCAGGCTCGCAGGCGCCATCGCCCTGGTGCTGGCGGCCGTCATCATCCTGCCGATGGTGCTGGATTCCCAGCCGACGCCCGTGGCCGACAACATCCCCATCAAGGTGCCGGAACGCAATACCCCGTTCCAGCCGCAGTTGAGCGAGCCGCAGGCCAACGCGCCCGCCGCGCCGGCGCAAGGCGCCACGCCCGGCGACCCGTCCGCCATCCCGACGCCGCCGCCGATGACGTCCGGTCCGCAGGCCAGCGCGCCGCAGGCCGCGACGCCGTCCGCCACCACGCCGCCGGTTTCC
>ERZ1739169.259-NODE-259-length-10065-cov-15.899001_pt1 | contig 10065 bp, 10 predicted proteins | sample MGYA00581756_ERZ1739169 | MGnify/ENA primary metagenome ERZ1739169 (study PRJEB40789, sample SAMEA7425667) | Salamandra salamandra | biome: salamander skin | place: Germany | collected 2020-03 | study: cvxcv | reverse complement strand
ACTCGAATCTATGCTTGTGCTGTGTATGCAGATGATGTAGTCATGTATGTCGTCTTGTTCTTCACTTCTGTCTCTACTCCTTTCTCGTGCTACTCTCTCCGAGTCTGTAGACGCTGGTGTCCACTGTGACGACGCCTTCGGCGTTGCGTCCTTCCTTGTCGACGGGTTTACGCTGGATCTGCTGGTGGCGGTGCTTGCCCGGGGGGGGCTTGCGGAGGGTCTTGCGACAGGTCCTGCGCTGCGGCGTGCAACGGGGCGTGAACGATCACGCGCGGCGAGCGCGGCGCGATGACCGTGCGGCAGCTAAGGAGACGCCGGCGAAGCGGCTGGGGTTACCGCGTCAGGCAACCGCGTCGAGTAACCGCGACGCCGCCGTGCGGGAAAGCCGGCCGCCAGGGCGCGCGGCGCGCGGTCTAGATGGACGGGCCGGGCGGCCCGCCGCGTCTACTTTTCCCAGCCGCCGCCCAGCGCCAGGAACACGGCGATCTGGTCGTTGCTGAGTTCGGCCTGGCCGGCGGCCAGCGCGCTTTCGCTGCTGGCCAGCGTGCGTTCGGCGTCGAGCACCGTCAGGTAGTCGGTCTTGCCGTACTGGAACAGCTGGCGCGCCTGCGACGCGGCCTGCGCCGCCTGGTCGCGCGCGGCCTGCAGCGCGGCCTGGCGGTCGAGCTGGCGCGCATACACCACCAGCGCGCTCTCGGTTTCGCGCAGCGCGTTCAGCACCGAGGCGTCAAAGCGCGCCACGGCGGCCTTGGTGTTGGCCTCGGCCTCGGCGATGCGCGCCTGCACCGCGCCGGTGTTGGGCAGCGTCCAGGAGATCAGCGGACCGACGCTCCAGCTGAAGGTGCCGCGGTCGCCGAACATGGCGGCCGGGCCGCCCGAGGCGCCGGACAGGCCCAGCGTGATCTTGGGATACAGGTCGGCCGTGGCCACGCCGATGCGCGCGGTGGCGGCGGCCAGCGTGCGTTCGGCCTGGCGGATGTCGGGACGGCGGCGCAGCAGCGCGGCGCCATCGCCCACCGGAATCGTCTGGCTCAGTTGCGGCGCGGCGGCGCATTGCAGCAGCGTGGTCGGGATCTCGGCCGGGGTCTGGCCGGTCAGCGCGGCCAGGCGGTACAGCGCGGTGCGCTGCTGCGCCTGGAACGGCGGCAGGTTGGCGCGCAGCTGTTCCAGCTGGCTGCGGGCGCGGGTGACGTCGAGCGCGGTGCCGCGGCCGGCGCGTTGCAGCCGGCTGACGGCATCCAGCGATTCCTGCTGCACCTTGACCGAGTGTTCGGCCGAGGCCAGCTGCATGCCGGCCGAACACAGGTTGGCGTAGGCGCGGGTGGTCTCGGCCGCGACCGTGACGCGGGTGGCGTCGTACGCCGCCTGCGCCGACTGCGCATCGGCGCCGGCCGCTTCCACGGCGCGCCGGATCTGGCCGAACAGGTCCAGCTGATACGACATGCTGGCGCCGGCCGAGTACGACCAGCGGTTGGGCGGGTCGATGCCGGGCGCCAGTTCCTGGATGCCGGAGACGTGGCCGAAGGTGGGCGAGGCGTTCACGCCCAGGCTGGGCTGCTGCTGCGCCTGGGTTTCGCGCACGGCGGCCTGGGCCCGTTCGAGATTGGCGCTGGCCACGCGCAGGTCGGTGTTGGCCGCCAGGGCCTTTTCCACCAGGCCGTCCAGCACCGGATCGTTGTACAGCCGCCACCAGTGGCCGGGCACCTGGTCGCGCTGGAACACGCCTTCCCGCGCCTCGGCGAACGGCGCCTGCGCGCTTGGCCGGGTGGCGGCCGATCCGGCGGGCACCTGGTAGTCAGGGCCCACGGCGGCGCATCCGGCCAATGCGGCGGACAGCATCAGCGGCAGGAAGAATCTGGTGTTCATGGCGATTACGGCTTGGCGTTGTCTAGGAGATTGCGGGTTGGCAAAAAAGGCGTATTTAGGACGGTTGGCGCGCGTCGGTCCGCGTCTGCGCGGGCGCGGCGGCGGCGCCGACCGCGACGGTGGCGGTCTGGCCGGCCACCAGGCGCACGCCGGCGGGGACCTCGTCGATCTTCACGCGCACCGGGATGCGCTGCGCCAGGCGCACCCAGTTGAAGGTCGGGTTGACGTTGGGCAGCAGGTTGGCGCCGGTGCTGCGGTCGCGGTCGGCGATGCCCAGCGCGATGCTCTCGACGTGGCCGCGGATCTGGCGGTTGTCGCCCATCAGCGTCACGGTCACGGGGTCGCCTTCGTGGATGCCGGGCAGCTTGGTTTCCTCGAAATAGCCTTCGACGTAGAACGAGCTGGCGTCGACCAGCGCCATCACGCCGCGCCCGGCGCTGGCGTACGAGCCGGCGCGCAGGTCGAGGTTGGTGACGCGGCCATCGGTCACGGCCAGCACGCGGCTGCGTTCCAGGTTCAGGCGGGCGGTGTTCAATTGCACCTCGGCCTGGGCCAGCGCGGCCTCGGTCTGCTGCAACTTGGTCTGGCTCTGTTCCAGCGCCTCGGCGGCCACCAGCTGGCCGAGCGAGCGGTTGCGCTTGGCGTCGCGCAGCGCCTGTTCGCGCGCCACCTGTTGCGAGCGCACGGACGCTTCGGCCTGGTCGTAGGCCAGCTGGAAGCGCGCGCGGTCGATCTCGAACAGCACGTCGCCGGCCTTGACGTCCTGGTTGTCGTGCACCGGCACGGCGGTCACCAGGCCGGACACGTCCGGCGCCACCTGCACCACGTAGGCCTTGACGCGGCCATCGCGGGTCCAGGGCTCGACTTCATAGTGCACCCACAGCTGCCAGCCGGCGTAGACGGCGGCCGCGACCACGGCGGCGGTCACCGCGAATTTGCCGATGGCGGCGGGGCGCAGGGCATTGGGGAGTTTCATACCTATCTCTGCAGAAAGTAAGGGGAAATCAGGGAGACGCCATACAGCAGCACGATGAACAGCGCCAGGTCGAACAGCGCCGGGTGCCACACCAGGCGGTACAGCCCGGCGCGCGCCAGCACGCGGCGCACGGCCCAGGCCACGCCCAGGGTGACCACGCCCAGCACCAGCAGCCAGGGGAAATAAATGCCGTAGAGGTTGAATTCGCCGATCATGGTGTTTCCAGCGTGGGATGGGCGGGTTGGTAATCGGCCGCGTCGGGGAAGAAGGCGCGGCGCAGGCCCACCAGGGCCACCACGGCGCGGTCGCGCGCGGCGACGGTGCCGGGCGTGGCGCTGACGCTGGCCAGGGCCCGGTCGATCTGCGCCAGCATTTCCGGCGCTTTGTCGCCGCCGCGCCAGGCCGAGCGTTGACGGAAGAAGCGCGCCAGGCTGTCGAGCACCGGCGCGATGGTGGCGTCGGCCATGGGCAGGTGGCGGCGGGCGCGTTGCAGTTCGGTGATGTCGCGGCCCACGCGCAGGTCCTTGAGCGCATCGGCGGCGACCAGGTCGTCGGGCCGCTTGGCCATGGCCAGGCGCGGTTGCAGCAGGCCGATGCGGTCGAGCATGCGGGCGGCATAGGTGTGGCGGGCCGGGGCGCGCGGCGAGCTGGCCAGCGTGGCCAGTTCGTTCCAGTTGGCGGCCTGGATGCGGCGCGCGCTCCAGTCGGCGCTGACGGTGCGGAAGATGGCGGCGATGATCGCGGCGGTGGCCACGCCCATGCACTGCGCCACCTGGGTGTCGATGAACGACACCAGGTCGGCGGTGTGGGTGTCCTGCAGCGCCATGGTGCCCAGGAAGCCGAACAGCACCGCCATGGCCTTGCCGGTGGAGGCCGGCCGCGCGATGAAGATGCCCAGCACGAAGGCGGTGGGCAGCATCGCCAGCGCCAGCATCTCGAACGAATGGATGGCCGGCATGATGCCCAGGAGGTACAGCGCCGACAGCGGGATCGAATACACCGTGTAGGTCAGGAACTGCATGATGCCCGGCACCGGGTTGTCCTGCGAGGCGAAGAAGCAGCTGAAGATGGCGGCCATCATGGCGGCGGTGGCGCCGTTGCTCCAGGCCGTGCCGATCCAGAACAGGCAGACGGCCGAGATGGCGACGCCGGCGGCGGCGGCCGACAGCAGCGCCATGCCGCGGTCGCGGTGCAGCGCGCGATTGGGCGTGCTGGTGGCGGCGCGCGGCGCGCGCAGCGGGGCGCCGGCCAGTCCGGCGCGGATTTCGCGGCGCAGCGCCAGGCATTCGTCGTAGGTGTCGATCAGCTCGCGCAGCCGCGTCATGAGGCTGGCCAGCAGCGCGTCGCGCCAGCCGGAATGGCTGTCGATGGCGGGCGTCAGGCGCGCCACGGCGGCGCGCAACTGCACGGCGGTTTCATGGGTGGCCTTGGCGCCGGCGTTGATCCATTCGGAGATGTCGGCCAGCACTTGCGAGACCGGTTCGGGCAGCGTCTGGCCGTTGGCCTGCAGGGCGCGCATGCGGTCCTCGACCGCGGACACGGCGGGCGTGAGCGCGGCGATCTGGTCCTGCATGGCGCGCACCGCGCCGGCGGTCCAGCGCAGGTTGCCGGTGTCGAACGGCACGTGGGTCGACAGCAGGCGCAGCTGGGTGATGTCGTTGGCCAGCTCGCGGCGGTCGCGGTCTTTCTGTTCGGCGGTCTTGCCGCTCAGGGTGTCGTGGATCCAGAGCTTGGCGTCGCGCACCGCCTTGTCCAGCTGCAGCGTCAGGGCGGGCGCCAGGCCGCGGGGCAGCACGATGCTGTGGACCAGCGTGGCGCAGACGATGCCCAGGCTGATTTCCTCGACCCGCGCCAGCGCGGTGTCGAACACCAGCGACGGATCGGTGACGCTGGGAAAGCCGATCATGGCGGCGGTGTAGCCGGCCAGCATGAATAGATACGAGCGCGGCGTGCGGTCCAGCACCGACAGGTACAGGCAGACGCCGACCCAGGCCACCATGGCGGCGGTCATGACGACGGGCGAATTGGACAGGCGCGGCACCATGTAGACGGTCATGGCCGAGCCGCAGAAGGTGCCGACCAGGCGGTACAGCGCCTTGGAGCGCACCGCGCCGGACCAGGGCTGGGCCACGATGTAGGCGGTGGTCATGGCCCAGAACGGGCGCGGCAGGCCGATGCTGTACGAAAGATAGAGCGCCATGATGGCGCTCAGGTAGCTCTTGAGGGAGAAGATCGTCTCGCGGACGTTGGGCAGTTTCATGGCCGCGGGTCCTCTTGCGCGCCGGCGGCGCCGCGGCCCAGCGCGGCCTTGAGCGAATCGAACACCCGCAGGCAGGCCTGCAGGTCGGCTTCGCTGACGCCGTCGAACAGGCGCCGGCGCAGTTCCACCAGCACGTCCTCGACCTGCTTGCGCAGGGCGTGGCCGGCCTCGGTCAGGTGCAGGGTCTTGGCGCGGCGGTCGTGCGGGTCTTCGCGGCGTTCCATCAGGCTGGCGGCGACCAGCTGGTCGAGCACGCGCACCAGCGACGGACCCTCGACCCCCAGCGCTTCGGCCAGCGCGCCCTGGCGCACGCCGTCGCCCAGCCGGCCGGCCAGGATCACGGGCCAGGCGGTGGCTTGCGACAGGCCGTAGTCGGCCAGGGCCTTGTCGGCGGCGCCGCGGTAGGCGCGCGACAGCACCATCAGGTTGGCGGTGGTGGCCATGAGTTGGGAGTCGGTGGGGGTGTCCATGGAAATCGATTGTATCCTATCTATTAGCTTACTATTAATTGAAAATGGCGAAGATCTCCATTGATTTTTTCAATCGGGAAAATCAGGGGCGGGCTTTCCGTGGGTGGAAAGGCGGGGCGGCAAGCGCATGCTGTCGCATCGGCTTGCGGGCGGCCAGGCCGGCCGCCCTGGGCGATCAGCCGTTGCAGTCAGCCCAGCAATTGGGCGTTTCGTACAGGCGCACGCGCGTCAGGCGCAGGTCGGCGCCGTAGTGGCCGTGATAGTGCGGCGCCAGGATGCCGAAGATGATGGCGGCCAGGTTCTCGGCGGTCGGGATGCGGTCCAGCACCACGGTCTTGTGGCCGGGCATCGAGTCGAGGAAGCCGCGCACGGCGGTGTCGCCCTCGTACACCAGGAAGGCGTGGTCCCAGACGTCGACGACGTGGGTCTTGGCGATGCGCTTGATGTCGGCGAAGTCCATCAGCATGCCGTTGTCGGATTCGCCGGGGGCCTGGACGATGTCGCCGGTCAGGGTGATTTCGAGCACGTAGCGGTGGCCATGCATGTTGCGGCACTGGCTGCGGTGATCGGGAATGCGGTGGCCGGCGTCGAATTCAAGCCTGCGGGTCACGGAAATCATGGAATGCCTATGTATTTATGGGTCTGCAGGCTCAGGCGCCATTGCGGGTGCTGCATGCAGTACTGGACGGCCTGTTCGGTGTTGGCCAGGCGGGCGGGGCCATCCATGGGTTGCAGGAAGAAGTGTTCGAAGTCCAGGTGTTCGAAGCGCGGAGGCAGGGCGTTGGCCTGGGGGTAGACCAGCTTGAGTTCGTTGCCGCGTTCGATGACGACGGGGGCGGTGCCTTTGGGGCTGACGCAGATCCAGTCGATGCCGGGAGGCGGCTGGACGGTGCCGTTGGTTTCGATGGCGACGGTGAAGCCGCGGGCGTGGACGACGGCCAGGAGGGCTTCGTCCAGTTGCAGCAGGGGTTCGCCGCCGGTGAAGACGATGTAGCGGTTGGCGGTGTCGGGGCCCCAGGCGGCTTCGATGGCGTCGGCGAGCAGGTCGGGGGTGGCGAATTTGCCGCCGCCGTCGCCGTCGGTGCCGATGAAGTCGGTGTCGCAAAAGGTGCAGGCGGCGCTGGCGCGGTCGCTTTCGCGGCCGGTCCAGAGATTACAGCCTGCGAACCGGCAGAAGACCGCCGCGCGGCCTGCGTGGGCGCCTTCGCCTTGCAGGGTTTTGAAGATTTCTTTGGCGGTGTAGGTCATGGGGGAGTGGCGCTTGGTGGCGCGCCAGGGAGGGGCAAAAGCGCATTATTTTAGTCGGTCTTGGTTGCGGGGGGCTGGGATGTCCTTGATGTCGTGGGCTTTTTCTCCTTTGTTGGGGCGTTTGAGTGACGTTGCCGGGGGCTTCGTAGGTCGCCCTGGGCGCGGGCGGGTCGGGAGGCGGGCGCCCACGATTGCGGTCCGGAGCGTTCGCTCCGGACTGCCCCGTTGTCATCTTCGTCGTCGCCTGCGGCGACTTCCTTCAGATTCCCTCGGGCGCATCGAGGTTGCCCGCCTCCCGACCCGCCCGCGCCCAGGGCTGCGAATGTCTGGGTGCGTGGCGCTGCTGGGCTTCGGGGTTCTGGAGAGGCTTGCGGGGCCCGCCTTGAACGGCCGCGCGGGCGGCCGTTCAAGGCATACGCGAATTGGGGCGTTGGGGCGGTGTGCGCTGGCGCGCCTGCGCGGAGAGGCGTTGGGCCTGGCGAAGGCTTATATACTCTCGCGCTATGTTTCATGTTCAAGATTCTCTCCATATTGACGAGCGCGAGATTGAGTTCTCGATGATCCGGGCGCAGGGCGCGGGCGGGCAGAACGTCAACAAGGTGTCGAGCGCGGTGCATCTGCGGTTCGATGTGCGGGCGTCGTCGTTGCCGGCCGACATCAAGGATGCGTTGTGCGCGATGAGCGACCATCGCATTTCCAAGGAGGGGGTGATCGTCATCAAGTCGCAGTCGTTCCGCAGCCAGGACAAGAACCGGGCGGAGGCGATCGAGCGGCTGGTGAACATGGTGCGCGCGGTGGCGAAGGTGGAGAAGCCGCGGCGGGCGACGAAGCCGACGCGGGCGTCGCAGCGGCGGCGGGTGCAGCGCAAGGTGCTGCATGGCGAGGTGAAGCGGTTGCGGGGGCGGGTGCAGGGGGAGTGACGGCCCCTCGGGTTCCGAAGAAGGCCCCTCGGCCGGCAGGGGTATAACGATATATCGGGATGTCTCGATATAAGATTCGATAAATTGCGATATTTCAATATGACGACCACTGCTGCCACCGCCGTCGAGGCCACCACGGAGATCGATGTCGACGCCATTCTCAAGGCGTTGGCCAATCCCGTGCGCCGCGAGATTTTGGGGTGGTTGAAGACGCCGCAGGCGCACTTCGAGGAGCGTCCGGGCCATACCTTCGAACACGGGGTGTGCGCGGGCCATATCGATGGGCGCTGCGGGCTGTCGCAGTCCACCGTGTCTTCGCACCTCGCGGTGCTGCAGCGCGCGGGGCTGATTTCGGCCACCAAGGTGGGGCAGTGGGTGTTCTTCCGTCGCAATGAACCCGTGATTGCCGCGTTCCTGCTGCAATTGAATCAAGACATGTAGCCTGCCGCCGCTACCCAAGCCCGCCCGCCGGGCACGAGGATTGTTATGAGCCTGCTGTTCGAACCCTTGCAAGTGGGGGAACTGACCCTGCCCAACCGCATCATCATGGCCCCGTTGACGCGCCAGCGCGCCAGCGAAGGCCGGGTGCCGAACGACCTGATGGTCGAGTATTACGTTCAGCGCGCCGGCGCCGGGCTGATCCTGACCGAGGCCACCTCGGTGACGCCGCAGGGCGTGGGGTATGCCGACACGCCGGGGCTGTGGTCGCAGGAGCAGGTCAAGGGCTGGCGCAAGGTGACGTCGGCGGTGCACGAGGCCGGCGGCCGCATCTTTGCGCAGCTGTGGCACGTGGGCCGCATTTCGGATCCGGTGTTCCTGAATGGCGAACTGCCGGTGGCGCCGAGCGCGATCGCGGCCGGCGGCCATGTCAGCCACGTGCGCCCCAAGCGCGGCTATGTGGTGCCGCGCGCGCTCGAAACCGATGAGATCCCGGGCATCGTCGAGGCCTATCGCCGCGGCGCGCAGCTGGCGCAGGAAGCCGGTTTCGATGGCGTCGAAGTGCACGGCGCCAACGGCTATCTGCTGGACCAGTTCCTGCAGGACAGCACCAACCACCGCACCGACGGCTACGGCGGCTCGCTCGAAGCGCGCGCCCGCCTGATGCTGGAAGTGGTGGACGCCAGCGTCAGCGTGTGGGGCGCGGGCCGGGTCGGCCTGCATCTGTCGCCGCGCGGCGATGCCCATACGATGGGCGATTCGGATCCGGCCACGACCTTCAACTATGTGGCGCGCGCGGCGCGCCGCCGCGGCCTGGCGTTCCTGTGCGCGCGGGAACACGAAGGCGCCGACAGCCTGGGCCCGCAGCTCAAGGAATCGTTCGGCGGCGTGTACATCGCCAACGAAGGCTTCACGCGCGAATCGGCCGAGGCGGCGATTGCCGCGGGCCGCGCCGACGCGGTGGCGTTCGGCGTGCAGTACATCGCCAATCCCGACCTGGCGCAGCGTTTCGCCCTGAAGGCGCCGCTGAACGCGCCGGATTCGTCGACCTTCTACGCCGCGGGCGCGGTCGGCTACACCGACTATCCGGCCCTGGCGACGGCCTGAAGCGCCAAGCCATTGCCGCCCGCGACGGGTCGGCAATGGCGTGGGCGCATCAATGCAGCGCGGCGCGCATCGGGTAGGTGAACAACCCGTAGTGCGCCGCGTTCAGGCCCAGATGGGCCAGCACCGCGGCCGTCAGGCCGCCATGGCGGTAGGCCAGGCCGTAGGCCACGCCGGCGATGCCGGCCAGCAGCATCCATTGCCAGCCGCCGGCGTAATGCGCCAGCCCGAACAGCAGCGCGGCGATCAGCAGCGCCGCGCTGGGGCCCCAGGGGCGGTCGCGCCAGCACCGCGCCAGTTGCTGCTGCACGTAGCCGCGGAACAATGCTTCCTCGGCCAGCGTCACCAGCAACGCGTTATTGATCAGCCAGAGCCAGCCCGAGTCGGGCCATTTCGGCGCCCATCCCACCACCTGTAGCGCCAGCCCCAGCCCGAGGCAGGCCACGATGGCGCCCGCGCACGCGGCCAGCGCCGCGGTGAGCGTGGCGCGCGCGTTGGCGCCGGCCATCGCGGGCGCGGCGGCCAGCACCACCCAGAACGCCACCAGCGGCTTGTCCAGGTTCAGGTACATGCCGAAGGGCACGGCGTCGGGCGTCAGCGCGGCGCGCGGAATCACCAGCGGATTGTGAAAGCCGGGCAGCCAGTGCAGGAACAGCAGCACCGCCAGGATCACGAACAGCGCATGGCCGGCGGCGCGGGCGGCCGGCGCCATGGCGGGTCGAACCAGCACGGCGGCCAGCGCCAGCAACGCGGGCCAGGCCAGCGCCAGGGGCTCGAGGCCGC
>ERZ1739169.258-NODE-258-length-10074-cov-15.664238_pt1 | contig 10074 bp, 2 predicted proteins | sample MGYA00581756_ERZ1739169 | MGnify/ENA primary metagenome ERZ1739169 (study PRJEB40789, sample SAMEA7425667) | Salamandra salamandra | biome: salamander skin | place: Germany | collected 2020-03 | study: cvxcv | reverse complement strand
CCACGGCCGGCGCCGGCACGTCACCGCCCAGGGCGGCCGGCGTGTTCAGCGGCGGCAGGCTGGCGGCCAGCGACGAGGTGGCGCGGCCGTTCACGTACAGCGTGACGCGGCTGCCATCGGCCGTGACGGCCAGGTGCTGCCAGGCGGCGGGCGTGAGCGACTGGCCGGGCTGGCTGCGCTGGCCGTTCACTTCGACGAAGGGCACGCCCTGGTTGATACCGATCAGCAGCGCGTTGCCGGCATCGCGGCGGGCGTACACCAGCTGCTCGCCGGCCGGCTGGTCGGCGCGCACCCAGGCGCTGAAGGTGAAGGCGCCCGCGGCGGGCACGGCCAGCGAGGGGCTGGCGGGCAGCATCAGCGGCGCGCCGCCGGCCAATTGCGCGGCGCGGCCGATCACGCCGTCGACCGCGGCGGCCATGGGCGTCTGGGCGTTGTTGCTGTTGCCGGTGGTGTCGCGCGGCGGCGCGCCCGCGGCGCCGTCGAAGTGGTAGACCAGCGTGTAGTTGGGGTCGAACGTCAGCTGGCCGTTGGCCGAGGCCGGGGCCTTCTGGTTGCCGTAGTACATCCAGATGTCCTGGCGCTGGCCGTCGGCCAGTTCCGGCAGGTCGACCCAGATCAGCGCCATGCCCAGCAGCGGATCGAAGGCTTCCAGCTGGTGGTTCAGCACGGTCTGGTCATCGCCGGCCACGAAGCGGATGTCGGCGCCCTTCTCGTTGATGCCGTCGAAGGTGAAGTTGCCGGTGTGCAGGCGCACCAGCAGCGGCGTGCGGCCGGCGGCGCCGCCCAGCGGCGCGCCCTGCGGCGTGCTGTCGACGGTGATCTGCTTGCGGTACTGCCAGTCGGGTTGCCACCAGGCGTTGGCGGCGGACGGCAGCACGCCGGCCAGCACGGTCAGTAGGAGCATCAATAAGCGTTGCATGGTCAGGACTCCGGGGTAAATACGGTTTCGCGCGCGCTCAGAAACTGGCGCGGACGCTGAAGTTCAGTCGGGGATCGTGTTTCTTGGTGTTGGGGCCGTCCTTGAGCGGATAGCCCCAGTCCAGCGAGCCGGACAGCCAGTCCAGCACCTGCAGGCGCGTGCCCACGCCGACGCTGGCCAGCGAGTAGCTGGCATCCTGCTCGGGCAGCGGATCGCGCAAGCGCAGCGTGGCCGCGTCGGCGAAGGCGTAGAAGCGCCATTCGTTGACATTGCTGCCGAGCCAGCGCGCCAGCGACGGCGTGCGCCACTCGACCGAGCCGAGGAAGCCGTCATCGCCGGTGCGCTCGGCGGCCAGGTAGCCGCGCACGCTGGTGCTGCCGCCGGCGGAGAATTGCTCGTTCGAGACCAGCGCGCCCGACGACAGCTGGAAGCCGGCGCGCAGGCCCAGTTGCCAGTCGCCGAACAGGTTCTGCGTATGGGTGCCGTCGCCGCGCAGCAGCGCGAAGCTGGGGCTGGCGCGATAGCGCTTGTCGTCGAATTCCTTCCAGTCGCTGCCCAGGCCGAAGAACGAACGGCTGGCGCCGACGATCGACAGGCCGACGCTGCTCTGCGACGACTCGGAATAGCGGTAGCCGTTGTACGAGAAGGTGAACGGCACGTACTTGAGCGGGATCAGGTCTTCATTGCCGCCAAAGCGCGTGGTCTCGTCGAACTTCTTGTAGTCCAGCCCGACCGACAGCGAGTTGTACCAATCGCCCTGCGGCGCCATGGTGTAGATGGCGCTCATGCCGAACGAATAGCCTTTGCCCAGCACGTTGGTGCCGCCGATGGTGGCGACGTTGCTGTCGCTCTTGTAGCCGGTGAACTGCAGGCTCCATTGCTTGTCCAGCGGCATCGAGTACGAGCCGGACCAGACCTTGGCGTTGTCGGTTTCCTGCGGCGCGGTGAAGAACGTCAGGCTGACCGAATGGCCCAGCTGCCACAGGTTGTCATAGCCCAGCGACGCCGTGCTGCGCAGGCGCGTGGTGTCGGCGCTGTAGTCGTTGTTCAGGCCCAGGCTGGCGTGCCACGGGTTCTTGTCCTCGACCTTGAGGTCGACATCCATGGTGCCGGGGATGCGGCCTTCCTTGACCAGCGGCACCACCTGGCGGCTGGCGCCCTTGTTCAGGTTGGTCAGCTCGGCCTGCGCCTGGTTGAAGTTGGGCACCTCGCCTTCCTGCAGCGCCGGCACTTCGTCGCGGATGGTCAGCGGCGAATAGTGCTTCGCGCCCACCACGCGCACGCGGCCGACCTTGGTCTCGGCGACCTGCAGGAACACGATGCCGTCGGCCACCTGCTGCTCGGGCAGGTCGACGTACACGGACTGGTAGCCGCGCTCCTGGTAGACCGTCTGCAGGGCCTCGCGCGCCGACTCGATGTCGGCCAGCGTGCGGTCCGGCCCCAGGTAGGGATAGACGGCCTTCTCGATGTCGCGCGCGTCCAGCACGGTGTTGCCGCGCACGATGTACTCATTGATGTTGACGCGGCGCGCCTCCTGCGCGGCCGGCGCCGGCTGCGCCCCGGCCACGTTCGCGGCCAAGGCCAGCACGACCGCGCCCGGCGCCCGGCGCATCATGGCGCGCAGCGCGCCGCCCCTGCTCTCGAAATCATGCATAGCGATGCACTCAGTTCCTTGTGTGATAGCCGGTCTGGCACCGGCCGCTACCGTGCAGCGCGCTTGCGACAATCCTGTTACGGCTTTCTGCCCGCATACCCGCGTCTACAGCTTCTGCTTGTTACTAGACGTTCCCGGACGGCGCGGACTGCGCGTTGTAAGAAAAATTTCATGAAACAGCGCGGCCCCGGGGAAAAGCTGCGCAGAAAAGAATCAGGGCCCGGTTTTCGCCGGGCCCTGGTGCGTTTTTCGCGCGCCGTCTTGATGACGGCGGCATGACAGGCGGCCGGCTTTTTGCCGACCGCCTGCAACGCCCGGCGTCAGCCGCCGCTGTCCACGCCCTGCACCTGCACCACGCCGTCGGGGCGATAGGACGGCGCGGCCGCGCGCGGCTGCGGCGCCGCGCCGACGCCGGCCAGCGGTTCCTCGCCATAGCCCAGGATCTGCACGTTGATGACCGAGGGCTGGTTCTGACGCGATTGCTCGCGGGCGCGCTGCACCGAGTCCTGCGCCGCGCCGGAGGCGGCCGAGGACGCCGCGCTGGCGGACGCCAGCGCGCCGGTGTTGACCACCGCCGTCACCGGGATGCCCTTGCTGTCGCCCTGCACCTGGATGTTGGCCGCGTTGACCACATGCAGCGCCGCCACGTTGACGTTGCCCGACACGCGGATGCCGGCCTCGCCCGCGTCGATCGTGCCCAGCGGCGCGATCAGGTCGACGTCGCCCGCCGGCACTTCGGCGATCGGCGCCAGCGTGGCGATGCCGGCGCCGGTGGACGGCGCCGTCGGCGCCAGCGTGACGTTGCCCAGGGCGTCGTAGACGCGCTTGGGCGCCGTGTAGATCACGGTGGTCTTGGCGCCGCGGCCGGCGTTGATGTCGCCCTCGGCCGACCAGGCCTGGATGTGGCCGCCGAAGGTGGTCATGATGCGGCTCTGGCCCAGCAGCACGCTGCCCAGCGCGTACAGCTGGATGTCGCCCTGGCCCTGCGTCACCACGCCCGCCGTCGCCGGCGGCGCCGCGCCTTCGATGCCCAGCACCTGCTGCCCGCCCGGCGTCAGCACCTGGATGTTGCCGCCGAACTGCGTGCGCAGGCCGGCGCCGCCATACATGGTGAAGTCGCCCTGGTACAGGCGTTGCGCGCCTTCGGCGTCGGTCTGCGGGAACAGCGCCGCGATGGCGCGGCGGCCGCGCAGATAGCTGCCGGTGCGCGGACCGTCCTGCTCGTTGTATTCGCGGCCGCCCTTGCGCAGCTCGGCGAAGTACAGCTGGCGCGCGTAGATGTCGCGCTGCTGGGACGCCAGCGCGTCCAGCGCGGCGCGCGCGCCGTCCTCGCCGCCGTCGTAGCCATGATGCAGGCGCAGCCAGTTGACCAGATGCAGCTCGCTTTCCTGGCGATAGTCCTGCATCAGGTCGCGGCGCTTGCGCGCCGGATCGGCCGCCACCTCGGCATCCAGCATGCCCTGGCGGCGCGCCAGTTCGGCCGCCGCGCCCGACTCGTCGCCCTGGTAGCCGTATGCCTGGCGCAGCCAGCCGGCCAGCGACAGCTCGCCGGCATAGGACTGCGCCACGCGATCGGGATTGGCGCCCAGGGTCTGGCCCGCGGCCAGCGCGCGCGCCGGGTCCAGGTAGCGCGCCAGCAGGCCGGCGTAGTCCGGGCCCTGCGGCCCGACGCCCGCCAGCACCGCGATGCTGGCGCCGGGGCGCGCGTCGCCGCGCACGATGGCGCCGACGCTGACGATGCTGGCCACGTCGTCCTGGCGGATGTTGCGGCCGGCCTGCACCAGCAGCGTGCCGGGGCCGGCCACCTTCAGGTCGGCCTGCACGATGTCGCGCCCGGCGATCACCTGCGACAGGTCATTGGCGTTGCTGTGCAGGCCCAGCGCGCCCATCCCGAGGATGTCGCGCCCCGCCCGCACCGAGACCGGCAGCGCGGCCTCGTACCAGGTCAGCACGGTGCGCGGCCGCCCCTGGAAGACATCCGCCGTCATGCGCGTCTCGGCGCCGACGCGCAGGCCGACAATATCGCCATTCACGGCATGCAGGCGCGCCACCTCGCCTTCGGTCTGGCGCGGCGCGGCATCGAGCGGGGTATTGGGTCCGAACACGAACAGGGGCTTGGCCGAGTTCTGCCAGAACCGGTTGCCCTCGACGGAGGTGTTCAGGATCGTCTGGCTGCCCATATCGCCGCCGTTGACGGCCATGAACCCGGGACGCCACGGCGTCGGCAGCGGCGTGTCCGCGCCCGATATCGACACCGCATGGGCGTCCGCGGCGAAGATCGAGCCGCTGGCCAGCATCGACAGTTCGCCGGCGGCCGACGGCGCCAGCAGCAGCACGTGATTGGTGTTTTCCGCTTCGCGCGTGGTGGCGGCCAGGATGACGTTGCCGCCGGCCGCCGTCACATTGAGTTTGGCGGGGTAGACATAACTGATCTGCCGCTGCGCGCCGGCCCGGATCGTATCGTCGGTCAGCAGGTCCGTGCCGGGCCGGAACGTGTTGTTGGTGGTCAGCGGCGTGACGTTGCCGCCGGCCGAGAACAGTTCGATGGCCGTGCCTGGCGTCCACAGCGTGAACCAGCTTTCCGCGCCGCCGCCCTTGGCCAGGCTGCCCTGGGTATAGGGGCTGGTATTGATCTGGCGCACGCGGCCGGGGTCCGGCGCATCGGCCAGCACCAGGTCGCCGCGCGTGTCGAACGACGCCACGGCATCGCCCAGCAGCAGGCGCGGCCCGCCCATGGGGCGGCCGCCGCCCACCGCGGACTGGTCGGGGGCCCGCAGCCGCGCGCCGTCGCCATAGGTCAGCGCGATGCCGCCCACCCGGCCCGCCGTCAACGCCAGTTGCCCGCGCAGATTGACCAGCAGCCCGTTCAGATCGACATCCTCGAAGTTGCCGGCATAGCCGGTGCCCGTGCCAGCGCTGCCGTCGGTCTGCTGCATCGCGCGCAGATTGGGGTTGTACGCGCCACCGATGCGCAGATCCATGTCGCCGCCGCCCGTCAGCACCAGGTCGCCGCCGACCACCCGGCCAGTGCCGGCCACCACGGCCACCAGGGCCTGCGAACGGCCGGATGCCAGATTGTTGTTGAGCAGCGCGTCGCCGCGCGGATCGCGCACGCCGGCATCGCGCCCGGCGCTGATGCTGAGATTGCCGCCGCCCAGGGTGCCGAAGCCGGTGAAGCCCACCACCCGCGGCTGTTCCCCGTTGGTCGACGAATTGCTGGCGTACGTGCCGAAGTTGATCCACCAGCTCGAAGCGATGTCCGTCACCCCCGGCGTGCCCACGCTGCCCTGGCGCCACAGCCAGTTGCTGAGCGCGGCGCTGGGGTACTTGGGGTATTCGACGTCCGGGCTGCCGTAGCGCTGGGCGTTCATGGCGGTCTTGGCCCATGCGTCGCCATAGATGTCGCGGCCCGCCGCCACGGTCAGGTTGCCGCCCTGGTCCGGATACCAGGCGCGGTAGGCGGCCAGCGCCGCGTCGTACTTGCCGTCGTACTGGACGGTGCCCAGCACGGCGTCGTCGGCGGTGGTGCCGCGCGGCAGGTTGAAGCGCGCGTCCAGCGACGCCCCCAGCGATGACTGCGTGCCGGCCGTGTACACGCCGTAGACCGACGCCATGCCGACGTCGCGCCCGGCCAGCAGCGACAGGTCGCCCGTGCCGGTGCGCAGCACGCTGAACAGCGGCGTGCGGTCGGCGTAGCGGTACTCGCGCGTGACGGTGGTCTCGGTGCGGCCGCCGCCTTCACAATAGCTGACCGCCTCGCAGAATTCCGCCTCGGAAACGCCCCACTCGACCTCCAGCTCCGCCACGTAGCGCCCCTTGCCCGACTCGTCGCCGAACCAGTAGAGCGAACCCGCCGCCGTCAGCTTGCGCTTGCCCGCCTCGCAATAGCCGGTGCTATTGCAGAACGTATCCTCGCTCATCTCGTACCCGTCGGCGATGGGCTTGACGGGCGTGCCCAGCAACGACGGATCGAGTTCAAGCTCGTCGATGGCGAGCTGCGTCAGCACCCGCTCGCCGATGAATACGTTGGTGGTGGTCTTGCTGCCATAGGCCAGCCGGCCGTAGTGCGTGTCGGCCAGGATGATGTCGCCCTGCCCGTCCGGCCGGCGCGCCGCCATGTCGGCCGCCGTCAGGTCCGCGCCCGCCACCGCCATCACGCTCCAGGCACTGGCGCCTTCGCCCAGCATCGGCGCCAGGGCCCAGTTGCGGCCCTGCCGACCATCCGGGCCGACGGGACGCAGGTTGATGGGTTGATGGCCCGGCAGTTCGATGAAAGTCTGCGACGGGATCAGCGAGCCGCGCGCCAGATCCAGGCGCGCGCTGGCCTTGAGCGCCGCCGGCAGCGGCACGCCCTTGGGCCAGGTGAAGGCCTGCAGCGCCGCCTCGCTGCGCAGCGTGAAGCCCACGCCCAGGCGGGCGCCCGCGCCCAGCGTCAGCGCCTCCTGCAGCACCGAGCCGGCGCGCAGCACGCGGCCGTCGGCCAGCGTCAGGTCGCCGGTCAGCACCAGGCCGGCGGGCAGGGCCAACGGGCCGTTCAGTGTCGCCGCCATCGGCAGCACGGTGCCGGCCGGCAGCGTGGCGGCCTGTGCCGGCAGGTCGTAGTTCAGCGCCCGGCCGCCCGGGAAGACGGTGCCCGTTTCCAGTTGAACGCCATCGATGGGCACCACCAGGTCTTCGCCGAACGGCGTCTGGCCATTGCCCAGGAAACGCCCTTCGACCAGCTTCCAGCCGCTGTCGTCGATCGTCTCGGGCGGCGGCGCGAAGCCGTCGTTGAGGCTGCCGTGGATGGCCAGGTCGCCGCCGGCGCGCAGCACCAGCTTGCCGGGCTCGCCGTAGCCGCGCAGCGCGGCCACCGTGCGGTTGGCGTTGGGGCCGTAGCGGTAGTTCGACAGGTCGATGTCGCCCGATACCGCCAGATTTCCATCGGGCGTGGCGCTGACGATCTCGACGCCGGGCCGCAAGTGGTACGGGCCCAGCGCCGCCAGCCGGGCGGTCAGCGCGCCATTGCCGAGCGCGGCGTTCATGAAGGCCACGCTCTCGCCGTCGATGCCGTCCAGGTAGGCCTGCGTGATCAGCTGCGGCGTCTTGCCGCTGACGTCGGGCTTGGGCGCCAGCGGCGCGTCGTCATAGCGGCGGAAGGCATTCACCGCCACGGTCTTGGCGCCCAGGATCTGCGGCGTGCCCGTGATGCGGATGGCCACGTCGTTGGCGCCGTCGCCGGAGCCGGCAATGGCGCCGCGCTCGCCGCCGCCACCCAGGCGGCGGGCATTCAGGTCGAGCGTGCCGAGCTGGCGGCCGGCCAGGCGGCTCGGGTCGTCGGTGCCGGCGCGCAGGTCGAAGCGCGCGCCGGCGTCCAGCACCAGCGTGCCGTCGCGCGAGGTCAGTTCAATGATGGCGCGGTTGGCGGCGTCGATGGCCTTGCCGTAGCTGTCCAGGCGCAGGCGTGCGCCATGCGTGTCCAGCAGGCCGTTGATGCGCAGATCGTCGCGCGCCGCCAGGCGGATGCTGCCGACCTGGCGGCCGCTGGCGTCGATACGGCCATTGACGGTCAGGCTGCCGCCATCGACGCTGATCTCGACCACGCGCGCGCGCACCTCGTCGCCCACCACCAGGTCGCCCTGCTTGAGCTGGAAGCGGCGGGCGCCGGTGACGCCGCCCTGGTTCAGGCGTTGATTCAGCCCGGCGAAATCCGCCAGCGTCTGCGCGCGCAGCATGATCTCGGCGCCGTCATAGGGCACGCGCGTGCCGCCGGCATCGTGCTCGCCGCTGGCCCCGCCCAGAATGACGCCGTCCAGCGCCACGTGGCCGCCGGCCACGCCCAGCGCCGAGGCCTGCATGCGGCCGCCGCGCTGGTTGCGCGCCGACAGGTCGATGACCGACCCGGCGGCCTGGACGATGTTGCCGGCCACGCTGTTCAGTTCGAGGTCGCCGCCCCAGCTGTAGCGGGTGGCATCGAACGCCGTGAAGGCGCGTCCCGCCAGGTCGATGCGCGCGCCCGCGCCCAAGGTGATGTCGCCATCGGCCTTGACGGTCAGCTTGCCCGACGGCAGCGCCACGGTCGAATCCAGCGTGACGCGCTGCGCCTTCAGATCGAGCGTGGCGCCCAGCACGTCGCGGGCGGGCGCCACGGCGCCGGTGCCCGTCAGCGCCAGCGCGCCGCCGGCGCGCAACGCCAGCGTCGCGCCCGCCTCGCCGGTCAACAGCGGCGTGCGCAGCGTCAGATCGCCGCCCTGGTAGCGCCAGCCTTCTCCCGCCACATAGCCGTTCTGCTTGTGATAGACGTGCAGGCTGCCGGTCGACGCGCCCGTGATCATCTGGGCGGCCTCCAGGTTGACCGCGGCAAAGCCCAGCGCCAGCCGGTTGGCCGGCACCAGCGAGGCCGGCACCGTGTAGGGCGAGTAATCGAAACGGATGACATCGGCCGCGATGGTCAGGCTGCCGTCGCCCAGGCGATCCAGCACCGCGCCGCCCGGCGCCGCCGGCTGGTCGTAGCCCAACGGCGCGTTGCCGGCCGTCGCGGCCCTGACCGAGCCGGCCCAGACGAATTCCGACGCACTGATGCGCGCCGTGTCGCCCGCCGCGCCATAGCCATACACGGCCGGCGCGCCCAGCACCAGGCGCCGCAAGGCCGAGGGACCGGCCGCGGCGCGGGTGTCCAGCGTCACCGCGCCGTACACGTTGATGGATTCGGCGGCGTTGAAGATCAGGCTTTCCAGCGCGGGCGCGCCCAACGCCGTATTGCCGCGCAGCAGCCGCGCCAAGGCATCCTGGTCCAGCGCCAGTCCGGGCGGCAATTGTCCTTGTGCCGCGGCCTGGGCCAGCGCCTGCGGCGAGCCCAGGTTCAGGCCGGACACGCTCAGCATCAGGTTGCGCGTACCGTACTCGACGTTGTCGCGCAAAGTGAAGGCGCCGTTGGTGGCCGCGCCCAGGGTGCCTTCCGACACCAGGCGCGTGGTTCCCGAGCAGATGCCCGGGCAGGCGCCGATGTCGATGGCCACGCGGCCGTCTTGCGTCGGCGGTCGCAGGTTGACCAGCCCATTGGACAGGACCAACGCGCCGTTGGTCTGGACCGAATAGTAATAGCCGCCACGCGCGTCCTGCGGCGCCGGTCCCAGCCCGACGGTGGACAGGACGGCCCCCTGCTCGATGGTGATATTGCCGTTGTCGGGTGAGAACAGCACGATCTCCGGCGCATACAGGCTGGCGCCGCCGCGCACCAGCACGCGCTGGGCGTCGCCGGCCAGGCTGATCGCGCCGAGCGAATCGGCTTGGGTGGAGGCGCCTATCACGCCACCCAGCACCATGCGGGCCGGACGCAAGGCGTTGAGCGCGTCCGCGGAGACGGCCACGCCAGGGCCCGCCAGGGCCGGCGCCTGCCCCGGACCCAGGATTTCCAGGCCGCCGAGATCGGGAGAGCGTCTGGTAGGGAAATAAGGTACGCAATAGGGTCGACACACTGTGTCTCACGACCGCTGACTGCTACGAGATCGTCAAAAGTCAC
>ERZ1739169.257-NODE-257-length-10095-cov-16.091135_pt1 | contig 10095 bp, 9 predicted proteins | sample MGYA00581756_ERZ1739169 | MGnify/ENA primary metagenome ERZ1739169 (study PRJEB40789, sample SAMEA7425667) | Salamandra salamandra | biome: salamander skin | place: Germany | collected 2020-03 | study: cvxcv | reverse complement strand
CATTTGCTTTATTCTTGATCGATCCGCAGACCACGTAGTGCTACACTATAGCCTACACTCTTCCCCTACACGCCGCTCTTCCGCCCTCAGACTCGCGCGCCGTCACGCCTGCACCGTCTCGGTCCGCGTGTAGGCGTCGGGAAAGCCGAAGCGCCGCAGGCCGCCCGCGGCCTCGATGGCGCGCTTGACGTAACGGTCGTCGACCAGCTCGGCGGCGGCGCGCGCCGGGTCCAGGTTGGCCAGGAAGCCGCGGTCGGCCTCGATCAGCGTGTCGCGCAGGCGCCGCACCAGTTCCTCGGTGTAGCTGGGGAACGGATACGGCTGGAAGTCGATGCGGCGCTCGTCCCAGCCGGCGTGGCGGATCGCGCCGCTGGCCAGGTATTGCTCGCGGTCCGAGGCCGGCGGCGCCAGCACCTTGCTCAAGGCCGGCAGGCCATGCGGGGTGTAGCGGTTGATGCCTTCCTTGGACAGCAGCCTGGCGGTCTCCTCGCGGTTGTCGCGGATCCACAGCTGCGCCTGGACGATGGCGTCGACCACCTTCTGCGACCACTCGGGCCGCTGCTGCAGGTCGCGCTCGTGCATGAACACCACGCAGCAGGCGTGGTTGCGCCAGATGTCGCCGGTAAAGCGCAGCACCTTGCCCACGCCCAGCGTCTCGGCCACGGCGTTGAAGGGCTCGGCCACGATGTAGCCGGCGATGCGGTTCTGCGCCAGGGCCGGCGGCATGTCGGCCGGCGCCATCACCACCAGGTTGACCTCGTTAGCGGCCGGCGCGCCCTCCTTGCGCGACACCGGCGCCAGGCCGTTCTCGCGCAGCAGGTACTGCAGCATCACGTTGTGGATGGAATACCAGAACGGGATCGCCACGGTCTTGCCGCCCAGTTCCTTGACGCTGTTGATGGCCGGCGCCACCGTCAGGCCGGAACCGCCGACGTGGTTCCAGGCCACCACCTTGGCCGGCACCTGGCTGCCGAAGCGCGCCCATACCGTCATCGGCGACAGCAGGTGCACCACATTGACCTGGCCGGAAATGAAGGCCTCGATCACCTGGGCCCAGCTGCGCAGCAGCGTCGGCTTCTCGGCCTTGACGCCGGCCTTGTCGAACAGGCCATTGTTGTGCGCCACCAGCAGCGGCGCCGCGTCGGTGATCGGCAGGTAGCCGATGCGCACCGGCGCGTCGGGCTCGCTCTGCGCCCGCGCGTTGAAGGCCGACAGCAGCGGCGCGGCGCCGCCCACCGTCAGCAGGGCCGAGAGTTTCAACCAGTCGCGACGCGACATGTGTTCAAGGCACATCGATAGACTCCTTGGCGGCTTGGCCGCGTGCGACCCGCAGCGCATCGCGCAGGCGGGTCAGGATTTCCAGGCGCAATGCGCCCATTTCCGGCAACAGGTCGGCGCGCGGCTGCGGCAGGTCCACCGGCCACACGCCCAGGATGCGTCCCGGCGCGCCGCCCAGCAGCACGATGCGGTCGGCCAGCAGCAGCGCTTCGTCGATATCGTGGGTGATGAGGACGGCGGCGGTATGGAAGTCGGCCACCACCTGGCGCAGCAGCGCCTGCATGTCGCCGCGCGTGACCTCGTCGAGCGCGCCGAACGGCTCGTCCAGCAACAGCACCGCCGGCTGCCGCGCCAGGCAACGCGCCAGCGCGGTGCGCTGCGCCATGCCGCCGGACAGCTGCGCCGGCCGCAGGTGGCGCGCGTGCGACAGGCCGACCTCGTCGATGGCCTGGTCGATCCGCAGCCGGCGTTCGGCGGCGCTCAACCTCGGCTGGTGGGTGAAATCCAGGCCGAAGGCCACATTGCGTTCCAGCGACAGCCAGGGCAGCAGGCCGGAATCCTGGAACGCCACCGCCACGCGCGGATGCACGCCGGCCAACGGTTCGCCCTCCATCAGCAGCGTGCCGGCGCTGGCCGGCTGCAAGCCCGCCAGCACCCGCAGCAGGCTCGACTTGCCGGCGCCGCTGGCGCCCAGCACCGCCACCACCTCGCCCCGGTCCAGCACCAGGTCGACGTCCTGGAATACGTCGGCCGGCGCCTGCGCATAGCGCAGCGCCAGGCCGTGCGCCTGCAACACCGGACGCGGCCGCGCGCTCATGCGGCGCCCTCGGCCGCCAGGCGCGCCTGGCGCTTGGCCAGCTCGGTCTTGAGCTGCACCAGGCTGGGGGTGACGATGGGCAGGAAGGCCGCCTCGCGCCAGCGCCGCGCAAAGCCGTCGCCGGCCGGCTTCAGGTAGGCCGCGCCGCCGCTGGCCTGCAATTCGAGCTGCACCGCCTGGCTGGCGATCTCGGCCAGCGCGATGCGGCTTTCGAACAGCAGCCAGGGTTCGGCCACGAAGCGCTCGCTGCGCACGCCGTCGACCAGGCGCGCGGTCACCTCGTCGAGCTGCCGCGCCAGCGCCTGCAACGGTTCGCCGAGGATGCCGCGCGACGCCTGGCCCTGCCCGGTTTCGGTGGCGGCGCGCAAGGCGCGCCGCGCCAGGCCGATGGACAGGCCGCATTGCAGCCCGGCAAAGGCCGGCCGCGCCTGCGGCAGGTACTGGCGCGCATCGGGATGGATCAACCATTGCGGATCGATGCGCACGCCGCGCACGTCCAGCGCCGCGGTGTTGCTGGACTGCAGCGCCAGCAGCTCCAGGTCGGCGCTGCGCGTCAGGCCCTCGATATCGTGCGGCAGGGCCACCACGGCCGGCGTGCCGTCGGGGGCCGAGACGGCCGCGGCCACCAGGAAGCCCTGTTTGCGCAGGTTGGTGACCCACGGCATGCGGCCGTCCAGCACCCAGTGCGCGCCCTCCTGGCGCGCGCCGATCTGCAGCGACTCGATGCCGCTGAGAAATTTCATGGTGTTCGACAGCGCGGTGGCGCCAGCCACCTCGCCCGCCAGCAAGGGCGCCAGCCAGGCCTGCGACAAGGCCGCATTGGGGCTGCGCAGCAGGTATTCGATGAAGACGCGCTGGCCCCAGGCCACGAAGGCCGCGGCCACGGAATGCTCGGCCACCCGCGACACCGCCTCGATGGCGTCGCCGATGTCGGTGCCCGGCGCGCCGCCCTGCGCGGCCGGCACCCCCAGGCGGAATACGCCCGCCGCGGCCAATTGCGGCAGGACCTCGGCGGCGTCGTGGCTGCCATCATCCAGCGCGCCGGCGTGGGTATCGAGCCAGGCGGTCAGTCCGGGCGACAGTCGCGGATCCGGCTGCCGCGCCGTCATTGCGCGCCGCTCCAGGCGTAGGCGCCGAGCTGTTCGTTCAGCGGCGTCTGCGCCAGGTTATTGCCGAAATTGCAGATAGTCGCCAGCCCCACGCCAACGATCACTTCCAGCGCGTTGCCGTCGCTGTAGCCGGCCTCGCGCAGCGCCTGCAGCTCGGCGTCGCTGACGCGGCCACGGGTGCGGATCACGGCTTCGGTGAAGGCGGCCAGCGCCTGCAGGCGGGCATCGGGCAGCGTGCCCTGGGCGCGCAGCGCGTCCACCACCTCGGGCGACAGCTTGGCCTTGTTGCGCGCCAGCGCGGTATGGCCGGCGACGCAGAAAGTGCAGCCGTGGCGGGCGCCGGCCACCAGTTGCACCACCTCGCGCTCCTGCAGCGTCAGCCCGGCGCGGGCATTGATCTGCGACAGCGTCTGGTAGGCCTCCAGCGCGACCGGCGCATTGGCCAGCACGCCCAGCAGGTTGGACAGATAGCCGGCGCCTTGTTCGGCGGCGGTCAGCGCGGCGCGGGTGGATTCGGGAGCGCTCTGCGCGGTGTGGACAGGCAAACGGGCCATGACGGTCTCCAGAAGACGATCAACGAAAACTCGATTGTGCGGGCGCCCCGCCCCGCGCGACAATGCACGGGGATCGCAAGCTGATGCTCGATCTTATCGACTTTCAGCTATGCGCTTATAACCAGGCGCCCTGCGTATCATCGCGCCAAACTGATCCGGTCGCGCCGCCATACCAGCGCGGCCCGATCCCTTGCCAAACTGCCTTCGCCATGCCGCCCTCGCCCGCCCCGAACGCCGATCAAGCCGCCGTCGACGCCCTGTTGCTGTCGAGCCTGGAGGTGCAATCCAGCTTGTATCACCTGGGGCAGTATTGCGGCAATTGGTCGGCCAGCACCAGCGGCCGCGCCCGCGCCAGTTTCCACCTGATCCTGCACGGCCGCTGCCGGGTCGAGCTGGGGCCGGGCCAGGCGCCGCTGACCCTGGCGGCCGGCGACGGCGTATTCTTCCTGCGCGACCTGCCGCACACGCTGACGCCGCTGGATGCGCCCGCCGCGCCGGTATGCCGCGACATGCGCCCGCTGCTGCCGCGCCAGGCCGACGGCACCGGGCTGGCCTGCGGTTTCTTCCAGTTCCGCCCGGGCCTGGCAGACCTGGTGGCCGAGACGCTGCCGGACGTGCTGGTGCTGCGCGCCGACGACGCCCGCTACGCCAGCGCGCGCGGCGTGTTCGACCTGATCCTGGGTGAGACCGCGCGCGATGGCGGCGCGTCCGAGGTGGTGCTGGAGCGGCTCACCGACATGCTGATCTTTTTCATGCTGCGCCACCTGGCGATCCATGACCGCCAGGCCCACGGCCTGTTCGTGCTGGCGCGCGATCCGGCCATGGCCGGCTTGCTGCAGGCGATCCTGGCGCGGCCGGCGGATCCCTGGAGCATGGACGACATGGCGCGCCACGTGCACATGTCCAAGGCCACCTTCCATCGCCGCTTCACGCTGCAAAGCGGCACCACGCCGGCGCAATTGCTGCAACTGCTGCGCATGCGCGTGGCGCGGCGCCTGCTGACGCAGGGCGCCGCCATCGCGGACGCCGCCGAACGGGTCGGCTATCGCTCGCAGGCGGCCTTCAGCCGGGTGTTCCAGCGCACCGAGGGCGTGGCGCCCTCGGCCTGGCGGCGCGGCGGCGCCTGAGCGGAGCGCGCCCAGGCAGGCCGCGCCTCAGGACAGGCCCAGCAACAACTCCGCCAGCAACTGCGGATGGGTGATGTGGGCTTCGTGCGGGGCGGCGATGTCGACCCAGTTCCAGCCCGGCTGCGACTTCACCAGCTGGCGCGACTGCTCCAGCACCGGCAGCTCGGGCTGGGTGCAATGGATGTAGGTGCGCGGCCGGCCGTTGCCGATGGGATGCTTGAGCGTCAGCGGCGTGGTGTAGCTGGCCAGCGGGTGCGGCGTCAGGCGGCGCTTGACCCAGGCCTCGTCGGCGCTGCCCGGCTTGAAGCCCCAGGCCGCGGGCAACGGCTCGGGGATCGGCACGGCCAGGCCGTTGGTGGCCTTGGAGGCGGCCGCGATGCGCGCGTCGGCGTCGGCCTTGGGGTACACCGAGAACGCATCCTGGCCGTTCTGCAGCACGATGGAATCGAAGTACACCAGGTGCGCCAGCCGCTCCGGAATGCGGTCGGCCACGCCCGAGATCGGAATGCCGCCGAAGCTGTGGCCCACCAGGATCACGTCGTTCAGCTCTTCGCTCTGGATCACCTGGACCAGGTCCTCGACGAAGGTGTCGATGGTGATGCCCTTGTGCAGCAGGTGGGCGCGGTCGCCCATGCCGGTGAAGCTGGGCGCGTAGACGCGATGGCCGGCGGCCTGCAGCCGGTCGGCCACCGGCCGCCAGCACCAGCCGCCATGCCAGGAGCCGTGCGCCAGCACGTAGGTCTTGGCGCGGCCGGCGGCCGGCTTGGCCGCGATGGCCGGGGCCGCCGCCAGGGCGGGCAGCCCGGCGGCCAGTTGCAACAGGGTCCTGCGGGAAATCATGCTCATGCCATTCACACCTGCGCCAGGGCCTGGTCCAGGTCGGCCAGCAGATCGTCGATGTGCTCGATGCCGATCGACAGGCGCACGGTTTCCTCGCGCACACCCGCCTTCTGCAGTTCTTCCGGATTGAGCTGGCGGTGGGTGGTGGACGCCGGGTGCGTGGCCAGCGACTTGGCGTCGCCGATGTTGACCAGGCGCGTGAACAGCTGCAGCGCGTCCTGGAAGCGCGCGCCGGCTTCGCGGCCGCCCTTCACGCCGAACGTGAACAGGCCAGGCGCCTTGCCGCCCAGGTACTTGCGCACCAGCGCGTGGTCCGGGTGATCCGGCAGGCCGGCGTAGTTGACCCACTCGACCTTGGGATGCTCGCGCAGGTAGCTGGCCACCTTGACCGCGTTCTCGACGATGCGGTCCACGCGCAGCGCCAGCGTCTCGATGCCCTGCAGGATCTGGAACGAATTGAACGGCGAGATCGCGGCGCCGGTGTTGCGCAGCGGCACCACGCGGGCGCGGCCGATGTAGGCGGCCGGACCGAAGGCTTCGGTATAGACCACGCCGTGGTAACTGACATCGGGTTCGTTCAGGCGCTTGAAGCGGGCCTTGTGCTCGGCCCAGGGAAACTTGCCCGAGTCGATGATGGCGCCGCCCAGGCTGGTGCCGTGGCCGCCCAGGTACTTGGTCAGCGACTGCACCACGATGTCGGCGCCGTGCTCGATCGGACGCAGCAGGTACGGCGACGGCACGGTGTTGTCGACGATCAGCGGCAGGCCGTGGCGGTGGGCCAGCTCGGCCAGCGCGGCGATGTCGGTGATGTTGCCCAGCGGGTTGCCGACCGATTCGGCGAAGATGGCCTTGGTGCGCTCGTCGATCTGCGCCTCGAAGGCCGCCAGGTCGCTGGGGTTGGCGAAGCGCGTGGTGATGCCGTACTGCGGCAGCGTGTGGGCGAACAGGTTGTAGGTGCCGCCGTACAGCGTGCTGGACGAGACGATGTTGTCGCCCGCCTCGGCGATGGTCAGGATCGCGTAGGTCACCGCGGCCTGGCCCGAGGCCAGCGCCAGCGCGGCGATGCCGCCTTCCAGGGCCGCGACGCGCTGTTCCAGCACGTCGGTGGTGGGGTTCATGATGCGGGTGTAGATGTTGCCCGCCACCTTCAGGTCGAACAGGTCGGCGCCGTGCTGGGTGTCGTCAAAGGCATAGGCCACGGTCTGGTAGATCGGCACGGCCACCGCGCGCGTGGTCGGGTCCGGCTTGTAGCCGCCGTGCACGGCGATGGTTTCCAGCCGCCAATCGGGCTTCTTCGCTTCAGTCATGTAGTGCTCCTCAAATGCGTTATCGGCAATGGAATCAAGCGGCGAACCCGCGCGCGGCGCGCAGGATGCGATCGATGTCCCCATGATTGTTATAGGCGCCGACGGACAGGCGCAGGTAACCATACTCCACAATGCTGGCCACCACGCCCTCGCGGGCCAGGTGCGCCAGCGCCGCGGCCGGATCGGCCACGCGCAATGCGGTGGTGGTGCTGCGCAGCGCCGCGTCGGCCGGCGATACTACCTGCAGGCCCTGGGCGCGTAAACCGTCGCTCAGGGCCGTGGACAGTTCCAGTACCCACGGCTCGATGCGCTCGGGCCGCGCCCATTCGATCAGGTCCAGCGCCGCGGCCCAGCCGGCGATGCCGGGATAGTTCAGGTTGCCGGTCTCCAGGCGGCGGGCGTCGCCCGCGTCGGACACGCCCACCTGCCATTGCAGGCCGGTCTTGTCGAGCGTGGTCACTTCCGAAGGGCCGACGTACAGCGGGTCGAGCGCGTCGAGCAGGCGCGGCGACACGTGCAGCAGGCCCACGCCCAGCGGCCCCAGGAAGCCCTTGTGGGCGCCGCTGGCGAACGCGTCCACGCCCCAGGCGTCGACCTCGGCGCGCAACAGGCCCGCGCCCTGGATGCCGTCGACCACCAGCCAGATGCCGCGCTCGGCGCAGCGCCGGCCCAGTTCGGCGATGTCGGTGCGCAGGCCGCTGCCGTATTGCACCCACGAGACCGCGATCAGGCGCGTGCGCGCATCGACGTGCCGCCACAGGTCGTCGACCGTATAGCGGTGCGCGCGCGACGGCGGCACCCGCACCTGCACGCCGCGGCGGCGCAGGTTGAGCCAGGGCAAGGCGTTGGTGGGATGTTCCTGGTCGTCGACCACCAGGTTGTCGCCTTCCTGCCAGGACAGGCCCTGCGCCACGGTGTTCAGGCCCTCGGTGGTGTTCTTGGTGAAGGCCAGCCGGCGCGCGTCGCCGCCGATCAGCCGCGCCAGCCGCGTGCGCAGCGCGCCGGCATCGCGCAGCCATTGCGGCTTGTCGCTGCGGGCATGGGTGATGCCGTCGAAGAAGGCGGCCACGCCCTCGGCCACCTTGGGCGCCAGCGGGCTGGTGTAGGCGATGTTGGCGTAGGCCTTGTCGCGAGTGATGGGAAACCATTCCCGGAATTCGTCCTGCCAGCTCATGCGAAACCTTCTTCAATCATGCAACTTGGTATGGACGGATTCTAGGTATATGACGGCAATTTGGATAAGGCTAAGTTCTCATAACCATATGACGATACAGTCGCTCGCGACGGCGATGCGCAGCCCTAGAATTCATGCCTTTCTTGCATACTTCGAATACGGGAACGGCATGCGGTTGATCTCTCTACTCAAGACCGCCGGCGTGGCGGCGGCGCTGGCACATATGGCGTTGTCCACGGCGAGCGCATCCACGGCGGGCGCCACGGTCGACGCCATCAAGAAGCGCGGCGAACTGGTGTGCGGCGTGAGCCAGGGCTCGGCCGGCCTGTCTATCGCCGACAAGCAGGGCCGCTGGACCGGCCTGGACGCCGACCTGTGCCGCGCGCTGGCCGCGGCGGTGCTGGGCGATCCGGAGAAGACGCGCTTCGTGCCGCTCAGCTCGCAGCAGCGCTTCCCCGCGCTGCAGGGCGGCGAGATCGACGTGCTCAACCGCAACACCACCATCACCTCCAGCCGCGACGCGGGCCTGGGCATCGTCTCGGCCGGCATCGTGTTCTATGACGGCCAGGGCTTCCTGGTGCCGAAGAAGCTGGGCGTGAAAAGCGCCACCGAACTAGACGGCGCGCAGGTCTGCGTGCAGCCCGGCACCGTCAACGAACAGAACCTGGTCGACTACTTCAAGAAGCAGAAGCTCACCTACCGCCCGGTGGTGATCGAGAACCTGGTCGAGCTGGAGCAGGCCTTCTACGCCGGCCGCTGCGACGTCTACCTGTCGGATGCCTCGACGCTGGCCGCCAGCCGCGCCGCGCGCGCCGCCAATCCCGACGACTTCGTCATCCTGCCCGAGCGCATCAACAAATCGCCGCTCGGCCCCTTCGTGCGCCAGGACGATCCCAACTGGACCGCCATCGTGCGCTGGACCGTGAACGCGCTGGTGGCCGCCGAGGAACTGGGCATCACCTCCCGGAACGTCGACAGCCAGGCGCAGAGCACCGATGCGCAGGTGCGCCGCCTGCTGGGCCTGGATCCCGGCATCGGCAAGAGTTTCGGGCTGGACGAGGGCTGGGCCCGCAACGTCATCAAGGCCGTCGGCAACTACGGCGAAGTGTGGGACCGCAACCTGGGCGCGGCCACCCCGCTCAAGCTGGAGCGCGGCCTGAACGCGCAGTGGAACCGGGGCGGCCTGCTGTATTCGCCGCCGTTCCAGTAAGCCCGCGCGATCGCGTGGACGCATGACGCCGCCAGGCGGGCCCCCGGGCCCGCCCGTGGCGTTTTTTCCTTTCTCTTTTCCTCATTCGCCGGCGCCGGCCGGGACCGACATGATCGCGATTCATCCCACGCCATGGAGCGCCGCCTGGCGGCGCTGGCTGCCCCTCGCGGCCTGGACGCTGGGGCTGGCCGCCCTGGCCGCGTTGTTGCTGCTGCACATCGAGGCCACGCAGGCGGCGCGCGGCATCCGCGGCGGCTTCGGCTTCCTGTTCCAGCCGGCCGGCTTCCGCATTTCGGAAAGCCTGCTGCCGGTGACGCCCGACGATCCCTACTGGATGTCGATCGCCGCCGGCCTGGTCAACACCCTCACGGTGGCGCTGGTGGCGATTCCGGTGGCGACGCTGCTGGGCATCGGCCTGGGCCTGCTGCGGCTGTCTTCGCGTCCGCTGGCCGCGCGCACCGCCGCCCTGATCATCGCGCCGTTGCGCAACACCCCGGTGCTGCTGCAATTGTTCGTCTGGTATGGCCTCTTGCTGCGGCTGCCGGACGCGCGCCAGGCGTGGTCGCCATTGCCCTCGGTGCTGCTGTCGAACCGCGGCCTGGCGTTGCCGGCGCTGCACGGCTGGCTGCCCTACGCGCTGGCGGCGGCGGGCGCCCTGCTGCTCGGCTGGCGCCTGCGC
>ERZ1739169.256-NODE-256-length-10194-cov-16.510997_pt1 | contig 10194 bp, 12 predicted proteins | sample MGYA00581756_ERZ1739169 | MGnify/ENA primary metagenome ERZ1739169 (study PRJEB40789, sample SAMEA7425667) | Salamandra salamandra | biome: salamander skin | place: Germany | collected 2020-03 | study: cvxcv | reverse complement strand
GGATCTGTAGTGTGAGTATTCTCCTAGTGCACCCACCCTATATGTTGTTTACCCCAATAGTTATCTCCTATCTTACTCTTTACCGATCTCCCGCCCTTCGCGACTTCAACTATAGCTTACGCCTTTCCACTAGACGACCCTCTTCGCAGGGGCTCGGCCGGCCCCGCCGCGCCCCGCCCGCACGGCAGCGGCGCGCCCAGCACCGGCGACACGCCCAGTTGCCCATGGGCGCACAGCCGGCAGGCCAGCTGCATGGCGTTGCGCACGCCCAGCTTGGCGAAGATCCGGGCGCGATGGGCCTCGGCGGTGCGCAGGGAAATGTCCAGGTCGATCGCGATGACCTTGTTGGGACGGCCGGCCGCGACATAGGCGACGATCTGGCGTTCGCGCGGCGTCAGGGTGGACAGGAGGCGATCGAGGTCGGTGCGGGGAACGTGCATGGAACGGCTCTGCAATGAAGACTTGCAGAGAGTCTGCCCCGCCCCCGGCGGCGGCATAAGCTGGCAATTTTGCCAGGGGTGCGGCCCGGGAGGATCGGGCCGCGGCGCAACCGGCTCAGGCCGTGTAGGACAGTTCCAGGTTGTCGATCAGGCGCGTCGCGCCCAGCTTGGCGGCGGCCAGCACCACCACCGGCTCGCCGGCCTGCAGGTCGGCGGCTTCCGGACGCTTGAGGTCGCGCTGGCGGCGCAGGGCGATGTAGTCGACCTTCCAGCCGCGATCGGTCAGGTGCTGCGCCGCTTCGCGCTCCAGCTTGGCGGCATCGCGCTCGCCGGCCGCCAGGCGCTGGCCGACGTTGTGCAGCGCGGCGTACAGGGCCGGGGCCTCGGCGCGCTCGGCGTCGCTCAGGTAGCGGTTGCGCGAGGACAGCGCCAGGCCGTCATCGGCGCGCACGGTCTCGTGCGCCAGCACTTCCACCGGCAGCTGGAACTGGCGGCACATGTTGCGCACCACCATCAGCTGCTGGTAGTCCTTCTTGCCGAACACCGCCACCTTCGGCTGCACACAGGAGAACAGCTTGAGCACCACGGTGCTGACGCCGGCGAAGAAGCCCGGACGGAACTCGCCTTCGAGGATGTCGCCCAGGTCGTCCGGCGGCTGCACGCGGTAGTTCTGCGGCTCGGGGTACATCTCGCGCTCGTTGGGCGCGAACAGCACGTAGACGTCGCGTTCGCGCTCGAGCTTCTCGATGTCGGCGGCCAGGGTGCGCGGGTATTGGTCGAAGTCCTCGTTCGGCCCGAACTGCAGGCGGTTCACGAAGATGCTGGCGACCACCGGGTCGCCGTGCTGGCGCGCCAGCTTCATCAGCGCCAGGTGGCCTTCGTGCAGGTTGCCCATGGTGGGCACGAACGACACGCGATTCTGGCCGCGCAGGTGATCGCGCAGTTCCTGGATGGTGTGGACGACTTTCAAGGGGAATCTCCGGGATCGGGCGCACAGCCCGGGGGGATCAGGCCGCGACCGCCGCGACGCTGGTATAGGCCAGGCGCACGTAGATGGGCGCGTAGGGCTCGGCCTGCGTGATTTCCAGCAGCGACTCGCGCGCCAGTTCCAGCATGGCGATGAAGTGCACCACCACCACCGCGGCCGGCGCGCCTTCGCGCACCCGTTCCATGAACAGGTCGCCGAACTCGATGAAACGCACGTCGTTCAGGCGCCGCAGGATGTGCGTCATGTGGTCGCGCACCGACAGCTGTTCGCGAGTGATGTGATGGTGCTGGTTGAGCTTGGCCCGCTTCATGATGTCGGCCCACGCGGCGCGCAGGTCATCGACGCTGACCTCGGGCAGCATGCGCTCGACGCTCAGGTCGGCAACGGCGTGGCTGGTGACGAAGTCGCGGCCCAGCTGGGGCAAGGCGTCGAGCTTCTGCGCGGCCAGCTTCATCTGCTCGTACTCGAGCAGGCGGCGCACCAGCTCGGCGCGCGGATCCTCGGGCTCTTCGCCGGTGTCGGTCTTCTTGACCGGCAGCAGCATGCGCGACTTGATCTCGATCAGCATGGCCGCCATCAGCAGATACTCGGCGGCCAGCTCCAGGTTGTGGATGCGGATCTGTTCCACATAGGACAGGTACTGCCGCGTGACATCCGCCATCGGGATGTCCAGCACGTTGAAGTTCTGCTTGCGGATCAGGTAGAGCAGCAGGTCCAGCGGCCCCTCGAAGGCCTCGAGGAAGACCTCCAGCGCGTCCGGCGGAATGTACAGATCCGTCGGCATCTGGAACAGCGGCTCGCCGTACAGACGCGCGAACGCCACGCTATCAACGGTGTCGGGCGTGCTGTCGACGGACGGTTCCACTAGCGCGGCCAGGGCATCGCCCGGGACGGAGGGGGTGTGGGCCATGGCTGCCGCAACGGTATCAGTCGGCCTGATACACGTACGGCTTTTGCGGCACGCGGGCGGCGCGGAAGCCTTCCAGCAGTTCCGCGTCCTGCGTCTTGTCCCAAAGACGGGCGCGGCCTTCGCGCTGGCGTTCTTCGGTGCCAGGGTGCGACTGCTTGTAGTCTTTCAGGAACTGGGTGATCTCGGATTCGTAGTTGGTCGCCATGGCACCAATTTCAGTGGGTTTCGGATGCCGCCAGTTTACTGCACCCGGGGCCGGAACCCGGCGTTACAATCTTCCGGCTCCCACCGCCCCCCTCCGCCATGTCCGCCGAATCCGCAGCCGCAGCCAATCCCGCTCCTCCTTCAACCCCGGACGCGGTGCGCGCGGCACGCATGATTCCCTTCATCGTCGGCTGTGCGCTGTTCATGCAGATGCTGGACGCGACCGTGGTGGCGACCGCCCTGCCGGCCATGGCGCGGGCCCTGGGATCGACCCCGGTGCGGCTGAACGTGGCCATCACCTCTTACCTGCTGTCGGTGGCCGTGTTCGTGCCGGTCAGCGGCTGGGCCGCCGACCGCTACGGCGCCCGCCGCGTCTTCATCGCCGCCATCGGCCTGTTCACCCTCAGTTCCGTGGCCTGCGCCCTGTCGCAGGACCTGCCGCAACTGGTCATCTCCCGCATCGTGCAGGGCATGGCCGGGGCCATGATGGTGCCGGTGGGCCGCATCATCCTGCTGCGCACCGTGCCCAAGCAGGACCTGCTCAAAGCCATGTCGTTCCTGTCGATCCCGGCGCTGCTGGGCCCGGTGATCGGGCCGCCGCTGGGCGGCTTCATGGTCACCTACATGTCGTGGCACTGGATCTTCCTGATCAACATTCCCATCGGCGTGCTCGGCATCGCGCTGGTGCTGCGCTACGTGGCCGAGATCAAGGAAGAAACGGCGCCGCGCCTGGACTGGCTGGGCTTTTTGCTCAGCGCCGTGTGCCTGGCCACGCTGGTCAGCGGCTTCGAGGCCATCGGCCGCGACGTCATGCCGCTGCCGCTGCTGCTGGGCCTGATCGCGGTGGGCATCGTCTGCGGCCTGCTCTACGGCTGGCACGCGCGCCGCATCGATTACGCGATCATCGACCTGTCGCTGATGCGCATTCCCACGTTCGCCATCTCGACGCTGGGCGGCAACCTGTGCCGCTTCGCGGTGGGCGCCACGCCCTTCCTGCTGGCCATGCTGCTGCAGGTGGGCTTCGGCCTGTCGCCGTTCTCGGCCGGCCTGATCACCTTCGCCAGCGCGGCCGGCGCGCTGCTGATGAAGTTCGTGGCCACCCCGATCGTCAGGCATTTCGGCTTTCGCCGCGTGCTGACCGTGAACGCGGTGCTGACCGGCGCCTTCATCATGGTCTGCGCCACCTTCACGGCGGCCACGCCGGTCTGGCTGCTGATCGCCATCCTGCTGATCGGCGGCTTCTTCCGCTCGCTGCAGTTCACCGGCGTAAATACGCTAACCTATGCCGACATTCCCCCGGCCAAGATGAGCCGCGCCAGCAGCTTCGCCGCCATGGCGCAGCAGCTCGGCATCAGCCTGGGCGTGGGCGTGGCCGCGGTGACCCTGAACATCAGCATGACCCTGCGCGGGGCCGAAACGCTGGCGGTGGGCGACGTGATCGCCGGCTTCATCGTCATCGGCCTGCTGTGCGCGGCTTCGGTCTTCTCCTTTAGACGCCTCGACCCGCTGGCCGGGGCACACCTGAACGGCGCCAAAAACAGTGACGACGAATGAATTTGTCCTAGCCCTGGACCAGGGCACGACCAGCTCCCGCGCCATCGTGTTCGATCGCGACGGCGTGGTGCGCGGCATCGGCCAGCGCGAATTCCGCCAGCACTACCCGCGGCCGGGCTGGGTCGAACATGATCCCGGCGAGATCTGGCACAGCCAGCTGGACGTGGCGCGCGAGGCCTTGCGCAACGCCGCCGCCAGCGCCGCCGACGTGGCCGCCATCGGCATCACCAACCAGCGCGAAACCACCCTGATCTGGGACCGCGCCAGCGGCCGCCCGCTGGCCCGCGCCATCGTCTGGCAGGACCGCCGCACCGCGCCGATGTGCGACCAGTTGCGCCAGGACGGCCATGCCGACTTCCTGCAATCGCGCACCGGGCTGGTGCTGGACGCCTATTTCTCGGGCACCAAGCTGGCCTGGCTGCTGGATCACGTGCCCGGCGCGCGCCAGAAGGCCGAGCGCGGCGAGCTGGCCTTCGGCACCGTCGACACCTGGCTGATCTGGCAGCTGACCGGCGGCGCGGTGCACAGCACCGACCCCAGCAACGCCTCGCGCACCATGCTGTTCGACCTGCACACGCAGGACTGGAACGACGAGATCCTGGCGCTGCTCAACATTCCGCGCAGCGTGCTGCCGTCAATCGCGCCCAGCAGCGCGGTGGTGGGCGAATCCCTGCCCGAATGGCTGGGCGGCTCGATTCCCATCGCCGGCGTCGCCGGCGACCAGCAGGCCGCGACCTTCGGCCAGGCCTGCTTCAAGCCGGGCATGGCCAAGAACACCTATGGCACCGGCTGCTTCATGCTGATGAACGTGGGCGACAAGCCGGTGCAGTCGCACAACCATCTGCTGTCGACCGTCGGCTGGGGCCTGCCGGTCCAGGGCCAGCCAGGCTGGCGGCCGGCCTACATGCTGGAAGGCGGCGTGTTCGTCGCCGGCGCCGCGGTGCAATGGCTGCGCGACGGCCTGGGCATCATCCAGCGCTCCGAGGAAATCGAATCGCTGGCCGCCAGCGTGGCCGACACCGACGACGTCTTCATGGTGCCGGCCTTCGCCGGCCTGGGCGCGCCGCACTGGGATCCCTATGCCCGCGGCACCCTGGTGGGCCTGACGCGCGGCACCACCCGCGCCCACATCGCCCGCGCCACGCTCGAATCCATCGCGCTGCAGAGCGCCGAACTGCTGACCTGCATGAACGGCGACAGCGGCATCGCGCTGACCGAGCTGCGGGTCGATGGCGGCGCGGCCCGCAACGACCTGCTGATGCAGATGCAGGCCGACCTGCTGGGCGTGCCGGTGGTGCGCCCGCGGGTGCCGGAATCGACCGCGCTGGGCGCGGCGGGCCTGGCGGGCCTAGCGGTCGGCTTCTGGTCGGGCCAGGACGAGTTCGCCTCCAAGTGGCAGGCCGAGCGCACCTTCGAGCCGGCCTGGCCGGACTCGGTGCGCGAGGCCCGCATGCGGCGCTGGCGCCAGGCGGTGGAACTGTCCAAGGGCTGGTCCAACACCGCGAAGTGAACGGCCGCGGCCCGGCGGCTTACGGCCGCCGCGCCTGCGCCTGCATCAGCCGCAACGCCACGCGATAGCCGGCGAACACATAGAACGCATTGCTGTTCATCAGCAGCCACGCGCCGGCGCCGCCCAGCAGCGCGACCACCGGGCCGACCGCGCGCATGTCGCCCTGCGACCACGCGATCAGCCCCAACCCGCCCGCGGCGGCCAATGTCAGCGCGGTGCGCTTGAGCAGCACCAGCCCCAGGCTGTAGCCGCCCATGAACGCCACCACGCCGATCGCCAGCGCCAGCGCCGTGACGGCGCAGGCCAGCACCAGCGCGAAGGCCGCCAGCGCCGGGCCGGCCGGGCGCAGCAGCAGGCTCAACAGGCCGATGCCGACGCCGATGCCGCCGACCATCGTCAGCACCGCCAGCGCCAGCGGCGACCACAGCCCCGGCGGCGCGGCGCGCGCATCCATCTCGGCGACGAAGCGGTGCATGGCCGCCGACGCATCCGGCGCGCCCGCCTCGTCGCGCAGCGCCGCCTCCAGCCGGCGGCATTGCGCGATCAGCGCATTCAGCCCGGGGCCGGACGGCGCCATCACAGCCTCGTGACGCCCGGGGCGTGTTCGGCCACCGTGTTGCGCAGCGCGGCCATCGCCTCCTGCACGGCGGTCGGCCGGAAGGCGTCCTCGCGCCAGTACATGGCCACCGAGCCGAAGCCCGACAAGCGCACCGGGATGATGCGCATCGCCTTCATCTGCGTGAAGCGCAGCGCGGCGCGGTGCGAGGCCACGCCGATCATGTCGCTGTTGTTGATCAGGGTGAGGTTGATGGTGACCGAATTGGACTCGACGTGGTCGGCCGGCGGCGCCTGGCCGGCCGCGGCCAGCGCGGCGTCGACCGCGTTGCGGATCGGCGTGCCCTTGGGCCACAGGATCCAGCGGTATGACAGCAGCTCTGGCCAGCCGGGCTGCTCCAACGCGAACAGCGGATGGCGCGGCCGCGCCACCAGGTGGATCGGCTCCAGGTACAGCGCTTCGAAGCGGATGGCCGGATCATGGTGCTCGGGCGCCGAGCGGCCCACCACGATGTCCAGGTCGCCCTGCGCCAGCTGCGCCAACAGGCGGTCGGTGGTGCCTTCCACCAGTTTCACGCGGGCCTGCGGCATGCGTTCGAGCAGCTTCATCACCGCCAGCGGCACGGTGTCGGAGGCCGAGGCGCCCGAGGCGCCGATCACCACCCGGCCGCCGCCGCCCTCGCGCAGCGCAGCCATGTCGGCGCTGGCGCGGTCCAGCTGCGCCTCGACCCGCTGCGCGTGCGCGATCAGCACGTCGCCGTGCGGCGTCGGCCGCAGGCCGCGCGCATGGCGCTCGAACAGCGGCAGGCCGATGTCGTCTTCCAGATCCTTCAGCCATTTCGACAACCCCGGCTGGGTCGTGTTGAGCATGGCGGCCGAGTGGCTGATGTTGCGGGTCTGGGCCAGGCTGAGGAGCATTTTCAGGTTGCGCAGGCGCAACCGGTGAGTCCAGTCCATGGAGTCCCCTTTTGTCTCTTATCCATATAGTTATTGGTATGGATAATAAGATAATTTCATTTCAAAACACATAGCTCGTTACGCATAATCGTCTCCATATCGTGACCCGCCGCGCCCGCCGCGACGGGCCAACAGAAGCCGACCCCGACGCCGGCCCCCAGGAGACAGACATGCCCGACGGTCACCCCCCCGGCGCGGACCGCGCCGCCTATTACGCGCGCATCGCCCAGAAGCACATGGCCCCGCTGTGGGAGTCGCTGCACAACCTGGTGCCGCGCCAGCCCGCGCCGCGCTGCGTGCCGGCGATCTGGAAATACGACGACGTGCGCGACGACGTGCTGGCCTCGGGCTCGCTCATCACCGCCGAGGAAGCCGTGCGGCGCGTGCTGATCCTGGAGAACCCGGGCCTGCCCGGCCAGGCCAGCATCACGCAGAGCCTGTACGCCGGCCTGCAGTTGATCCTGCCGGGCGAGATCGCGCCCAGCCACCGCCACACCCAGTCGGCCCTGCGCTTCATCGTCGAGGGCCGCGGCGCCTACACCGCCGTCAACGGCGAACGCACCACCATGCATCCGGGCGACTTCATCATCACGCCGTCCTGGACCTGGCACGACCACGGCAACGCCGAGACCGTCGACGGCGGCGAACCGGTGGTCTGGCTCGACGGCCTGGACATTCCGCTGCTGCGCTTCCTGGACGCCGGCTTCGCCGAAAACTATCCGTCCGCCACCCAGCCCGTCACGCGGCCGGAAGGCGACAGCATGGCGCGCTACGGCCACAACATGGCGCCGGTGCGCCACCGCGCCGCCGGCGGCACCTCGCCGATCTTCAACTACCCCTACGAGCGCAGCCGCGAAGCGCTCGACGCGCTCTACCGCCACGGCGAGCTCGACCCCTGGGACGGCGTCAAGCTGCGCTACCTCAATCCGGCCACGGGCGGCTACCCCATGCCCACCATGGCCACCTTCATGCAGTTGCTGCCGGCCGGCTTCCAGGGCAAGACCTATCGCAGCACCGACTCCACCGTCTACAGCGTGGTGGAAGGCCGCGGCATCGCCCGCATCGGCGACGCCGAATTCCATTTCGGTCCGCGCGACGTGTTCGTGGCGCCGTCGTGGCTGCCGGTGCAGCTGGCGGCGCTGGAAGACGCCACCCTGTTCAGCTATTCCGACCGCCCGGTGCAGGACGCGCTGGGCCTGTGGCGCGAAGAACGCATCGCCTGACGCGGGCGGGCCGCCGCGCCCGCCCTCCCCCTTTCCGTTCCGCCTTCAAAGGTTGATTCATGTCTTACGTGTTTGCTCCCGCCGACCCCGTCGCCGTGCCCGTCGCCGGCAGCCCGGACCGTTTTCCCGTGCGCCGCGTCTATTGCGTCGGCCGCAACTACGCCGCCCACGCCCGCGAGATGGGCTTCGATCCCGACCGCGAGCCGCCGTTCTTCTTCTGCAAGCCGGCCGACGCCGTGGTGCCGGTGGCGCGGGACGCCACGCTGACGCTGCCCTATCCGTCCGAGACCGCCAACTTCCACTATGAAATCGAACTGGTCGCGGCCATCGGCAAGGGCGGCGCCAACATCGCGGTCGAATCCGCGTTGGAACACGTGTGGGGCTACGCCGTCGGCCTGGACATGACGCGCCGCGACCTGCAGATGAAGATGCGCGAGGCCGGCCGCCCGTGGGAGCTGGGCAAGGCCTTCGACCAGAGCGCGCCGATCGGCCCGCTGGTGCCCGCCGCGCAGGCCGGCGACATCCACCACGCCGGCATCTGGCTGCAGGTCAACGGCGCCGACAAGCAGCGCAGCGACGTCGGCCAGCTGATCTGGTCGGTGGCCGAGACCATCGCCTACCTGTCGCGCTACTTCCGCCTGGAAGCCGGCGACCTGATCTACACCGGCACGCCCGAAGGCGTGGGCCCCGTGACGCGCGGCGACAAGCTGGTCGGCGGCGTCGACGGCCTGGGCACGCTCAGCGTGCAGATCGCCTGAGGACGCCCGCCCATGCAACTGCACAGCTTCTTCAACAGCTCCACCTCGTACCGCGTGCGCATCGCGCTGGCGCTCAAGGGCCTGCCGTTCGACATCGTGCCGGTGAACCTGCGCAAACAGGAACAGCGCGCCGCCGACTACGTGGCGCAGAATCCGTCGGCCGGCGTGCCGCTGCTGACGGAAGGCGATTTCCAGCTGTCGCAATCGCTCGCCATCATCGACTACCTGGACGCCACGCACCCCGAGCCGCGCCTGATCCCGGCCGCGCCGCGCGAGCGCGCCCGCGTGCTGGAGCTGGCCAACGCCATCGCCTGCGACATCCATCCGGTCAACAACATGCGCATCCTGCGCTACCTGCAGGAAGAGCTGGGCGCCACCGACGCGCAGAAGAACGCCTGGTATCACCACTGGATCCGCGAAGGCCTGACCGCGGTCGAGACCCTGCTGGCGCGTCATGGCCACGGCGCCTATTGCTTCGGCGATGCGCCGACGCTGGCCGACTGCTGCCTGGTGCCGCAGATCGCCAACGCCCAGCGCATGGGCTGCGACCTGTCGGCCTACCCGCGCCTGATCGCCGTCTATGAACACTGCGCCGCGCAGCCCGCGTTCCAGCGGGCCGCGCCTGGCAACCAACCGGACTACATCAAGTGACCACGCAAGCTTCCCCGGGCCAGGAGCCCGACACCCTGGGCGCGCCGCTGCGCGAATACACCGATCCGGCCTACCGCCCGCTGTGCGCCAACCTGGCCGAGGTGCGCGCCAACATCGACCGGCTCGACGACGAGATCGTGCGCCTGATGGCCGAACGCGCCATGTACGTCAAGGACGCCGCGCGCTTCAAGCGCGACGCCTTCCAGGTCAGCGCGCCGGCGCGCCAGGCCGAGGTGTTCGAGAAAGTGCGGCGCCTGGCCGAGCGCCACGACCAGGGCTTCGAGAACCTGGACCAGGTGGTCGATGCCGCCTACCGCGCCATGGTGGCGGCCTTCATCGCCAATGAACAGACCTATTTCAACAACATGAAGATTGCGGGAGACAAGCATGCATAACCCCTCGACCCTGGCGCGGGCGCGCGCTTTCACGGCGCGCGCGCTGGCG
>ERZ1739169.254-NODE-254-length-10325-cov-16.706913_pt1 | contig 10325 bp, 9 predicted proteins | sample MGYA00581756_ERZ1739169 | MGnify/ENA primary metagenome ERZ1739169 (study PRJEB40789, sample SAMEA7425667) | Salamandra salamandra | biome: salamander skin | place: Germany | collected 2020-03 | study: cvxcv | reverse complement strand
CAGACAACCCACGATCTTGAACTTGTAGTCTAACCTTGTTCCTATCTCGCTTCTTTTCGTATTTAAGGTAGTTTTTGGATAGTACTGTGGATGTTTCGGCGCGCACAGAGATCTACATTGTAGCCTAAGCTCTGTCCCGGCTCGGCGCCCGGCGGGCGCGGTCAGGGAGGCTTCGACGAGCGACTGGCCGCGCTGCGGGCCGGCGCCGGCCAGCGCCGCGACCTGGTTGCGCAGTTGCGCCAGGGTGGTCTCGGTCTGGGTCAGCTCGACCTGGCCGGCGGCCAGCGACGATTCGGCCTGCTTCACCTCGACCTGGGTGTCCAGGCCGGCGGAATAGCGGCCGCGGGTCAGCGACAGCACTTCCTCGCGCTGGGTCAGCACGCGCTTGATGACGTCGCGCTGGGCGAAAGCGTCCTGCAGATTAAGGTAGGCGCGCACGGTGGCGCTGGCCAGCACGTTGCGCGCCGCCTGGGCGTCGGCCGCGGCGGCGGCCTGCTGCGAGACCGCGGCCTTCAGGTGCGAGCGGTTCTTGCCCCAGAAATCGAGCTCGTAGCTGAAGTCCAGCGCCAGGCGGTTGTCGCTGACGACGGATCCGCCCAGCGGCGCGGGGTAGATGTAGTCGCCGGACAGGTGCTCGCGGTTCAGCGTGTAGTTGGCGTCCACGCGCGGCATCAGGGGCGCGCGGGCGCTGCTGACGGCGGCGTTGGCCTTGGCCAGGCGCGCCTGGGCGGCGGTCATGGACGGGCTGTTGGCCAGCGCTTCGTCCATCAGCGCGTTGAGCTGGCTGTCGCCGTAGCGATGCCACCATTGCGTGTCGGGCCAGGCGACGTCCTGGGCGGTCAGGCCCAGCTTGGTTTCATTCAGGGCGGCCACCGGCTCGGGGCCGGGTTCCATCAGGGCGCAACCGCTCAAGGCCAGCACTAATGCGGTAGAAAGAAGGCGTTTCATCCTGACAATCTGCTGAAAGTAATTGATTAATCTGTATTTGCCTAGGCAAATATTACGTCAAATAAAGCCCCTTCTGCAGGGGCGGGTCGGCTTGGGCGGGCGCCGTCAGCGCTCGGGCGCGGAGGCGGAACCGTTGGCGATCATGCGGCGCAGGAAATGCATCAGCTGCGTCACTTCGTCGGTGGAGAAACCCCGCAGGTGGTGGTTCAGCACGCGGGCGATGTTGGGCGGGATTTCGCGCGCCTTGGTTTCGCCCAGCTCCGTCAGTTCGATCTTCACGACGCGCCGGTCCAACTGGTTGCGGGCCCGCCGCAGCAGGCCCTTGGCCTCGAGCCGGTCGAGCGTGCGGGTCATGGCGCCGGTGTCGACGCCGTTGAGCCGGGCCAGTTCGGCGGGCGTGTCGGCCCGTCCCAGGGCGACCATGGCGATCGGGCGCCACTGCATGGCGGTGAGGTCCAGCGGCGCCATTTCCTGGTCCAGCATGCGGTTCAGGGAGTTGGCGACCAGCTTGATCAGGTAGCCGGCGTTTTCTTCCATCATGCAGCGGGTGTCACCGCGATAATGAACCGGATTTTCGGGGGATTCAGGGCGTGACGAGGCATTCATGCAGCGAATTTTACTGCCTAGTCAGTAATTGTCAAGGCTGCTTTTGGGGGACGCTTTCGGGGGCGACGGGAGCCTTGCGCAGTCCGGACCAGACGATGGCGGCCACGATCAGGGCCGCGCCGGCCATCATGCGCACGGTGGGCTGCTGGCTGAACAGCATCCAGGCAAAGGCGATGGCATAGACCGGTTCCAGCGCGATCACCAGGCCGGCGCTGCGGGCGTTCAGGCGGGTCAGGCTGGAGACGAACAGGAAGTGCGACAGGCCGGTGCAGAACACGCCCAGCAGCGCCAGCCAGAACCAGTCCATGGCGGGCAGGGCGGGCAACTGGCCGGCGGCGAACGGCAGCATCACCAGCGCCACCACCAGGTTCTGCCAGCAGGCCACCTGCATCGGGTCCATGCCCGAGGCCGAGCGGCGGTTGCTCAGGGCCAGCAGGGCGAAGGTCAGGCCCGACAGCAGGCCCCAGGCCAGGCCGATGGTGCCCTGGTCGGCCAGGTCGAACGAGGGCGTGACCAGCACCAGGCCGGCCGTGACCAGGCCCAGCAGCAGCCATTCGGCCAGCCGCACGCGTTCGCGGAAGATCAGGCCCTCGAACAGCGTGATGAAGGCCGGGAAGCTGGCGAAGCCCAGCGTGGCGATGGCGATGCCGCCGACCTTGACCGAGATGAAGAAGGTGACCCAGTGGGCCGCCAGCAGCGCGCCCGCGATCACCAGCACGAACAACTGGGCCGGGGTCAGGGCGCCGAGCAGCGGGCGGCGGCGCATGCGGGCGAACAGGCCGAGCGAGATCACCGCGAAGACCGCCCGCCCCAGCGTGATGACCGCCGCGCTGGCCTGGATCAGTTCGCCGAAGACGCCGGTCAGGCCGAACAGGACGGCGGCGATATGGATATAAGTCAGGGCGCGGTGTCGGGTCATTCGCAAGGGATGGCAGGGAACGGAAGGGGGCGGGGCCGGTTCGTGGCCGGGCCGCTGTAGGCTGAAAATGCGCGCCGGGCGTGCAAATCCCGCGGCGCTGAATCTAAAATCATCGCATGAATCGCATTGCCAAGCTTTTGCCGGTCTCTCGTCCCTCCAGCCGCGCGGCCGGTTTTTTCATGGCCGCGCTTGGCGCGATCCTGTTTTCCGCCAAGGCCATCGTCGTCAAGTTCACCTACCGCTACGGCATCGACGCGGTCACCCTGATCGCCTTCCGCATGCTGTTCGCCATGCCGTTCTTCGCGGCGGTGGCATGGCATCAGTCGCGCCTGGCGGCCCGCGGCGAGATCGTCGTCATGACCTGGAAGGAACGCATCCAGGTCTGCCTGCTGGGCCTGTTGGGCTACTACCTGTCCAGCTTCCTGGATTTCCTCGGCCTGCGCTACATCACCGCCAGCCTGGAGCGGCTGATCCTGTTCCTGTCGCCGTCGCTGGTGGTGCTGATCTCGGCGTTCTGGTTCAAGCGGCCGGTCGAGCGCCGCCAATGGCTGGCGATGACGCTGTCGTACGCCGGCGTGGTGCTGGTTTTCGCCCACGATCTGAGCTTCGGCGGCTCCTCCGAGGTGCTGTTAGGGTCTTTGTTCGTTTTCGGTTCGGCGCTCAGCTATTCTGTGTACCTGATCTGCTCCGGAGAACTGATCAAGCGCATCGGGCCCACCCGGCTGGTGGCGTATGCCATGCTGGTGTCGTGCGTGGCCTGCATCGTGCAGTTCTTCGTGATCCATCCGGCCTCCGTGCTGATCCAGCCGATGGGCGTGTACGGCTACTCGATCATCCATGCCACCCTGAACACGGTGGTGCCCGTCTTCATGCTGATGTGGGCGGTGGCGCTGATCGGCGCGCCGACCGCGTCGCTGCTGGGCATGCTGGGGCCGGTGTCGGTGCTGTTCCTGGCGTCGTGGTTCCTGCACGAACCCGTGACGGTCTGGCAGATGGCCGGCACCGCGCTGGTCCTGGCCGGGGTATTCGTATTGATGGGGGGCGGGGCCGCCAAGCCGCCGCCCGCCGCGCCGGGCGGCAGCGCGTCCGCGCGCTGAAGTCCGGATTGCATAGTTGATTCTCAAGCTTGCGTCGCAACATTTCAAAGAAAGGAGGCCAGCATGGCCAGCAATCTCGTCAAGGCAATTCGTATCGAGCAGCATGGCGGTCCCGAAGTCCTGAAACTGGTCGAAGTCGAAGTGCCGCCGCCGGCCGCCAATGAGGTCACCATCGACCAGCACGCGGCCGGGCTGAACTTCATCGATATTTATTTCCGCACGGGCTTGTATCCCCACCCGCTGCCGCATGGCCTGGGCTTCGAGGGCGCGGGCGTGGTCACGGCCGTGGGCGCCGACGTCAAGCACCTGAAGAAGGGCGACCGCGTGGCCTATGGCCAGAGCCCGATCGGCGCCTACGCCAAGGCCCGCAACGTGCCGGCCAACCAGGTCGTGGAGGTGCCCAAGGGCATCGGCTTCGACGAAGCCGCCGCGCTCATGCTCAAGGGCCTGACGGTGCAGTACCTGTTCCGCCAGACCTACCGCCTGCAAGGCGGCGAAACCATCCTGTTCCACGCGGCCGCCGGCGGCGTGGGCCTGATCGCCTGCCAATGGGCGCGCGCGCTCGGCGTGAAGCTGATCGGCACCGTCTCCAGCCCCGAGAAGGCCGAACTGGCCCGCGCCAACGGCGCCTGGGAAACCATCGACTACTCGCGCGAGAACGTGGCCGAGCGCGTGCTCGAACTGACCGGCGGCAAGAAGGTGCCGGTGGTGTATGACGGCGTCGGCAAGGACACCTGGGAAACCTCGCTGGACAGCCTGGAGCCGCGCGGCCTGATGGTCAGCTTCGGCAATGCCTCCGGTCCGGTGGCGGGCGTGAACCTGGGCATCCTGAACCAGAAGGGCAGCCTGTACGTGACGCGGCCGTCGCTGGGCGTGCACGTCAATACGCTGGCAAAGCTGCAGGCCGCCTCGGAAGAGCTGTTCGACCTGGTGCTGAAGAAGAAGATCAAGGTCCGCATCGACCAGCGCTACAGCCTGGAACAGGCCGGCGAAGCGCAGACCGCGCTGGCCTCGCGCAAGACCACCGGCGCCACGGTGCTGATGCTGGACTGATCCGGCGCGCCCCTGGCGCCGCGGGCAAGGCGGGACGCATGGCGCGTCCCGCTTTTTTTTTGCCGTGCGCACCGGGACAAATCGCCATGCACGGGCGGACAAGCCAGCGCGGTGGGCCGTTGCTATCCTGGCCTCACCCTATCCGTTGGAGCCTCACGCATGCCGTCCGCCCCTTCCTCCGCCTCCGGCCGTCCGGAACTGGCCGCCATCCGGGAATACATGATCGTCGACGGCAAGCCGCTGCGCCAGGGGCAGGGCGAACCCATCCCCGTGCACGATCCGGCCACCGGCGAGGTCATCGCCACCCAGCTCGATGCCGGTCCGGCGCAGATCGACCTGGCGGTGCAGGCCGCGCGCCGGGCATTCGCCAGCGGCCCGTGGCGCGACATGCTGCCAGCCGGGCGCGAGCGCCTGCTGCTGAACCTGGCGGATCTGGTGGAACGCCATGGCGAGGAACTGGCGCGGCTCGAGACCCTGAACAACGGCAAGCTGCTGGGCGTGGCCCAGGGGCTGGAGGTTGGTTCCGGCGCGCAATGGCTGCGCTACATGGCCGGTTGGGCCACCAAGCTGACCGGCGACACGCTGGCGCTGTCGATCCCGTTCCCGCCCGGCGTCAAGTACAGCGCCTACACGCTGCCGCAACCGGTGGGCGTGGTGGCGGCGATCATCCCGTGGAATTTCCCGCTGCTGATGGCGATCTGGAAGATCGCCCCGGCGCTGGCCGCCGGCTGCACGGTGGTGCTCAAACCCGCCGAGGAAACCCCGCTGACCGCCCTGCGCCTGGCCGAACTGGTGCTGGAGGCCGGTTTTCCGCCGGGCGTGGTCAACGTGGTGACCGGTCGCGGCGAGACGGCCGGCGCGGCGCTGGTGGCGCATCCGGGCGTGGACAAGATCGCCTTCACCGGCTCCACCGAGGTCGGCAAGCTCATCGGCCGCGCCGCCATGGACGACATGAAGCGCGTCTCGCTGGAACTGGGCGGCAAGTCGCCCGTGATCGTGCTCGATGACTGCGACGCCGACGTGGCGGCGCAAGGCGCGGCCGCCGCCATCTTCTTCAACCAGGGCCAGGTCTGCACCGCGGGTTCGCGGCTTTACGTGCAGAAGGGCCTGTACGCCAAGGTGGTGGAACGGCTGGCCGACCTGGCCGCCGGCATGAGGCTGGGTTCCGGCTTCGCGCCCGATACGCAGGTGGGGCCGCTGGTGTCGGCGCGTCACCAGCAGCGCGTGATGGACTACATCGGCATCGGCCGCGCCGAGGGCGGCAAGGTGCTGGCGGGCGGCGCCGCCGGCGAGGGCGCCGGGTATTTCGTGCGGCCCACGGTATTCACGGATCTGCCGCAGGATGCCCGCATGGCCCGCGAGGAGATCTTCGGGCCGGTGGTGGTGGCGCAGCCGTTCGACACGCTCGACGACGCCGTGCGGCTGGCCAACGACAGCGCCTTCGGCCTGGGCGCCAGCCTCTGGAGCAACGACCTGACCCGGGTCCAGCGCCTGATCCCGCGCATCGATGCGGGCACGCTCTGGATCAACACCCACAACATGCTGGACCCGAACATGCCGTTCGGGGGTTTCAAGCAGTCCGGCATCGGCCGTGAGCACGGCCGCGCCGTACTGGACATGTATCTGGAGAAGAAGTCCGTTTGTATCGCTTACTAGACTGACGGCCGCGCGAGACAAGCCGGGAGATACCGGCGCGTGCGAGGCCGCGCAACCAAGGGGAAGTGCATGGCAGGCAAGACCAATTGCCGGGCCCGGGCGCGCGCAGCATTGCTGCTGGCGGGCCTGGCCACGGCGCAGGCGGCATGGGCCGGAGACCCCAGCGCGCGCGACTGGATACCCGCGCCGGTGGGCACCAACATCATCGCTGGCTACCTGGCCGGGCTGCGCTCGTCGGGGCTGTATTCGGCCGGCAAGCGCATCGACGGCGCCTCGGTGGACGTGGATGCGCTGATCTACCGCCAGATGCATTACCGGGAGCTGTTCGGCAAGACCGTGCAGCTCGAATTCATCGTGCCGATGTCGCGCACTACGATGGAACTGCCGGGCGCCCCGCGCGACCGCCAGACCGGCATCGGCGACGTGACGCTGGGTTCCGCGATCTGGCTCTACAACAACGAGCAGACCAAGACCTGGTTCGCCTGGGAGCCGTTCGTGGTGGTGCCGTTGGGGCGCTACGATGGCTCGCGCCCGGACACTTCGCCGGGCAAGAACCGCTGGTCCACCATCCAGGATTTCTCGTTCGTGAAGGGGGTGGGCGAATCCACCTTCCTGGAGGCCATCGGCGAAGTGGAAATCTACGGCCGCAACAGCGACTGGATGAGCCAGACACTGAAGAAGGACCCGTCCTTCCGCTTCTTCGCGCTGGCCTCCACCAATATCACGGACAACACCTACACCGGCATCCGCTACCGCTACGAGACCGGCGGCCGCGAGCGCGCCGCGGGCGAGACGGTGACCAGCCGCGCCCGCAATCACCAGCTGGCGCTGGAACTGACGCACCAGATCAACGACGCCAACCAGATCCAGATGCAGTACATCCACGACCTGAGGGTCGAGAACGGCCCGCGCATGCGGGGCGTGCAGATGCGCTACGTCTACGCCTTCTAGGAGCAACGGACATGACACCAGGAGAGATCCAATGATTGCGCTTTGTGCCAACAGACGCGCCGCGCGGGCCGGCAAATGGGCGCTGTGCGCGGCCCTGGCCGCGGCCGCCGGGCTTGCCCGCGCCGACCTGCCGGTCGAGGAGCTCAAGGGCGGCACCCGCCTGCCGCCGGCCACGCCGCACCGGCTGTACGTGATGGACGCGGTGTTCAATCACCTGGTCGACAGCCGCGTCAACATTTACGACGGCGACACGATGAAATTCCTGGGACTGGTGCCCTCGTCGTTCAACGGCCACATGACGGTGTCGGCGGACGGCAAGGACATCTACATCATGACCACCTACTACGAGCGCCTGAACCGCGGCAAGCGCACCGACGTGGTCGAGGCCTGGGATGCCGAGACGCTGACGCCGAAGTACGAGGTGCCGATTCCGGAGAAGCGCGCGCAGGCGCTGAACTACCGCAACTACCTGCAGCAGAGCGCCGACGGCGGCCTGCTGTTCGTGCAGAACGCCACGCCGGCCTCGTCGGTCACGGTGGTCGACCTGAAGACGCGCAAGTTCGCCGACGAAGTGACCGCGTCCGCCGGCTGCTGGAGCATCATCGTGCCGCCGTCGCGGCCGCGCAGCTTCGCCAGCATCTGCGGCGACGGCTCGTTCGTCACGGTCGACCTGGACGCCGCCGGCAAGCCGTCGGGCCAGCAGCGCAGCAAGCCCATGTTCGAGGTCGAGAAGGATCCGATCTTCACCCATACCGACCGCCTGGGCGACACCTTCTATTTCGTCTCGTACAACGGCAACGTCTACAGCGCCGATTTCAGCGGCGCCGAGGCGCGCTTCGGCGAGCCGTGGTCGCTGCTGGACAAATCCGGCAAGGACCGCGGCTGGCGCCCGGGCGGCTACAACCTGCTGGCGGTCAACCGCGCCAGCAAGCGGCTGTACGTGGGCATGCATCCGAATGGCGCGGAAGGCTCGCACAAGACACCCGCCGCCGAGATCTGGGTGTATGACCTGGCCACGCACAAGCGGCTGGCGCGCATTCCGGGCAAGAACGCGTTGTCGATGTCGGTGTCGCAGGACGACAAGCCGCGCCTGTTCACCATCGACGGCGGCAACGTCAACATCTATGACGCGGCGCCGGCCGCGCCGGTGCTCAAGGGCACGATCCAGGGCGCCGGCGAGACGGCGCTGCAGGTCGAGCCGCAGCCGGGAGGCGCGCAATGACCGATCCCGTGCTGTTCTATGCCGCCAGCGCCGCGCTTGCCTGCGTGCTGCTGCTGGGCGCGCTCGACAAGCTCAAGGACATGGCGGCCTTCAGCGGCGCCGTGACGGCCTACGAGATCGTGCCCGCCGGCCTGGCCGGCGCCTTCGCCTGGGGCTATGTGCTGGCCGAAGCGCTGGCCGGCGCCTTGCTGCTGACGCCGGGCGCGCAGGCCATGGGCGCCGCGCTGGCGCTGCTGGTGCTGGCCCTGGCGACGGCGGGCGTGGCGCTCAACCTGGCGCGCGGCCGCCGCGATATCGATTGCGGCTGCGGCGGTCCCGCCTTCCGGGGCGCGGCGGCGCGCGGCGCCGGGCTGTCCTGGTGGATGGTGCTGCGCAATGCCTTGCTGGCGTCGTGGACGCTGCCGGTGTTCGCCGCGGCGCAAGGCGCCTCGCGCAGCCTGCAATGGGCCGACGCGGCCTCGGTTTTCGGCCTGGCGATGTGCGCCGTGGCCTTGTATTTCACCGTCAATCACCTGCTGGCCTCGCACCTGAAGCTGCGGCAGCTGCATACCTAGAAACAACGGAGCGACACGATATGGAAGCCTTGATCATTTCCAATTTTCTGCTGTGGGGCGTGGTGCTCTGCCTGATGCTGGTCATCCTGGCGCTGTCGCGCCAGATCGGCGTGCTGTACGAGCGCGTGGCGCCGATGGGGGCGCTGACCATGGACAAGGGGCCGGCGGTGGGCGAGGCCGCGCCCCGTTTCGAACTGGCCGACCTGCTGGGCCGGCGCCTGACCATCGGCGAACGCGGCCAGCACAGCCAGCTGCTGTTCTTCCTGTCGCCGACCTGCCCGGTGTGCAAGAAGCTGCTGCCGATCCTCAAGTCGGTGGCCGGCACCGAGAGCGCCTGGCTGCGCATCGTGCTGGCCAGCGACGGCGAGATGCCCGAGCATCTGGCGTTCTACCGCCAGGCGGGGCTGGAGCGCTTTCCCTACCTGCTGTCGACCGAGCTGGGCATGAAGTTCCAGATCAGCAAGTTGCCGTATGCGGTGCTGATCGACGAATCCGGCGTGATCCGCGCCAAGGGCCTGATCAATTCGCGCGAACAGCTGGAAAGCCTGTTCACGGCCAAGGAGCTGGGCGTGGCGTCGGTGCAGGAATTCCTGGCCGGCGGCGCGCTGGAAGAGACCCGCATTTCACGCAAGGAGAACGGCAATGCGCTGGTTGGATAAGCTTGGAGAGCGCGCCACGCGCTCCGTCGCCCACGCCACGTCGCGTCGCAGCGTGCTCAACCGCATCGGCCGCGTGCTGGTCGGCACCGCCTTCCTGGTGCCGGTGCTGCCGGTGGCCCGGTCCGCGCCCGCGGCGGCCAAGAAGCCGCAGACCGACGAGACCGCCTGCGACTACTGGCGCTATTGCGCGGTGGACGGCTTTCTGTGCTCGTGCTGCGGCGGCAGCACGACCTCATGCCCACCGGGCACCTCGCCGTCGGCGGTGTCGTGGGTCGGCACCTGCCACAACCCGCTGGACGGCAAGGACTACCTCATCAGTTACAACGACTGCTGCGGCAAGACGGCCTGCGGCAAGTGCATGTGCGCCTCGGCCGAGCGCGAGCGGCCGGGCTACCAGATGTTCCTGCACAACGACGTCAACTGGTGCATGTCCAACGAGTCGTCGATCTTCCACTGCACCACCTCCGTGATCGTGGGGTTGGCCAAGAAGAAGCCATGACGGACCCGGCGGAAAGGGGCGGCGGCGGGCGAGGGCGGTGGCGTGGAGCCGCCGCCCGGCTGGCCTGTGCGGCGGCGGCTGTCGCCATATCGAGCGTCATCGCCAGCGTGATGAGATCGAAGAGCGTCGTGTAGGGAAAGAGTGTAGGCTATAGTGTAGAT
>ERZ1739169.252-NODE-252-length-10523-cov-15.105942_pt1 | contig 10523 bp, 9 predicted proteins | sample MGYA00581756_ERZ1739169 | MGnify/ENA primary metagenome ERZ1739169 (study PRJEB40789, sample SAMEA7425667) | Salamandra salamandra | biome: salamander skin | place: Germany | collected 2020-03 | study: cvxcv | reverse complement strand
TTCTATATACTTTTGTTGTTTAAGTATATGTTGTAATGCCAGAATTATCGAACTACCTGTAGTTTAAAAGTGTAGTATTATGCATCATTATCTAAAAAGCCATCTTTATTGAGTATGTCTACAATTGCATGTGCTGGTATTTTTTTTTTTTAAACAGAAGAACGCCTACGATCCCCATTGCATAGGTTGGGGTTCAAAAGTGTTCTTTTCCCAATCCGCCAGCCCCCCCCGGGGCAGCCCCCCCCCCCCGCAGGCCTCCGCGCCTGCGCGCGCCCGGCGGACGGCGCCGCCAGCCGACCCGGCCCGCCTTATCTCTCTTTCTCGCCCTGTCCCGCACCGATTGCTCCAGCCGGCCTCTCCCTCCTAGCCCGCTCGCCCTGTGCCACCCGGCCTTCCTTCATATAGTTTCCACAATATGGAGACAACATTGCGAATCCGAGCCGCCGCCTCTTAGAATCGGCTGCATATCATTATTCAAACCTATACAGAGACAAGTCGATTTCACTCGGAAACTCGTAACCCGAATAAAATTCGATCAAACATCCATAATATGGAAAACCATATTCACACCGAGGCTGCGCGCATCCTCGACAGCATCACCAAGCTGGCCCCCACGGACGCCGGCCGCGTGGTGATCGCCGCCTCGCACGGCGGCAGCTACGCCGCCTATTGCGCCGCCCGAGGCCGGGTGCGCGCGGTAGTCTTGAACGACGCCGGCGTGGGCTGGCAGCAGGCCGGCATCGCCGGCCTGGACGAACTGCAGCAATGGGGCGTGGCCGCCGCCACCGCCGACTACCGCAGCTGCCGCATCGGCGACGGCGCCGACATGGCGCGCCACGGCATCATCAGCCACGTCAACGGCCTGGCCCATGCGCTCGGCTGCCGCCCCGGCATGGCCGTGGCGCAGGCCGCGCGGCGGCTGGCCGATGCCGACATGGCGCCGACCTGGCCGGCGCCGCGCCACGAGGCCCGCGCGGTCCTGGCCACGGCCGCCGACGGCACGCCGCGGGTGATCGGCGCCGACTCGGTCTCGCTGCTGGAGGCGGACGACGACGGCCGCATCGCCGTCACCGCCTCGCACGGCGAACGGCTGGCGGGCCTGGCCACCGACGGCGTGCGCCCCCGCCCCTGGCTGGTGACCTTCAACGACGCCGGCATCGGCAAGGACAGCGCCGGCATCGGCCGCCTGCCGCTACTGCAGCAGCGCGGCATCGCGGCGCTGACCGTGTCGGCCCACAGCGCCCGCATCGGCGACGCGCGCTCCTGCTACGAGGACGGCGTGGTGTCGTGCGCCAACGCCCGCGCCCGCGAACTCGGCTGCCGCATCGGCGCCCCCCTGAAACCCTTTATCGACGCCCTGCTGGCCGGGCGCGCAACCCACCTGGAGCATTCCCCGCATGTCGGAAACCCTTGAAATCACCGGCGGCGAAGCCATCGCCCGCATGTTCGCGGCGCATGACGTCGGCCTGATGTTCGGCATGGGCGGCTTCCAGCTGCTGCCGTTCTACGACGCGGTGCGGCGCCTGAAGCTGAACCACAACCTGATCAACGACGAACGCTGCGCGGTGTTCGCCGCCGACGCCTACACCAAGGTCAGCGGCCGCCCCGCCGTGTGCGACGCCACCCTCGGCCCCGGCGCCACCAACCTGGTTACCGGCCTGGCCGAGGCCTACAACGCCGGCACCGCCATGGTGGCGCTGGTGGGCGACTCGCACCGCATGCATTCGTGGAAGAACATGACGCAGGAAGCGCGCCAGCTGGAAGTGCTGCGCCCGGTGGTCAAGGACGTGCTGCGGGTCGAGAAGATCGAGCGCATTCCCGAACTGGTGCGGCGCGCCTTCGCGGTCGCCACCAGCGGCCGGCCCGGCCCGGTGGTGCTGGACGTGCCCGAGGACATCGCGCATGAAGTCCACGCGTTCGACGCCGACGCCTTCCACGCCAGCGCCACCTACCGCCGCGCGCCCGCCCTGCGCTGCCGCCCCGACGCCGACGCCCTGGCGCAGGCCGCCGCCATGCTGGCCGGCGCCGCCCGTCCGCTGATGCTGTGCGGCGGCGGCGTGCACATCAGCGAGGCCGCCGAGGCGGTGCAGGCCTTCGCCCGGCGCTACAACATCCCGGTCGCCCACACCATGAGCGGCAAGGGCGCCATCGCCTGCGACGATCCGCTGAACGCGGGCCTGTTCGGCCGCTACAGCCGCATCGCCAACGACCTGATCGCCAAGTCCGACTGCCTGTTCGTGGTCGGCTGCAAGCTGGGCGAAGTGGCCACGCGCCGCTATGACCTGCTGGCCACCGGCGCGCCCATCATCCACCTGGACATCGTGGCCGAGGAATTCGACCGCACCACCACGCCGACGCTGCGGCTGTGGGGCGACGCCCGCGCCACACTGGCCGAGCTGGACCAGTCCCTGGCCGCCCGGCCCGACGACGGCGCCGCCCGCCGGGAAAGCTACGCCGCCGAAGTCGGCCAGGCCATGCATACCTGGCGCGAATCGGTGCACGCCAAGCTGACCTCGGCCGACCGGCCCATCGGCATGGCGCGCCTGATGCACGAGATCAACGCCAGCCTGCCCGAGGACGGCGTGCTGGTGGCCGACGGCGGCTTCGCCGCGCACTGGGGCGGCCTGCTGTTCGACACCAAGCGCGCCGGGCGCGGCTTCGTGCCGGACCGCGGCTTCGCGTCGATCGGCTACGGCATCCCCGGCGCCATCGGCGCGGCCGCGGCGGCGCCCGGGCGGCAGGTGATCAGCCTGACCGGCGACGGCGGCTGCAACATGTCGCTGGGCGAACTGGAAACCGCCGTGCGCATGGGCCTGGCCTTCACCCTGGTGGTGGTCAACAATGCCGCCTCGGGCTATATCAAGGCCTTGCAGCACCTGATGTACGGCAGCGGCAGCTACCAGTCGTCGGACCTGGCCGAGACCAACTACGCCAACGTGGCGCGGGCGCTGGGCTGCAACGGCATCCGGGTGGAGGACCCGGCCGAGATCCCGGCCGCGCTGGCCGCCGCCTATGCCTGCAAGGACCGCCCCACCGTGCTGGACGTGGTGGTGACGCGCGACCCCGCGCACATGCTGCCCGGCGTCGACAGCCGCGCCGCCAAGATCAAGCCGGGCGACCGCATCGCCTGAGCCTGAATAACAACACAGACATACCAAGCGAGGAGACAACCCATGAAGATCCGTACCTGGCTGACCGCGGCAGCCGCCGCCCTGGCCACCGTGCTGGCGCCGTCCGCCGGCGCCCAGAGCAACTATCCCGACCGCCCGATCCGCCTGATCGTGCCCTTCCCGCCCGGCGGCACCTCGGACGTGGTCGGCCGCATCTTCGCCGAAGCGCTGGGCAAGCAGATCGGCCAGGCGGTGGTGGTGGAAAACCGCGGCGGCGCCGGCGGCACGGTCGGCTCGCGCGCGGTGGCCAGCGCCACGCCCGACGGCTACACGCTGCTGCTGGGCACCTCCAGCACCAACGGCACCAACTCGGCCGTCTACAAGAACCTGCCGTACGACGCGGTCAAGGACTTCACCCCCGTCACGCAGATCATCCGCGTGCCGGGCGTGATCGTGGTCAACAAGGACTTCCCGGCCAAGGACTACGCGTCCTTCGTGGCGCTGGTCAAGGGCGCGCCGGGCAAGTATTCGTATGCCTCGTCGGGCAACGGCGGCGCCACCCACATGGCGATGGAATACTACAAGTCGCTGTCGGGCCTGGACATGATGCACGTGCCGTATCGCGGCACCGGCCCGGCGCTCAACGACGTCATCGCCGGCCAGGTGCCGATCCTGTGGGACACGGCGGCCTCGTCGATGGCGCACATCCAGTCGGGCAGCCTGCGCGCCATCGTGGTGGCCGCGCGCAAGCGCCTGCCGCAACTGCCCGACGTGCCCACCTTCGCCGAAGTCGGCCTGCCGACGTATGACGCCGAGATGTGGAACGGCCTGCTGGCCCCGGCCGGCCTGCCCGCGCCGATCCTGGCCAAGCTGGGCGAGGCCTCGCGCCGCGCGCTGGCCGACCCCGAGGTGCAGGCCAAGTATGCCGGCGTGGGCGCCTACGTGGTGGCCGACCAGCCGGAGGCCTTCGCCGCCATGATCAAGGAAGACGTGGCCAAGTGGAAGAAGGTGGCCGAGTTCGCGCACATCTCGGTGGACTGACATGGGCCAGCGCATGCAAGGCAAGACCGCGCTGGTGTTCGGCGCGGGTTCGTCCGGACCGGGCTGGAGCAACGGCCGCGCCGCCGCCGCGCTCTATGCCCGCGAAGGCGCGCACGTGTTCGCGGTCGACCTGCGCGCCGATTCGGCCGAGGAAACCCGCCGCATCATCGCCGAGGAAGGCGGCCGCTGCACCGCGCTGGCGGCCGACGTGACCGACAGCGCGCAGATCCTGGCGGCGGTGCAGGCCACGCTGGCCGAGGCCGGCCGCATCGATGTGCTGCACAACAACGTCGGCATCACCGAGATGGGCGACCCGATCGAGGCCAGCGAAGAAAGCTGGCACCGCGTCATGGACACCAACCTGACCGGCGTGTTCCTGACCTGCAAGCACGTGCTGCCGGCCATGCTGGCCCAGGGCGGCGGCAGCATCGTCAACATCTCGTCGCTGGCCTCGATCCAGGTCAACACCTATCCATACACCTCGTACTACGCCGCCAAGGCCGGGCTGAACCACCTGACCCGCGCCCTGGCGGTGCGCTACGCGCCCGACAACATCCGCGTCAACGCGGTGCTGCCGGGCGTGATGGACACGCCGCTGATCTACACCCAGATCGCGGGCCAGTTCGAGGATGTCGAGGAAATGCGCCGGCGGCGCAACGCCGCCAGCCCGATGGGCCGCATGGGCGACGCCTGGGACGTGGCGCACGCGGCGCTGTTCCTGGCCAGCGACGAAGCGAAATACATCACCGGCGTGTGCCTGCCGGTGGACGGCGGCAAGTCCTGCGCGGGACGATAGCCGGCGTAGCAGGCCGGCCAGCGGGACGCCAGGACGCGCCGCCTGCCGGCCATCTCCCGATCGGTCCGATGCTTGTGTCGGATTGCCCGGATCCGAGACGCGCGCGGTCGCGCCGCGCGTCAGGCCGGGCGCGGCGCCAGCTCCGCGCCCAGTTCCGTGGCGGCGCGCTGCAGCGCCGCCACCACCTCCTGCAAACGCGCGCCCGACAGCCGCGAGCGGATCGCGGCCACGCTGAGCGCGGCCACCACGTGCTGCTCGCGGTCGTACACCGGCACGCCCACCCCCAGCATGTCCGGAATGATGCGGCCCGGGTTCAGCGCATAGCCCTGTTTGCGGGCGGCGGCGATATCCTCGCGCAGCATCGCGGTGGACGGCAGGTCCGGCGCGGCCGAGGCGTCGTAGCGCGCCAGCACCCGCTCGATGTCGTCGTTGGGCAGGAACGCCAGCAGCGCCAGGCTGCCCGCCCCCACGCCCAGCGGCCGGCGGTGGCCGACCTCCAGCGTCAGGATCTTGATGGGAAAATCGCCCGTCTTGCGGTCGACGCAGACCGCCTCGTGGCCCGACCGCACCGACAGGAAGCTGGTGTCGCCGGTGGACTCGGCCAGCCGCAGCACAGCCGATTCGGCGATCGCCTTGATGCCGTGGCGGCTTTCCGCCGCCAGCCCCAGGATGTACGACTCGCGCCCCAGGCTGTAGGTCTTGAGCTTGGGGTTGAGGGCCAGAAAGCCCTCTTGCAGCAGGGCCGACAGCATGCGGTGCGCGGTCGGCGGCGTCAGGCCCAGGTCGCGCGCCACGTCGGTCAGGCCGACGCCGCGCGCGGGCGCGGCGCCCACGTACTTGAGGATGCGCAGCACCCGGAAGATGCTCTGCGCGCCGCCGACCGGATCGGCGTCGCGGGCGGCGGCGGAGGATTTGGCGGGACTCATCGGCGCGGCGTCAGTGCACCGTGGTGCCGTCCGGCGGCGACTGGTTCAGGCCCAGCGCCGCTTCCCAGCTGCGCAGCGGCACGCAGGTCTGCAGCCGCTCGATGGCGCGCTGGATCAGCGCCGGGTGCAGCTCGTGGCCGACCTGCGAGGCCACGTCGATGGTGGCGTCGCCATGCAGCTCGTCCAGCCGCGCCTGCGCCGCCTGGATGTGGGCCACCGGCATGATGCCGTCGGCCGCGCCGTGCAACAGGTGCAGCGTGGTGTACTGCGGCGCGGCCTTGGGCAATTGCGCATAGCGGCCCGAAAAGGCGATCACGCGGCCGGCCATGCCGTCATGCGCCTGCACCAGTTCGAGCGCCATGATGGCGCCCTGCGAAAAGCCGGCCAGCGCGGTGTCGGACTGCAGCAGGCCGAAGCGCGCCTGGGCCTGCTTCACGTAGGCCTCCAGCGGCGGCAGGGCCCGGGCCACCCGTTCGGGGCGGTTTTCCTCGGTGACGCCGCGCACCGAGAACCATTGCCGGCCGGCGCCGCCGCCGTCGAACGGCTCGAAACCCTCGGGGATCAGGATCGCCGCGGCGGGGAACGCGGCGCGCACGGCCTGGGCCAGCGGCAGCAGGTTGTCGGGCGCGCCGCCGACGCCGTGCAGCAGGATGAACAGTTGGCGCACCTCGGCGCCCGGCTCGGGCAGCAGTTCGATCGCGCGGGAAGATGGGGAGGAATCAGGGGAAGAAGCAGCCATGCAACGGCTCCGTACGGGCACTGGATGGCCCCATTGTAAAATGCCCGTCACACGCAATCCTAGGCAAGGCGCCCCCCGGGCTGGCTACTGCCCCCGGTGTCCACCAGGCGCTGACGGGCGTTCGTGGCCGGCGCAGCGCTTTGCATCAACCTGTGCATTCCATGAAAACACCGACGACAGATTCGGGAACCCCTCCGGCCGGCAAGAACCAGTTGCACCGCGTGCTCAAGGCGCGCCACCTGACCATGATAGCCCTGGGCGGCGCCATCGGCACCGGCCTGTTCATCGCCTCGGGCGCGGCCATCGCCCAGGCCGGCCCCGGCGGGGCGCTCACGGTCTACCTGCTGATCGGCCTGATGGTCTATTTCATCATGACCAGCCTGGGCGAACTGGCCACCTTCATGCCCGTATCGGGTTCGTTCTGCACCTACGCATCGCGCTACGTCGACGGCGGCTTCGGCTTCGCGCTGGGTTGGAACTTCTGGCTCAGCTGGGCCACGGTGGTGGCGGTGGACGTGGTGGCCGCCCAGCTGGTGATGGCGTACTGGTTCCCCGACACCCCCGGCTGGATCTGGAGCGTCCTCTTCCTGGCGCTGACCTTCGGCTTGAACGCCTTCTCGGCGCGCAGCTTCGGCGAGGCCGAGTACTGGTTCGCCATCATCAAGGTGGTGGCGGTGCTGTGCTTCATCGTGCTGGGCGTGGCCATGCTGGTCGGCATCATCCACAGCGACGCGCCGGTCGGCCTGCGCAACTGGACCGTGGGCGAGGCGCCGTTCGTCGGCAACGCCGCCACCTGGGTCGGGGTGGCCATGGTGGTGGCCTATTCGTTCCAGGGCACCGAGCTGGTCGGCGTGGCCGCCGGCGAGTCCGAGAACCCGCGCCGCAACGTGCCGCGCGCCATCAACCACGTGTTCTGGCGCATCCTGCTGTTCTACGTGCTGGCGATCCTGATCATCGGCCTGCTGATCCCCTATACCGACCCGCAGCTGCTGCGCAACGAAGTCGAGGACATCGCCGTCAGTCCGTTCACGCTGGTGTTCCAGCACGCCGGGCTGCTGTCGGCGGCCACCATCATGAACGCGGTGATCCTGACCTCGGTGCTGTCGGCCGGCAACTCGGGCATGTACGCCGCCACCCGCATGCTGTTCAACATGGCGGTCGAGGGCCAGGCGCCGGCCGTGTTCAAGCGCCTGACCGGCAACGGCGTGCCGCTGTACGCGTTGCTGGCCACCACCGCGCTGGCCTGCCTGTGCATGTTCAGCGTGGTCTACAGCCCCAAGGCGGTCTACATCTGGCTGCTGAATTTCGCCGGCATGACCGAGTTCATCGTCTGGCTCAGCATCGCCGTCAGCCACTACCGCTTCCGCCAGGGCTATGTAAAGCACGGCTACGACACCGCCAACCTGCCCTACAAGGCCGGGCTGTTCCCGTTCGGCCCGCTGTTCGCCTTCGTGCTGTGCCTGCTGGTCACGCTGGGCCAGAACTACCAGGCCTTCCTGGACGAGCGCATCGACTGGATCGGGGTGGTCTCGACCTACCTGGCGATCCCGCTGTTCCTGGCGTTCTGGATCGGCCACCGGCTGGTGAAAAAGTCGCGCTGGATCCGCTACGAGGACATGCAGTTCTACGGTTTCGAGGCCGACCGCGCCGCCGGCGTGGGCCAGGACGCCCCGGTGGCCGCCGGGCAGGCCGCGCGGACCTGAGCGGCGGGCCTGAGCCGCGCCAGCCGGACGCCTCCCGACGTCCGGCCGGCGCCGCGCCTATTCGAAGCTGTCGCGCGGACGCTGCGCGATGACGCCGTACCAGCCCAGGCCGGCGTAGGTCTCATAACCCGGCGTCAGCGAGAACCCCACCAGGCCGCGATCAGCGTTTTCGTAGTAGCCGCGCGGCCGCTCGTCGTGGCGCAGCACGTAGCGCTCCTTCAGCGACACCGCGCCGTCCGAGGCGGCGATGACGCGCTGGCGGCTGTCGACCAGCAAACAGCGGGTGCGCCCCCACTCCTCTTCCGACAGGCCCACCGACTTGACGATGCTGTCGGCCTGCTGGCTCCAGTCGAAGAACACCCCCAGCACGCCCAGCGGTTCGCCATGCTTGTCGGCGTCGCGCCGGATCGCGGTGGCGTAGGTGGCGACGTGGGCGCCGTCCAGCAGGCGCTCGCTGTCGATGTCCATGGCCACATACGCGCCGCCGTCGGCCGTGGCCATCCCGCGCCGGAACCATTCGGCCTGGCTGACGTTGGCGCCGCGCGCCTGCGGATAGCGGTCGGGGCGGCCGTTGGCCACCACCCGCCCCTGCGCGTCGGCCACCCACAGGTCCAGGTAGACCGTATAGCTGTCCAGGATCACCCCGAGCCGGCCGCTGGCATGGCGCGCGCTCTCGGCGCCGGGGTCCTGCAAGGCCCGCACCACCGCGGAATCCGTGGCCCACCAGCGCACGTCGCAGGAACGCTCGTACAGGTTGCGGTCCATGGTCTCGATCATGTTCAGCGCCAGGTCGCCCAGGCGGCGGCCCTCGTAGCCGCGGATCTCGTGCAGGGTGTTTTCGCCGATGCGGATCAGGTCGGCGATCGAGCCGGCCAGTTCCTCCTTGAGCGCGTCGGCAATGCCGGTGATCTGCTCGGACACGTACTGCACCTGATTGGCCACCACCGCGAACCCGCGCCCCGCCTCGCCCGAGCGCGCGGCCTCGATGCGCGCGTTCAGCGACAGGTATTTGGCCTGCTGGTTGATATCGACGATGCTCTCGATCTTCTCGTTCGAAATGCGCTCGACGCGGCGCGACAGTTCGACGATTCTTTCCGGTTGATGGGCCATGTTCAGCACTCCTTTTGTTGGACGTTGTTGCGTGAGGAGACGGTGACATGGGGACAGAAGCAGGAAGCGTGCCAAGCCCTGCACGGGTTAATGACCGGCACCTTCCAGGGGCGTGGCGGGGGTGGCGACGGCGCAGCGTGCCTCCAAGCGGGCCTTGCGGCGCGCACCAATACGGTGCAATTGGCGGATACATCCGGTGCCTTCCTGGTCGGGTAAAATACTGTATATTCATACAGCAATAAGCGATTTCGGCCAGGCGCTTCCCCGCCCGGCCGTATCGCCGCCCACCGCGTCTTCACCCAGGAAAACCGGGTCGTCCACCCGCCATGCCGTCGCCAGAACAGATCCATCCCGCGTTGTGGCGCGCCACCCAGTTGGCGCGCGGCGCCGCCCGCAGCCTGCCCACCGGCCACGCCGCCCTGTCGGCCGAGCTGCCGGACGGCGGCTGGCCGCTGGGGTCGCTGATCGAGCTGCTGGCGCCGCAACCCGGCATCGGTGAAATCCGCCTGCTGCGCCCGGCCCTGGCGCAGCTCGAAACGCGCCGCCCCATCGCCCTGGTGCAGCCGCCGCATGCGCCGCACATCGCCAGCTGGATGAGCTGGCGGCTCGACCCGCGCCAGCTGCTCTGGGTCGCCCCCGAAAAACCCCTGGACGCCCTGTGGGCCGCCGAGCAGATCCTGAAGAACGGCAGCTGCGGCGCCCTGCTCTGCTGGCTGCCGCACGTGTGCCCCGAATCGCTGCGCCGGCTGCACCTGGCGGCCCAGGCCAGCGACCTGCTGTTCGTCGCCCTGCGTCCGGCCAGCGCCGCGCAGCACGCCACTCCCGCCCCGTTGCGCCTGGCGCTCGCGCCCGCGCCGGGCGGGCTGTCCGTCCATATCCTCAAGCGCCGGGGACCGGTCTGCGAGGCCCCGCTGTACGTGGGCCTGGAGCCCGGCGTCCTGGCGCCCACCCGCCATGCGCCTCTGGATCGCCGCCTGCCTGCGCTGCCTGCCGCTGGACGCCCTGCGCCCGCACTGGCCGCTTGAGGCGCAGGCCTGCGCGGTCCTCAGATCGGAAGAGCACCGTCTGAACTCCAGTCACAGCGATAGATCTCGTATG
>ERZ1739169.251-NODE-251-length-10546-cov-18.223239_pt1 | contig 10546 bp, 3 predicted proteins | sample MGYA00581756_ERZ1739169 | MGnify/ENA primary metagenome ERZ1739169 (study PRJEB40789, sample SAMEA7425667) | Salamandra salamandra | biome: salamander skin | place: Germany | collected 2020-03 | study: cvxcv | reverse complement strand
TACAGGGGCTTTTTTTATTTTGTCCGACACGCTTCTCGCGGCCGCGTCGCGCACTGGCGCTTATTAATAAGCCACTCGGTGCATCCATTATTTCGAATATCCAAAGAAAAAACCCAAAGCCGGAAATCGAAAAAATAGCCTCCATAATCGCCGCGCGAGTTCAGGCATTAACGATTGATACGCCAGATCATTATTCGCCCGTCGGCTGGAGAACGCGATGCAAGCAGCGAAGTCGTTCACGCTCGTCCCTCGGCGCCTGACCGTCCTGGTCGGCGCGGCATTATTCGGCGGCTGGCCCGGCACGGGCGTCCAGGCCGCTTGCGTCACCACCGGTTCAGCGACCACCTGCAACACCGCCGCGCCCAATCCGGCCACGGCGCCGATCGGGCAGGGGCCGTCCACGGCGGCCGGCGCGTCGGTCACGATGCAGCCCAACGCCAGGCTCGAAGTCAATAACGCCAATGCCGTCAGCCTGGGCGACAACGCCGCCATCACGGTGGCGGCCGGCGCGGTCATTTCCAATCTCGCCACGTCGGGCGCGGGCTTGTGGAGCGCGGGCAACAACACGGTGGAATTCGGTTCCAACGGCACGCTGACCATCGCCCAGGGCGGCAAGGTCCAGGCCCTGGGCACGCAGGCCAACGCCGAGGCCGTCAACGTCATGGGCGCGGGCAACACCATCATCAACCGCGGCCTGATCTCCGGCGGCAATGCCGCCGCCATCTGGTTCGAGGACCGCACGCGCGGCGCGGCCAACACCGTCGACAACTACGGCACGATCCAGGCCGGCAACGGCACCAGCAGCAACGTGATCGGCAACAGCGGCAGCGGCAACGTCAATTTCATCAACCGCAGCGGCGCGGTGGTCAACGGCAGCCTGACCTTCGCCAGCGGCGATGACTCGCTCACGCTGTATCCGGGGTCGATCATCACCGGCGGCTTCAATGGCGGCGGCGGCACCAACAGCCTGACGCTGACCGGCGAGGCCGGCTCCAGCGACACCTTGCCCGGCACCATCCGCAACTTCCAGTCGCTGATCAAGACCGGCGATGGCAAATGGACGTTGTCCGGCTCGGTCGGCAGCAACGGCGGCGGCACGCCGCTGGCGGTGCAGGTGCAGGACGGCACGCTGGCCCTGACCGGCGACAACACGGGCTTCAACGGCTCGGTGCGTGTCGATGCGGCCGGCACGCTGGAAGCGCGCGCGCAAAGCCTGCCGCCGAGCGTGACCAACAATGGCCTGGTGCTGTTCAACCAGCCGGACAACGGCACCTACGCCGGCACGATCAGCGGCACCGGCGCGGTCAACAAGATTGCCGCGGGCATCCTGACGCTGACCGGCGCCAACACCTACCAGGGCGGCACGCGCATACAGGGCGGCACCGTCGCGATCAGCGCCGACGGCGCGCTGGGCGCGAGCACGGGCGGGGTGACGCTGGATGGCGGCGCGCTGGCGTTCACCAACAGCTTCAGCCTGGCGGGCAGCCGCAATGTCAGCGTCACCGCCAACAACGGCACGCTCAGCGCCAATGCGGGCGTGACCGGCACCGTGACGCAAGCCATCACCGGCGCGGGCGCGCTGACCAAGGACGGCGCCGGCACCGTGGTGCTGACCAGCAACGCCAACAGCTGGGCGGGCGCCACCACCATCGCCGCCGGCACGCTGCAACTGGGCAACGGCGGCGCGTCGGGCAACCTGCCGGGCGCCGCCGCCATCACCAACAACGGCTCGCTGGCCTTCAACCGCAACGACCTGTTCACCTTCGGCAACCTGATCACGGGCAGCGGCGGCATCCGCCAGATGGGATCGGGCACCACCGTCCTGACGGCCAACAACAGCTACGCCGGACCGACCTCGGTGACGGCCGGCGCGCTCTACGTCAACGGCACGCAGAGCGGCACTGGCGCGGCGACCGTGGGCAACGGCGCCACCCTGGGCGGCACCGGCACGCTGGGCGGCAGCGTCACGGTGCAGACCGGCGGCACGCTGGCGCCGGGCGGCGTCGGCGCGGCGCCCGGCACGCTCACCATCGGCGGCGACCTGACCCTGCAGAACGGCTCGGCGCTGGCGTATTCGTTCGGCCAGGCGGGCGTGGTCGGCGGACCGTTCAACGACCTGACCAATGTCGGCGGCAATCTCGCCCTGGGCGGCACGCTCAACGTGCAGACCTCGGTGGGCGGCTCGTTCGACCCCGGCGTCTACCGGGTCATCAACTACGCCGGCGCGCTCAGCGGCACGCTGGCGCTGGGCGCGGTGCCGTCGCCGGGCAACTATTTCATCCAGACCTCGGTGGACAAGCAGGTCAACCTGGTCAACACCAACGGCCTGACGCTGAACTACTGGGACGGCGCCAGCCCGCTGAACAAGAACAACAACACCATCGACGGCGGGCCGGGCATCTGGACGGCCAACGGCGCGCTCACCAACGACAACTGGACCGGCATGACCGGCGCGCTCAACGCGCCCTGGAGCCAGAGCGCGTTCGCCGTGTTCATGGGGCAGGGCGACACCGTCAGGGTGGACAGCACCACCAATGGCGCGATCCTGGCGCAGGGCATGCAGTTCGCGGCCGATGGCTACACGCTGGTGAACAATGCCGTGGGGGACGCGCTGACCCTGGTGGGCGTGCCGGCCGCGGGCGGCGGCCCCAACGAAGCCGTGATCCGCGTGGGCAACGGGGTGGCCGAGGGCGGCGGCTACACAGCCACCATCGGCGCCACGCTGGCGGGCGCGGCCAAGCTGGTCAAGACCGACCTGGGCACGCTGGTGCTGTCGGGCGTCAACACCTATACCGGCGGCACGGCCATCAACGGCGGCGTGCTGCAGGTCAGCCAGGACAGCAACCTGGGCGCGGCGGGCACCGGCCTGACGCTGGATGGGGGCACGCTGCGCGCCGCCGCCAGCTTCAGCTCGAACCGCGCCACCGAGTTGCGCGCGGGCGGCGGGCGCTTCGACATGGCGGGCGGGTCCACCTTGACGCTGACCAGCCCGGTGACGGGCGCGGGCGCCTTGACCCTGCTGGGCACGGGGACGCTGGCGCTGGCGGGCGATGCGACCTACGCGGGCGGCACCACCATCACCAGCGGCACGCTGCAGCTGGGCACGGGCGCGGGCGGGTCGACCACCGGCGGCATCCTGGGCAACGTGGCCAACAGCGGCACGCTGGCGTTCAACCGCAGCAATACGTACACCTTCGGCGGCGTCGTCAGCGGCACCGGCGGCGTCACGCAGATCGGGTCCGGGACCACCGTCCTGACGGCCGACAACACCTACACGGGCGGCACCACGATCTCGGCCGGCACCTTGCAGCTGGGCGCCGGCGGCGCCACTGGCGGCATTGTCGGCAACGTGGTCAACAACGGCGGGCTGGTCTTCAACCGCGGCAATGGTTACGCCTTCGGCGGCGCCATCAGCGGCGCCGGCGCGGTCACGCAGCAGGGCGCCGGCACCACCGTGCTCAGCGCCAACAACAGCTACACGGGCGCGACCACCGTCAACGCCGGCGGCCTGTTCGTCAACGGCGACCAGAGCGCGGCCACCGGCGCCACCACCGTCAACAACAGCGCGACGCTGGGCGGCAAGGGCGTGATCGGCGGCGACGTGACGCTGACCGGCAACAGCATCCTCTCGCCGGGCGACAACAGCACCGCGCCAGGCACGCTGACCATCCAGGGCAACCTGACGCTGGGCAGCGGCACCTCGCTGAACTATGGCTTCGGCCAGGCCAACGTGGCGGGCGGCCCGTTCAACGACCTGACCAACGTGGCCGGCAACGTCAGCCTGGGCGGCCAGCTCAACGTCTCGCTGTCGCCGGGCGGGCGCTTCGACCCGGGCATCTACCGCATCATCAATTACGGCGGCGCGTTGACCAACCCCGCGGGCCTGACCCTGGGCACCTTGCCGGCCGGCTCCAACCCCGCCAACTACTTCGTGCAGACCTCGGTGGACAAGCAGGTCAACCTGGTCAACACCAATGGCCTGACGCTGAACTACTGGGACGGCGACGCCGGCCCCAAGAACAACGGCCAGGTCAATGGCGGCTCGGGCACCTGGGTGGCGCCGGGCGGCGTCAACGACAACTGGACCGACGCGGGCGGCGCGCTCAACGCGCCCTGGAGCCAGGGCGCGTTCGCCGTCTTCACCGGCCAGAGCGGCACGGTGCTGGTGGACAGCGCCACCAACGGCCAGATCAACGTGCAGGGCATGCAGTTCGCCACCGACGGCTACCTGCTGCAAGGCAATGCCGCCGGCGACAAGCTGACGCTGACCGGCGCGCCGGTTGCCGGCGGCGGGCCGGCCGAAGCGATCATCCGCGTCGGCGCGGGCTCGGCCGATGGCGCCGGCTACACCGCGACGATCGCGGCCGTGCTCGATGGCGCGGCCAGGCTGGTCAAGACCGACCTGGGCACACTGGTGTTGTCGGGGGTCAACACCTATGCCGGCGGCACCGCCATCAACGGCGGCGTGCTGCAGGTGTCGCAGGACGCCAACCTGGGCGCCGCCGGCACGGCGCTGTCGCTGGATGGCGGCACGCTGCGCGCCGCCGGCAGCTTCGCCACGGCGCGCGCCGCCACGCTGGGCGCGGGCGGCGGCAGCTTCGAGGTCACGGGCGCCAACGTGCTGACGCTGAACAGCGCCGTCAACGGCGCCGGCGCCCTGGGCAAGCTGGGCACGGGCACGCTGGTCCTGGGCGCGGACAACGGCTACACCGGCGGCACCACGATCTCCGCGGGCACGCTGCAGCTGGGCGCGGGCGGCGCCACCGGCAGCCTCCTGGGCAATGTGACCAACAACGGCACGCTGGCCTTCAACCGCGGCAATACCTATACCTATGCGGGCGTGGTCAGCGGCACGGGCGGCGTGACGCAGCTGGGCAGCGGCGCCACGGTGCTGACGGGCGCCAACACCTATACCGGCGGCACCACCATCTCGGCCGGCACGCTGCAGCTGGGCGCGGGCGGCGCGAGCGGCAGCATCGTCGGCGACGTGACCAACAATGGCGCGCTGGTCTTCAACCGTAGCGACACCTACACCTTCGGCGGCCTCGTCAGCGGCACCGGCTCGGTCAGCCAGAACGGCGGCGGCGCCACCATCCTGACGGCCAACAACACCTACAACGGCGGCACCACGATCTCCGCCGGCACGCTGCAATTGGGCGCGGGCGGCGCGACCGGCGGCATCGTCGGCGACGTGGCCAACAACGGCGCGCTGGTCTTCAACCGCAGCGACACCTACACCTTTGGCGGCCTCATCAGCGGCAGCGGCAACGTCACCCAGGCCGGCGCCGGCACCACCATCCTGACGGCCGACAACACCTATGCCGGCGCCACCCGCATCACCGCCGGCACGCTGCAGCTGGGCAACGGCGGCGCCAGCGGCAACGTGACGGGGCCCATCGTCAACGCCGGGACGCTGGCGGTGAACCGCAACGACACGTTCGCGCTGGCGGGCCCGATCACCGGCACCGGCAAGTTCGTGCAGCAGGGCACGGGCACCACGGTCTTCACCGGCAACAACACCTATAGCGGCGGCACCGCCATCACCGCGGGCGTGCTGCAACTGGGCAATGGCGGCACCAGCGGCTCGCTGACCGGCGACGTGGTCAACGACGGCGTGCTGGTGGTCGAGCGCAGCGACCAGGTGCTGCTGAACGGCATCCTCTCCGGCACCGGCGCTTTCGTGCAGAACGGCGGCGGGCAGACCGTGCTGAGCGGCAACAACAGCTATACGGGCCTGACCCAGGTGCTGGCCGGCTCGCTGTTCGTGAACGGCAACCAGAGCGCCGCCACCGGCAACACCTTCGTGGCCACCGGCGCCACCCTGGGGGGCACCGGCACCCTTGGCGGCAGCGCCTTCGTGGCCGGCACGCTCTCGCCCGGCGACACCACCGGCGCGCCGGGCACGCTGACGATCAACGGCGATCTCACCCTGGGCAATACGGCCACGCTGTCCTACAACTTCGGCCAGGCCGGCACCGTGGGCGGTCCGCTCAACGACCTGACCATCGTCAAGGGCAACCTGACGCTGGACGGCACGCTCAACGTCGCCACGCCGCCGGGCGGCAGCTTCGATCCGGGCGTCTACCGGGTCATCAGCTACGACGGCGCCCTGACCAACAACGGCCTGACCATCGGCACGATTCCGTCGCCGTCGTTCTCGCTGCAGACCGCGATCGACAAGCAGGTGAACCTGGTCAATACCGCCGGGCTGACCCTGAACTTCTGGGACGGCGCCGCCGCCGCGGGCAAGAACAACGGCACGGTCGATGGCGGCAACGGCACCTGGCAGAACTCGACCGGCAACGACAACTGGACCAATTCGCTGGGCGTGCCCAACGCGGCCTACGCCGACGCGACCTTCGGCATCTTCATGGCGGCGCCCGGCACGGTCACGGTGGACAACAGCCTGGGCCAGGTGCGCAGCGGCGGCATGCAATTCGCCAGCAACGGTTACCGGCTGACCGGCGGCGCCATCGAACTGGTGCCCGACGCCGGCGGCGGCACGACCCTACGCGTGGGCGATGGCAGCAGCCTGGGCGCCGGCTACACCACGACCATCGACGCGGTGCTGACCGGCGCCTCGCGGCTGGTCAAGACCGATCTCGGCACGCTGGTCCTGAATGCTGCCAACACCTACGGCGGCGGCACCGCGATCAATGGCGGCACGCTGCAGATCGCGGCCGACACGGCCCTGGGCGCGGCGGGCGCCGCGCTCGGCATGGACGGCGGCACGCTGCGCACCACGCAGAGCCTGACGCAGTCGCGTCCGATCACGCTGGGCGCGATGGGCGGCGGCCTGGAGCCGTTGGCGGGCACCATGCTGACCGTGGCCAGCGACATCGGCGGCGGCGGATCGCTGACCAAGCTGGGCGGGGGCACCGTCATCCTGACGGGCACCAACAGCTACGGCAGCGGCACCGTCGTCAAGGACGGCGTCACCGTCATCAAGGCGGGCACGCTGCAGGTCGGCGACGGCGGCACCCGCGGCAACATCATGGGGATCGTCAGCAACGACGGCGTGCTGGCCTTCAACCGCTCGGACCGCTATGTCCAGGCCGACGTGATCAACGGCGGCGGGCAGGTGATCCAGCAGGGCAGCGGCACCACGGTGTTCAACGCCATCAACGGCTACACCGGCGGCACCACGGTGACGGCCGGCGGGCTGGCGGTGGGCGACGCCGGCCACGCGGACGCGGCCATCAACAGCGGCGGTCCGGTGACGGTGCAGGCCGGGGCCCGCTTCGGCGGCTACGGCAGCGTCAAGGGCAACGTCACCAACGCCGGCACGCTGGCCGTGGCCGACGCGTTTCCCGGCCTGGGCGGCGGCGCGGGCGGCTTCGCCATCACCGGCAACCTGGTCAACAGCGGCGTGGTCGACCTGGGCGGCGCGGCGCCGGGCAACGTGTTGACGGTGACCGGCAACTACCAGGGCCAGTCCGGCGTGGTGGCGCTCAACACCTTCCTGGGCGCCGACAATTCGCCAACCGACAAGCTGGTGTTGAGCGGCGGCGCCGCCAGCGGCAGCACCACGCTGCGCATCACCAACAAGGGCGGCCTGGGCGCCAAGACCAGCGGCGACGGCATCCAGGTGGTGCAGGCGCTGAACGGCGCGACCACCACGCCGGGCGCCTTCACCAGCGGCGGCCTCTACGCCGGCGCCTATTCGTACCAGCTGTTCCGCGGCGGCGTCGCGGCCGGCAACGAGCAGAGCTGGTACCTGCGCTCGGAACTGGCCAACGGCCCCGACCCGACGCCCACCTACCGGCCCGGCGTGTCGATCTACACGGAAGTACCTTCGCTGGCGCGCGAGCTGGCGGTGCAGCAGATCGGCACGTTCCACGATCGCCAGGGCAATCAGGACCTGCTGAGCGGGACCGGCGGCCTGCCGTCCGGCTGGGCGCGCACCTGGGGCGATCACTTCTCCGAGCGGCGCGATGGCACCGTGCGGCAGTCGTTCAGCGGCAATATCTTCGGCATGCAGGCGGGGCAGGACCTCTACGCCCGCCGCACCGACAGCGGCCACCAGGACCGCTATGGCATGTTCCTGGGCTACGCCCGCGCCGATGGCGACGTCAAGGGGTTCGCGATGGGGCAGGAGGGCTACGGCGCCGGCAAGCTGGCCATCGACGCCTACAGCCTGGGCGGCTACTGGACCCATGTCGGACCCGGCGGCTGGTACACCGACACCGTCATCATGGGCAGCCACCTGAAGGTCAAGCCCGGATCGCGCGCGGGGGATACCTCGTCCACCGACGGCAAGGCCTTCACGGCGTCGGTCGAAGCGGGGCTGCCGATCGCGCTCAGCCCCGACCTGAGCCTCGAACCGCAGGCCCAGCTGATCTACCAGAACACGCGGATCGACGCGGTGCGAGATTCGGCCTCGGAGGTCTCGTTCGCGCCCAGGAACGCGCTGATCGGACGGGTCGGGGCGCGCCTGCAGGCCGAGTACCAGGCGGGCGGCGCGACCTGGAAACCCTATCTGCGCGCCGACCTGCTGCATACGCTGGGCGGCAACGACAGCGTCAGCTTCGACGGCGGCACCACCAGCAAGTCGGCCATGGGCGGCACGCAGGCGCGCCTGGGGCTGGGCATGTCGGTCAAGGCCAGCGAGCGCGTCAGCGTCTATGCGTCGACGGGCTATGGCTTCAATCTGGGCGGCGAGCGGCGCGAGATGGTGCAGGGCAATGTAGGGGTGCAGATCCGCTGGTAGGCGCGGTCCGGCCGCGGGGAAGGGGTGGCGCCGACCGTCGTCGGCCCGCCTCGGCCAGGGCGGCGCGGCGTGCTTGCGCCGGGGTACCTTCTTGGATAATATTGACAATCATTTTTATTTGACCGTCAAGACGTTCACTTACAGGCCGGGTTTGGGCGGACTGAATCGTGACTGCCGCCAATCTTCCGACCTCGATCCTCAAGACCCTCTACGCCGAGCATCATGGCTGGCTGCGGTCGTGGCTGCGCCGCAAACTGGGCTGCCCCGAACAGGCGGCGGACCTGGCCCAGGACACCTTCCTGCGCGTCCTCACATCCAAGACCTCGCTGGTCGAACTGGCCGAGCCGCGCGCCTACCTGACCACCACGGCGTCGCGGCTGGTGCTGGACCGCGCGCGGCGGGAACGGGTCGAGCGAGCCTACCTCGAAGCCATGTCGCTGGCCGCGGCCGCGCTGCCACGCTGGGCGCCGTCGCCCGAGGCCGTGATGAGCGCGGTGCAGGCGGTGGAACAGCTCGCCGCCGCGCTGTCCACGCTGGCGCCCAAGGGGCGCGAGGCCTTTCTGCTGCACTACCTGGAAGACGAAAGCCAGCCGGCCGTGGCGCAACGGCTGGGCATTTCCGTGCGGATGGTGCAGAAGTACCTGGCGCAGGGCCTGCTGCGCTGCCATCAAGTCGTCGCGCCGTGAGCGCCGGCCGCGCGGCCTGTCCCGCTGAGGGCGCGGCGGCATGAGCGCGCGCTCCGCCATTCCCGATGCCATCGCCGAAGAGGCCGCCCTGTGGGTGGTGCGCCTGAGCGCGGGCGACGCCGCCGAGCGCGCCGCGGCGCAGGCCGGACTGGACGCCTGGATGCGGCAGAGTCCCGCCCACGAGGCGGCGGTGAGCCATCTGCGGCAGGTGGTCGATTCCATGCAGGGGCTGCGCGGCGAGGACGCGGCGGCGGCCGGCGCGGCGCGGGCGGGGTTCGAGGCGGCGTTCGTCCATGCCGGCAGGAAGCGCGCCAGGCGCCTGCTGCTGTCGGCCGGGGCCTTCCTGCTGGCCGCCACGGTCGCCTGGACCGCGCTGCAAGGCGATTCGCTGCCGTACCTGATGGCCGATGCCCGTTCCGCGACCGGCGAATGGCGTTCCCAGGTGCTCGAGGACGGCACGCAAGTGACCCTGGCGAGCAACAGCGCCATCAACTTGCGCTTCGACACACGGCGCCGGGAATTGGAGCTGGTGCGGGGCGAAGTCCTGGTGAACGTGGCCAAGGACGCCTCGCGTCCGTTCGTCGTCTCCACGCCGGAGGCCCGCCTGACCGCGCTGGGCACGCGCTATGTGGTCGAGCGGCGCGAGGGCGTGACGATCCTGACGGTCATCGAATCCCGCGTGCGCGTGGAGACGGCGGGCGGCGGGGAGAGCGCCCGCGCGGCGGCCTCGGGCGGCGCGGCGGCCACCCCGGCGCTGGTGGTCGAGGCGGGTCAGCGGGTGGTGATCGCGCGATCCGGCGCCGGCAAGGTGGAGACCATCGATCCGCGCGAGATCGCCGATGCCTGGAAGCATCACCATCTGGTGGTGCGGGACCGGCCCCTGACCGACGTGCTCGATGAGCTCGGCCGCTACCGGCCGGGCCGGATCTTCTACGACCGCGCGGCGCTGGCGGGCGTGCGGATGGTGGTGGTGCTGCCGCTGGACGACACCGACCGGGCGTTGCGGCTGTTGCAGGAGAGCGTGCCCGGGCTGACGCTGACGTCCCTGACCCCGTACCTGGTCTGGGTCGGCCGCGGCGCGCCCGTCGCGGCGCGCTAGGGCCTGTTCACACTAAAAGGAGCCTCGCATGAGTACCCAAATGAGTGACTA
>ERZ1739169.249-NODE-249-length-10797-cov-16.377397_pt1 | contig 10797 bp, 7 predicted proteins | sample MGYA00581756_ERZ1739169 | MGnify/ENA primary metagenome ERZ1739169 (study PRJEB40789, sample SAMEA7425667) | Salamandra salamandra | biome: salamander skin | place: Germany | collected 2020-03 | study: cvxcv | reverse complement strand
CGTTGGCGCGAGCGCCAAAGGGTGCGAAGAAACAATCCTTCCGTCAACTAGGAACCCATTGTTGGTCAGGCGCGTGGTCGTGCGCGCGGGCGAAGTTTACGACAGCGCCGCGAATCGCGTGGACCCCGATCTTCTCCAGGGTGGCGCGGGTGGCGTCGTCGGGGACGTCTTCAGCGTACACCGACATGCCGAGCGAGGCGGCGGTCGCCACGACGGTCGCGGCCAGGTGCTGGCTGCCCGGGCTGTGCAGGATGCCGGTAATGAAACCGCCACACAGCTTGACGTATGACAGGGGATATTCGTGCAGGTGTTCCATCGCGCCGAATTGCCGCGACAGGCGCGACAGGCCGACACGGCCGCCGGCGGCGGTGACGATGCGGCACAGCTGGCGCATCTCGTCGCCAAGCTCGACCAGCGCGGCCGCGTCCATCTCGACGATCAGGCGCGGGGACAGGGCCGGCCGGTCGGCCAGCATGCGTTCCAGCCGCGACAGGAACGCGCCCTGCGCCAGGGAAGCGCGCGACACGTGGACCGTCAGCCCGGCGTCGTGGGTGTACAGCCAGTCCAGCCCCAGGCGGATGGCCTGGATGTCGCATTCGGCGGACAGGCCCAGGCGCACCGCGGGCGGCATGAAGATCGCGGCCGGCACCGGATCGGCGCCGCGGCTGTCGTGCAGCGTCAGGCTGGCTTCGTAATGCAGCAATGCCCCGCGCACGTCCGCCAGCGCCTGCACCGTCAGCGAGAACCGGTGTTGTTCCAGCGCCGTGGACAGCGCGTCGTGCCAGCTGTATTCGCCGATGCGGGTGCTGTCGGGCGCCTGGCTGGCCGGCGCGATCTGGTCGTCGTCGGCGCTTTCGGCGCACATCAGGGCGTGGTCGAGCCGCGCCAGCGTGTCGCTGACGTTGTCGCCCGGCGTGAAGGCCGCCATCGCCAGCGCCCAGCGGCACCAGCCGTGCTTGTCCATCGGCACGCGCAGCGAGCGCAGTTCATGCCGGATCCGCTCGGCCAGCAAGCCCGCCTGGGGGGCGGAGGTGCGCGGCATCAGCAGGGCAAAGTCGGAACCGCCGATGCGCGCCAGCGTCATGTCGGCGCCGCCGTTGGCGTCCACCAGTTTGCGCAGCCGGTCGGCGGACGAGCGCAGCCACTGGTCGGTGAAGGCGCGCGACAGGTGCCGGTTGATCTGGGCCAGGTCGCGTTGCCGGAACATCAGGATGTGGCCGCCGGTGTCGGCCACCCGGCCGGTCAGCGCCTGGCGGAAATGGTCGATGAAATACTTGCGGTTGGGCAGCCGGGTGACGGCGTCGCGCTGGATTTCGCTTTCGAGCGATTCGATGCGCGCGTTCTGCTGCTGTACCGTGGCGGCGGCCTGGCGCTGGGCGTCGGCCAGCGCCGCGTCGACGCCGTCCGGTTCACGCGCGCGCCGGGCGTTCGCGCCGTCCTCTGCCCGCGCGCGGTCGCGGCCCAGGCCGTCGCGGCTGGTTCGCGCCTCCAGCCAGCGCATCAGGTTGGCGGCGAACAGCGTCCAGAACACGCCGGCGGCCAGGGTCAGGCCGATGACGCGGACGCCGCCTTGCCACAGGGTGTCGCGCGCCAGCCGGGCGTCGGCCTGCACGGTGACCGTGCCCATCCGCCGCCCATCCGGCCCCAGATAGGGGCGGGTGGCGGCCGGCGCGTCCATGGAGAGCCAGGCGTCACGCCAGTCGCGCGGCGCGCCCGCCTGCCTGTTTTGGGCGGGCTCGCGGCGTTCGGCCTGCGTGTCCCCGTTTTCACCGGCGATGCGCACCAATGCATACATGCCGGCCCCGAACAGATCGTCGGCCAACTGCCGCTTGTCCTGCACGCCGCCCGGGTCGTGCGACAGGACCCAGGCCAGCGCGCTGGCGCCAGCCTGGCCCTGCTGGGCCAGCTGGGTGTTCAGATAACGGTGGGCGGCCAGCATCCCCAAGGCCTGTGCGCCAAGCAGGATGAAGGCAATCAGGAGAGCGGTACAGAGGATCAGCCGGCGTAATGTGGACATGGATTAGAGGTTCCCTTCGTGGCCCGCACCGTTGCCGGTGCCGTGCAATGCCGGCCTGCCAGTGAAAGGGGAGACGTCGGGCAGCGCAAGTGCCCTGACGGGAAAAATGCTGGATAAGAAACGTGACACACGTTACTAATACCTCAGTGTCGCCGCGTACGCTGTAATTCCGCATGTCACAGAACATACAGAATATTACGAAATCACCTGCGATATCAGACAACCTGTGCAATTATTTCGTTCGTGATAATTGCCCGGATGATAACTATTGAGACAGGCCGTATTAATTTTCCGGTTCCGGCTGTCGTAGTAAGGGCACGGCATGGCGCAAAGGACCGGCCAGCGACTGCTATCCAAGGACCGTCATGACCCCCAACGAGCAACCAGATCAGGGCAGGAATCGAAGGAAAGGGAGCGCGTTGCTCCTGAAGTGTGGCGTTTTTTTGCGAAAATAATGCATAATTTAAAAAATGTTACAGCCCTTGGGTTTCTTTCCGGACCACAACGCCAAGGGTTTCTAGATAGGGGGCTCCGTGCGTGAGAGTTACCTGCTCGCACTGTGCCTGACGCTCGTGGGCGCACTTGCAGCGATAAGTTTGTTTTTCGTCCGCCGGGAACGCGTCCTGCGCGGGCGATTGACGCGTGATGAATTGACCGGCGTCCTGAGCCAGCGGGAGCTGCATCGCCGCGCGCGCGCGTGGTTGAACCAGGCTGAACGACAGTCCGGCAGGGGCGCGTTCGGTCCTGGCGGACCGGTGCAGGATAACCAGGAATCCCTGGGCATTGCGCGCGCCCGCTCGGGCACGCGCGGCATTGGCGCGTTTTTCCTGGTCAGTTTTGACCAGTACGCCGAGATCAGCGCGATGCTGCGGGCCGGCGAAGACCAGACCTTGCTGGTGATGGTGGCCGACCGCCTCAGCCTGCTGACCCGCGCGCTGGGCGGCATGGTCGCCCGCACCGGCACCGACACCTTCACCGTGTGCATTCCGGACGTGGACGAGGAGGGCGCCGCCCAGGTCTCGGCCAAGCTGCTCGAAGACCTGTCCGTGCCCTACGAACTGGGCGGCCGGCCCCTGATCGCGGTGTTCCGCGTGGGCGCGGCGTTGTATCCGGACCACGGTCGCAGCGTCGAGGAACTGCAGCGTTGCGTGCAGGTGGCCATGGTGCCGCTCAAGGAGCGCGGCGGCCCCGGCTGGAACATGTTCGACTTCCGCATGCTGGCGCGCCAGCGCGACCAGCAGGGCCTGGAAAACGACCTGCGGCTGGCCCTGACGACCGCGTCGATGGACCAGTTCGAGTTGTACTACCAGCCGGTCTGCGACAGCGGCACGGGCGTGGTGCAGGGCTGCGAGGCGCTGTTGCGCTGGCACCATCCCGAACTGGGCAGCGTGTCGCCGGCCGTGACCATCGAGCTGGCCGAACGCAGCGGCCTGATCGTGCCGCTGGGCGCCTGGATCCTGGAGCGCGCCTGCTCGCAGGCGGCCTTGTGGCCGGCGGCGTGGCGCGTGCACGTGAACCTGTCGGTCAAGCAGATGAACGAGGACGGCCTGGTGCAACTGGTCTCCGACGTGCTTGCCTCGACCAAGCTGGCGCCGCGCAAGCTGGTGCTGGAGATCACCGAATCGATCTTCATCCTGCACTACGAGCGCCACGTGAAGATCCTGAACACCCTGCGGGCCAAGGGCATCGGCGTGGCGCTGGACGATTTCGGCTGCGGCTATTCCAGCCTGAACCATCTGCGGCACCTGCCCATCGACTGGGTCAAGATCGACCGCAGCTTCATTTCCGCGCTCGAGTCCGACGCCGGCAGCCGCGAGGTGGTGTCGGCGCTGTTCGGGCTGTGCCAGGCGATGCACCTGCCGGTGGTGGCCGAAGGCGTCGAGACCGAAGGGCAGCGCGAGATCCTCAAGTCGCTGGGCTGCCGCGTGATGCAGGGTTTCCTGCTGGGACGTCCCGCGCCCGCCGCGGAAATTCAGGCTTTGGCGTCGGCGGTGTCATAATCGGGGTTGCTCGCAACCCCCCACCTGTTGACTTCCTATGCCCGGCAATACCCTTGGTACTCTGTTCACCGTCACGAATTTTGGCGAATCCCACGGGCCGGCCATCGGTTGCGTCATCGATGGCTGTCCGCCCGGGCTGCCGCTGGAAGCGGCCGACATCCAGCACGAGCTGGACCGCCGCCGTCCCGGCACCTCGCGCCACGTCACCCAGCGCCAGGAAGCCGACCAGGTCGAGATCCTGTCCGGCGTGTACGAGGGCCTGACTACGGGCACCCCCATCGGGCTGCTGATCCGCAACACCGATGCGCGCAGCAAGGACTACTCCAACATCGCCGACACCTTCCGGCCGGGCCACGCCGACTACGCCTACTGGCGCAAGTTCGGCCTGCGCGACCCGCGCGGCGGCGGCCGGTCGTCGGCGCGCCTGACCGCGCCAACGGTGGCCGCGGGCGCCGTGGCCAAGAAATGGCTGGCCGAGCAGTACGGCGTGAAGGTGCGCGGCTACATGAGCCAGCTGGGCCCGATCCCGATTCCCTTCGTCTCGTGGGACGAGGTGCCGAACAACCCGTTCTACGCGCCGAATGCCGACGTCGTGCCCGAACTGGAAGCCTACATGGACCAGTTGCGCCGCGATGGCGATTCGGTCGGCGCGCGCATCGAGGTGGTGGCCGAGAACCTGCCGGCCGGCTGGGGCGAGCCCATCTATGACCGCCTGGACGCCGACATCGCGCACGTGATGATGGGCCTGAACGCGGTCAAGGGCGTTTCCATCGGCGCCGGTTTCGACTGCATCGCGCAGCGCGGCTCCGAACATGGCGATGAACTCACCCCCGACGGCTTCCTCACCAATCACGCCGGCGGCGTGCTGGGCGGCATTTCGACCGGCCAGCCGGTGACGGTGTCGCTGGCCATCAAGCCGACCTCCAGCATCCGGGTCGAGCGCCGTTCCGTGAACCGCGCTAACGAGCCGGTGATGGTGCAGACGCTGGGCCGCCACGATCCCTGCGTCGGCATCCGCGCCACGCCGATCGCCGAAGCCATGCTGGCCCTGGTGCTGATCGACCACGCCCTGCGCCACCGCGGCCAGTGCGGCGATCCGGCCTGAGACCCGCGCACGTCCCGTTGTTCCTGACTGTTGGAGGCTGGCATGAGCCGTAATCGCTATCCCTTGCGCCGCGTTGTGGCCGTCCTGTCCCTGGCCGCCCTGGCGGGCTGCACCGGGATGAACACCACCCAGTCGGGCGCCATCGGCGTCAACCGGACGCAGTACATGTCCAGCATGGTGCCGTCGCAGGCGCTGGAGCAGGAAGCGAACCAGCAGTACGCCGACATCCTCAAGCAGGCCCAGGCCAAGAACCTGCTGGACCGCGACGCCCAGCTCGTGTCGCGGGTGCGCGCGATCTCGCAGCGCCTGATCGCGCAGACCGGCGTGTTCCGCCCCGACGCCTCCAACTGGAAGTGGGAAGTGCACGTCCTGACCAGCGACGAGGTCAACGCCTGGTGCATGCCGGGCGGCAAGATCGCCGTCTACACCGGCCTGGTCAACAAGATCAAGCCGACGGATGACGAGCTGGCGGCGGTGCTGGGCCACGAGATCTCCCACGCGCTGCGCGAGCACGCGCGTGAACGCGTATCGCAGCAGATGGCCACCAATCTGGGGCTGCAGGTGCTGTCGATCGCGACCGGTTCGAGCGCCGCGTCGGACCTGGGCGGCAAGCTCAGCGACGTGATGTTCACGCTGCCCAACAGCCGCACCCACGAAACCGAGGCCGACCGCATGGGCGTGGAACTGGCCGCGCGCGCCGGCTTCGATCCGCGCGCCGCGGTCACGCTGTGGCAGAAGATGGGGGCCGCCGACAACGGCAACGCGCCGCCCGAGATCCTGTCGACCCACCCGTCGGCCGCCTCGCGCATCACCGACCTGCAGGCGGCGGCGCAACAGGTGCTGCCGCTGTACGAGCAATCCAAGGGCCGCGCGGCGCGCTAGGCGGGGCCGCCCCGGGTCCAGCCGCACGCCGTCCGTGGCGCAGCTCCCTTTTTGAGACCGTCTTCCTGCCTCGATGCCGCGGCCGCTTGCGGCCATTCCAGCCGTTCACCATGGTAGTGGTAGTACTAGTATATTGGGTGTAGTTGTACTAGGTTCAGAGGCTGGGCATAATCCTTCACATGCCGCAGCGGCCGGCGTGGAAGCGATGGATTCGCCCCACGCGAGGCACGAGCCGGATTGTCTATTTGCAGAGCGCATCCATGGCCCAAACCCTTTACGACAAACTCTGGGACGCCCACATCGTCCACCAGGAATCAGACGGCACCTGTCTGCTCTATATCGACCGCCACCTGCTGCACGAAGTGACCAGCCCGCAGGCGTTCGAAGGCCTGGCCATCGCCCAGCGCAAGCCGTGGCGCAACGGCGCCAACCTGGCGGTTGCCGACCACAACGTGCCGACGATGAATCGCGCCCAGGGCATCGATGATCCGATCTCGCGCCTGCAGGTCGACACGCTCGACGCCAACTGCGACAAGTACGGCATCACCGAATTCCGCATGAACGACCTGCGCCAGGGCATCGTCCACGTGATCGGACCGGAACAGGGCGCGACCCTGCCGGGCATGACCGTGGTCTGTGGCGACTCGCACACCAGCACGCACGGCGCGCTGGGCGCGCTGGCATTCGGCATCGGCACCTCGGAAGTCGAACACGTGCTGGCCACGCAGACGCTGCTCATGAAGAAAGCCAAGAGCATGCTGATCAAGGTCGAAGGCGAACTGCCGTTCGGCTGTACGGCCAAGGACGTCGTCCTGCACATCATCGGCATCATCGGCACCGCCGGCGGCACCGGCCACGCCATCGAATTCGCCGGCAGCACCATCCGCGCGCTGTCCGTGGAAGGCCGCATGACGGTCTGCAACATGGCCATCGAAGCCGGCGCCCGCTCCGGCATGGTCGCGGTTGACGACAAGACCATCGAATACTTCCGCGGCCGTCCGTTCGCGCCGTCCGGCGTGCTGTGGGACCACGCCGTGGCCTACTGGCGCACGCTGCGCACCGACGAAGGCGCCAAGTTCGACACCGTGGTCGAAGTCAATGCCCGCGACATCAAGCCGCAGGTCACCTGGGGCACCTCGCCCGAAATGGTGCTGCCGGTCGACTCGCGCGTGCCGGACCCCGACCGCGAAAAAGACGACGTGCGCCGCAGCGGCATGGAACGCGCGCTGGAATACATGGGCCTCAAGCCCAACACCCTGCTGACCGACATCCGCGTGGACCGCGTCTTCATCGGCTCCTGCACCAACTCGCGCATCGAGGACCTGCGCGCCGCCGCCGTCGTGGCGCGCGGCAAGCACGTGGCCTCCAACGTGCGCCAGGCCATGGTGGTGCCGGGCTCCGGCCTGGTCAAGCAGCAGGCCGAGCGCGAAGGCCTGGACAAGATCTTCATCGAGGCCGGTTTCGAATGGCGCGAGCCGGGCTGCTCGATGTGCCTGGCCATGAACGCCGACCGGCTCGAGCCGGGCGAGCGTTGCGCCTCGACCTCGAACCGCAACTTCGAAGGCCGCCAGGGCCAGGGTGGCCGCACCCACCTGGTGAGCCCGGCGATGGCCGCCGCCGCCGCCGTGGCCGGCCATTTCGTCGACGTCCGCACGTTCCGTTAAGCGCCCACCGAGTACCGACATCATGCAAGCATTCACCACTCACGAAGGCCTGGTGGCTCCGCTCGACCGCGAAAACGTCGACACGGACCTCATCATCCCCAAGCAGTTCCTCAAGTCCATCAAGCGCACCGGCTTCGGCCCGAACCTGTTCGACGAGCTGCGCTACCTGGATCACGGCGAACCGGGCATGGACAACAGCAAGCGTCCGCTCAACCCCGATTTCGTGCTGAACCAGCCGCGTTACCAGGGCGCCTCGGTGCTGCTGGCGCGCAAGAACTTCGGCTGCGGTTCGAGCCGCGAGCACGCGCCCTGGGCGCTGACGCAGTTCGGCTTTCGCGCCATCATCGCGCCGTCCTACGCCGACATCTTCTTCAACAACAGTTTCAAGAACGGTCTGCTGCCGATCGTGCTGTCCGAGCTCGAAGTGGCGCGCCTGTTCGACGAAGTGAAGGCGTTCCCGGCCTACAAGCTCAACATCGACCTGGACCGCCAGGTGGTGGTGGCGGCCGACGGCCGCGCCATGAAGTTCGACATCGAGCCGTTCCGCAAGTACTGCCTGCTCAACGGCTTCGACGACATCGGCCTGACGCTGCGCCACGCCGACAAGATCCGCGCCTTTGAAGCCGAGCGCCTGGCCCGCCATCCCTGGCTGGAAAGCCGGCCGATCGCCTGACCCGACCTTTCCTATCGACCACAGGACCGTTTTTTCCATGACTCACAACATCGCAGTCTTGCCGGGTGACGGCATCGGCCCCGAAATCATCGAACAGGCCGTGCGCGTCCTGAAGGCGCTGGACGTGCCGTTCGACATCAAGCAGGCCGCCGTTGGCGGCGCCGCGTTCGACGCGTTCGAGCATCCGCTGCCGCCGGCCACCCTGAAGCTGGCCAAGGAATCGCACGCCGTGCTGTTCGGCGCCGTCGGCGACTGGAAGTACGACAGCCTGCCGCGCGAATTCCGCCCCGAGCAGGCCATCCTGGGCCTGCGCAAGGCGCTCGGCCTGTTCGCCAACCTGCGTCCGGCGATTCTCTATCCCGAGCTGGCCAGCGCCTCGTCGCTCAAGCCCGAGATCGTGTCCGGCCTGGACATCCTGATCATCCGCGAACTGACCGGCGACATCTATTTCGGCACGCCGCGCGGCGTGCGCTCGTCGCCGGACGGCGCCTTCAGCGGCGAACGCGAAGGCTACGACACGATGCGCTATGCCGAATCGGAAGTGCGCCGCATCGCCCGCATCGGCTTCGAATCCGCCAAGAAGCGCAACAAGAAGCTGTGCAGCGTCGACAAGGCCAACGTGCTCGAGACCTCGCAGTTCTGGCGCGACATCGTCATCGAAGTGGCGCGCGAGTACCCGGACGTCGAGCTGTCGCACATGTACGTCGACAACGCCGCCATGCAGCTGGTGCGCAACCCGCGCCAGTTCGACGTGATCGTCACCGGCAACCTGTTCGGCGACATCCTGTCGGACGAAGCCGCCATGCTGACGGGTTCCATCGGCATGCTGCCGTCGGCCTCGCTGAACGCCGGCGGCCAGGGCCTGTACGAGCCCAGCCACGGTTCGGCGCCCGACATCGCCGGCCAGGGCATCGCCAATCCGCTGGCGACCATCCTGTCGGCCGCCATGCTGCTGCGCTACTCGCTGAATTTGGCGCCGCAGGCCGACCGCATCGAAGCCGCCGTGCGCCGCGTGCTGGCCGATGGCCTGCGCACCGCCGACATCTTCGAACCCGGCACCACCAAGGTCAGCACTTCGGGCATGGGCGACGCCGTCCTCAAAGCCCTGGCCTGATGCCTGCAAGGGACGCGCCCTTGCGGCGCGGTCCCGATTCCAGGGGCCGCCCGCAGGGCGGCCCTTTTTCATGCCGATGTTGCCGCGGCGCCGCGAAAGCGGGGCGGCTTTGATTGTGGCCCCGTTTTTTCAAGGTGCGCCGCAACATCTATGCGTGCATTCTGATAAATTGTTGGGTTCTTGCACGTTTTTTCACCACACCTTGTCCCCACCTTTAAAGAGCGATTGAAATGAATCAAGCAGTAGGCCTTGTCGGCTGGCGCGGTATGGTCGGCTCGGTGCTCATGCAACGCATGCGCGACGAGAACGACTTCGCACTGATCGAACCGGTGTTTTTCTCCACCAGCAACGCTGGCGGCGCCGCCCCCACTTGGGCGACTGGCGCGGGCCCGCTGCAAGACGCCTACAACATTGACGCTCTGAAAAAACTGCCGATCATCGTGACGGCGCAAGGGGGCGACTACACCTCCGAGGTCTACCCGAAGCTGCGCGGCGCGGGCTGGAACGGCATCTGGATCGACGCCGCCAGCACGCTGCGCATGGCCGATGACGCCATCATCGTGCTGGACCCGGTCAACCGTCCCGTGATCGACGCGGCGCTCAAGCGCGGCGTGCGCAACTTCATCGGCGGCAATTGCACGGTCAGCTGCATGCTGATGGGCCTGGCCGGCCTGTTCAACAACGACCTGGTCGAGTGGATGACCACCATGACCTACCAGGCCGCTTCCGGCGGCGGCGCGCAGCACATGCGCGAACTGCTGACCCAGTTCGGCGAGCTGAACCACGCCGTCAAGCCGCTGCTGGACGATCCGGCCTCGGCCATCCTGGAAATCGACCGCGGCATCCTGGCCAAGCAGAAGGACGCGGCGCTGCCCCACGAGCACTTCGGCGTGCCGCTGGGCGGCAGCCTGATCCCCTGGATCGACAAGGACCTGGGCAACGGCATGTCCAAGGAAGAGTGGAAGGGCGAGGTCGAGACCAACAAGATCCTCGGCCGTGGCGCCGCCTTCGGCACCGCCGCCACCCCGATCGACGGCCTGTGCGTGCGTATCGGCGCGATGCGCTGCCACAGCCAGGCGCTGACCATCAAGCTCAAGCGCGACCTGCCGCTGGACGAGATCGAAGCGCTGATCGCGCAGGGCACGCAATGGGCCAAGGTGATCCCCAACACCAAGGAAGAGACCATCCGTGAACTGACCCCGGTCGCGGTCACGGGCACGCTGGACATTCCGGTGGGCCGCCTGCGCAAGATGTCGATGGGTCCGCAATACCTCAGCGCCTTCACCGTCGGTGACCAGCTGCTGTGGGGCGCCGCCGAACCGCTGCGCCGCATGCTGCGCAT
>ERZ1739169.246-NODE-246-length-11004-cov-14.881633_pt1 | contig 11004 bp, 10 predicted proteins | sample MGYA00581756_ERZ1739169 | MGnify/ENA primary metagenome ERZ1739169 (study PRJEB40789, sample SAMEA7425667) | Salamandra salamandra | biome: salamander skin | place: Germany | collected 2020-03 | study: cvxcv | reverse complement strand
TTTTCGCTTGTCACGCCAGCATGACACTCATTTTGCAGAAAGATGATGATTTCCGTGTGCCCCGGCTCTCGGATCGCTCGCGGTGACTGGCTCGCGGGCCGGTTCCAGCCTTCCTCAGTACAGGATGGCCGGCACGGCACATTTTTTTGGGGGGGTCACAGACATGCGCATTCGCGCCCGCCGGCCCCTCTCTTCGCCTCTCTCTCTATATATAGGAGGAGCCGAGTGTCCCTGCTGGATCAGGGCGAATCGCATCGACCTGGTCGAGCGCCTGGTCTATGGGCGCCCCGTCGGCTGCTGACGGCTAGCCATCGGTCTGGGGTTTCCCTATGAATTCACCCGGGGGGGAGATCTCTATAGGGATAGCCTCTCCATATAGGACTTATCGCGGGAGTGAGCATCGAGCAGCCATATCTACCGTCGGAAGCACGCATCTATATATAGAGAGGGAGGGGGAAACGAGGCGTTCGCCCTCGGTTGGCGAGCCCCTCCCCCCAGCTGTGTGCCACCCCCAGCTGTGTGCCACCCCCAGCTGTGTGCCACCCCCAGCTGTGTGCCACCCCCAGCTGTACGCCATTAGCCGGCAACGCGCCCTTCCATGCTGCACGTCCGCCCACCAGTGGTCAATGAACGCCGCAACCACCTGTCTATATATAGTGGCTGGAATGGGAATCAGGAACGGCCGCCGGCTAGGGCGGGGACCGGGAAGGCATATTCCCTCCCACCCCAACCACCCTGCCTCATCACCAGCGCAGGGTGTCGATGCGGGTGACCCGCTTGAGCGATTGCTCGACGGTGGCCTGGTTCACCAGCCATTCCGGCGCGCCCACGTCCTTCAGCATGTGGACATCCATTTCATCCGCCAGGTTGCGCAGGACCCTGTCGGCACGCCGTTGGCGATAGGCACGCCAGAGACGGACGATGAAACCACCCGGCGGCACGGCCGCGCGGTTGGCGCCGGAGACGGGCGCTTCCAGGTCGCGGGCCGCTGGTTGTGAAACCGGGATAGCCGGCGCCGCGGACGACGACACGTCAGGCATATTTGCCCGCTTGGGCGCCGGGCAGGCCGCGCCGAAAGCGGGAGAGGTCTGGATGCAGGTTTGGGCGGACATGGCTGGGCTCCTCGATTTAGTCCGTTTTGGTAAGCGTATTCGCCCAAACCGCGCCTGAAAATCGAATTGTTTTACCCAGGACGGTCAGTTAAGCTAACCAATCGAAGCATTCTCTCCGTGTGCTGGCCTGGCCCTCGACGGAATGTCCGCGAAACTTCCTGGCGTCCCGCCCCCCCCCTTTCCCATGCGCCTGCCCCTGAATACCCTGCCCGCCTTCCGCGCCGTCGCCGAACTGCAGAACCTGCGCGCGGCGGCCGAACGCCTGCATCTGACCCACAGCGCGGTCAGCCAGCAGATCAAGGGGCTGGAAGAACAACTAGGCTTCCCCTTGTTCGAGCGCAGCGGGCGCGGCATCGTGCTGAACCCGGCCGGCGCGGCGCTGCTGTGCCGCGTGCAGAGCGCGATGGTGTTGCTGGACGAAGGCCTGATGGCGGCCTCGGCCGCCGCGACCGGCAGCGCGCAGCAGTTGCGCGTGTCGGTGCTGCCCTCGTTCGCGCAGCGCTGGCTGCTGCCGCGCATGACGCGCTGGCACAAGCGCCACCCGGACCTGTCGCTGCAGATCGAGACATCGCAGCAGGTAGTGGATCTGCTGCGCGATGGTTTTCACGCCGCGCTGCGATTCGGCCGCGGCCCGTGGCCGGGCGTCGAGTCCGAACCGCTGTTCGATATGCCGTTGCCGCTGATCGCGTTGGCCTCGCCCGAAACGGCGGCGGCCTTGCCCGACAACACGCCCGAGACGCTGGCGCGCCAACCCCTGCTGGGCGATCGCGACATGTGGCAGCACTGGTTCAACGCGGCCGGACTGAGCGTGCCGGTGACGCCGGTCGCCACGTTCAACGATGCCGGCATGATGCTGCAGGCCACTGAACAGGGCCTGGGCATCACTCTGGGACGCGAATTGCTGGCCGCGGACGCGATCTGCGCCGGGCGGCTGGTGCAGGTGTCACCGGTGACCGTGCATTATGAGCAGGCCCAGACCTATCACCTGGTCTACCGGCCCAGCCTGCGCGACTGGGAACCGCTGGTGGCGCTGAAGCAATGGCTGCGCGACGAGCTGGAACGCTCCAGCAAGAGTCTGGTGACCGCCGCTGCCCATGACGCAGCCAAGACGACGCGCGACAAGAAGGAATGACCCGCCGCCGGACGTGAACGTGCCGCGGCGGGAACCGGATCAGGCGACCTTGCGGGTCGCGGGCGGCACTGCCCGCATGCTGTCGGTCTCGTTGAAGCGCTGGTGCCACGCGAACGCCTCTTCCAGCAGATGGGGGGTCTGACCGCCGCGCTCGCAGGCCCGGTCGAAATAATCCTGCAGGGCTTCGCGATACGACGGGTGCACGCAGTGCTGGATGACGGCGCGGGCGCGTTCGCGCGGCGCCAGGCCGCGCAGGTCGGCCAGGCCGCATTCGGTGACCAGCACGTCGACGTCATGCTCGGTGTGGTCCACGTGGGACACCATCGGCACGACGCTGGAGATATCGCCGTTCTTGGCCATGGATTTCGACACGAAGATCGCCAGGTGCGCATTGCGGGCGAAGTCGCCGGAACCGCCGATGCCGTTCATCATGTGCGTGCCGCCAACGTGGGTCGAGTTGACGTTGCCGTAGATGTCGAACTCCAGCGCGGTATTGATGGCGATGATGCCCAGGCGGCGCACGATCTCCGGCGCGTTGCTGATCTCCTGCGGGCGCAGCACGATGCGTTCGCGGTAGTGGTCGATATTGGCGAGGATCTTCTCGTACACCGGCTTGGACACCGTGATGGACGAGGCCGAGGCGAAGGCCAGCTTGCCCTGGTCGAGCAGCTCGATGGCGCTGTCCTGCAGCACTTCGGAGTACATCGTCAGCCCGTCGAAATCCGACGATTCAAAACCGTGCAGCACGGCGTTGGCGATGGTGCCGATGCCGGCCTGCAGCGGCAGCAGTGAATTGGTCAGGCGGCCGGCGTCCACTTCGCGGCGCAGGAACGCGTTGATGTGCGCGGCGATGGCGTTGGTTTCGACATCCGGGGGCAAGGCGTTGGAGGGGCTGTCGGGCTCGTGCGTGATGACGATGGCGGCGATCTTTTCGGGATCCACCTCGATGAACGGCTGGCCGATGCGCTGGTCGGCCGTCACCAGGCCCATGGGCTCGCGGTTCGGGCGATCGGCCGGCACATAGATGTCGTGCAGGCCCTCGATCGCGGCCGGCACGCCCAGGTTCAGCTCGATGATGACGCAGCGCGCCTGTTGCGCGAACGAGGCCGAGTTGCCCACCGACATCGTCGGCACGATCGCGCCGGTCTCGGTGATGGCGGCGGCTTCGATGATGGCCACGTCGACCGGGCCGATGTGGCCGGCGCGCAGTTGCTCGGCCGTCTCGGACAGGTGCTGGTCGATGAAGGCGATCTCGCCCTGGTTGATCTTGCGCCGCAGGGTGGTGTCGACCTGGAACGGCATGCGGCGCGCCAGCGCGTTAGCCTGCGCCAGCACCTTGTCGGTGTCGTGGCCCAGCGAGGCGCCCGTGATGAGGGTGATGGCGAGCGGTTCGCGCCCCGCCCGTTCAGCCAGCGCGGCCGGCACCGACTTACAGTCGCCGGCGCGGGTGAAGCCGCTCATGCCGACGGTCATGCCGTCCTGCACCAGCAGGGCCGCCTGTTCGGCGGACGTGATCTTGGCGCGTAGCCCGGGATGGCGGATACGGTCGGTATGCATGGTGTCTCCAGATTCGAAAGCCGGCGGCTCGCGGCCGGACGCGGCGGTGCTGCCGCTCGCATCCAGGCGCCGTCTAGCGCGGCGTTTCCTGATGCCCGAAGCGCCTGGCAGGCCGGCTTCGGGACGAATTTTCCGCAGTATAGGAAGCGCCAGCCAAATCTCGTAATGACTTAAAATCATCCGATCCAGTCGTTTTTTTCATTATTTGAATGTTCCGCACCTTGCAGAGGAGATGAGCCTTGGACGTGCGCGCCTTGCGGTACTTCGTCGAGACGGTCCGGCACGCCAGCTTCACGCAGGCGGCCAAGGCGCTGTTCGTGACGCAGTCCACCGTCAGCAAGATGATCCGCCAGCTGGAAGAGGAAGCCGGCACGCCGCTGCTGGTGCGCGACGGCCACACGGCGCGCCCCACCGACACTGGCCGCGTGATGTACCAGCGCGGCCTGCAGGTGCTGGAAACCATGCGCCAGCTGAGCGAGGAAATGCGCCAGACGGCGGAGTTGCAGCGCGGTTCGCTGGAGGTCGGCATCCCGCCCATGATCAACCTGCTGTTCACGCCGGTGGTCAAGCGCTTTCGCGAACTGCACCCCGGCATCCACCTGACCCTGCGGGAAGGCACCGGCCGCGCGGTCGAGGACCTGGTGGCGGGCGGCGAACTGGAAGTGGGCGCCACCATCCTGCCGATCGCGCCCGACAGCGGCCTGGCGGCGCAGGCCTTCGGCAGCTATCCGATCTGGGTGATCGGGCCGCCCGACGCGGCCTGGGCCGGCAAGACCTCGCTGCCCTTGAGCGCGCTGCGCGATACCCGCCTGCTGATTCCCACGGACGATTTCGCCATGACGCGGCGGCTGCGCCAGGCGTTTGCCGATGCCGGGCTGCAACCCGGCATCGCGGCGCAGAGCGCGCACTGGGACTTCCTGGTGGCGATGGCGTCGGCCGGCCTGGGCGTGGCGCTGCTGCCCGAACCGCTGATGCTGCGGATGAAGACGCGCGGGCTCAGCACCGCCAAGCTGGCCAAGTCCGGCCTGCAATGGGAGGTCGGCCACATCTGGCAGCAATCCGGTTACCTGTCGTACGCCGCCCGCGCCTGGCTGGAGGTCTGCGACGCGGTGCTGGGCGGGCCCCGGCGGGCCCGGGCCGATAAGCGCGCGGCGCAGTCCTGAAGCCGCAGCCGCGAGGCCCCGCCCGCCTGGCGACGGCCACCGGGATTCCGGCTCAAATCCGCCCCCGTTTTTTGGTTTCCCACGCCCACGGATCGGCGCCGGCGAAGGCCGGAATCTAACGGGGGACATAGCTGAGTTTTTGTTGCAGCGGACCGGGCCGCGGCTTGTTATGCTGCCGCCTCGACGCGATCCCATCGCCCCAAGAATCATGATCCCGAACCCGCAACATCCGCTCTTGCGCGCCCTGCCGCGCCGCCGTTCTTTTGCCGCGCTGATCGCCGGCCTGCTGCTGGCGCTGTGCCTGGCGCCCGCGTTCGCCGCCGCGCCCGCGTCGCCCGCCGAAACGGACGCCATGCTGGCCGGCGCCCGCAAGCAGCTCGACGACATCCGCAAGCGCGTCCCGGACGAGACCGACGACGCCGACCTGCTCAAGCAGCGCGGCGATGCCCTCGACATCCAGTCCAAGGCGGATGCCACCGCCGATGCGCTCACGCCGCAGCTGACCAGCGTGACCGCGCGCCTGAGCGAGCTGGGCGCGCCGCCGGAGGGCGTCAAGGAAGCGCCCGACGTGGCGGCGCAGCGCATGCAGCTGGAAAAGAACAGCCGCGCGCTGGACGCGCAGATCAAGCTGGCGCGGCTGCTGTCGGTCGATGCCGCGCAGACCGCGGAACAGATCTCGGGCCTGCGCCGCACGCAATTCCAGGCGCGCCTGGGCGAACGGCGCGACTCGTTCCTGTCTGGCCAATTCTGGGCCGAATTCCGCGAGGAATTCCCCGGCGACCTGGAGCGCCTGGTGGCGCTGCGCAACGATCTGGCCACCGCCGTCGGCCAGACGCCGAAATGGGGCTGGCTGCTGCTGGCCGCCGCGGCGGCGCTGGCGATCGCGCTGCGCGTCTGGATCGGCCGGGTGCTGTTGCGGCTCACGGCCACGCGCGTGCCGCCCGGACGCCTGCGCCGCTCGTTCCTGGCGGTGGCGCTGTTGACGCTGGCCGTCGCCACGCCCGGGGTCATCGCGCTGCTGATCCACATCGGCCTGGACTGGAATTCACAGCTGTCGGAAAACACCAGCGCCCTGCTGGCCAATCTGGTCGCCACGGTCTGTTTTGGCGGCTATGTGTCGGGCCTGGGCTATGCGCTGCTGTCCGCCAACCGGCCGTCATGGCGGCTGCCGCCGATCTCCGACAAGGTGGCGCACCGCCTGCGCTGGCTGCCCGGCGTGCTGGGCGTGATCGTCGTGATGATCTGGCTGGCCGAACGGCTGCCTGTGCTGCTCAACGCCAGTCTCACCACCACCATCACCCTGACCGGCATCGTGGCCGTGTTCGTGATGGTGACGATGGCGGTGGCGCTGTCGATCGGCCGCCGGCTGCGGCGCCGCGCGTTGCGGGAAGACGGCCCGCCGCCGCCCTTCTGGACCTCGCTGCTGCTGACCGCGACCGGCACGGTGCTGGCGATCAGCCTGGCCAGCCTGCTGGCTGGCTACGTCGCCTTCGGCAGTTTCCTGACCAAGCAGGTGCTGTGGGTCGTGATTATCCTGGCGTCGGCCTACCTGCTGGCCGTGCTGATCGAGGACGGCTTCAGCACCTTGCTGGGCACGTCACACCGCGAAGACAGCGAAGGCCCCAGCCTGCGCGACCAGGCCGCCGTGCTGCTGTCCGGCGTGGGCCGCGTGGCGGTGGGCCTGCTGGCCCTGATCCTGCTGCTGGCGCCGTTCGGCGAAGGGCCGATGGACCTGCTGCAGCGCTTCGACCAGCTGCGCAAGGGCCTGGCCATCGGCGAAGCGCAGATCCGTCCGGGCGCGGTGCTGCAAGCCCTGCTGGTGCTGGGCCTGTCGCTGCTGGGCGTGAAGATGCTCAAGCGCTGGCTGTCGAACCGTTACCTGCCGACGACGGAACTGGATCCGGGCATGCAGCTGTCGGCCGCGACGCTGTTCGGCTATGCCGGCTTCGTGCTGGCGGTGGCGCTGTCGCTGTCGGCCGCCGGCATCGGGCTCGAACGGGTGGCGTGGATCGCCAGCGCGCTGTCCGTAGGTATCGGTTTCGGCCTGCAGGCGGTGGTGCAGAACTTTGTGTCGGGCCTGATCCTGCTGGCCGAGCGGCCGGTCAAGGTGGGCGACTGGGTCTCGCTGGGCGGCGTGGAGGGCGACATCCTGCGCATCAACGTGCGCGCCACGGAAATCCAGATGGGCGACCGTTCCACGGTGATCGTGCCGAATTCGGAGTTCGTGACCAAGACGGTGCGCAATGTCACGCGGTCCAACCCGCTGGGGCTGGTGCAGATCAAGTTGCCGCTGCCGCTGTCAACCGATGCGCAACGGGTGCGCGAGCTGATCCTGCAAGCCTTCGCCGACCATGAGGATGTGCTGGAGACGCCGGCGCCGAATGTGTTCCTGGATGGCATCGAGGGCGGCAACCTGGTGTTCAACGCCAAGGGCTATGTCTCGTCGCCACGCTCGTCCTACGGCGTGCGCAGCGCGCTGCTGTTCACGCTGCTGCAGCGGCTGCATGACGCCGGGCTGGAGGTATCGTCGCCGCCCACGATGCTGCTGGCATCCGCGCCCCAGACCGCGGCCTTGCAGCAGCCCGGCGCGGCCGAGGGGCCGGGCGCCGCGGCCACGCCCGCCGCAACGCCCTGAACGCCTGGAACCGCGATCGCCGCACACGATCATCAACCCGGCGAATAGAAGTCAGCCAGGCCCTGCCGGTCCATGCGCGGATTGCGCAGCGTCGGCGCATTGACCATGGCGTTCTGCCCCGACATCACCGGGTAGGCCTGCGCGACCGGCGCCGGCGCCATGTACTGGGCGCTGGGCGACTGCGGCTGGGCGGGCGCGTACTGCGCTTGCGTCGGCGCGACGGGCGCGGTCTGCGCGACGTTCTGCGAGGGATTCTCGAAGCGGTGATCCGCCGTGGTCAGCGAGGGATTGGTGCACAGGCCCTGCGCGGTGAGCGCGGCCTTGGTCCGATCGTCGGTCTGGCACAGGATGTCCACGGCGGCCGTCTCCAGCCGGCGCGACCGGTCCGGATCCTTGGTCGACGCGGCCGCCTGCATGGTGCGCTCGAAGTTGCGCCGCAGACTGCACTTCTGGTCCTCGACCGGGAACGCCACGTTCATGCCGAAGCCGACCACCGAGCCGCCGCCGCCCGCCGACACCATGCAGCTGTCGGAAGAGAACGAACCATAGAAGCTCTGTGCGCCGATCGGCGGCGCGGTCCGCAGGGTGCTCGATCCACTGTTGTTGGAATTGAGCGTGATGCCCTGGTTGTTGCCGGCATTGGTGGAGCCCGACGAGGCCGAGGTGGTCGCGGCGGAAGAACTGGTCTGGGCGCCCGCGGAAAAGGCCACCAGCGACAGCGACAGAGATAAGGCAAGCGCAAGGGTTTTCATGATGTCCTCTCGACCGGACGGCCGAAGCCGTCCGGATTGCGTGCTGCTCAGTGACCGAAACCGCCCACGGGGCCGATGCCATGGATCGACGCGGTCGCGCCGATCGCACCGGCGTTGAACGTGCCGGTCGCCGTGGCATTGGTGGTGGTGCTGCCGAACGTTGCGCCGCCGTTGGCGATGCTGTCGCCCACCATGATCGGCGCGTTGCCATGGATCTGGCCGTAGGTTTCGCTGGTCGCGTATTGCCGCGTGCTGGTGACCGCGGTGGTGCCATCCGGGCTGAAGGATCCGCCCGCGGTGGCGACGCCTCCCGTTTCACCGAACGACGTCTGGCTCGACGAGCCATAGCCGTTGATCTGGGTCGAAACCACGGAAGTACCCGTGGAGACCGAGGACACCGTCCCGGTGATGGTGCCAACATGGCCAGACGCGGAAATGCTGGGCTGGCCCGGTCCGCTCGCATAGGCGGCCGAAACCGCGACGAGGGACAACGCTGCGACTGCTGCGAGCTTTTTCATTTGAGCTCCTCCTGATCCGCCCGATGCGGATGAACAGGTGCCGGTGGCCGACCGGCGCGGACCTTTACCACCCCGACGCAGTACGCCCATACGGCAACGTGGCGTTTGGGACTTTCGTATTGGTACGGAATGATTGCTCCGGACTAAGGACGTCGATATCGGTTAAACGGGCGACCGCCCTCCAGAGACGGAGCGCGAAGACGTAAAAGATGGCGTGGAATCTGCGAACACCGCGACGCGGGCCATGCATATGGAGGAGTCGCGGCGCGCGCCGGGCCAAATTGCTGCGCCGCATCTCAGCTCATAGGATGGGGCGCCGCCGCGCGCTCTCGCGCGATTTACCTAGCGCGCACGGCGGCGGGCGGCAAGGAGGCAACCTTTAGGCTGACTGTCAGGAGAGTGAGACGGCCGGCGCGACCGGCCCGGGTTCAACGCGGACCAGGCGCGACGATGCGATCGAGCAGGCGCGCCGATTCCCACCGCGCCAGCGCCAGATCCACCGCGACGAGCAGCAGCAGCACGCCGAGTTCGGCCAGTTCCATCTCGGCCCACAGGTGATAGCAGGCCAGTAGCGCGATGCCAGCCGCGCCGGCCAGCCAGCAGGGCCAGGCCGGCGGCAAGACCGCCGGCGCGGCCGCGCGGGCCTGGCGCAGCACCAGCCAGGCGATGAGCGGCAGGCCCAGCATGGACAACGGGATGTAGATCGCAATGGCCGACAACACGGCGACCACGCTGAACTGGGTCGGCGAGGCCAGCGCCATGATGGCGAGCGCGGCGACCCCGGCATACCAGAGCAGGCGGGCGGCGACGAGGCGCGGCAGCGAAAGGACGGATCGGTTCATCGGGACGGAATTTTGGGCCATACTACTCCGCCCGGCCGGCCCCTGCCCGGCCTCTTTATCCGGAGACACCATCATGATCCAGGAGATTGCCAGCATCCATGTCCGCGAAGGACAGGAAGCCCTGTTCGAGGCCGGCGTGGCGCAGGCCAAGCCGCTGTTCCTGCGGGCCCGCGGCTGCCACGGCATGGAGCTGTACCGCAGCATCGAGCAGCCGCAGCGCTACACGCTGGTGGTGGATTGGGAAACCGTCGAAAACCATATGGTGGATTTCCGGGAATCTTCCGATTTTCAGGAGTGGCGCAAACTCGTGGCGGGCTTCTTCGTCGAGCCGCCCCAGGTGCACCACGAGCAAAAGGTGGTCTGAGGTTCAGGCCGCGTCCGGCGGATCGTCATACTTGCGCGCGCTGCCGCGAAAACGATCCGCGGGATACTTCACCGCGTTCCGGGCCATCTTGGCCTGGACCGCGGCCGCGATGTCCACGCCCAGCTGATCCGCCAGGGCCACCAGGTACATCTGCACATCGGCGATCTCGTCGGCCGCGTCCGCCAGCAGCGCCGCGGACGGCTGGCGCGACTCCTGTTCGGTCAGCCACTGGAACAGCGCCAGCAACTCGCCCGCTTCCCCCGACAACGCCATCGCCAGGTTCTTGGGCGAATGGAAGCGCTGCCACTCGCGTTCGGCGGTGAAGGCCCGCAGGGCCTGCCGGATATGTTCCAGGTCGGACATGATGGCTCCGTTGAAACGTGGCGCGGCCTCAGGCCACGGCCAACCTCGAACTGGCCGCCAATGCGACGGCCACCGTGGTGCGCACGTCGGCCAGCGCCCGGTGGGTGGGCTCGGATGCGCCCACGTGCCGCGCCAGCACGTCCAGCTTGTGCGAAGGCAGCTCGGGCCAGGCGCGCCGCGCCAGGACCAGCGTGCAATGCGTGGCGTTGGCGAACGGCAGGCCGGTCTGGAGCGCGGCGGCGTCCAGGAAGCGGCGGTCGAACGAGGCATTGTGGAAAAACACCGGCAGGTCGCCGATGAAGTCCAGGAACGCCGCGAAGGCCTGCGCCACGGGCACGCCCTGGCGGTCGACCTCGGACTGGGTGATGCCGGTGAGGCGGGTGATGAACGGCGGCACCGAGGCGCGGGTGCGCACCACCTGCGCGTATTCCTGTTCGGCCGCGCCGCCCGCGCCGACGCGCACCGCGGCGAATTCCAGGATTTCGCACGACGCGGTCGACAGCCCGGTGGTTTCCAGGTCGGCCACCACGAACGGGCCGCGCAAGGCGTTCAAGGCGGCGGCAACG
>ERZ1739169.245-NODE-245-length-11044-cov-16.185003_pt1 | contig 11044 bp, 9 predicted proteins | sample MGYA00581756_ERZ1739169 | MGnify/ENA primary metagenome ERZ1739169 (study PRJEB40789, sample SAMEA7425667) | Salamandra salamandra | biome: salamander skin | place: Germany | collected 2020-03 | study: cvxcv | reverse complement strand
TTGGCCATGCCGTCTTTCGCCATGCCATCCTTGGACATGCCATCCTTCGACATGCCGTCCTTGGCCATGCCGTCTTTCGCCATGCCATCCTTGGACATGCCATCCTTCGACATGCTGCTCTTGGCCATGCCGTCCTTCGACATGCCGTCCTTGGACATGTCGTCGGCCGCGTGCGCGGCGACCGCGCCAAAGGCCAGGCAAAGCGAGAATGCGGCGGTGGTGAGTGTCTTCATGATGCGTTCCTCTGGTGTGTCGTGGTGGGAAGGGGAAAAGCCACCTAGCTGCCGCCGAACCAGTTGTAGCCCTGGTCCTCCCAGTAACCGCCCGGGTAGGTGTTGGTGACGAAAATCGCCTGGATGTGCTTGGGGTTCTTGTAGCCAAGCTTGGTGGGCATCCGCAGCTTCATCGGGAAGCCGTACTCCGGCGGCAGGGTCTTGCCGTCGTAGGTCAGCGCCAGGATCGTCTGCGGGTGCAATGCGGTGGGCATGTCGATGCTGGTGTAGTAGTCGTCGGCGCACTTGAAGCCCACGTATTTCGCGGTCAGGTCGGCGCCCACGCGCTTCAGAAAGGTCGAGAACGGCACGCCGCCCCACTTGCCGATGGCGCTCCAGCCCTCGACGCAGATGTGGCGCGTGACCTGGTCGATCTGCGCCATGGCGCGCAGCTCGTCCAGCCGCCAGCGGCGCTTGTCGGCCACCATGCCGGTGACTTCCAGCCGGAAACTCTCTTCCTCGACCTGCCGCACCTCGTCGATACCGTAGTAGGCATTGAACGGGAACGGGCGGGTGATCATGGATTCCGGGTAGGTCGGGGCCAGCTTGTTCGGGTCGAAGATCCAGCCCTGCACGCGGTCGTTGAAGCGCGACACCGCGGTCAGCGCCTTTTCGACGTTTTCGTCGTCGGACAGGGTGCAGCCGGACAGCATCGCCAGCCCGCCCAGCGTCAGGCTGCTGCGCAGGAAGGCGCGGCGCGAGGGGGCCTCGACCCGCTTGTCCAGGATCTTCACGGCTTCCTTCAGGATGGCGGGGCCGTCCAGGCCCAGCAGCGACAGGCGTCGTTTTGCGCTCACGTGAGGCTCCTTATTTGCCGCGGATCATGGCGATCAGGCTGCGCGGCACCAGCGCCACCATGACCAGGTGGACCGCCACGAACGCCACCAGCAGCGCCATGGCGAAGAAATGGATGCGGCGCGCGAATTCATAGCCGCCCAGCAGCGTGCGCAGCGTGTCGAACTGCACCGACTTCCACAGCACCAGGCCCGACAGGACCAGCACCGTGATGTCGGCGATGACGAACAGGTAGGCCAGCCGCTGCACCTGGTTGTAGTGGCGCGGGTCGGCGTGCGACAGCTTGCCGCGCAGGGCGGCGGCCAGGTCGCGGGCGACGCCGCGCGGGCCGACCGGGAAGAACTTGCGCCACAGGCGGCCGGTGGTCAGGTTCAGCCCCAGGTAGAGCAGGCCGTTGACCAGCAGCAGCCACATGCCGGCGAAGTGCCATTGCAGCGCGCCGCCGAGCCAGCCGCCTAGGGTGGCGCCGTTGGGAAAGGTGAAGTCGAAGAACGGCGCGGCGTTGTAGACGCGCCAGCCGCTGGTCACCATAATGACCACGGCCAGCGCATTGAGCCAATGCACGATGCGCAGCCAGCCGGGATGGACCGGGCCGCGGCTGTCGGGCGCCGGGGCGGCGGGGGCGTCTGGGGTGGCGGGCGTGGCCATCATGGCGGGGCTCCTCGGGGAGGCGGTTGTTGTCGTTGGAGCCATTCTTCCCCGGGGCCGATATCGAAGTCCTCACGCAAACTTAAAATAAATGTGATAACTCGCCGGCCATGGATTGGCGACAATAGCGCTGCCGGGGGCGGATCGCCCGCGCCCGGCGTTGCCGGCCGCTGGCGGTCGGCTTACCCCGATTTCCACCCCTGACCGAGCCCCTATGGATACGCCTCGCCGCGTCCTGATCGTCGAAGACGACGCCCACATCGCCGAATTGCTGCGCCTGCACCTGCGGGACGAAGGCTATGCGGTCGAGCACGCGGCCGACGGCAACGAAGGCATGCGCCGGCTGGAAGAGGGCGGCTGGGACGCCCTGGTGCTGGACCTGATGCTGCCCGGCATCGACGGCCTGGAGATCTGCAAGCGCGCCCGCGCCATGACGCGCTACACCCCCATCATCATCACCAGCGCCCGCTCCAGCGAGGTGCACCGCATCCTCGGGCTGGAACTGGGCGCCGACGACTACCTGGCCAAGCCGTTCTCGATGCTGGAGCTGGTGGCGGCGGTGCGGGCGCTGCTGCGCCGCACCGAGGCGCTGGAGCGCAACGCCCGCATCGACGCCGGCAGCCTGCGCCAGCACGGCGTGGCCATCGACCCGATCGCCCGCACCGCCTCGGTCGACGACCGCCGGCTGGAACTGACGCCGCGCGAGTTCGACCTGCTGCATTTCTTCGCCCGCAACCCGGACAAGGTGTTCTCGCGGCTCGACCTGCTGAACCAGGTCTGGGGCTACCAGCACGAAGGCTACGAGCACACGGTCAACACCCACATCAACCGGCTGCGCACCAAGATCGAGGCCGATCCGTCCAATCCGCAGCGCATCCTGACGGTCTGGGGCCGCGGCTACAAGTTCGCGGCCGAACCCGGCGCGCCGGCGGAGTCCGCATCATGAAGCGCCTGACCCTGACCCAGCGCCTGTCGGCCGTGTTCGCCATGCTGCTGCTGGCCTGCTGCGGCGCCTCGGCCTGGCTGCAGATCTCGGCCAACCTGCGCTACGAGCAGGAGGTGGTGCAGCGGCTGTCCAGCGGCCTGGCGCAGCACATCGCCGGCACCAACGAACTGATGGACGCCAACGGCTGGAAGCCGGACGCGGTGCGCTCGCTGTTCTCGATGCTGATGATGGTGAATCCGGCGGTCGAGGTCTATCTGCTGGACAACGACGGCCGCATCGTCGGCGACGCCGCCTCGCCCGGCCAGATCAAGCGCGAGCGGGTCGACCTGGCGCCGGTGCGCCGCTTCCTGGCGGGCGGGGCGCTGCCGATCGAGGGCGACGATCCGCGCCACCTGGATACCGCCAAGGTGTTCTCGGCCGCGCCGGTGCGGGTGGCCGGGCGCGACGAAGGTTACGTCTACGTGGTGCTGCAGGGCGAGGCGCACGACGCGCTGGCCATGGCGGCGTCGCGCAGCGCGGTGCTGCGCACCACCTTGTGGTCGATCGCGCTGGTGGCCCTGCTGGGCCTGGTGGCGGGCCTGGCGGCGTTCGGCCTGATCACGCGGCCGCTGCGCGGGCTGACGCGCGCGGTGCGGGCCTTCGGCGACGACGACGGCCGCGCGCTGGCGGCGCTGGAAAAGCCGGCCGACGCCACCGACGCCAGCGGCGACGAGATCTCGCTGCTGCGCCGCAGCTTCGTGCAGATGGGCCGGCGCATCTCCGAGCAATGGCGCGAGCTGACGCGCCAGGACCAGCAGCGGCGCGACCTGGTGGCGAACATCTCGCACGACCTGCGCACGCCGCTGACCTCGCTGCACGGCTATCTGGAAACGCTGCGGCTCAAGGACGAAACGCTGGACGCGGCCGAGCGCCGCCGCTATCTGGACATCGCGCTGGCGCAGAGCCGCAAGGTCGGCCGGCTGGCGCAGGAATTGTTCGAGCTGGCGCGGCTGGAATCCGGGCTGGTGCGGCTGGAGCCGGAGACCTTCTCGCTGCCCGAGCTGGCGCAGGACGTGATCCAGAAATTCGAGCTGGCCGCCGAGGCGCGCCAGCAGCGGCTGACCACGGCGATTGACCAGGAACTGCCGCCGGTGCGCGCCGACCTGGGCATGATCGAGCGGGTGCTGACCAACCTGCTGGACAACGCCATCCGCCACAGCGCGCCGGGCGGCCGCATCGAGCTGAGCCTGGAGCAGGCGCGCGGCGGCGTGCAGGTGCGGGTCAGCGACAACGGCGCCGGCATTCCCGAGGCGTTGCGGGCGGGCCTGTTCACCCGCGCCTCGGTGCTGGCCAACGGCCCGCGCGATGGCGGCGGCCTGGGGCTGGTGATCGTGCACCGCATCCTGCAGCTGCACCACAGCGATATCCGTCTGGTGCAGCGGCCCGAGCCGGGCGCGGTGTTCGAATTCGACCTGCCGGCGGCGCCGTAGGCGGTTCGCTGCCGCCCGCCCCGGACGCCCGGGCAGGGCGGGATCAGGCCGCCGTCGGCATCCGCCCGTTCAGCAGATAGTCCATCAGCTCGCGCACGCTGCGCATGGCGTCGCCGAACGGCAGCTTCGATGCGCCGCGGAAGAACAGGCCGCGGCTGACTTCGCCGCGCATGGCGGCGGCCAGCTTCAGGTCGATGCAGAACTGGCCGAAGCGCGCGATGCCGTCGCGCAGGCCGCATTGCGTCAGGCAGTCCATGCGCTGGCTGCAACGGCGCGCGTCGCAGCGGGTGCTGTCCTGCAGGGTCTTTTCCTGGCGCAGGTAGCGGGTCAGCCACGGCGTCGGCACGGCGCGCGCCGGCAGGCCGGCCACGCTGGTGAATTCGGCCAGCTTGTCGGGGTCGGCTTCCATCAGCACGCGCTTGAAGTTCTCGTGCGCGTCGCCTTCCTGGGTCACGGCGAAGGCCGTGCCCACCTGCACGCCGTCGGCGCCGTTGCCGAGCCAATGGCGCACCTGTTCATGGCTGCCGACGCCGCCGGCCACGATCAGGCGCGGGGCGTCGCGGCCCAGTTGCAGGTCCTGGAACAGCTGGCGGCATTCGGCCAGCACGCGCTTGAAGTCGAAACGCTCGTCGTGGATGTCGTCCAGGCGCGCGGCGCCCAGGTGGCCGCCGGCGTAGCCAGGGTGTTCGATGACCACGGCGTCGGCCATGCGGCCTTTCTTCATCCACTTCTTCAGCACGGCGGCCACGCCGCGCGCTTCCGACAGGATGGGGACCAGGGCGACCTTGGGGTAGTCGGCGGTCATGTCGGGCAGGTCCAGCGGCAGGCCGGCGCCCATGACGATGGCCTGGGCGCCGCTTTCGCAGGCCTGGCGCACCAGGGCGGGATGGTCGCGCACCGCCTTCATGACGTTCACCGCGACCACGCCGCGGCCCTGCGCGGTGTCGAGCGCGGCACGCACTTCGCGGTCCAGGGCGACGCGGTTGGCGCTGTCGATCTGTTCACGGTCGCGGCAGTCCTCGGTCTGCTCGATCAGGTCGGGATGGTGATGGCGCAAGTCCACACTGGCGATGGTGCCGACCGCGTTCTGGCTGGCGACCGCGCCGGCCAGGCGATGGGCGGAAACGCCGACGCCCATGCCGCCCTGGACGATGGGCAGCAATTCGCGTCCGGCGAGAGTGAGGGATTTGAACCACGTCATGAAATGAGAGCCTTTATTGGGAACAGTGGCTCCGAGGCTAGAGCAAGGCATGACGCGCCGCCTTGCGCGGAATCAAGCGGGCGGGGGAAAGCAGGGGAGATGAAGGCGCTGCGCCTGGCCGCGGCCGCCGCGAAAGAAAAAAAGGGGCGGAGCACGCCGGCTCCGCCCCTTTTCGCTGGCGCTTCCTTTTATGCCACCAGCTTGACCAGCGCCGGCACCGTCAGCACGGCAGTGTAGTAGCCCATGAACTGCACGCCGGTGTTGAAGCCGAACAGGCGCGACAGCAGGCCGCCGAACAGGCCCATGGTCAGGATCACCAGCAGGCCCAGGAACTGGCCTTCCCACACGCTGATCACGATGATCAGGCCGACGAAGGTGGCGATGATGGCCTCGTGGCTGACCTTGCGCGACACGAACAGCGCGGCGCGGCGCGCGAAGTTCATGGCGAACGGATACGACACGATCGCCGCCAGCAGCACCGCCAGCATGCCGTAGCCCAGGAACTCCCAGTGGTTCAGCAGGTTGTGCAGGTTGTGCGTTTCACCGCTGGCCGCGTCCACCGTGAAGCGCGGCGGCGCGTTGAACAGCGGCGCGGCCGGGCCGGCGGCCACCGGGCTGAGCGGCAGGCCGAAGGCGATCAGCGGGATCAGGGCCTCGGCGATGTAGGTCGCCTCGGTGACGCCGTTGCGCGCGCTCAGCACCGTGGTCAGGCGGTGATAGGCATGCTTGACGCGCGAGCCCACCAGTTCGCCCAGCACCACCGTCATCGCCACCGGGCTGAACACGAAGGTGGCGCTGGAGATGGTGGCGGTGGCCAGGGTCCAGCGGGTCTGGATGCGGTCCATCACCTTGAGCGGGTTGGGGAAGTAGCCCGACCAGCCCTTGACGTCCGGCGCCAGCGAGAACGTGCGCACCTTGTCGCGCATCATTTTCGCGCGGCCCTGCGGCGCGATCACGGTGAACAGGTCCGCGATCAGCGGGCCGATGGCGATGCCCAGGAAGTAGCTGATGCTGAGCTTGACGCCATACTTGGCGGTCAGGCTCTGCAGCGCCACGATCACCACCACGAACGGCACCAGCAGCGCCACCGCGGCCCAGCGGCCGGCCGAGAAGTAGGCGATCAGCACCGCCGCGGCCAGGAAGATCCACGGCGCCGACTTGGTGATGGCGCCGCCGAACGGCGCCAGCAGCACGGCGAACAGCACCGCCAGCGGCACCGCCACGAAGGCGGCGACGATGGCGCCCGACACCATCTTGCGCAGCGCGATGTGCGGCACGCCCAGCTTGCGCAGCATGTTGGCGTCCTGCAGCAGCGGCGTGGCCAGCGTGTCGCCGGGGATGCCCAGCAGCGCCGTCGGCACCGCGTGGGTCATGTGCTTGGCCACCGCGCCGGCCAGGAAGAAGGTGAAGACGCCGGCGGGCGGCACGCCCAGCAGCACCACCAGCAGCGTCAGCGGCGCCAGCGTGGTGGTCTCGTCGGTGCCGGACACCAGGCCGATGGCGGCGAACACCACCGCGCCCAGGAGGCCCATGCCGGCGGCCACCATGATCTGTTCAAGCAACACGGGATCGCTCATGCCGGCACCTCTTCACGCACGTTGCGCGGTTGGGCCTGCGGCGCCTGCGCCGCGGCGGGCGCGGCGAACAGCTCGTACAGGTCCAGTTCCTTCAGTTCCTTGACCACCGCCGGCGGCAGGTCCGCCAGCGTGCCCAGGCCGCCCGGTTGCGCGGCCAGTTCGGCCAGCACCTCGGCGCGCCAGGCCGGATCGTGCGAGGCGCTGTGCTCGACCACTTCGCGCTTGGGCGGGAACAGGCGGGCGCAGATCACGCCCGCCAGCACGCAGCCGCCCAGGCCGGCCAGCATGGCGTAGGCGTGCGCCAGCTCGGGCGAGGCGACCTTGTCGCGCAGCCAGCCGCTGGCGGCGTAGAAGCCGGCCACGCTGATGACGATGCCGATGGCGATGGCCCACGCCAGGTGGCGCAGGTCGACCGTGTCGTTCCATACTTCGGCCAGGCGTCCGGCGGACGCCTTGCTGTCTCTTTCCATGTCTGTCTCCTTGATGGACGGGCGGCGCGGGAGGTTCCCGGCGCCGCCTCTGTTCTTGTGCGGCCGGCGTGCGTGCGCCGGCCGTGCCGCGCCGTCAGGCCGGTTTCCGCAGTTCCTCCAGCAGCGCCAGCGCGCGGTCGGCGCGCACGTCCTTTTCCTCGGCCATGCGGCGGGCCAGCTGGTCGATCTCGGCGCCCACCGCGCCCACGGTCAGCGCGATGTTGCGCGCGTGCAGCGCCATGTGGCCGCGCTGGATGCCCTCGGTGGCCAGCGCCCGCAGCGCGCCCAGGTTCTGCGCCAGGCCCACGGCCACGGCGATCTCGCCCAGCTCCTGGGCCGAGCGCACCGCCATGATCTTGAGCGCCAGCCGCGCCAGCGGATGGGTCTTGGTGGCGCCGCCGACCAGGCCCACCGGCATCGGCATTTCCAGCGTGCCGACCAGGGCGCCGCTGGCGTCCTTTTCCCAATGGGTCAGCGAGGTGTAGCGGCCGTCGCGGCAGGCGTAGGCATGGGCGCCGGCCTCGACCGCGCGCCAGTCGTTGCCGGTGGCGACGATGACCGGGTCGATGCCGTTCATGATGCCCTTGTTGTGGGTGGCGGCGCGGTACGGGTCGGTGGCGGCGAACACGTAGGCGTCCAGCACGCCCTCGATGATCTCGGCGCCGCTGCGGTCCCTGGTGTCGAGGGTCTGCGGCGTCAGGCGCACGCGGGCCCGCGACAGGCGCAGGTCGGCCAGGTTCGACAGGATGCGCAGCCGCACCGTGCCGCCGGTGATCTCCTCGACCAGCGGCGCCACGGCCTCGGCCATGGTGTTGACGGTGTTGGCGCCCATGGCGTCGCGCACGTCGACGATCAGGTGCAGCACCAGCATCGGGCCGCGCGGCGTGTCGGCGAACACGTGCGCCTCGATGTCCTGGCAGCCGCCGCCCAGGCCGATCAGCACCTGGTCGCGGCTGTTGGCCAGCTTGACGATGCGCTCGCGTTCGCGCAGCAGGGCGACGCGCGCGCCGTGCGGATCGGTCAGGCCCAGCACCTGCACCTGGGCGCGCATCAGCGGCCGGGTGCTGGAGGTCTCGAAGCCGCCGTTCTCGCGCGCCAGCTTGGCCATGAACGAGGCCGCCGCCACCACCGACGGTTCTTCCACCGCCATCGGCACCAGCACGTCGCGGCCATTGACCTGGAAGTTGCCGGCCACGCCCAGCGGCAGCTCGAAGGCGCCGATGACGTTCTCGATCATGCCGTCGGCGCGGTCCAGGCCGAGCGCGCCCGGCTCGGCCAGTTGCTGGCGCTCCTCGGGCGTCAGGCCGGCCGCGTCGGCGATGGCGGCGAGGCGTTGGGCGGGGGTGAGGGCGCGGAAGTTGGGCAGGCGTGAATCGGCCACCATGGCATGTGTCTCCATCGGAAAATCTAAGAATTGGGTGGCCAGATTCTAGGTAAACTGTACCGGCATTCAGAGGTACAGTTTGGACGAACAGTACCATCGCACTGCACCAATTTTCGACTTTTCCCCGCTGGAAACCACGCCGTGGACGCCGACAACTCCCTGGGCCGCGCCCCGCGCGCCGCGCCCATCGCCGAAAGCCTGGCGCGCCTGATCGGGCGCCAGATCGCCGAGGGCGTCTACCGCCCGGGCGATAAATTGCCCTCGCTGCGCGAGCTGGCGCAATTGCATCGCTACGCCAAGAACACCGTGGTGGTGGCGTTCGAGATGCTGGTGGCGCGCGGGCTGGTGGAGCCGCGCCGCGGCTCGGGCTTCTACGTGCTCGACACCGGGCCGGCGCAGCGCGCCGCCGATGAAGAACCGGGCCAGTTGAGCCGCGCCATGGACATCGTCTGGCTGATGCGCGAACAGCTCAAGACCCAGCCCGACGCCATCGCCGCCGGCGACGGCTTCCCGCCGGTGGAATGGCTGGCCGACATGCGCATGGACCGCTATCACCAGAAGGTGGTGCGCACCGGCCTGGGCACGCTGTTCCGCTATGGCAGCCGCTTTGGCTACGCGCCGCTGCGCGAGAGCCTGGTGCGCAAGCTGGGCGACGTCGGCATCAGCGCGGCGCCGTCGCAGCTGGTGCTGACGCACGGCGCCAACGAGGCCATGGACCTGGTGATCCGCTACTTCCTGCCGCCGGGCGCGGCGGCGCTGGTGGACGATCCCGGCTATTACCCGCTGTTCGGCAAGCTCAAGCTGGCCGGCGTGCGCATGCTGGGCGTGCCGCGCCTGTCGGACGGCCCCGACCTGGTCGCGCTGGAGGCGTTGCTGCAGCGCGAGAAGCCGCGCCTCTTTTTCACCCAGTCGCTGGCCCACAATCCGACCGGTTCGGACATTTCGCCGGCCAAGGCCTACAAGCTGCTGCAGCTGTCAGAGCGCTACAACCTGATCGTGGTGGAGAACGACCCGCTGGCCGACTTCAAGCCGACCTCGGCGGTGCGGCTGTCGGCGCTGGACCAGCTGGAACGCACGGTCTACATCGGCAGTTTCTCGAAATCGTTCTCGGCGGCGCTGCGGGTCGGCTTCATCGCCTGCGGCGCGGGCCTGGCCAGCGACCTGGCGGACCTGAAGGCGCTGGTGCATGTCAGCAGTTCGGAATACTGCGAGCGCATGGTCGACGTGATGCTGCGCGACGGCCACTACGAGCGCCACCTGGTGCGCCTGCGCCAGCGGCTGGAAGCGGCCACCGGCGACGCGCTGCGGGTGCTGGATTCGCTGGGCGCCGCGGTCTACACGCGGCCCACCAGTTCGCTCTATCTGTGGGCGGCGTTTCCCGGCATCGACAATTCGCTGGCGCTGGCCGAGGACCTGATGCCGGAGAAGGTCATCATGGCGCCGGGCCGCGTGTTCAGCGTCGACCCGACGGCGGCCTCGCCCTGGTCGCGCTGCAATGTGGGCGCGGTGGCGTCGCCGCGCTTTCACGCCGCGCTGGCGGCGCGCCTGGGCCGCGCCAGCGCTCAGCGGTAGGCGAATTCCTCGAACCAGCCGCGCAGCAGGGCCTGCGCCTGCGTGCCCAGCAGCCGCGCCGGCGGGGTGCTGGGGCAGCTGCGCGCGCCTTGCACCGCGAAGCGCTTGACGCCGCGCCGCGCCAGTTCGCGCGCCAGGCCCAGCAGCCGGGTCACGTCGAGCCAGTCGGGATGCCAGGTGATGCGGCATTCGAAATCCACGCCGGCGGTCAGCAACTGCGTCAGGCAGGCCTGCGCCGGACGGTGCGAATCGCGGCGGCCGGTGATGTCGTCATAGCCCTGCGCGTCGGCCTTGATGTCCAGGCCGACCCAGTCCAGGTAGCGCAGCACGTCGGCCAGCCGCAGCGGATAGATGCCGGCGGTGTGCAGGCCGATGCGGTATCCCATGCGCCGCGCCTCGCGGATCATCGACGGCAGGCGCGGCTCGCTCAGCGGTTCGCCGCCCGAGAACACCACCGCGTCGAGCAGGCCCTGGCGGTTGTCGAGGAAGGCGCGCACGTCGCGCCAGTCGTAGCGCGCGTTGCGCGTCTGCAATTCGGGGTTGTGGCAGTAGTGGCAGCGCCAGGGGCAGCCGGCGATGAAGATGACGGCGGCCAGCGTGCCGGGCCAGTCCACGGTGGAGAAGGGCGTCAGCCCTATCGGAAGAGCGGAGAGTAGGGAAAGAAGTGAAGATGTAGATTAGATATCAGAAGGCCCCGCATATCAGAAAAC
>ERZ1739169.244-NODE-244-length-11267-cov-14.762397_pt1 | contig 11267 bp, 10 predicted proteins | sample MGYA00581756_ERZ1739169 | MGnify/ENA primary metagenome ERZ1739169 (study PRJEB40789, sample SAMEA7425667) | Salamandra salamandra | biome: salamander skin | place: Germany | collected 2020-03 | study: cvxcv | reverse complement strand
AAAGTCGAATATCATGACGACGAGATTCAGAATTCCTGAACGAAACCGCCATGCGTGAAATCAACCTCGACCGGCTTCGCACCCTGGTCGCCATCGCCGACCTCGGCTCTTTCGCCGACGCCGCCCGCGCCCTGCACCTGGCGCCGCCCACCGTCAGCCTGCACGTGGCCGACCTGGAGGCGCGCGTCGGCGCGCCGCTGCTGACGCGCAAGCGCGGCCAGGTCCGGCCCACGCCCATCGGCGACACCCTGTTGGAGCGCGCGCGCCGCATCCTGGCCGAGGCCGACCAGGCGCTCGACGACGTGCAGCGGCAGGTGCAGGGCCTGGCCGGCCGGGTGCGGCTGGGGGCGTCGACCGGCGCCATCGCCCACCTGCTGCCGCAGGCGCTGGAAGCGCTGGGCCGCGAACACCCCGGCATCGACGTCCAGGTGGCCGTGCTGACGTCGCAGGAAACCCTGCAGCAACTGGGCGACGGCGCGCTCGACGTGGGCCTGGTGGCGCTGCCGCAGCCGCCCGTGCCGGGCCTGGTGCTGCGGCCCTGGCGGCGCGATCCCATCATGGCCTTCCTGCCCGCCGCCTGGAACCCGCCGGCCCGCGTCACGCCCGCGTGGCTGGGCGACCGGCCGCTGATCCTGAACGACGCCAGCACCCGGCTGTCGCGCCAGACCGGCGAATGGTTCGCCGCCGCCGGCCTGCAGCCGCGGCCGCGCATCCAGCTGAACTACAACGACGCCATCAAGAGCCTGGTCGCCGCCGGCTACGGCGCCACGCTGCTGCCGCACGAGGCCACCGCGCCGCAGGCCGACCCGCGCATCGCCATGCGGCCGCTGCGTCCGGCGCTGTGGCGGCCGCTGGGCATCGCCCATCGCGACGGACAGGTCGAGCGCGCCACCCAGCACGTGCTCGACGCCCTCTGGCAATTGCGCGCGGCCGACGATCGCGCCTAGCCTGGCGACCGGGCCGCGCGGGGTGCCTTTCCCTGCCAACCGATCCTGGCCGGCCGGCGCCTCGGCCGCCGGCGCGGCCCCGGGATTCAGCCTGCCCCGGACGACGCCCGCCGCAGGAACGACGCGCGCTCGGCTTCCTCGCGCAGGCGCCGGGCGCGGCTGCGGAACAGGTCCTTGCGGCCGACGATGCCCAGCACCCGGCCGCTGTCGCGGTCCAGGATCGGCACGCGGCCGGCGCCGGACAGCGCCATGCGGTCGGCGATCTGGCTGGCCAGTTCCTCCGGAAAGCCATGGACCAGCTCGCGCCCCTGCAGCGCCTGCGCCAGGGTCTGTTCATGCAGCGCCGGTTCCAGCGCCCAGGCCAGGCTGTCTGCGCGCGTCACCTCGCCCACCGCCACGCCGGCCTCATCGACCACGGGGTAACTGGTGTGGACCGGCTGCGCGGTGGTGAAATGCGCGATCGCCTGCGCCACCGTCAGGCTGTCGGGCAGCGTCTGCACCGGCGTGGTCATCACCTGGCTGGCGCGCAGCAGGTCGAACGGATCGACCCGGTATTCGCGGCTGATGTGGTGGCCGCGGCGCGCGATCTTTTCGGTCAGGATCGAGCGGCGCAGCAGCAGCACCGTCACGCCGTAGGCGAACACGCAGGCCGCCAGCGCCGGCAGCAAGGCCCCCAGGTTGCCAGTCAGCTCGACCGCGAACAACGTCGCCGTCAACGGCGCCCGCATGGTGCCGCCCATCATCGCCGCCATGCCCACCAGCGCCCAGAAACCCGGCGCGGCCTGCGGCAGCAGCGGCGTGGCCAGCGCGCCGAGCGCGCCGCCGAAGATCAGCAAAGGCGCCAGCACCCCGCCCGAGGTGCCCGAGCCCAGCGCGATCGACCAGATGGTCACCTTGACCACCAACAGCAGCAACACCGCCTGCAAGGCCAGGTCGCCCGCCAGCAGATGGCGGATGTTGTCGTAGCCCACGCCCAGCGCGGCCGGATCGATCAGGCCGCCGATGCCGATGGCCAGGCCGCCCAGCGCCGGCCACCACATCCAGTGCAGCGGCAGTTTCTCGAACAGATCCTCGGCCGCGTAGACCAGCGCCGTCAGCACGCCGGAGCCCAGCCCCGCCAGCACGCCCACGGCGGCGCAGGCCACCAGGTGCCACGGGGTGAATGCCATCACGCCGGCATAGCTGAAGACCGGCCCGTCATCGAGCGCGAAGGCGCGCGCCACGGCCGCCACCAGCGCCGCGGTGGCGACCGGCAGGAAGCTGCGCGGCTTCCACTCGAACAGCAGCAGTTCCACCGCCAGCAGCACCGCCGCCAGGGGCGTGGCGAAGATCGCCGTCATGCCCGCGGCCGCGCCGGCCACCAGCAGCGTCTTGCGCTCGCCGTCGTTCAGGTGGATGGTCTGCGCCAGCAGCGAGCCGATGGCGCCGCCGGTCATGATGATCGGGCCTTCCGCGCCGAAGGGACCGCCAGTGCCGATCGAGATGGCCGACGACACCGGCTTGAGCACCGCCACCTTGGGCGCGATGCGGCTCTTGCCGATCAGGATGGCTTCCATCGCTTCCGGAATGCCGTGGCCGCGGATCTTCTCCGAGCCGTAGCGCGCCATCAGGCCGATGATGAGGCAGCCGATGACGGGAATGGCCACCGACGCCGGCCCCAGGCGGCCGCTGGTGATAGGCAGGTCGGCGAACGAGAACAGGCCGTGGTAGGCCAGGTTGGTGCACAGCGCAATCAGGCGCAGCAGGGCCCAGGCGGCGGCCACGCTGGCCAGGCCGGTCGGCACGGCCAGCGCCATCAGCAGCACGACACGCTTGTCGGTGGTGAAGTCGCCCAGCCGCAAGGCGCGCACGGAAGAGGAAACGGGAGGCATGGTTCGAGGTGAGGAGATGGAAACGGAACGCGCGGCCGCCACGTCCACGGGGACGGTGATCGGCCGCTGTTTGCGAAAAATCAAATATATCGTATCACGACATATATTAGAATCGGCCGGGTGAAACGTTCCCCTGCCCCCGACCTGCCGTCCGCCACCGACTACGAACTGCTGGCCGATTTCCGCTACGCGCTGCGCAAGTTCGCCGCCTTCAGCGAAAACGCCGCGGCCGGCCTCGACCTGATGCCGCAGCAGCACCAGGCGTTGCTGGCCATCAAGGGCAGCCGGCCCGGCGCGCCCGGCCGCCGCGGCCTGTATGTCGGCGAGATCGCCGAACGCCTGCTGGTGCGTCCGCACACCGCCGCCGAACTGGTCAATCGCCTCGAACGACTCGACCTGGTCAGCCGCGAACCCGATCCCGAAGACGGCCGCCGCGTCGAGGTGGTGCTGACGGACAAGGCCGAGCGCATCCTGGCCAGCCTGTCGGCCTCGCACCTCGAAGAACTGCGCGCCATGCGGCCGTTGCTGACCCGCCTGCTGGCCCGCATCGGCGACGACGCCGAGCGCTGATTCCGCCCGCCCCTCATGACCCGGCGGAATAAGCTCATGCCGCCGGCCGGCGCGCCGCGTGATAAATTGTCGTCCCCCGATATATCTGAAGCGGCGAGGTAAAGGTTTTGGCTGTGGCTATCAAGCGCTGGCTCGGTGCGTTCGCGCCGGCGCCGGTCGGCGTCAATCTGCGCGAAAAGCTCTATGGCGCATTGGGCGCGCTGGTCGGGCTGTTCTGCACCGAATGGGTCGGCCACCACGCCCTGGGCAACGCCAACCCCTGGTTCATCGCGCCGATGGGCGCGTCCGCCGTGCTGCTGTTCGCCGCGCCGGCCAGCCCGCTGGCGCAACCCTGGTCGATCATGGCGGGCAACCTGGTGTCGGCCCTGATCGGCGTGTTCTGCGCACAGGCGATAGCCGATCCCGGCGTGGCCGCGGCCACGGCGGCGGCGCTGGCCATCGCCGCCATGTTCTCGCTGCGCTGCCTGCATCCGCCCAGCGGCGCGGTGGCGCTGACCGCGGTGCTGGGCGGGCCGCAGGTCGCGGCGCTGGGCTATGGCTTCGTGCTGTGGCCGGTGGCCTTGAATTCCGCCATCCTGCTGGGCATCGCCGTGGTCTTCAACGGCCTGCTCAGGCGCAACTATCCGCGCCGCCACGTCGAGCCCGCGCCCGGCCACCAGACCCGCGACCCGGCGCCCAGCGCCCGCCTGGGCTTCTCGCGCGCCGACCTGGACGAGGCCCTGGCGCAGCGCGGCGAGCTGCTCGACATCAGCAAGGAAGACCTCGAGGACATCGTGCTGGCCGCCGAGCTGCGCGCCAGCCGGCGGCGCTTCGGCGACGTGCGCTGCGCCGACATCATGTCGCGCGACGTGGTCGTGGTGCAGCAACAGGATCCGCTGGACTACGCCGTGCGCCTGTTCGACAAGCACCGCCTGCAATGGCTGCCGGTGCTCGATTCCGCCGGGCACTACGCCGGCATGCTGGCGCAGGCCGACGCGCTGGCCCGCCGCGGCCGTCCGGCCCAGGTCACGGCCGCGGGCGGCGCGCCGGCCGACCTGCTGGTGGCCGACTGCATGCGTTCCGAGGTGCCGTTCGCCACGCCCGACCTGCCCGCGATCGAGCTGGCTCGCCCCATGTCCGACAGCCTGCACTGCGTGCCGGTGCTGGGCGAAGGCCGCGTGCTGGCGGGCCTGGTCACCCAGTCGGACCTGGTGGCCGCCCTGCATCAGATGGCGCTGTCGGCCGCCGCCCAGGCCGCGCCCGGCCACGACGGCCGCCTGGCGGCGTGAGCCGCGACGCCTCCGTAGCCCTACGGATTCCGCGCCGGATCGGCCACGGGCATAATTCCAGCGTGAATCCCCCGCTGCGCCACCGCGCCCTCCTCGCCTGGCTGGTCCTGTTCTGCCTGGGCGCCCTCTGGATCGGGCGCCAGCACTACGTCGACCAGTACGAACGCTTCTTCCAGGACACCAGCGTGGCGCAGCGCATGCTGAGCCAGAAGACCGTGCAGCACGAAGCCGTATTGGCGACGCTGTCCGCGCTGTCGCACCCGCCCGCGCCCGAACGGCTGTTTCCCAGCCTGCGGCCGGCCATGCCGCAGTTGCAGGCGCTCGGCTACCTGCCCGACGGCGCCTGGGCCGGCAGCACGGCCGAACCGCCCGGTCTGCGCGCCGCGGTCGAGCAGGCCCGCACGCTGGGCCGCCCCGTGACACTGCCGCTGGATGCCGCCCGCTACTGGCTGGTGGCGCCGTCCAGCTGGAGCCTGCTGGTGGACGCCCGCGAACTCGTGCCCGCCGCCGACTTCCCCGCCAGCCTGGCCAACCTGACCCTCGCCATCGGCCAGCAGCCGCTGCCCCTGCTGCAACGGCAGCCGGACCCGGCCGGCCCCGGCTGGCCGCTGACGCTCGCCAAGCCGCTGGGCGCGGCCAGCCAGCCGTTCGCGCTGCACAGCACCCGCACCCTCACGCCCGCCTCCTGGCCCTGGCTGCCCTGGGGACTGTGGGGCCTGACCAGCGCGCTGCTGGTGGCCGGCGTCACCGCCATGCGGCGCTCGCGCGCCGAGGCGCGGCGCCAGCAGGAACAGGCGCGGCTGGCATCCATGGCGCGGCTGAGCACGCTGGGCGAAATGGCCGCCGGCATCGCCCACGAACTGAACCAGCCGCTGACCGCGATCCTGGCCCAGACCCGCGCCGCGCAACGCCTGCTGGACGACGAGGAAGAACGCCCCAGCGTGCGCCGCGCCCTGCTGGCCAGCGCCGAACAGGCCAAGCGCGCCGCCGACATCATCAGCCGCATGCGGGCGCTGGTGCAGCCCAGCGCGCCCGGCCGACGCGAGGCGCTGGACCCCGACGCGCTGGCGGCCTCGCTGCGTTTCCTGCGCGAACCCGAACTGGCGCGCCAGGGCATCCGCCTGCATTGGCACAACGCCAGCCCGCAGGCGCGGCCCCTGGCCGAGCGGGTCGCGCTCGAACAGATCCTGCACAACCTGGTGCAGAACGCGGCCGACGCGCTGGCCGATGCCCCGGGGCCGCGCCAGATCACGCTCGAAGGCCGCGCCGACGGCGCCACCTACGTCTTCAGCGTCAGCGACAACGGACCGGGCATCGCCGCCGATGCGCTGCCCCGGCTGTTCACGCCGTTCTACACCACCCGCGCGCAGGGCATGGGCCTGGGGCTGGCGCTGTGCGAAACGCTGGCCGGCGCAATGGACGGCCGCCTGGCCGCGCGCAACCTGCAGCCCTCGGGCGCCTGCTTCAGCCTGACCCTGCCCCTGGCCGGAGGCCCCGCATGAACCTGCCCGACCAATCGCCGCTGGTCTACCTGGTGGACGACGACGACGCCGTGCGCGACGCGCTGGCGCTGCTGCTGCGCAGCGTCGGCCTGCGCAGCGCCGGCTACGGCGATCCGCAGCAATTCCTGGCGCAGCTGGCGCCGCAGACCATCGGCTGCGTGGTGCTCGACATCCGCATGCCCGGCATCAGCGGACTCGATGTGCTGGCGCGCCTGGCCGAGGCCTCCGACCTGCCGGTGGTGATGCTGACCGGCCACGCCAACGTCGACCTGTGCCGTCGCGCCTTCAAGGGCGGCGCCATGGAATTCCTGCAGAAGCCGGTGGACGACGACATTTTCCTGGACGCCGTGCAGACCGCCGTGCGCGGCCACATCGCCAGCCGCGAACGGCTGGCCGTGACGCAGGCCGCCGCCGAACGCCTGGCGCGCCTGTCCACGCGCGAACACGAGGTCTTCGAGCGCATCGTGCAAGGCCTGAGCAACAAGGAGATCGCGCGCGAATTCGACCTGTCGCCGCGCACCGTCGAAACCTACCGCGCCAATGTCTTCGCCAAGCTCGAGGCCGACTCGCTGGCGCAGCTGATCCGCCAGTACGCCACGCTGCTCGACTGAGGCATCGCCCGGCCGCCTCCGTAGCGCTACGGAGGCGCGTGGGTAATCGGGCGTATACCGCGCCGCGCGCCTTTTGGCCACACTGACTGCTCCTGATCCCCACACGAAAAAAGGACGCAGACCATGACCCGCCATCCGCTCGCCGCCCTGGTTGCCACGCTCGCCGTCAGCGGCGCCGCCCACGCCGCCGTGCTCACCGAAAGCAATATCTCGACCGCCGACGCGCAGAAGCTGGCCACCGCCGCCGTCGCCGCCTGCCAGGCCAAGGGCTACAACGTCAGCGCCTCGGTGGTCGACCGCGCCGGCCTGCTCAAGGCCTTCGTGCGCGCCGACAACGCCGGCCCGCACACCATCGAGGCGAGCCGCGCCAAGGCCTTCACCTCGGCCTCGGCCAAGGCGCCGACGCTGGCCATCATGGAGAACGCGCAGAAGAACCCCGGCGCCGCCAACCTGACCGACATCCCCGGCTACCTGCTGCTGGGCGGCGGCGTGCCGATCAAGGCCGGCAACAACGTCATCGGCGCCATCGGCGTGGCCGGCGCGCCCGGCGGCAACCTGGACGCGCAATGCGCGGACACGGTGCTGGAAGAGAACGCGGCGTTGTTCAAGTAAGCGGCGAGCGGAGCCGGCCTCTGACTGCCGCCGCATATCGGCCAATCAAGGGCCGGCTCCGCGCTCTGACTCAAAGGTGGATTGTCCGCGCTTGCCAGCCTGCGGGGCCCGCAAATGCGAATCACCAACCCACATCATCGAGGTTATTGCCCACCAAGGCGCAACCGGCATCCGCGACCGCCCAACCTTCTTCGAACAGCCACGCATTGCCCGTATCGGGCAGCAGCGCACCGGACTGAAAATCTCCCTGCGCCAGCGTCGCCGTCACGCCGGAATCGGCTGTAACGAGCTGATTGAGGTCCTGCCTTATCGAGAGTTCACCGGCCCAGTCGATCGCCATGGGATATGCGTCGCGCAGCAGGCCATCGCAGAAAGTCTTCGTGAAAAAATCGGGGCTGTCGCATTGGAACAGATCCCAGGTCGCGTTGATCCAGTCATTGACGGGACTGCCATGGACCACAATGGGCGGCGGTGGAGGCCCCCTCAATCCCGTTCCGTCGTCGGGAAACGGAGGGTCCACCAACACTGCGTAAAATGGACCGCCATCAGTTCTGTCGGGTGGCGCCGATTGCTCCTCGGGAGGCGCGGTGGGTTCGGGTAAAGACGGTAACGGGACCGACGGCAATGGATGTGAGGTTATCGGCCCGATGTCGATGATTGAAGGTATCGGCATACTCGCCATATCCGGATCCGGATCGCTTGCTGGAGGCGCCGATGCCGCCGCAGGCGGCCTGACAGGGATCACGTCAGGGAAGACCTGAAAATCGTCGAGATACAGCCCGGGCCAGGCCATGGTCGAAGGTTCCGCCAGCACGACAGGGGCCTGCTGACCGGATTGCGCAGTGACAAAGCCCCCGTCATAGAGGGTGATCGTTCGGGACGATCCTTCGACTATCTCGCCCGCGACAACGGCTGCGATGCCGTGCGCTTCCCGATACGGATCCTCGTAATACGAAATCACCGCACCGGCCCCGGCCGTATCGGTCGCGATCAGCGTGAATCGTGTGAACGGGATGTCCCAGAACTCCTGATCACCGAATCCGCCGTGGAGGTCTCCTTCATTGACCGCCCCCCACATCATGGCGCCGAACTGATCCATATAGGACAACCCATCAATCCCGTCGAGGAGGCCATGGACCGATAGCATCAGATCCTTAATGGCCGTCATGAGCCCCTCGTCAAAAAGCGCGGGGAAATCGACGGCGCAGATCTTTGCGGCGAATGCGGCCGTCATCAGTTTGACGTAGCTTTTCTCATCCTCAGTAAGCTTGTTCTGGTCCAGCGCCACGAGGTCGCTCAGCAGATCCAGATCCGCATGAAATTTCTGCGTTGCCTCGTAGTCCGGATGTTCCATGGCTTTGACGTACGCAATATCGTGCGCCTTGCAGATTTCATCCAGCGGACTGTCCACCTTCACCCCGCCTCCTGGGCCGATACGTTGGAATACGGGCTCTCGAAGAAGCTCTTCCACAGTATTCGTTACTCCTCGCGCCCCCGCGGACCAATCCGGCCCGCACCATCGCCCGTATACCGGAAGCCAGCTGGAGGGATACCATCTCGGGTCTTGCACTCTGATGCTTCCATCATCTGTTGCCATGTCATTTCCCACTCGTCAATGCACTGCTTTTGAACACTACTTTGTGACTCGATGCACCTCTCCACTGGAAATGACCACCGGGATTTCCTCTGCTTCCCCCCATGACGGCAACGGCAATGCTGACCATTTCTTGGCAGCAATGTCGAGCATGGCGAGCCCCCCTGCCCCGCCACCAAAACGTAGGGGATGATCCCGATAAATGGACGCGATATATTTACCGTTCGGATCGCAGACCACTTCCCTGGGATCGAACGACGCCTCCGACCCGTCTTCTTGCAGCCATCCATTGCGCTCACCGTCGGCCGCAATACGAATAATCGTCAGGCCATAACGGGGCGTCTGGCCCCACAGGCACAGACTGCCTGCACGATCCATGGACGGCATCCTGATATGTTCGATTCCATCGAACACATCAGGAGTCGGCACCGTGTCGGCCCCTCGCTTCATTCGATAGATTTCATTGCCGTCATAGCGACGGTGGTATTCCGAGAAATGATCTATCGGCCCATAAGATTCAAACAAGATCTCGTCGTCCGAGATGTATTGCGCCTGCCCACCGTCGACAAAATGAAAGACGCTGGCAAAGGGCCGTTCCACTCTGTCGCGTCGATCAAATTCCCGGATATCGAAATCGAACAGGCGGATGCGCTTGCCAGGCGGCACCAGACGAGCGGCTCGCCAGAACGCGATGCGCGTCTCGTCCAGTGACATGAACGGCCACAGCTTGTTGCCGGGCGCTGTCGGGATGACCTCCCGCCCGCGGCCGTCCTGGTGCATCAACACGATTTCACTGTCATGGAGCGAGCGCTCCAAGGCGTCTTCCGACCCGCCATGGACGGGCCTGCGCGACATCACGATGAAATTGCCCTGGGGCGAATAGCGGGCATACGTATAGGAATAGGCCGGCGGCAACGCGTAGCGATACAGCCGGCCGGAATCGAGTCGGTAGCGCATGACGTCGCAGCGGTTATCGCCATCCTGGGCGCATTCGACAAACAGCCAATCCACGCCATTCGGATGCAGGCTCAGCGAGCGGATATCCCTGCCACCGTTCGGAGGAGAAAACGGCGTCCGCGTGGTCGGCGTTTCCACCACAGCGACGGGCGCCCTTTTCTCGTTCGCGACCGGGGAGGCCGATGTCCAGAGCGACCACCACAACGGCAGCACGCAAATCAGCGCCACCGTTGCCACGAAGATCCACGCGCGATTTCGCTTCATCGTCGCTTCCATATACGTTCAGAAGCCCGCCAAGGCAGCGGAGCAATGTTCGACAACGTATATGGATGATCCAGGCGGCGAAAGGAGCGCCCCGACGAAAGCGGACGAGTACTCAGGAAATGGCCAGGCGCTTCGGCAGCCATCCGCCTCACACGGAACAGCGATGGTTCCGGCGCAACGCGCTAAGCACATCCCCCGCTGGAACTCCAGGCCCGAATAGCTATAATAGGAACCATTCCCATTATTCTTTCAGGTTTGGAGTCCCCGTGCCGCCCGGCGACCTCCCGGCTCCCCACGCCGTCGACACGCTCTACCGCTCGCACCACGCCTGGCTGACGGCGTGGCTGCGGCGTCGCCTGCGCGACGACCACGACGCCGCCGATCTGGCCCAGGACACCTTCGTGCGCCTGATCGCCGCCCGCGACACGCCGGGCCTGCGCGAGCCGCGCGCCTTCCTGACCCGCATTGCCCAGGGCCTGGTGGTCAACCTGTGGCGCCGCCGCGACCTCGAACACGCCTACCTGCAAGCCCTGGCCCAGCGCCCCGAGGCCAGCGCGCCCTCGCCCGAGCGGCGCGCGCTGGTGCTGGAAGCGCTGGTCGAGATCGACGCCATGTTGCAGCGCCTGCCGGCCCGCGCCCGCGAGGCCTTCCTGCTGGCGCAGCTGGGCGGCTACACCTATGCCGAGATCGGCCGGCGCCTGGACGTGTCCGAGCGCATGGTGAAGAAATACATGGCGCAGGTGATGCTGCAATGCCTGTTGATCGCGGACGGCGTCTGGTGAGGCCCGCCACGCTGTCCGCCCCGCCCGACCGCCGCGTGCTCGAAGCCGCGGCCGACTGGTTCGCGCGCCTGGGCGACGAGCGCGCCAGCGCCGACGACACCCGCCAATGGCAGGCCTGGCTCGATGCCCGGCCGGAACACCGCCGCGCCTGGGATGCCGTGGCCGCGATCAGCGCGCGCTTCGAATCCGTGGCCGGCCAGCCGGCGCTGGAGGCCCTGACCGGCGCCGGACGCGGCCGCCGCCGCGCGCTGCGCACGCTGATGCTGCTGGCGGGCGTCGGCGGCGTGGG
>ERZ1739169.243-NODE-243-length-11354-cov-25.659793_pt1 | contig 11354 bp, 28 predicted proteins | sample MGYA00581756_ERZ1739169 | MGnify/ENA primary metagenome ERZ1739169 (study PRJEB40789, sample SAMEA7425667) | Salamandra salamandra | biome: salamander skin | place: Germany | collected 2020-03 | study: cvxcv | reverse complement strand
TTTTCTCGGTTTGCATGCCCCTGCCCCTTTCTCCTGCACTGTCAATTGTGCTGCCACTGTCTCACTCCTGTCCCCATACCCTGGTGCCTCTGTTTTCTGTGTTCCTGCCCCTGTCCCTCCCTCCTGCCCCCCTTGGTCTCTTGTTTTTCCACAGTCCCTCCCACCTGCCTTCCATGGTAAGCTTGCTAATGCCCTGTGCTCTTGGTGTGCTTGCCCTGTCCCCTTCCTCCTAACCTATGTGGTCTGTTGTGCTGCCATTGCCCCTCATGCATATGCTGTCTGTGGTTAGGTTGCGTCCCTTGCCGCCCTCCACCGTGCCCTCCATTCTATATGTGAGTGTCCCTGGCCCCTCGCTCCTGCCGTCTATGGTCCTTTGTGCTGCATCTGCCCATGCCAGCCTGCCCTCCGTGGACAGATTGGTACTCCTGCCCCCAATTCCACTGCTATCCATTCTCACTGTGCGTGCCCCTCGCTGTGGCCCTCCTTGGTGCTGCCCTTGTGCATATTGGCCTGCCTTCTGTGGTTAGCATCCTGCCCCTCCCCACCTGCCCTACATTCTTTGAGTGCATGCCCCTGGCCCCTCCCTCTTGCCCTCCATGGACCGTTGTGCTATTCCTGCCTGCCACCCCTCTGTGGTCAGCTTGCTGCACCATCCCCTGCACCCTCGCGACTGCACTCTGTTTTCCATCTGCATGCCCCAGCCAATTACCACCTGCTCTCTGTAGTGAGCTTCTTGTCCTTGTCCCCTCCCTCTGCTCTTCATTTTTAGTGTGTGTGCCACTACCCTCTTCCTCCTGCCCTGTATGGTCATTTGAGCTTCCACTGCCCCTCCCACCTGCCCTTCTTGGTCAGCTTGCTGCCCCTGTCCTCTGCTTTAAGTGTGCGTGCCCCTGCCACCTCACTCCTACCCTCCTACCCTCCTTGCCGTAAGGTGCTGGTACTTCCCCTCCATCTTCCCTTTGTGGTCAGCTTGCTGCCACTGCCCCCTGCCTTCCGTTCTCACTGTGCATGTCCCTGCCACCTTCCTCCTGCTCTATGTGGTTGTTTGTGCTGCCACGGCCCCCCCGGCCAGCAATCCGTTGTGATATTGCTGCCCCTGCCCCCTCCCTCTGTTCTACGTGTGCATATCCCTGCCCCCCATCCTGCCCTTCTTGGTCCATTGTGCTGCCACTGCTCCTTCTGTGACCGCTTCATAGTTAGCTTGTTGACCCAGTCCCTGACCCACTTCCTCTCCCCTCTGTTCTGGGTGTGATTGTCACTGCCGACTTCCTCCTGCCCTACATAGTCCATTCTTCTGCCACTGCCCTTCCTGCCTGTCCTCTGTGGTCAGTTTGCATGCCATGCCAAATCTCCCCCTGCCCTCCATTCTCTGTGTGCGTGGCAGTGTCCCCTCCCTCCTATCCTCCATGGAAAGTTTTGTTGCCCCTGCTATGATGGCCAGCCCTCTGTGGTTAGCTTGCTGTGCCTGCCTCTTGCCCCGCCCCCTGCCCTTTGTTCTCTGTTGGCATGCCCTTGCCCCTCCCACCTGCCCTCTGTTTTCAGTTTGCTCCCCCTGCCCATGCCAGCCTCTCCACATGGACAGCTTGCTTTCTCAGCCCCTGTCCCCCTTTGCTTACCCTCAGTTCTTGGTGTGCATGTCCTTGCTCCTTCCTTCTACACTCAGTTGTGCTGTCACAGACCTTCAGGCCTGCCCACGTAGTCAGCTTGCTGCCCCTGCACCCTCCCCATCCCTCCATTGCCTCTGTTTTTGCTCATGCCCCCTCCCTCCTGCCCTTCATGGTCTATTCTGCTGCCCCTCCAGCCTGCCTTCTGTGGTCAGTTTGCAGTCCCTGCTCATCCCACCTGCCGTTCCTTCTCCGTGTGCGTGCCCTGCCCCTTCCCTCCTTCCCTCCATTGTTCATTTTGATGCCACTGGCCCTCCCACCTGCCCTCGAGGGTGAGGATGCTGCCCCTGCCCTCCTCTCCCCTCTCTTCTCTGTGTGCCTTCCCCTACCCATACCTCCTGCCCTCTGTGGTTAGCTTCTGACACTGCCCCCTCCTACCTAAACTCCATTCTTTATATGCTTATCCCTGCCCCCTTCCTCTTGCCCTTCCCCATTACTTCCTGCCCTCTGTGGTTAGCTTCTGACACTGCCCCCTCCTACCTAAACTCCATTCTCTATATGCTTATCCCTGCCCCCTTCCTCTTGCCATATATGGTCAGCTATGCTTTGTCAGCTTGCTGCCCCTGACCCTATCCCCTCTCCCTTGTCCACAGTTCTCTGTCTCAGTGCCTCTGCCCTCTCCTGCCTGCACTCCATGGCCAGCTTTCTAGCCCCTCCCCCCCATGCCTTTCATTATTGGTGTGTGTGTGTGTGTGTGCCACTGCTCTCTTCCGCATGCCCCCTACATGGTTCATCATGCTGCCACTGCTCCTCATGCCTGCCCTCCTTGGTCAGCTTGATGCCCCTGCTCCTGCCTCCTCCCCCCTGGCTTCAGTTCTTGGTGTGCATGACCCTGCCCCCATCTTTCTCCCGTTTGTGGTCTATTGTGCTGTCTTTGCACTCCCACCTGTACTCTGTGGTCAGCTTCCTGCCCATTCCCCTGCCCCCCACCGCTGCCTTCCCTTTTTGGTGTGCATGCTCTTCAATCCTCCCTGTTGTCCCCTTTGCTCTGTTGTGCTGCCCAGTCCTCCAGCCTGCAGTCCTTGGTCGGCTTACTTCCACCTGCCCCCCACCCGATGCATGGCGTTTTTGGTGTGCATGCCCCTAGCCCCTCCCTCCTGTCCTCCATGTTCTGCTGTGCTGCCACTTCCCCTTCCGTCTTTCATTCTTGGTGAGCTTGCTGCCACAGTCCCACTGCCCTCTGTTCTCAGTGTGCACACCACTGCCACCTCCCTCCTGCTCTGCTTGGTGTGTAGTGCTGCTAATGCCCCTTCAAACCTTGCATCTGGGGTCGGCTTGCTGCCCCTGCCTCCTCTCCCCTGCCCTCCAATTTTGGTGTGCATGTTGCCTTTCCTCCTGCCCTTCATGGTCTGTTGTGCTGCCACTGCCCCTCCTACCAGTATTCTGTTGTCGGCTTCCTGCTCCTGCCCCATCTTCCTGCCCTTTGTTCTCCATTTATGTGTTCCTGTGTCCTTACTCCTTCTGTCCTCGGTCCATTGTACTGCCATTGCCACTGCTGCCTGCATTCCTTGGTCAGCTTGCTGCCCCTGCCACCCTGCCTTCTTTTCTTAGTGTGCATGCCTCTTAACCGTGTATTCTACCCTCTTTGGTCTGTTGTGCTGCCACTGCCCCTCCCGTCAGTCCTTCATAGTTTGCTTGTTGTCCCTGTCCTCAGCCCACTTCTCCTGCCATCTTTTCTGGATGTGCTTGTCCCTGCCCACTTCCTCCTGCCCTACATGGTGTATTCTGCTGCCGCTTCCCCTTCCGCCTCTCTTCTGTGGTCAGTTTGCGTCTCATACCGCCATCCCCTCCATTCTCTATTTGCATGCCCATGTGCCCTCCCTCCCGTCCTCCATGGAATCTTGTGTTGCCCTACCATCCTGGCTTGCCCTCTGTGGTTAGCTTGCTGTGCCTGCCCCTCCACCTGCCCTCCATTCTCCCTCTGCATGCCCCTGTCCTCCTCCTACCTACCCTCCTTGATCAGCTTGTTGCCGCTGCCAGCTTGCTTTCTCAGCCCATGTCCCGCTCCCCTTACTCTCTAGTCTCAGTGTGCATGCACCTGCCTCTTCCTCCAGCACTCTCAAGTTGTGCTACCACAGACTGCCACCTACAGTCATCAGCTTGAGGTCCCCTCCTCTGCCCCTCTATCCTCCCTCTGTTTTCCGTATTGGTGCTCCTGCCCCATCCCCCCTGTCCTCCATAGTTAGGATGCTGCCCTTGCCCTCCTCTCCCCTCCCCTCTGTTCTCTGTGTGCATGCCCCTGCTCCTCCTGCCTGCCCTCCTTGGTCAGCCTGCTACCCCTGCTCATTCACCCATGCCGTCCGTTCTCTGTGTGCAGTTCCTGCCCCTTCTCTCCTGCCCTCCATCATCCATTGATCTGCCACTGCCCCTCCCGCCTGCCCTCTATGGTTGGATGATGCCCTTGCTCTCCTCTCCACTCCCCTCTGTTCTCTGTGTGTATGCAACTGCCCAAACCCTTCTGCCCTCTTTGGTTTGCTTGCTGCCCCTGCCCCTTGCAACCTGCCCTCCGATCTCCATATGCATACCCCTGCGCCCTTTCTCCAGCCATATCTGGTCTATTGTGCTGCCATTGACCCGCATGCCTGCACTCCATGATCAACTTTCTGCCCCATCCCCTGCTCCCTCCCCCTCCACACGAGTTCCATTCTTGGTGTGCATGCCCCTGCTCCCTCCCTACTGCCCTGCATGATCTGTCGTGCTGTCCTCTCCTGCCTGCCCTCTGTGGTCACACTCCCTGCTCTCCATTCTTGGTGTGCTTGCCTCCCCCTGCCATCCATTCTCCATCTGCATGGCCCTGTCCCCTCCCACCTATCCTCCATGGTCAGGTTGCTGCCCATGCCCCGTCCTCTGCTCTAAGGGTGCGTGCCCCTGCCACCTCACTCCTTGGCGTGTGGTGCTGGCACTGCCTCTCCCTCTTCCCAATGTGGTCAGCTTGCTGCCACTGCCCCCTGCCTTCCGTTCTTAGAGTGCATGTCCCTGCCCCCTTCTACCTGCATCTCTGTGGTCATTTGTGCTGCCACGGCCTCTCTGGCCAGCACTCCGTGGTCAGCTTGCTGCACCTGCCCCCCTCCCTTTTCCCTCTGTTCTCCGTGAGCATATTCCTGCCCCCCATCCTGCCCTTCTTAGTCTATTGTGCTGCCACTGCTCCTCATGTGACCGCTTCATAGTTAGCTTGTTGAACCTATCCCTGACCCACTTCCCCTGTCCTCTGTTCCGGGTGTGATTGCCCCTGCTGACTTTCTCCTGCCCTACATAGTCCGTTCTTCTGCCACTGCCCCTCCAGCCTGTCCTCCGTGGTCAGTTTTGCTGCCTATGCTATGATATCCAACCCTCTGATTAGCTTGCTGTGTCTGCCCTTTGCCCCCTCCACCTGCCCACTGTTCTCTGTCTGCATGCCCCTGTCCCTCCCACCTGCCCTCCGTGTTCAGTTTGCTGCCCCGGCCCATGCCAGCCTCTCCACATGGACAGCTTGTTTTCTCAGCCCCTGCCCCCTTCCCTTACCCTCCGTTCTCGGTGTGCATGTCCTTGCTCCTTCCTTCTACACTCAGTTGTGCTGCCACAGACCTTCCGGCCTGCCCACAGTGGTCAGCTTGCTGCCTCTGCACCCTCCCTATCCCTCCATTTTCCTTGTTTTTGCCCCTGCCCCCTCCCTCCTGCCCTCCATTGTTCATTGTGATGTCACTGCCCCTCCCGTCTGCCCTCTGTTCTCTATGTGCATTCCCCTTCCCATTCCCTTCTGCGGTTAGCTCCCTGCCCATGCCCCCTCCCACCCGACTACCGTTCTCCATATGCATATCCCTGACCCCTTCCTCTTGCCATATGTGTTTTGTTATGCTGCCACTGCCCCTCATGCCTGAACTACTTGGTCTGCTTGCTGACCCTGCCTTTTGTTCTTGGTGTGCATGCCCCTTCTCCATCCCCACGGCCTCCTTGGTCCATGCTGTTGCCCTACCCCTCCTGTCTGCCATCTGTGGTCAGCTTACTGCACCTACCCACCGCCTCCTGCCCTCCGTTCTTGGTGTGCTTGCCTCCCCCAGCCCTCCATTCTCCATCTGCATGCCCCATACCCCTCTCGCCTGCCCTCCATGGTAAGCTTGCTGCCATGCCTTGACAGTACGCACTCCATGATCAGCTTGCTTTCCCAGACCCTGCTCTTCTCCCCCTGCCCTCGGTTCTCGGTGTGCATGCCCCTGTCCCTTACTCCTGCCATACATGGACAGTTGTACTGCCAGAGCCCCTCCTGCTTCCCTCTGTGATGAGCCTGCTGCCTCTGCCCCGCCCACCCTGCCCTCCGTTCTCCATATGTGTGCCAATGCGCCATTCCTGCCACCCTATGAGGTCCATTGTGCTGACACTGCCTCCCCTGCTTGTCCTCCGTGGTCAGCTTGCTGCCCCTATTACTTTCCTCTGTTCTGTGTGTGCGTGCTCCTGCCCCCTACATCATGCCCTCCATGGACTGTTGTGCTGTCCCAGCACATGACAGCTGGTCCTTTGTGGTCAGCTTGCTGCCCCTGACCCTATCCCCTCTCCCTCGTCCACAGTTCTCCGTCTGCCTGCCCTTGCCTTCTCCCGCCTGCACACCATGATCAGCTTGTAGCCCCTACCCTCCCTATGCCTTTCATTATTGGTGTATGTGTGCCCCTGCCCTCTTATGCATGCCCTACATGGTTCATTGTGCTGCCACTGCCCCTTGTGCCTGCCCTCCTTGGTCAGCTTGATGCCCCTCCCCTCTGCCTTCAGTTTTCTGTGTGCATGACCCTGCCCCCTTCTTTCACCCCTCCATGGTCTATTGTGCTGCCTTTGCACTTCCACCTGTACTCCGTGGTCAGCTTGCTTCCCATTCCCCTGTCCCCCACCCCTTCCTTCCGTTCTTGGTATGCATGCTCCTGCAGCCTCCCTGTGGCCCCCTCCCCCTTGGCTCTGTCATGCTACTCAGTCCTCCAGCCTGCCCTCCTTGGTCAGCTTACTTTCCCTGCCCCCACCTCAGGCCTTCCATTCTTGGTGTGCATGCCCATGCCCCCTCCCTCCTGCCCTCCATGGTCTGCTGTGCTGCCAGTGCCCCTGCCATCTGTCATTATTGATCTTCTTGCTGCCCCTGTCCCACTACCCTCTGTTCTCAGTGTGCACACCACTGCCACCTTCCTCCTGCTCTCCTTGGAGTGTAGTGCTGCTAATGCCCAGCCCGCCTTGCGTCTGAGTTCGGCTTACTGCACCTGCCTCCTCTCCCCTGCCCTCCATTTTCAGTGTGCATGTTGCATATTGCCTTTCCTCTTGCCTTTCGTGGTCTCTGCTGCCACTACCCCTCCTGCGAGTATTCCATTGTCAGCTTCCTGCTCCTGTCCCATCTCCCTGCCCTTTGTTCTCCATTTATGTGTCACTGCGCCCTCACTCCTTCCCTCCTTGGTCCCTTGTGTTGCCATTGCCACTCTTGCCTGCATTCCGTGGTCGGCTTGCTGCCCCTGCCACCCTGCCCTCCATTCTTAGTATGCATGCCCATTAACCCTCTATGCTGCTCTCTTTGGTATGTTGTGCTGCAACTGCTCCTCCTGTCATCCCTTCATAGTTTGCTTATGGTCCTTGTCCCCGACCCACTTTTCCCCTTCCCTCTGTTCTGGGTGTGCTTGCCTCTGCTCACTTCCTCCTGCCCTACATGGTCCGTTCTGCTGCCACTTCCCCTTCCACCTATCTTCTGTGGTCAGCTAGTGTCCCATGCCTCCCTCCCCTCCATTTTCTGTGTGCATGCCCATGTCCTCTCCCTCCTGTCCTCCATGGAATGTTGTGTTGCCCCTGTCCTGCTGGCTTGCCCACTGTGGTTAGCTTGCTGTGCCTGCCCCAGGCCCCTCCACCTGCCCTCCATTCTCCATCTGCATGCCCCTCCCCCCATGGTCAGCTTGCTGCCCCAAACCATGCCAGCTTTCTTTCTCAGCCCCAGTCCGTCTCCCCTTACCCTCCGTCCTCAGTGCGCATGCCCCTGCCTCCTGCACTCTCAAGTTGTGCTGCCACAGACCTGCCACCCACAGTGGTCAGCTTGCTGCCCCTTTCTCTCCCTTCCTACTCTCCCTCTGTTTTCCGTGTTCATGCCCCTGCCCCCTCCCTCCTGTCCTCCATGGTTAGGATGCTGCCCTTGCCCTCCTCTCCCCTCCCCTCTGTTCTCTATGTACATGGCCCTGCCCCTCCCGCCCGCCCTCTTTGGTCAGCTTGCTACCCCTGCTCATTCACCTCTGCCGTCCGTTCTATGTGTGCGTGTCCTGCTTCTTCTCTCCTGCCTCCAAATGCCCATTGAGCTGCCACTGTCCCTCCTGCCTGCCCTCCATGGTTAGCATGCTGCCCTTGCCCTCCTCTCCCCTCCCCTCTGTTCTCTGTGTGCATGCCCTTGTCCATTCCCGTCTGCCCTCTTTGGTTAGCTTGCTGCCCCTGCCCCCTCCAACCTGCCCTCTGTTCTCCGTATGCATATACCAGCACCCTTTCTCCAGCCGTATGTGGTCTATTGCGCTGCCATTGCCCCCCAGGCCGGCACTCCATGGTCAACTATCTGCCCCTGCCCCCTCCGTGCGCGATCCGTTCTTGGTGTGCATGCCCCTGCTCCCTCCCTACTGCCCTCCTTGGTCCGTTGTGCTGCTCTACTTTCCTGCCTGCCCTCTGTGGCCAGCTTACTTCCCATGACCCCCACTCCCTGCTCTCCATACTTGGTGTGCTTCCCTCGCCCTGCACTCCATTCTCCATCTGCATGACCATGACCCCTCCCGCCTGCCCTCCGTGTTCAGCTTACTGCCCCTGACTACCTACCTCCTTCTCGCCTTTCTTGATCTGCGTGCCCCTGCACCTTTGACCCTGAACTTCTTGATCTGTCGTACTGCCAGTGACCATACCACCTGCTCTCTGTGCTCAGCTTGCTTCCCCTGCCCTCTGCTTTGGGTGTGCATGCCCCTGCCACCTCACTCCTGCCTGCCTTGTTATGTTGCGCTGGTACTGCACTTCGCTCTTTCCTATGTGATCTGCTTGCTGCCATTGTCCCCCTGCCTTCCGTTCTCAGTGTGCATTTCCCTGTCCCCCATCCTGCCCTTCTTGGTTCATTGTGCTGCCACTGCTCCTCCCGTCACCCCTTCATAATTAGCTTTCTGACCTTGTCTTGACCCACGTCCCTTCCATCCTGCTCTGGGTGTTCTTGCCCCTGCCAACTTCCTCCTGCCCCACAAGGTCTCTTCTGCTGCCACTGCCCCTCCCGCCTGTCCTCTGTGGTCAGCTTGTGTCCTATGCCAATCCTCCCCGTGCTCTCCATTCTGTGTGTGTGTGTGCCCCTGTCCCCTGTCCCCTCCCTCCTGTCCTCCATGGAACAGTTTTGTTGCCCATGCCATGCTGGCCTACCCTCAGTGGTTAGCTTGTGTGCCTGCCCCTGGCCTCCTCCCACCTGCCCTCTGTTCTCTGTCTACATGCCTATGCCCCCTCCCACCTACTCTCCATGGTCAGCTTGCTGTCCTTCTACATGCCAGGCTGCCCTTTATGAATAGATTGCTTTCTCAGCCCCTACCCCCCTCCTCTTACCCTACGTTCTTGATGTGCACATCCATGCCCTTTCCTACTACACTCGATTCTGCTGCCACTGACCTTCCTGTCTGCCCACAGTGGTCAGCTTGCTGCCCCTGCCTCTCCCCCTGCACCCTCCCTGTCCCTCTGTTTCCCTTCTTCTTGCCCCAGCCTCTCCCTCCTGCCATTCATGATCTGTTGTGCTGTCACTGCCCCTCCAGCCGGCTCTCCATGGTCAGATTGCAGCACCTACTCATTCCTCCTGCTGTCCACTCTCCGTGTGCATGCCCTTCCCCTTCCCTTCATTGTTTGTTGTGATGCCACTGTCCCTCCTGTCTGCCCTCCATGATCAGGATGCTGCCTCTGCCCTCTTCTCCCCTCCCTCTGTTCTCTGTGTGCGTGCCCCTGTCACCTTGTTCTTGCTCTCCGTGGTCCCTTGTGCTGCCCCTGCCCATGGTGGTCTGCCCTCTGTGATCAGCATACTGCCCCTGCCCCTCCCCATCTGCTTTACGATCTTCGTGTGCATCCTCCTGCTCCCTCCCTGCTGCCCTCCATGGATCGTTGTGCTGCCCCTGCCCGCTAGCCCTGTGTGGCCAGCTTGCTGCCCCTTTCCCTTCCCCTCCTCCTTGTCCTCTGTTCTCCATCAGATTTCCCCTCCCTCCAGCTCTCCATGGTCAGTTGTACTGCCCCTGACGGCCTGTCCTTTGTGGACAGATTGCTTCGCCTGCCCATTCCCCCTCTCCTCTACTCTCCATTCTCCATGTGCAGGCCCCTGTCTACTCCCTCCTGCACCCAGTAGAATGTTGTTTTGCTACTTCCATGCTGGCCTGCCTTTTTGGTTGTTGTACCTGCCCATGGCACCCTCCCACCTGCCCTCTGTTCTCTGTCTACACGCCACTACCCCCACCCGCTGCAATCCATGGTAAGCTTGCTGACCCTGTACATAAGAGCCTGCCCACCATAGTCAGTTTGCTTTCCCAGCCCCTGGCCCACTGCCCTCTGTTCTCGGTGTGCATCCCCCTGCCCCTTTCTCCTGCACTGTCAATTGTGCTGCCCCTGTCACCCCCCTTACCCCATACCCCGCTGCCTATTTTTTCTGTGTTCATACCCCTGCCCCTCCCTCCTGCCCTCCTTGGTCTGTTGTTCCACCACAGTCCCTCTCACCTGCCCACCATTGTCAGCTTGCTAATGCCCTGTGTTCTTGGTGTGCGTGCCCCTGTCCCCTTCCTCATGACCTTTGTGGTCTATTGCACTGCCATTGCCCCTCATGCATATGCTCTCCGTGGTTAGTTTGTGTCCCCTGCCACCCTCTGCCTGTCCTCCGTTCTATGTGTGAGTGTCCCTGGTCTCTCCCTCCTGCCCTCTATTGTTCTTTGTGCTGCATCTGCCCATGCCAGCCTGCCCTCCAAGGACAAATTGCTACCCCTGACCCCAATTCCACTGCCCTCCATTAACCCTGTGCATGCCCCTCTCTCTTGCCTTCCTGGTGCTACCCTTGCGCATACTGGTCTGCCCTCTGTAGTTAGCATTCTACCCCACCTCACCTGCCCTATATTCTTTGTGTGCATGCCCCTGCCCACTCCCTTCTGCCCTCCGTGGACCATTGTGCTGCCCCTGCCTGTTAGGCCTATGTGTGGTCAGCTTGCTGCACCTTCCCCTGCACCCTTGCGATTGCCCTGTGTTCTCCATCTGTGTGCCCCAGCTCATGCCCACCTGCTCTCTGTGGTGAGCTTCTTGTCCTTGCCCTCCCGCCCTACATTTTTAGTGTGTGCCACTGCCCTCTTCCTCCTGCCCTATGTGGTCCATTGTGCTTCCCCTGCCCCTCCAGCCTGTTCTTTTTGGTTAGCTTGCTGCCCATGCCTCCCTGCCCTCTGCTCTAAGTGTGCGTGCCCCGCCACCTCACTCCCACCCTCCTACCCTCCTTGGCATGTGGTGCTGATACTGCCCCTCCCTCTTCCCTGTGTGGTCAGCTTGTTGCCACTGCCTCCTGCCTTCCATTCTCAGGGCCAAATTCACGCAGATAAAGTTACTACTTTAGGGGTAACTTTACTCCAGAAGTAGTAACTTTACGTTTTTTGGCTATTCACAAAATACGTGTAGTAAAGTTACTACACGTATCTTTACGTCTGCGGGATTTTAAGTTATTTTTGACCACAAGATGGCAGC
>ERZ1739169.241-NODE-241-length-11472-cov-16.341596_pt1 | contig 11472 bp, 9 predicted proteins | sample MGYA00581756_ERZ1739169 | MGnify/ENA primary metagenome ERZ1739169 (study PRJEB40789, sample SAMEA7425667) | Salamandra salamandra | biome: salamander skin | place: Germany | collected 2020-03 | study: cvxcv | reverse complement strand
CTCGCGTTCGCGCTGGGCGCGCGCGGCCTGCGCGAATCGCGCGACCCCGCGGCCGGGCGCCTGGACTGGCCGGGCGCGGCCACCTTCAGCGCCGCCCTGGCGTTGCTGACCTGGGGCATCATGCGGGCGCCGCAAAGCGGCTGGGTTGATCCGTTCACGCTGGCGATGCTGGCGGCGGCGGTGGCGCTGTTCGCCGTGTTCGGCCTGATCGAATTGCGCGCGGCGCGGCCGATGCTGGACCTGACGCTGTTCCGCTACCCGCGTTTCCTGGGCGTGCAGCTGCTGGCGGCCGCGCCGGCCTATGCCTTCGTGGTGCTGTTGATCCTGCTGCCGGTGCGCTTCATCGCCGTCGACGGCCTGGGCGAGATCGAGGCCGGCCGCATGATGATCGCGCTGTCCGCGCCCCTGCTGCTGTTGCCGATCGTGGCCGGCCAGCTGACGCGCTGGCTGGCGCCGGCGTGGATCTGCGGCGCCGGGCTGCTGCTGGCGGCCGCCGGCCTGGCCTGGCTCAGCCTGGCGATGACGGCGGGGCCGGTGGCGGCGCTGGTCGGCCCGATGCTGCTGATCGGCGTCGGCATCAGCCTGCCCTGGGGCCTGATGGACGGCCTGGCCGTCAGCGTGGTGCCGGTGGAACGCGCCGGCATGGCCACCGGCATCTTCAGCACCACCCGGGTGGCGGGCGAGGGCGTGGCGCTGGCCGTGGTCAGCGCGATGCTGACGGCATTGACCACCCGCCATCTGGCCGCGGCCCTGCCGGGCGCCGCGCCCCAGGCGGGGCAGGCCGCGCAGCGGCTGGTCGCGGGCGATGTCGACGCGGTGGCGGCGATCCTGCCCGGCGTTGGCCGCGCGGCTCTTGCGCAGGCCTCCGCGGGCGCCTTCGCCACGCTGTTGTGGATCCTGGCGGCGATCACGCTGCTGACCGCGCTGGTGGTGTGCCTGTTCCTGGGCCGGCCCGAGACGCGCGCGGCGGCCCCGGCGACGGCGGCGCGGGCCTGAGGCCCGGGGCGCTTTCTAGCCCAGCCGCATCGACAGTTCCACATCGTCGCCGAACGGCGTCGACAGGTAGCCCGAGGCCGGCGAGCGCACCCGCGCCAGGTATTCGGGGCAATAGTCGGCGTTGTCCGCCACGATCAGCGCGCCGGGGCGCAGGCGGCTTTCCAGCAGGGCCAGCACGTCCGAATACAGCGCCTTGGCGCCATCGAGCAGCACCAGGTCGATGCGCTCGGGCAGGCCGGCCGCCAGCGTCTGCAAGGCGTCGCCCTGGCGCAGTTCCACCAGGTCGGCCAGCCCGGCCTCGGCCAGGTGTTCGCCGGCCCGCACCACCTTCGTCGGTTCGAACTCGGTGGTGATCAGCCGGCCGCCGCCGTTGTCGCGCAGCGCCGCCGCCAGGTGCAGCGTCGAGATGCCGAACGAGGTGCCGAATTCGACGATGGACCGCGCCTGCGTGCTGCGCGCCAGCATGTAGAGCAGCGTGCCGGTCTCGGGCGACACGGCCAGCGGCAGGTCCTTCATGCGGCCGTAGAAGTCGCGGTAGTCGGTCTTGCTGCGCATCAGCCGCGTCTGTTCGGCGTCGGACATGTTGGCCAGCGCCGGGTCGGCCCGGGACCACGAGGCGTCGGCGTGGGTGAACAGGCGGTCGAGCAGGGCGACCAGGGGAGGGGAAGTCAGGGTATTGGCCATGAGGCGGTTTTCCAGTAGCAATTGTGGGTTTAGAATACGACGGATTCGTCGCATTTCTCTATTCGCATTTCCCGAGCCGCCATGACCACACGCCGCAGCACCCGGCTTTCCGAGAGAAAACAGCCGCAGCAGAGCCGTTCGGCCGAGCTGGTCGCGGCCATCCTGCAGGCCGGGGCTCAGGTTTTGGCCCAGGAAGGCGCCACGCGCTTCACCACCGCCCGGGTCGCCGACAAGGCCGGCGTCAGCATCGGTTCGCTCTACCAGTACTTCCCCAACAAGGCCGCCATCCTGTACCGGCTGCAGACGCAGGAATGGCAGCAGACGTCCGACCTGTTGCGGCGCCTGCTCGAAGACACCCGCCACACGCCGCCCCGGCGGCTGCGCAACCTGGTGCACGTTTTCGTGCGCTCGGAATGCGAAGAAGCCGTGATGCGCGTGGCCCTGAACGACGCCGCGCCGCTCTACCGCGATGCGCCCGAGGCGCGCGCCACCAAGGAAGCGGGCGGCCGCATCGTGCTCGCCTTTCTCGTCGAGGCCTTGCCCCAGGCCAGCGACGCCACCCGCGCGCTGGCCGGCGATCTCATCACCCACACGCTCAGCGCCGTCGGCAAGCAGTTCTCGGAAAGCCCGCGCACCGAGGCCGAGATCGAGGCCTACGCGGACGCGCTGGCCGACATGCTGTGCGCCTATCTCGACAGCCTGGCGGGCGGCCCCGAGGCGACGCGCCGGCGGGCCCGCAAGTCGTCCGCCACGCCTTCCCCCTGACGCCTTTCTCCTGGATTGCCTGATTCCATGCCTGATTCCCTTCCCGTTGCGCTGGTGACCGGTTCCACCTCCGGCATCGGCGCCGCCATCGCCCGGCGCCTGTCACGCGATGGCTATGCCGTGGTCCTGCATTCGCGCCAGTCGGCCGAGGCGGGCCGGGCGCTGGCCGCCGAGCTGGGCTCGGCGGTGTACGTGCAGGCCGATCTGGCCGTCGATGCCGACCGCGTCCGCCTGGTGCGCGAAGCGGTGGCGGCGTGGGGGCGGCTGGACGTGCTGGTCAACAACGCCGGCATCAGCCGCGTGATTGCGCACGCCGACCTGGCCGCGGCCACGCCCGCGGTCTGGCACGAGATGCACGAGGTCAACGTGGTCGCGCCGTTCCGCCTGGTGGCCGAGGCGCAGGCGGCGCTGTCGGCGGCGGCGGCGCGCGGCCGGCCGGGCTGCGTGGTCAACGTCAGCTCGCATGCGGGCGTGCGGCCCAAGGGCGCCTCGATTCCGTACGCGGCCGCCAAGGCGGCGCTGAACCACGTGACGCGCCTGCTGGCGGTGTCGCTGGCGCCGGACATCCGCGTCAACGCGGTGGCGCCGGGGCTGGTGGACACGCCGCTGACGCAGGACTGGACCCAGGCGCAGCAACTGTGGCGCGAACGCGCGCCGATGCGCCGCGCCGCGCAGCCGGACGACATCGCCCAGGCGGTGGCGTGGCTGGCGCAGTCCGACTACCTGACGGGCGAGATCCTGCTGTCGGACGGCGGCCTGAACCTGACCTAGGGCCTGTCCACACGACAAGCGCATTGCCCAGCGCGGTCACGCATCGGCGCCGGGCGGCGTCACGCCCGGCACGCCGCGCCGGATGTTGCGCGAGTACTGCGCCGGGTCCCGGGTGGCGCGGGCCCGTTCGGTGTAGCGGCCGGCGTCGCGGTAGGCCTGCACGCTGGTCGCGCCCTCCAGGGCGCCGAGCCGGTACAGGTAGTCCGGCAGATAGCCCGACAGCAGCAGGCGGTAATCCAGCGGCAGGCCGGGCACGATCTTGTCGGCCAGCCGGTACACGATGGTGATGCAGTTGGCCGTCAGCGTGTTGTAGAAGCGCGGCTGGCGCCGCAGGCGCGTGGCCGTGTCCACGTACGACAGCAGCAGCTTGCGCGGCGCGCCGGCCGGCATGTGGATGCGGTACAGGTAGCCGTCCTCGCCGCGCACATTGGTGCGCACCCGCAGGCTGTCTTCCTCGGCCGAGGCCAGCACCGACAATTCGTACTGGCGGAAGAAGCCGCCAATCTCCGAGAAGGTGTCGTTGCGCTTGCGCCGGATCTCCACCGAGAACACCACGTATTGGCCGTCGGTGAAGCCGAACGACACCAGCGCATGCGCGATCGCCGGCCGGCCCCAATACGACAGCGCCAGGTCCACCGAGGCCAGCTTCGACAGATCGTAGCGGCGCGTCTCCCAGCGCGCGTCGAAGTCGCTGCGCGAGCGCCAGTCGAAGTTGCGCACGTTGTGCAGCGTCAGGCGGTCGCCGTCCACCTCGCCATAGGTGGTGCGGGCCACCTCGGGCATCCAGTCGCGGTCGTTGGATGGCCGCATGCCCCAGATCCACCAGGCCAGCAGGATCAGCAGCATCGCCCCGAACACGACTGCCGGCAGCCGATGGCCCCAGGCCAGCCCGGCCAGCGCGGCCGCGGCCAGCAGCAGCCAGGCCAGCGGCGCCAGCGCGCGCGCGCCGCCGCGAGCGGGCGACTGGAACCACAGCGCCAGCGCGCCCCACGCGGCGCCGGCCACGGTCATGACCGCCAGCAGCGCCGTCATGACTGGGTCTGGGCGTTGCGCGCGACCGCCTCGCGGTCCTGGCGGCGCCAGCTGGCGCGCAGCGCCGCGATCTGGCGGATCGCCGCCTGCGACATCTTCCACCAGCCGAAGGGCCGCGGGTCCGCCAGCATGCTGAGCGCGCGCGAGTAGTCCAGCGTCAGGCCGGGGGTCCAGGCCATGGTCAGGGCGCGCTTGCGGATCTGCGCCGCCACCCACAGTTCCGGGGTGAACAGCAGCCGCCACAGCACGGCCCAGCCGGCGCCGGGCCCGTGCAGGCGGCCAACCACGCCGTCCAGCGCCGCCTCCAGCGCGGCCGAGACCGAGCTGGAACAGTTGCGGTGGGTGAGGTTGTAGATCTCGGTCTTGCGGTAGTCGTCCCAGAAGGCGCGCAGCCTGGCCGCGTCGTAGTTGCGGATGCGCACCTGCATGGTCGACGGGCACCAGGCCTGCGATTCGGTGGCGTAATCGGGTTGATAGATGCCCGGCACGTTGTTCTCGGCGGTGGCGCGCAGCAACGCGCCGAATTGTTCGGGCGAGCGGTCGATTTCCTGGGCCGGGTACAGGCTGATGTAGACGCCGTCGGGGGATTCGAGCGCGGCATGGCCGGTGGAGATGACGCCGTTGCTGTCCACGGCGGCGATGTAGCGGTCGACCACCGGATAGTTGCGCGTCTCGGTCCTGGCCGAGCCCGACGGCGTCCACACATGCACGGTCAGGGCGCGCTCGCCGGCTTGCGGCGGGCCGTCAAACACCTTCTGCGCGGGGCCATCCACGCGCGTCGGCATGAAGGCGGGGTCGGGATTGTTGGCCAGCGCCGGATTGGCGTCCAGGTTGCGCACGCGGCGCGCCAGCCACAGCAGCTTCAGGCCCGAGATCGCCAGGAACAGGCCGATGCAGTACGGCACCGTGCCGACGTAATGGGTGGGATAGGGTTGGAAGAAGAAGATCGCCAGCAGCACCTCGGCCACGCCCGAGGCGAACACCACGCGCCAGCGCGGGTAGCGCACCACGTAGGCGGCGATGCACTGGATCAGGCCGTCCACCAGGAACAGCAGCCCGAAGATCATCGACAGCACGAAATGGCCGTGATGCTGGCCCGCCAGCACCAGGGCGCCGGCCAGCAGCACGAACACGCCCTTGGTGTAGCGCAGCACCCGCTGGCCGCCGACGCCGGACGTGGCGGTGGCCAGCGTGGCGATGCCTTCGATGACCAGCAGCGCGGCGAAGAAGTCCAGCGGGAAGTAGAGCGCGTTGTCCAGCGCGTCGATGAAGACGAACGCGCCGGCCGCCAGCATCAGCCAGCCGCCGATCATCAGGGCGCGGGCCCGCTTGTGCAGATAGTCGACGCCAAGCAGCAGCAAGACCAGGTGGCTCATGGGGGCGGAATCTCCATGCAGGGGCGCGGCGCCATGGGTGGCGGCTGTCGCATGCAGGGTACCGCGAGCGCGGCCCGGGCGTCGAGTCCGGGTCCGCGCCGGCGCGGGCCGCCTCAGGCCATGGCGGGAATCACCCGCGGGCGCAGCGTGGCCAGCACCCAGTAGACGCCGCCGCCGATCATCACGCCGAAGAACCAGCCATAGGTGGCCCACCACGCCGGCAGCAAATCCGTGAAGTTGGGCAGGATGGTCGAGAACACGCTGCCGATGCCGGTGGCGATCAGCGCGTTGACGTTCCAGCCGCCCTGGTAGCGGTACTCGCCGTGCTCGTCGTACAGCGCCGCGACATTGATGCGGCCCTTGGCCACCAGGTAATAGTCCACCAGGATGATGCCCAGCAGCGGCCCCATGGTGGCGCCGATGGCGTTGACGAAGTGCGCCGCGCCGCCTTCCCACGGCGCGAACGGATACAGCACCAGCGCGATCAACGCCGCGATGTAGCCGCCGCGCTTGAAGTCGATGCGCTTGGGGAACACGTTCGAGATATCGAACGCGGCCGACACGAAGTTCGCCACCACGTTGATGCCCAGCGTGGCCACCGCGAAGGTCAGGGCGGCCAGCAGCGCCAGCACCCAGCTGTCGAACTTGGTGGAGATCTGCTCGGGGTGCAGCAGCACTTCGCCATAGACCTTGTAGGCGGCGATGGTGGTGACGCCCGCCACCAGCGAGAAGGCCACCAGGTTCACCGGCAGGCCCCACAGGTTGCCGCGCTTGACCGCCTGCTTGTCGCGGGCATAGCGCGAGAAATCGCAGAAGTTCAGGTACAGCGCGGCGAAGTAGGTGATCCAGGTCGCGCCCACCGCCATCAGCGCCCAGAAGCTGCCCGGCGCGCCGTTCACGCCCGCGTCGCGCGTCTTGTCGAGCAGCACGTCCATCGGAATGCCGTGGTCCAGGCTGAAGCCGCCGGCCTTCACGCACAGCCCCACCGCCAGCACCAGCATGGCGATCCACACCGCCGGGCCGGCCCAGTCCTGGAACCGGCGCACGGTTTCCATGCCTTTCTGGATGATGAGCAGCTGCAGCGCCCAGATGCCGACATAACAGATCAGCTCCAGCCCCGAATGCCCCAGCCAGTGCGTGTTCTGGTGGAACGCCAGCAGGCTGTCGTTGCGCACCAGCAGCGCCACGATGGCGCCCGAGGCCGCCGCCGTCTGCGCGCCGTACCAGAAGCACGCCACCACCGCGCGCACCAGCGCCGCCAGATTGGCGCCCCAGATGCCGAACGAGGCGCGCGCCAGCACGGGGTAGGGCACGCCGGTCTTCTCGCCGGCATAGCCCATCAGGTTCATGAGGAAGAAGATCACCAGCGAGCTCAGGCCGATGGCGATCAGGAAGTTGACGAAGCTGCCGCACAGCAGGAACAGGCTGGCGGCCAGGTAGTAGCCCCACAGGCTGTGCACGTCCGAGGTCCAGACGTTGAAGATGCTGAAGGCGCCCCAGCGGCGTTCTTTCGTGGGGGCCAGGTCCTCGTTGTAGAGACCGGGCGACGGATTTCGGATATCGATGGCGAGCTCCCTGACCCAGGTGTGGGCATGGCCGTAAAGGAAGCCGGGCGGACCAATTACAGCAGCAACACTTGGACGGAGCCTGGCGCGTACTATGGTGTGCAAAGAGTGTATACAACCTTTGCGCCAATACGCCCCTGGGGTTTTCCCTTCCGGGAAGGGGGCCTGCCTGCGCAGGCCCCGGCGGCCGTCAGCCCCGCACCGCGCCCCGCAGCCACTGGCTGGCCAGGTCGAGCACGATGTGCGCCTGCTCGCGGTGCGGCACGTGGCCGCAGTTTTCCAGCAGCGCCTGTTTGCCCCCGGTCAGGCGGGCGATGATCTCGGGGTGCGCGGCCGAACCGTACTCGTCCGCTTCGCCATGCAGCGCCAGCACCGGGCAGGCGATCTGGCGCAGCGTGTCGTTGAGGTTCCAGTCGGCGAAGGCGGGCGACAGCCAGGTGTCGACCCAGGCGCTCAGGACCCAGGCGGCCTTGTCGCCGTGATATTTCTTCAGGCGGTCCAGCTGGCCGGGCTCGGCGAAGTTGCGCTGCGCCGCGCGGATGCCGTCGAGCGTGCGGTCTTCGGCGAAGGTCTGCGCGGATTCAGTGATCAGCGCGCGGCAGTCGTCGGGATGGGCCGCCGCGCAGCAGATGCCCATGCCGCCGCCGACGCTGTGGCCGAAGGCGATGAAGGGGCCGATGTCGAGCGCCTGGCGCAGCGCCTGGAAGCCGTCGCGGGCCTCGGCCTCGACAAAGCCGGTGGCCAGCGTGGCGGGGTTGGGATCGGCGCGGCCGAACCCGAGCCGGTCGTAGGCGATGACGCTGCGCCCGGTCGCCTCGGCCAGCTGTTCGGGGAAATCGCGCCACAGCTCGACGCAGCCCAGCGAATCATGCAGCAGCACAATCGGCGCCTTGCCCGCGTCCTGGCCCGCCGGGTCCCAGCGCCGCGCGAAGAGGCGGCCTTGCGGGGTGGGCACATGGACATCCTGGCGGGCAATCGACGACATGGGAGGGATCCTGGCAAGCAAAAAGGCGCCGTGGCGCCGTTCGAGGGAATCCCGGGATTATAGGAAACCGCCCGCGCTATTCCTCGGCGGTCCACTCGACCTGCACGCCCAGGCTGCGCAGGTTCTCGACGAAGCGCGGGTGGGCGCGGCGGATCGGGGTGGCGTTGCGGATCTCGGAGCGCCCCTCGATGCTGCTGGCGATCATGAACAGCGCGATCGCCACGCGGATGATGTAGGGGCTTTCGACCACCGCCGGCGTCAGCGGATTGCCGCCGAAGGTGATGACGCGGTGCGGGTCCGACGAGAACACGTGGGCGCCGAACTTGGACAGCTCGCCGGTCCAGCCCAGCGCGCCGTCGTAGACCTTGTTCCAGAACATCGCGTTGCCCTGGGCGCACACGCCCAGCGCGATGAAGATCGGCAGCAGGTCCACCGGAAAATACGGCCAGGGCGCGGCTTCGACCTTGGTCAGCACGTTGCTGGTGAAGGGCGTCTGCACCTTCAGCGGGCCATCGCGCAGCGCGCGCGACCAGCCGTTCTCGTGCACGATCTTCACGCCGAACTTGGCGAAGGTGCGGTCGATCAGCGGGAAGTTCGACGGCGTGCTGTTGCGCACCACCACGTCGCCGCCAGTGATCGCGCCCAGCGCCAGGAAGGTGGTGATCTCGTGGAAGTCTTCCTCGAAGGTGAACTCGCCGCCGCGCAGCGTGGCGCCGCCGCGCACCGTCAGGCGCGAGGTGCCGATGCCGTCGATGTCGGCGCCCATCATCGTCATGAAGCGGCAGAACTCCTGCACGTGCGGCTCGGACGCGGCATTGGTCAGCGTCGATTCGCCGGCCGCGGCGGCCGCGCACAGCACGAAGTTCTCGGTGGTGGTGACCGAGGCGTAGTCCAGCCAGTGATGGGTTGGCTTGAGCGGGCCGGCGCTGCGCACCAGCAGCGAACCGCTGGCGCGTTCGACCTCGCCGCCGAACGAACGGAAGATGTCGACGTGCGGATCGATCTCGCGCACGCCCAGCGTGCAGCCCTTGACGTTGTCCTCCAGCCGCGCCACGCCGAAGCGCGCCAGCAGCGGCGACACCAGCATGATGGACGAGCGCATCTCTTCCGGCAGGCGGTGGCGCGCGGCGTCGAAGGCGGTGTCGCGGTGGTGCAGGTCCAGCGTGCGGGTGGTTTCGTCCAGCCGCACCTCGCTGCCCAGGGTGCGGAAGATGTCGAGGATCTTGCGCACGTCGGTGATGTCGGGCACGCCGTGCAGCCGCAGCGGCTGGTCGGTCAGCAGCGTGGCGCACAGGATCGGCAGCACCGCGTTCTTGTTGGCCGACGGGATGACGCGGCCGCGCAGGGGCGTGCCGCCGTGGACGATGAGATTGGACATGGGTGAGGAGCTTGGACGACCGGTAGGGGAAAACGCGAGGGAAATTGTACCGGGCCGGCCTGGGCGGCGCCCGGGCGGCAGGCGGCAAATGGTGTCAGACTGCAAGACGGTGCATCGCCTTGCGACCAGGTCCCGGCCGCGGCCCGCAAGCGCGCCAGACCCAAATCGGCCTGAACGCCAGCGCCTGGCCGCCGCGCCACCGCCCGCGCGGAAATCCCAGCCCGAAAATTTCAGGCTGAATTAAGCGATTCCCATTATGATTCGCAGGCTGCCATGGCATTCCCGCCGTGGCGCCGTAAGCGTTCACGTCATCCAACGCGCCTTCGGACCGCCTTGCCGCGGCCGGGCGCGCCTGCGTGAACGCGGGGTCGGGCCCCGTCGCCGCAGGCGCTCCCTCCTTCGGGACCGCTACACATCATGACCCCCACTGCTTCCCAAACCACCACTGCCCAGGCCACGCCGCCGCCGGATGCGCGCCGCCTGTACTTCACCGCCTTGCTGGTGGCCGCCGCGTTCTTCATGGAGAACCTGGACGGCACCGTCATCACCACCGCCGTGCCGGCCATGGCCCAGGACTTCGGCGTGCTGCCGGTGGACCTGAACCTGGGCGTCAGCGCCTATCTGCTGACCCTGGGCATCTTCATCCCCATCAGCGGCTGGATGGCCGACCGCCACGGCGCGCGCCGCGTGTTCTGCAGCGCGCTGGTGATCTTCACGCTGGCCTCGCTCGGTTGCGGCATGGTCAACGACCTCTGGTCCTTCATCGCGCTGCGGGTGCTGCAGGGCGTGGGCGGCGCGATGATGGTGCCGGTCGGCCGCCTGGTCGTGCTGCGCAACACGCCCAAGCACGAACTGATCCGCGCCATGTCGATCCTGACCTGGCCGGCGCTGGTGGCGCCGGTGCTGGGGCCGCCCGTCGGCGGCTTCATCACCACCTACGCCTCGTGGCGCTGGATCTTCTACCTCAACCTGCCGCTGGGCCTGGCCGCGCTGGCCGCCGCCTGGGTGCTGATCCCGAGCGACCGCGCCGCCGAACGGCGTCCGTTCGACTGGGCCGGCTTCCTGTGGATCGGCGGCGGCCTGTCGAGCCTGCTGTGGGCGCTGGAACTGTTCGGCGGCGCCACGCCGGCCTGGGACCGCATCGGCCTGTGGCTGGCGGCCAGCGTCGCGCTGCTGGCGCTGGGCGTGCGCCACCTGCGCCGCCACGCGCATCCCATGCTGACCCTCACGCCGCTGAAGATCCGCGCCTACGCGGCCAACTTCTGGGGCGGTTCGCTGTTCCGCATGTCGGTCGGCGCGGTGCCGTTCCTGCTGCCGCTGATGTTCCAGGTCGGCTATGGCATGGATGCGTTCCGCGCCGGCCTGCTGGTGATCGCGGTGTTCGCCGGCAACCTGACGATGAAGTTGTTCACCACGCCGGTGCTGCGCCGCTTCGGCTTCCGGCCCACGCTGGTGGGCAATGGCATCCTCAACACCGCGGCGCTGACCGCGTGCGCGCTGATCGGCCCCGACATGCCGGTGGCGTTGACCGCGCTGCTGCTGTTCATCGGCGGCATGTCGCGCTCGATGCAGTTCACCGCGCTCAATACCCTGGCGTTCTCCGAGATGCCGCAGCCGCAGATGAGCGCGGCCAACACCTTGTTCTCCACCATGTCGCAACTGGCGCTGGGGATGGGCGTGGCGCTGGGCGCCATCGCCATCCGCATCGGCGAATGGAGCGTGCCGCTGCTGGGCCTGGAGGGCGCGCCGGGCGCGGCCTATCGCCTGGCGTTCCTGGTGGTGGGGCTGGTGTCGCTGATCGGCATGGGATCGGAAGAGCGGAGGGTAGGGAAAGAGGGTAGGCTATGGGGTAGAGCATGGTGGCGTCAGGAAGATTAAAAAAAAAAACAATGAGAGTGATATATAGTAACGCCTATGACG
>ERZ1739169.240-NODE-240-length-11553-cov-30.893721_pt1 | contig 11553 bp, 10 predicted proteins | sample MGYA00581756_ERZ1739169 | MGnify/ENA primary metagenome ERZ1739169 (study PRJEB40789, sample SAMEA7425667) | Salamandra salamandra | biome: salamander skin | place: Germany | collected 2020-03 | study: cvxcv | reverse complement strand
TTCAGATCAGCAAAGGACTCTCGTTATGGCTGGATGAGAAACGGGGGTCACGTCACCCCGATTGCCCGTCACACCTCTTTCGCGATTGGATAGAAGCGTGTCGCGATCGCCCTTGCATCCGTCTCGACCATGACGTCGTGCAAGAACTTCGCCTTCGCGACATAGCGGACGCAGGGCAGGTTGGACTCATCGTAAATTTCGAGCCTCAGAAGATAATCATCTCCAAAGTCGATGTAGACCGGACAGGCGGCATCCAGCCATGTCCGCCGTGGCCTGACCCAGTCATATTGGTGATGGCCGCGATAGGCTTGCTCGACCTCGGCCTGGATGTCGCGAAGCCCGTAAATCCGCCCATACGTCAGCGTCGCTTTCGTTATCGTCCGGTCTGGGTAGTCGCGCTGCGTCTCCGATAGGCGGAAGAACATGCCGGCGGCCGCGCCTTGCATGGGCCGGGTCGCTTTGGCCCAGGCGATGTCCTGCGCGATCTCGGACTCTGGGGCGGGCAGCAAATGATAGACGTCGAAATTATCGCGGAACCCTCGCCCGTCGATCACCCAGACCAGATTGCCGTAAAAGGCTTCCCGCGACTGAAGCTCAGCGTCGGTCATCGCGGAGTGCTGGACCTCGATGACGATGCCGGTCGGGGTCTTGATGTCAGCCCGGTGGATCTCCCCATCTGGCGCGGTGTGAGAAATCTCGCGGCAGGCCTCGGGGAAGAGGTTCTTCCAGGCCCGATGCCATTCGGTTTCATTTTCCCACCAGGGGTCACAGTTCCGTCGGCCGGCATGCGCCCAGTGATGGACTATCCGCGGTCCGCATTTGGCGATCATTTTCGCACTGCAGGTTGGACAAAGCCCTCGTCCGCCGGCGAATGCTTCGAGCCGTTCGGTGCCCACCAGCGCGAGCTGCATTATCCGTTCTTCCCAACATCTTGCAGAGCCGGTGCTCTCCACCACTCGCCGTTGATCTTCGCCGACTTGGATAAGATGACAGTCGCTGCGACACCTCGGGACGCCAAACTGTCCCTGCGTACCAACGCCTTGACGTAGAATGTCGGAGTACCGCTTCGTCCCAGCCCCACATCCATCTCCCTGGCGGCTGCAGAAACAGCCTCCCCTTGAACGGCCTTGCCAACGATAGTCCTCCGGGACCGCATGGCCGATCTGACTTGGTCCAGAGACTTGGCGTTAACAACGCCGGATAGCGAACGCTCGCCACCTCCGGGATCAGTCTCAACTATTAGGGACATCGCAACCCCCTAATCCTTCACGACAGCTAAGACCTTGCTATCGCCCCTCCAAGAGCGCCACGGCGCGCGGGAGCATAGCAGCGGAGGACGCAGACCGGCGGGCCGCATCGAACTCGACGCGGCTTGCTCCACCGGCCTGCTTTGCCAGACGGCCGATCAAGAGCGCAGGCTGCGCATCGGACGTATGGCAGAGACACAGACCAGCCCTTCGCCACCAGCGGCGCACCGAACTCGGCGCGTGGTCCTCGGCGGCGAAGGGCGGACATCAATGAGGCTTGCGGGGCTCGGTGCTGCTCCGCGCGCGCGCGTTCCGTTTGACCTGAAGGGTTCGCTTTTCTTCTGTTGAGATGATGACGGGCTCCAGCGGCTCCCAGTCGCTCATGCCCTGCAGCACGAGGTCGGCGTGTTTGATGGTGTCCACGTGGCCGTAGTGCTCCTGAATCATCTGCACCGACGTGCCCATCTGCTCGGCCAGCAGCAACTCGCTGACGCCCTCCGTTAGGCGGATGGTGGCGTATGTATGCCGGAATGAATAGGTCGACCGCAGAATGCCGGATGGACCCACACGCAGATTGGCGTCGTCCAGAAGGTCGGCAATGAAGGTCTTATAGAGGGTGCGCTCCGTCGTACCGGTCGCACTGCTGAACACCGGAGCCTCTGGCGCGGCGCTGACCGCGATGGCGCGGATGCGGTCCAGGTACTTTCCGACGTTCCCGCTCGGCGCAACAAGCTGGCGGGATTTGCCCTTACCCCGCACGGACAACACGGTGACCGGCTGGCCGTTCTTGTCCGTCGCCTCCATCACGTCGCGCCAACGCAGGTTGCGCGCCTCCGATGGCCGCATGCCCGTGTTGCACATGATGAGGACGAATTGATAAACCATGTCCCGATACCAGCGGGCGGTCTTGGTCTTCGCGGCCCCGACCCATTTGGTGCGAGCGTGAGTATGGAGGCGACGGTATTCCTCTAGAGAGAACGCATCCCGGCGCTGCTTCTCAAGCGACGGCATTCCCTCGATACGGTGATGGGGAGGCGCCTCCTGCTTTGAGACAGCGTCATTGATAATGGCGCGGTAGATCTTCATTTCGAACCGGATCGTCGCATCACTGACGATGATCCAGTCCGTATTGCTTGGCTCCGGGGTCTCCGCTGTTTGCTTGCCGACCGTGCGTGCCTTCAGCTTCGCCTTGCTGTCGGCGATGGTCTTGGCGGCTTCGCGCTCGGCATCTGTCATCGGACGCACATTGCCATGGCGGGTCATACGTCCCTGACCGAGCGACCGACGCCAAGACGGATAGTTCTGCCAACGGTCCAGCGCGATTAGATCGATCTGGGTCTTGCCGACGTAGGGGTTGAGCTGGTTCTTCACGACCGACTCGATCAGCTTCACACGGCCAGCCGTGATCTCGCCGCGCTGCGCGCGCAGTCTCTGCTCGGCGATGTAGTCTTTCGCGACAGCGGAGAACGGACGGTTGAACACCGGCAGATTGCGCTTCAATGCAAAGCGGACTTCGCTTTCGTGATCGTAGGCCAGGTTCCGCGCCGTGGTGATGTCCGGCGTCTTCAAGGCGATGGTCTTATAGCGCGTCGCCTTCGGCAGCCGAACGCGGCAGTACCAATCACGGGTCTGTAAATCGCCCCGCCGGAAGATGACCAAGCCGGGTTTCAGTTCTTCCTTGTCCGTGACAAACGCCATGACAGCCTCCATCGTCGTGCAGATTTCGTGCACACCGCGGCGCTAAGTCATTGATCTGCCGTGGCGTGCATACATCGTGTATGAAGATCGTAGCGTAAATTAGCTTGTTATTCTAGTGAGTTAGACTTTTAGCCTTATCCCATCGGGAGAAGGTGGCCCGCAGGGCCGGATGAGGGTTTTGCGTTGAGCCATCTCGCTTCAACGCCCCTCACCCTTTCGCGCCAAAACGACGACTACGCCGCCGTGCGCTCAAGCCCTCTCCCGGCGGGAGAAGGTTAGGCCTTAAGCTTCGCCGCCCTCTTCGCCCACAGCATCGGCTTCATCATCGCCGCCGCTTTCGGGCAGGCGTTCCACCGAGACGACCTTCTCGTCCTTGCCGGTGCGGAAGATGGTGACGCCCTGGCTGGAACGGCCGACGATGCGGACCTGATCGATGCGGGTGCGGATCATCTGACCGCCCGAGGTGACCAGCAGCAGGTCGTCGGTCTCCTCGACCGGGAAGGCCGCCGCCAGGCGTGTGCCTGCGCGTCCACCCAGACCGTGCGCCGTCAGACCCTGACCGCCGCGACCCGTGCGGCGATATTCATAGGCCGACGACCGCTTGCCGAAGCCGGAGTCCGTGACCGTCAGGATGAACTGCTCAGCCGCGCCCAGCTCCGCGATCCGCTCGACCGACAGGACGGCGTCGGCAACTTCATCTTCGGCCTCGACCGGCGCTGCATCATCCTCGGCATCTGCGCCAGCCAGCGCCTTACGCATGGCGTTGGCGTGTTTGACGTAGGCCGAGCGTTCTTCCGGCGTCGCGTCCACGCGGCCCAGAATGGCCATGGAGATGACCTCGTCGCCGTCCTGCAAACGCACGCCCCGAACGCCGGTGGAATCACGGCCCTTGAACACGCGCACGTCGTCGGCCTTGAAGCGGATCGCGCGGCCCAGCGCCGTGGTCAGCAGCACGTCGTCGTCCGCCGTGCACAGGCCCACGCCGACCATCCGGTCCTCGCCTTCCAGCTTCATGGCGATCTTGCCCGCGCGGTTCACCGTGGCGAAGTCCGACAGCTTGTTGCGGCGCACGTCGCCCGTCGAGGTGGCGAACATGATGTCGTAGTCGCCCCAGGTCGCTTCATCCTCAGGCAGGGGCAGCACGTTCATGATGCTGTCGCCCGGCTCGATGGGCAGCAGGTTCACAAAGGCCTTGCCGCGCGACTGCGGATTGCCCAGCGGCAGACGCCAGGTCTTCAGCTTGTAGGCCTTGCCGTTGGTGGCGAAGAACAGGACCGGCGTGTGGGTCGAGGCGCTGAAGACGCTGGTGATCGCGTCCTCATCCTTCATCGACATGCCGCTGCGGCCCTTGCCGCCGCGATGCTGGGTCCGATAGGCGTTCAGGGCGACGCGTTTGACATAGCCGCTGTGGGTGACGGTGATGACCATGTCCTCGCGCGGGATCAGGTCTTCGTCCTCCATCTCGCCGTCGCCTTCACCGATCAGGGTGCGGCGCGGCACGGCGAACTTGTCCTTCACGTCGATCAGGTCGTCGCGAATGATGGCCAGGACGTTCTTGCGATCCGACAGGATGGTCAGATGGCCCTGGATCGTATCGGCCAGACCATGCGCCTCGCCGAAGATGTCATCGCGGCCCAGGCCGGTCAGGCGCGACAAGGTCAGGGCCAGGATGGCGCGGGCCTGTTCGTCGGTCAGGCGGATCTTGTCACCCTCGACGATGACTGTGCGGGGGTCGGCGATCAGCTCCACCAGAGCCATCATGTCGCCCACCGGCCAGGCCTTGGCCTGCAGACGCTCGCGCGCCTCGCTGGGATCGGCCGACGAGCGGATGATGTGGATCACTTCGTCGATATTGGCGACGGCGACGGCCAGACCGACCAGCACATGGCCGCGGTCGCGGGCCTTGTTCAGCTCGAACTTGACGCGGCGGACCACCACCTCCTCACGGAAGTCGAGGAAGATCTGCAACAGGTCGCGCAGGCCCATCTGTTCCGGGCGGCCATGGTTCAGCGCCAGCATGTTGACGCCGAACGACGACTGCATGGCGGTGTAGCGCCACAGCTGGTTCAGGATCACATCGCCCGAAGCGTCGCGCTTCAGCTCGATGACGATCCGCATGCCCTGACGGTCGGATTCGTCGCGAACGTCGGAAATGCCTTCCAGACGCTTCTCGCGCACCATTTCGGCGATACGCTCGATCAGGGTCTGTTTGTTGACCTGGAACGGCAGTTCCGTGACCACGATGGCTTCGCGGTCCTTGCGGATCTCCTCGACCGAGGCGCGGCCGCGCACGATGACCGAGCCGCGACCGTCGCGCAGAGCGTTGCGCGGCGCCGTACGCCCCATGATCTCGCCGCCCGTCGGGAAGTCGGGACCGGGCACGATGTCCAGTAGGGCGTCGTCGGAAACGTTGGGATCGTCCAGCAGGGCCAGGGCCGCATCCACGACCTCGCCCAGGTTATGCGGCGGGATGTTGGTCGCCATGCCGACGGCGATGCCGCCCGCGCCATTTACCAGCAGGTTCGGAATCCGGCTCGGCAGAACGACCGGCTCCAGTTCCTTCTCGTCGTAGTTCGGCTGGAAATCGACGGTGTCCTTGTCGATGTCGGCCATCAGGGCCACAGCCGCCGGAGCCATCTTGGCCTCGGTGTAACGCATCGAGGCGGGCATATCGCCGTCGACCGAGCCGAAGTTGCCCTGGCCGTCGACCAGCATCAGACCCATCGAGAAGGGCTGCGCCATCCGCACCAGGGCCATATAGACCGAGGCGTCGCCGTGGGGGTGGAACCGGCCCAGCACGTCACCGACGACACGGGCGCATTTCGAATAGCTGCGCTCCGGCGTCATGTTCAGGTCGTGCATCGAATACAGGATGCGACGGTGAACCGGTTTCAGGCCGTCACGGGCGTCAGGAAGCGCCCGCGAGACGATCACGCTCATGGCGTAGTCGAGATACGAACGCTTCAGTTCGTCCTCAATCGTGATCGTGGAAATGTCGGAGCCGCCGCCTCCGCTGTTAATCGGGGTCGCGGCGTTTTCGTAGCTGTCGTCGGTCAATGAAGCGTGGCTTTATGCGGCCGGAATCGGAACGTGATCCGTTGTGACGATTTCTAGCATTCAAGGGGCTCGGTGGCAAAGCGACGTCGCCGTGAAAGCCCGTCTCTGAAAGGACTTTCCTTATGCGCGTCCATACACTCGCCGCCGCCCTGGCCCTGACCGTGCCGATGGCCCCGCTCGCCGCCTGCGCCTCGACCGCCGACAGCCCTCATGCCCACGCCGAACGCGCGCCTGTCGGCACGACGGGTCAGGCCGTTCTGGTCAACGCCCAGGGCGCTAACATCGGCCATGTCGAACTGCGCCAGGGATCGACCGGCCTGCTGATCAAGATCGAGGCCTCGGGCCTGACGCCCGGCTGGCACGGCATCCACATCCACGCCACCGCCGCCTGCGAAGCGCCCTTCACCTCGTCCGGCGCCCACATCAATCATGGCGATCCGAAACAGCCCCACGGGCTTCTGAACCCCGCAGGCCCTGACGACGGCGACCTGCCCAATGTCTTCGCAGGCGCGGATGGCAAGGTGAACGCCGAGGTCTTCACCACCCGCGCCCGGATTTCGACGGAAGGCCCTGGCCAATGGCTGTGGGACGCGGACGGCTCGGCCATCATCATCCACGCCAACCCTGACGATCACACAAGCCAGCCCATCGGCGGCGCGGGCGACCGCGTGGCGTGCGCGGCGCTGACAGCCAGCTAAAACACCCTTTCTTGAAGGCGAGCGCGCCCGCTGGACTTCGGTTCAGCGGGCGTTTCTGTCTTGCAGCAGCCGCTGGATCAGTTCGGTCTGTTCCTGCTGACGCGCGGCCAGATGCTCGACCTTCTCCAGCAGGGCCATGATCTCGATCTCGGCCTTCAGGTTGACCTGATAGTCGTTGCCCGCGTCCAGCCGATCCTTCGACGCCTGCCGGTTCTGGCTCATCATGATGACCGGCGCCTGCACCGCCGCCAGCATCGACAGCACCAGATTCAGGAAGATGAAGGGATAGGGGTCGAACGCATCCTTGCGCAGGACGATGTTCAGCGCCGTCCAGACCAGCAGGAAGACGCCGAACGCGATGATGAAGGGCCAGGACCCGCCGAACGAGGCCACGCGGTCCGCCAGACGATCGCCGAAGCTCTGCTCCTGATCGAAGGTCTCATTGATGTTTTCGGTGATGGGGCGTCGCTCGGCGGCGCGGCGCACGACGCTGGCTTCATTGGCCTGCAGGTCTTTTGACGACTTTCCCAACCAGCGCCGGGATACGTGGTCGGGGTCCACAGGGATGTGGGACATGACAGCTCCTGATCTGCTCAGGAGACAGATCAAGCCTTGGCGGCCCCCGCGCGCAAGCCCCGTTCGGCCAGGGCCACCAGCACGACCCCGCCCATGGCGATGGCCGCGCCGGTCAGAATCTGCGGCGTCAGCACGTCGTTCATCAGGGTCCATCCGATCAGAATCGACACCACGGGCGTCGCCAGCAGATAGGGCGTCACCCGCCCCGCTTCGCGTCGCTGAACCAGCCAGAACAACAGGGTCGTGGCCAGAACCGACGACACCACCCCGGCCCAGATCAAGGACACCCAGACCATCGGCGGCGCCGCGCGGATGGCGTCAATCTGATCATGCTCGAACACCAAGGAGCCGAACGCCAGCACCGGCAGGGTTCCCACCGCCAGCAGCCCCTGCATCTTCAGCGGCGGGATGGAGGTCGTGCGCCGCGCCACCACCGTCGCCAGCGCCCAGGCCGCGCCTGCGGAAATCCCCACCAGAATCGCGCGCCAGTCCTGCAGCGCGTGGGCGTCCAGCGTCATCCAGGCCACCCCGACAAAGGCGATGCCCATGCCGACCAGCGCGCCCCGGCTCAACCGCTCGCCCAAAATCAGAAAGGCGAACAGGGAGGTGAAGGGAATCCACAACTGGTTGGCCACGGTCACCGGGCTGATGTCCTGCGCCAGCCAATAGGCCGTATAGACCAGCCCATACTGGATCGGCCCGCCCACCAGCACGATGATCAGCAGGCTTTTCCAGTCGGGGAACGGCGGCCGCACAAAGGCGAACAGACAGGCGCTGGCGATGCCGAACCGGATCGCCCCGACCAGCAGCGGGCTGAGATGCTCGGTCGCCAGTTTGGCGCCCGCATTGTTCACCCCCCACACCACGATGATCGCCACAATGGCGGCGATCTCCAGGCCGGTCAGGGCATGGGGCTTTGCGGGCGTCGGCTTTGGTGCGGGCTGGGCGGCGGTCATGTCGAACCGAATGCCACAGACGGCGCCCGGCCGCGCCTCACGTTCAATGAGCATTCCTTTCGCTGACCACCCTGCCCTTTCGGACCCGCAATGCTATGTCGCCGCATTCCTGAATCGAGAGGCCGCCTGATGAAGCCGTCATTCACCGCCGCTGCGAGCCTTCTGGCGCTGAGCCTTCTGTCCACCCCCGCCCTGGCCCAGACTCAGGCCCAGCCCCAGGTGGCGCAGGGCCCGCTGCTGGTGACCTCGCCCCAGCCCCTGCCCATCGACAACCGGCGTCCGCGCGTCTTTCTGGGCGGCAGCATCGACATGGGCGGCGCGCCGGACTGGCAGGCTGCCATGACGGCGGCCCTGTCCGACATGGATGTCGTCATCCTGAATCCGCGCCGCCCCGACTGGAACCCCGCCTGGCGGCCCGACGCCGACGAGCCCGAGTTCCGTCGCCAGGTCGAGTGGGAGTTGAACGCGCTAGAGGCCGCCGACGTCATCGTCATGTATTTCGCGCCCGGCACGCAAAGCCCCGTCAGCCTGCTGGAGATGGGCCTGCACGCGCGGGGCGGAAAGCTGATCGTCCTGGCCCCTGACGGGTTCTGGCGAAAGGGCAATGTCGACATCACCTCAGCCGCCTATGGCGTGCGTCAGGCGGCGACGATGGACGAACTGACCGTCGCCGTCCGCGAAGCGCTGGCCGCAGCGGGCGCCCGCAGCCGTTTCAACGCCCGGCCCTAGAACTCCGGCTTGGCCACCATCAGCCAATAGATGGCCAGCACACCAGCAAAGGCCGGCCAGCCCAGACCGAACCACCAGCGGAAAAGACGGTGATAGGCGGGCGGCAGCGGCGCGCCCTGCCCCGCCGCCCGCTCGGCCAGCTTCATCATCCGATACTGGATCCAAACCACCGGCAGCCAGCACACGCCGATCAGGACATACAGGCCATAGGCCGCCAGCAGCCATGGACTGGTCAGCGACCAGCCCTGCAGATGGATCAGGCCCAAACCGCTGATCGGCTGGACCACCACCGCGCTGGCGGTGAAGACGAAATCGGCCAGGATCACGATCTTGCCGACGTCCGCCACCGTCTTCGCATCCTTGGTCGCATGGGCGCGCAGCATGAAGAAGGCGATGCCCGCGCCTGTGCCGAACAGCACCGCTCCAGACAGGATGTGGATGATCTTCAGCAGGACATAGAAGCTCATCGGCGGGCGTCCGTGGCGGCGACGAACAGGCACAGGGCCATCATAGGCAAGACCTTCAGCCACGGCCCCAGCGGGTCAATCCAATAGTGCGGCAGGCTCAGCGTCCCGGCGATCAGATAGCCGACCGTGGCCAGACACATGAAGACGGCCACCCGCGCCGTCCACGGCCGCACGAACAGGGCCAGACCCAACACCACGTCCAGCAGTGCGCCCCACCAGGCGACCGGTCCGGACCAGCCGCCGTAGCCGCCCTCGTGCAATATGGCGACGGCGTCGTTCCAACCCGGGCCGAAACTGATCAGGCCCGTGATCAGCCAGAACAGCCCCAGGGTGGCGATGGCGACCGGACGCACAAACCACAGCCGCGCGTGCCAGACATCCTGGACCGAGGCCGGGGTCTCGGCCAGAAACCGCGAAAACCCGCGCGAGGCCACTCCCAACCGTTCGGCCCAACCGCTGTCATGGCCGGACACGTCGTGATCCATCTGTTTGATCGCCGTGGTGCGGATCGGCGACGACCAACCCAGTCGCCCCAGCAGGTCGCCGACCGCCAAGGCGGGCGCCGCCAAAGCACGCGGGACACGCACGACCGGCGCAGGCTTCATCCCCATCCAGCCGCGATACAGACGCACCGTCTGGGCCATGGTCACCGCCTCCGGCCCCGGCATGTCCAGCGTCTCGCGTGAGACGGCGCCGGGCTTCAGGGCCGCCACGACGGCGGCGCTGAGGTCGCCCAGAGGGATCGGCCGGAAGCTCTGATCGCCCCCCACCACCGGGATGATCAGGGGAAAGGCCGCCAACGCCCGGATCAGGCCCGTGCCGCCGAACGCCGCCCGATCCACCACCAGCGACGGCCGCAGTATCAGCCAGTCCAGGCTGCTGGCCTGAACCAGACGCTCCGTCTCGGCCTTGGTCCGCGCGTAATCGGTGCCTGCCGCATCGTCGGCGCCCACGGCGGAAATATGGATCAGGCGCGACACGCCCGCCGCCTCACACGCCGCGATCAGGGCGCGGGGGCCGTCAACGTGGGCAGCGCGGGTGCTGTCGCCGCCGCCGTCCTGCAGCACGCCGACGCAGTTCACCACCGCCGAAACGCCCGCCAGCAACGGCGCCCAGGCCTCAGCCGTCGTCAGTTGGGAAAAGTCCGCCGCCACCCAGTCGAAACCCGGCGCCCGGCGCGCGGGTTCAGCGATGCGGCGCGCGCCCGCTCGCACGCTCCAGCCGTCAGCCGACAAGGCCGCCGCCAGATGCGAGCCGATGAAGCCGTTGGCGCCCAGCACCAGAACCCGCCCGCTCATCCCAGCACCCGATCCGCCAAGTCTCGCCCCGCCGATGCGCCCGTCTGCGGCATGGCGCACCACACCTGACCGGGAAACCGGCGGCGACGGCGGGCGATGAAGTCATAGAGGAAATCGCGGATGAACCGCGGCACGATGCGCCCGACCACGGCGAGCCGCCACGGCATCGGCAGTCGGGCGGCGATGGCCAGAACGGCGTCGGTCCGCTCACGCGCGCGCCCGTCCTGAACCAGCAGCATGGTGTAGGGATCGTCAGGATCCACGCCATAGTGGATCAACAGCGCCCGCCCCAGCTCAGACTGGGTCGGGGCCAGCCGGAAGACGCCAGCCCGGTCCGCCTTCAGGATCTTGCGCGCCGAGCCGGAGCACAGCGCGCAATCTCCGTCGAACAGGACCAGAGGCCGGTCGTCCGGAAACGCAGGAACGGCGGGGTCGTCGCGGTAACTGTACGCCGATCGCCCCACCGCCTGATGCGCCTTAGAACGGAATGTCGTCGTTCAGGTCGTAACTTTCCTTTGGACCGCTGGGCTTGTTGGCGCCGCCGGTCGAGAAGCCCGACGAATAGTCGTCGTCGCCGCGACCACCGCCGCCGCCGTAACCGCCGCCCGACGAACCGCCTTCCGAACGGCCGCCCAGCATGGTCAGTTCACCCTTGAAGCGGCTGACCACGATCTCGGTCGAGTATTTCTCGACGCCCTGTTGGTCGGTCCATTTGCGGGTCTGAAGCGCGCCCTCGATATAGACGGTCGAGCCCTTCTTCACATAGTTCTCAACGACCTTGACGATGTTGTCGTTGAAGATGACGACGCGGTGCCATTCGGTCTTTT
>ERZ1739169.239-NODE-239-length-11590-cov-34.976766_pt1 | contig 11590 bp, 24 predicted proteins | sample MGYA00581756_ERZ1739169 | MGnify/ENA primary metagenome ERZ1739169 (study PRJEB40789, sample SAMEA7425667) | Salamandra salamandra | biome: salamander skin | place: Germany | collected 2020-03 | study: cvxcv | reverse complement strand
CCGGGCGAAAAGACTGAATTTGAGCAGGGGGAGGGACCTGCGGACTCCGGGCAAAAAGAGGCTCAACAGTTAGGTCGGGGCGCCTCTAAGCGTGATCTTGCGGCCGAAGCTCTGCAGAACGACCATGATCGCAGTGAGCTTTTTCGGGGAGTGTTCGAAAAGCTTGTGATTGCTTTGGTTTGTTTCCTTGGCGTTGGCTTTACCATCCTCGCTGTCGTTTGGGGCATTAATATCATACTCGGTCCATGGGCATGGCTGACGGATGACCAGATGCATGACCTTCAGGGCATCCTCACTGGAGGTCTGCTTTTGGGTTTAGTTGGCGACCACGTAAAGCGGCGAACCACGCACAACTTGACTGGGTGCGCGCCTTTACTCCTCATGGCCATCCTGATCTTTGAGATCTTGGATCACGAGTTCCAGCTCGATGCGCCCTTCCTGGTGGGTCTGGGCGCACCACTCCAAGAGGGCCATGACCCTATCCTGGGCGGTGCCTCCGTCTGGACTCAGCAGGCGTTCCATCACGTCGGTCACGGCTTGCTGGCGGCCCATAAGAACGCCAGCCCGATAGGTGGGATCGTCCGGTAGGTGTAGTTCTGGATCATCCATGGCTTCAGATAGCATAACGGCGGCCCCATGTGGGGCCACCGTTGGCAATTGTAGGCGCGGTCTCTAGGGGCGCCCTGCGCCGAACACGCCTTCGATTGTGTCTCCGACCCAACCAGCAGCCTTGTCCCAAATGTCCGCGACCGTCACGGGGCAGGACTTAGTGCGCTGAGCCTCCTCAATGCCCTTGATGCGGGCGCGAATGGCTTTGTCAGCGTCAGACTTCGCCATTGCGTTGCCGATGCCATAATCTCCCATAAAGCCTGCAACCGAGCGCCAGTCGAAGTCCGCTGTTTCAGCGATCTGTGTCTCGACCTGTTTTGCTCGGATTAGTTCCAGGCGAAGGTCATTGCAGTCCATTGCTTCAGCTTCCGCGCTCGACCACTGGGTCGCGATTGGATAGCGCTTGGTCGCGCAAGCAGACATGGAAAAAGCGACGACGGCGACCGTCGCCACGATGGCGAACTTATTCATGGAGCCCTCCCAGGGTATAATCGTCGCAACCCCCAGTCGCGACGTTTTGACGATCTAGCACAGCTATGACGGGAGTCTAGGCCGCCTCTGACGGCACTTCGCCAGCGCGCGCGATCAGCACTGGATCTAGCCAATAGTCGGCCTCTGGCGAGCCTGTGACCTTGAATACCAAGACGCCCGCCGCGCCACCCTTATAGGCCCGAGCAGCCCTGATGGCGGCTTCCTGGCTGAGCAGTCTTCGCATGTGGCCCTGCACCAGCCTTCCAGCGGATTTTTGATAGGGCTGCACGCAGTAGATCGTTCGCATCATGCGCACATTCATCCCGTCGTTATGCGGAGCAGTCGAGTCTGTTAATGGGCGCATGCGACCGAACTAGTCGCATCCAGAATGCGTAGTATGCATATTCTTGTTGACAGAGAATATGCGTTCCATGCATATTTCCTCCACACCCAAGGAGGGACTGATGCAGACCGCCACCACAGATCGCCAGACCGCCTACCAAGCCGCTCTCCGCGATCTCGCCAAACAGATTGCTCTTCAACGCCAGCTGGTCGCTAAGGCCGCTGCCCCGATGGGGGCGCGCTGATGCCGAAGGGAGTTTACGAACGAGGTGAGTACGTCTCATCCGTCCGCGCCAGACGCAAAGCCGCAACCCGCGCCAAGCTGGTTGCCGCCGCCCAAAAGCTCTGGGCCGCCCCTGGAACCTACGAGCAAGTCGGCACTCGAGACATCGCTGCCGAAGCAGGGATGACGACCGGCGCAATCACCCAAAACTGGCGCAGCAAGGCTGACCTGTGGCGTGAGGCCATGGGCTATGAGCCGCCCGTCGACGGCCCTGCCGTTCGCGCCGCCTTGCAGTCAGCAACCCTGCGGAGGGCTGCCTGATGTACGCCGCGATCAAATCCGACGACTACGCCTTCCGCACGACTGACAACTTCGGTCGTCGCCAGTTTCGCTCCGTCCGTCCCGTCACCGTCTCTGGTGGCTGGCAGGCGATGGAAGTCTCTGAAACCCGCACCGATGGCGGCTGGGAAAACGAGTACGACCAAACCGACGATCTGACCGTCTATGCGAGCGAAGATGCTTGCTGGGCTGCGATCCGTGGCGAGCCGACCATCACGCAGGTGGCGGCATGAGCGATCTGTACGCAAGCGGCTGGAACCCAGCTGGATCGCGCAAGACGTGGGATCGCTGCTCCATGGATGTCGCGAGCACCACGCAGCTTCTCGGCGCCTGGGCTGAGCGCGCTGGCGGCAAGGTTGTCGAGGCCGTCGGTTGGTTCGATGACGACGGCGCCGCGCGCATCGTCGTCGCTGACTTCGACAACGGCAAGCGTATCGACGTGCGTTTCTTGTCGCGTGGTCACCGGATCACCTTCAGCAAAACGCCTATCCGGCAGGTGGCGGTATGAACCGCATCCGCGCCATCACCACCCTCAAGGACAGCGTAGGCCCTACAGCCATAGACGCAGCCATTGAGGCGATCCGCGAACATCGTGAACGCTGGGGCGGCACTGCCGAGCCCGAAGAAGACGCGCTGACCCGCGAAGTCCTCGGCACTCTCTTGGATGCCCAGGTTCATTTCGTCCAACGCGCCGTCCGTCTTGGCGAGGCCATGAGCTGCCGCCTCCGCGCAACGAACGACGACGGCTTTTCCCCTGACAACAATCCATCCGGTTCGGCCCTGGCTGTTCCGGTGAGCATGGAGGCTGCGTGATGGGCCAAGTTCTCCCTTTCCGCCGACCGGCACACGCCGAAAGCCTGATCAAATACACCGCCCGCCTGTCGTGGCTGGACCAGAACGGCCAGCAGCACGTCGAACGGTTCGCGGCCTGGACTTCGGTCGGGGCGACCCGCTCGGCATGGCGTCGCGCCCGGTCCCTCCGGCTTTCCGGCGAGGCCACGACCTTTCGCACCCAGCACACCGAACAGGCCTTCGTCGCATGACCGAAGCCGCAACTCTTTCCTCCGCAGCCAAGGCCTCCGTGACCGCCAATAACGGCGCGGAGGGTGCTGCCGACCATTCGGAGCAATCCATGACCGATCAGGCCTCCACCAGCAGCGCGCTGCGCACCTCAACTCTAACCGACAAGTTCGATGTCGCTTTGGCGAAGGCGCAGGTCGAGTTGGAGAACCCGGCCAAGACCAAGACCGCCAAGGTGAAGGGCGTGTCGAAGAAGACCGGCAAGGATTTCGAGATGTCCTACACCTACGCCGACATCGGCGATGTGCTGGCGTCTGCCCGGCCCATCCTCGCAAAGCACGGCATCTCAATCACCCAGGTGCCGATGCCTCGGGGCAACATGATGATGCTCGTCACGCGCCTGTCCCATGCTGGACAGTGGATTGAGGGCGACTACCCCGTTTGCCAGATCGCCTCCGACCACCAGCAGATGGGGTCTGCGCTTACCTACAGCCGACGCTATGCATTGACCGCCATGATTGGCGTCGCGGCAGAAGATGACGATGACGGCGCCAACGCTGCATCTCCCCGGCCAGATCGCGTTCAGCAACAGCATCACGAGCCGGACTTCCCCAGCGCCGCTGCACAGTTCGCCGCCGACCAACTCCGCCAGTGCAGGACGAAAGACGAGTTCACCCACTTCTGGGAGAGCCAGAAGACCGGCCTTCGCGAAACCCTGGATGACGGCAACTTCGCCCACGTGATCGGCGTCATGCGCACCGAAGCCAAGCGGTTTGCCGACGCGCCCGCCAACTCCAGCATCGACGAAACCCCCTTCGATCAGAAGGAAGCCGCCTGATGTTCTACGTGAACTCCAAAGGCCAAGACGTCGCCATTGCCGACATGGCTTACCCCCATCTTGCGAGCGCCCTGGCCAAGCTGGTCCGGGAGCAGCGCGACGGCCTGCGCCAGACTGAAATCGACGCGATGACGGCTGAACTGGAGCGTCGGGACGAGGCCTATGCCGCCGAACAGGCAGAGCAGGCCGCGAAGTCGGAGGCGCAAGCATGAGCGCCGAACCGATCTACCTGAGCAACAACCCGCCCATCGAGACGCCCTTTGACATCATCGTCGAGAGCATCAACGACGCCCTGATCGAGGCCAAGAACTGGGCTGACGGCACGGTCGCAGAAACCCAGGAGCAGGTGGACGAAATCGCCCGCCTGATCGACGACCTGACCGGCAACGCGAAAGCTCTGGAAGCCGAGCGGGTCAAGGAGAAGAAGCCGCTAGATGACCAGATCGACGCGATCCAGAGCCGATACAACGTCTATCTGGCGCCGCTGAAGAACAAGGCTCCCGGCAAGGTCCCGACCGCCATTGACGCCCTGAACGCCGCGAAGCGTCCGTTCCTGATCAAGCGCGAGCAGGAGATCGAAGCCGCGCGCGTGAAGGCGGCGGAGGAGGCGGCCGCCAAAGCGAAAGCCGCCGCTGATGCGCTCGCTGCTGCCCGCGCCTCCGATCTAGAAGCCCGTGAGGTCGCGGACCAGGCCATCAAAGAGGCCGAGGACGCACAGAAGGCCGCCAAGATCGCCGCAAACGACAAGGCGCACGCGCATGGCGGTGGACGCGCCCAAGGCCTGAAGAGCCGCACGGTCGCAACCGTCACCGACCTGAACGCGGCGGTGCGTCATTACTGGCTGGAGAACCCGGAGCCCTTCCGCGCCCTGGTGCAGAAGCTGGCGGACGAGGATGCGCGGCAGAACCGCCGCAGCGCCGAGGGCAAGGGCGTGACATTCCGCGAGGAGCGTTACTGATGAGCCGGTTCACGATCCCGCTGAACAGCTTCACCGTCGCTCGCGCCCACTCATGGATCGAGAAGGCCGTCCGCGAGAGCAAGGGCATGGTGATGGAGGTCCGCGACGCAAAACGCACCGATCACCAGAACTCGGCCCTCTGGTCGTTGCTTGGCCAGATCGTCAAGCAGCGCCCTGAGCACAACGGCGTGCAGATGGACGCCGAGACGTACAAGGCCCTGTTCATGCACGCGCTGGGCCGGGAGGTCCGGTTTGTCCCGACGCTCGACGGCACGTCCATGCTGCCGCTGGGCCTGCGATCGTCGAAGCTGACCAAGTCCGAGTTCTCGGATCTGATCGAGTTGATCCTGGCGTGGACGGCGCAGAACGGCCTGACCATCGAGCATTTCAACCTGACACCAGCGAATGACGCTTCGGATCGGAGGGCCGCTTGATGGGCCGTCCGCTCTGGCAGATCGACGCCGACCTTCGCCGCCTCCAGGCGGAGAAAAAGGCCGCTCGTCCCCGCACCTTCAAACCCGGCGCCCGTCTCCGCTCGTACAAGCCCGAGGCCACGGGCCAGCGCGACCCGCGCCAGACCGACGCCGCCTACCTGTCCTGGCTGCATGAAGACACGGTCTGTATTGCCTGCCTGATCGAAGGCGAGCCGATGAACCCGCACGGCCTGCCGAACCGGATCGAGGCCGCGCACCAGAACCTCGCCATCGCAGGCAAGGGCTGGCGGGAGCGGGGAGGCGGCAAACGCATCCACGACGCCCGCACCGTGCCGCTCTGCACCTTGCACCACACCGGCCTCCCGAACGCCTGCGACAACGGACAGCGCAAGTTCTGGGATCGCCTCGGCCTGGGCGACGACATCGCGGACTTCGCCGCCGCTCTCTACGCGGCTTTCAAACACGGCGCGCCTGCACTGCCGGTCATCCAGCAGTTCGCCCGCCTCACTGATGGAGGCCAACGTGGCTGACACGACTGATCTAATCAACAAAGCTGTCGCCGAAGCCATGACCCCTGACTTCGTGAAAAGTCAGATCACGACCCGCGTCCATAAGCTGGTCGTGGAAGCGGTCGATGATGCGCTTCGCAGCTACAGCGACATCGGCAAACAGATCAAGGAAGCGGTGAAGGCCAGCCTCGAGGTCAATGACCTTAACCTTCCGTCCTACGGACTGCTCGTCACCGGCATGATCGAGAAGCAGGTCAAGGATCACGCCAGCGCCTTGATTGACGCGCGCCTGGCCGAAGACATCCGAGAGCTGCTGAACATCGCACCCGCCGAGATAAAGCTATCAGAAATCGCTGAGGATATGATCAAGGACCGGCACGATGACGATTACGGCGAGGTCATCACCGTAATCGTTGAGCGCAATGAATATCGCTCGACCTGGCTCTATCTGGACGAAGAACAGCACCACCCGCTCCGCGACAAGTATCAGTGCCGACATAGCCTATTGCTGAAAGAGGACGGCACGATTAGCAGCGCGCGGCTCGATAAGCGCGACCTCAAGGACACTCAGAATATCGGGCGCTCCTACGGCCTGGCCGACAAGATCCGCGCCTACTACGCCGCCGGGACCAAGATCGTATTGGACGAAGATGCCGTCGTGACCTCGGTTGGGGATTACTGATGTCTCAACAGACCATCACATCGTCCGCCATCTCTCGCGCCAATGGTGCAGACCAATGAGCGGGTCGGCCATCTATCAGGGCGACTGCCTAGATCTGCTGCCTGCGCTCACCGACAAATCCATCGACCTGGTGCTTGCGGACATGCCTTACGGCACCACGCGGTGCGCATGGGACAGCCATATCGACCTGCAGCGGCTATGGCCTGAGCTGCGTCGCGTGTCGCGTGGGCCGATCCTGCTGTTCGCCCAGACGCCCTTCGACAAGGTGCTGGGAGCCAGCAACCTGCCGATGCTCCGGTATGAATGGATCTGGGAAAAGACCCACGCGACGGGCCACCTGAACGCCAAGAAGATGCCGCTGAAGGCGCACGAGAATGTGCTGGTCTTCTATGAGGCTGCGCCCATCTACCGACCACAGAAGACATCGGGTCATGTTCGCAAGACAGCGATCAAGCGTGGCGACGCAACGCAGGTGTATGGCGAGCAAACCACAGCTCCAATCACCTACGACAGCACCGACCGATACCCGCGCGATGTGCAGGTCTTCGCCAGCGACAAGCAACGATCAAAGCTGCACTCGACCCAGAAGCCGGTCGGACTCTGCGAGTACCTGATCCGCACCTACACCGATCCAGGTGCAGTCGTTCTCGATTTCTGCATGGGGAGCGGAACGACTGGTGTCGCCTGCCAGAACACAGAGCGCCAGTTCATCGGAATGGAGCTTTACCCCGAAATCTTCGCGACCGCTGCCGTCCGGCTTGGTCACGATCATCTGCGAGCTGCAGCATGAGCGCCCTCATTCAATCGCTTGAAGCGGCAGAGGGTGGGTCGCGGGACTTGGACTACGCCATCAAGGCGTGGCTGGAGGCTCACGACAAATACTGGGCTAACCGGGTTCCTGCCGACTGGACCACCAGCCTAGACGCCGCTCTGGCGTTGGCTGAGCGGGTGCTGGACGAAGACGAGGCGCTGAGGTTGTTGGCCCGCATCGTCGCTGACGCCTATGACGACCCGGTCAACGGCACCATCAAAGACCTTCCCCGGTTCCTCTGCATCGCCATCCTTCGCGCAAAGGAGGGCGACAACCATGCCCGATAATCTGAACGTGCCACCTGTCGGCCCTCTGGATAGCGAGAGCGTGAAGCTTTCGCCGCATAATCTGGAGCAGATCGCCCACAACCTCTGCTCGCTGCACGGTTTCGATCCGGCGTTCGTCGTGACGCAGGAGGCGTTCGCGCGCGCCGTGATCCGAGAGTACGTCCGCCTCTCATCGCAGGCGGGTGAGGGGGCAGCGTCTGAGGCTGGACCGGCTGAAACGGAAATCGGTCGCGCAGTCTATGAGCGCATCGAAACCCTCCTCAAGACCGATCCTCGCGGCGCTGAACTGGAATACCTGTCGCACCTGGCGGAAAGCGTCGAAGAAGTCGGTGGCTATGACGGTCCGCTCGCTCCGTTCGCTGAGACCTGGACCCCTCCGACCGACCCGCGCTTGGACCGTTTGAAGCTGGCGATCTGCGGCGGTGAAGACGTGCCGGGCGCAATCGCAGCGGTGACAGTCGAGGACTGCGAGCGGTTCCTTGTTGAAGAGCGCCAGCGTCACGAGTGGTCGGACACCCAGCAGGCGCGCTTGGATAGGGCGATAGAGGCGTTGGAGAAGGCAAGGGCTGCCCTCCACCAACACTATGTCGATTGGGACGGTGAGCCTGAAGACGCGGTTCCGCTCCAACTTGCCCGGTCTGAATGCGACCAAGCCCTCGCCTCCATTCGTGGAGAAGCGTGATGGCTGATCCCGCCCAACCCCGTGATCGCGGCCCGATGCGCCCTCTGATCTTCCATCGCGAGGGCTTCTTCTACCCTCTCGACTTGCCGCTTTACGACGACCTTGCAGCCCATGCCGAGGGCAATCCCGGCACGCTGAAAATCACCGACGCCATCACTGGCGAAGTCCTCTGGAGGCCTCAATGCACCCACCCTGATATGCGCCTGGGGCCGGTGGAGCCGCTCTGGATGATGCACGTCATCGGTCCTGATGACATCTACCCAGCGCCCGACTTTCAAACTGCCGTCCAGTGGTGCGCCTACGTGAACAACGAAATCGCGCCCACCGTCCCGAGCGTTCTGAGCTTCGCAGTGCCTGCGATCTGGACCGGCGACTCCGCTTCACATGCAGAAGGCCTGCCGGGAGCCATCAAGGGCTGGTCACGTCCAGCCGCCCCTCATCAGCCGCAGCCCGCCGCGCGAGAGGAAGTGCGGGAAGGGGTGGGGGAGTTGGAAGCAGCCGAACAAATCATGACAACGTTGGCGGAAGAAATCCCCGCCTTTGACGGATACGATGAAGATGAAATGGCGTCTTTTGAGGCGACCGTTGCGTCAATCATCCGTCCATACCTCCGCGCCCAGCAGCCAACCAACGACACGCTGAGAGAGGCCTTGGAGCGCGCACAACAGATTTCCTCGCGCCTCGACGCCCATGATGCCGGGATGATGGCGGACGAAATCGCTGCTATCGACCAAGCCCTCGACACGCTGAAAGCGGAGCCGACCCCATGACCCAGTCCATGTCCTTGCGCGAGGTGGTGGCTCATCACGTCAAGGAGGCGGTGCTTTCGGCGAGCGTCGATGTTCCCGCCGAGTTCGCCGAACGCGTGAAGATGCGGGAAATGATCTCGGCCTCAACGACAAACGCCATCCTCTCCGTCCTCGCTTCCGGCTCCCACGATCATGCGGAACTGGCGAGACTGGCTGAGGCGGCGAACGCCGACAACCCGTCGCCATGGGTCATCAACCCACGAGAAAGAACGCTTACCGGCAACGAACCACAATGCGTCTATGACGCCGAGGGATCGTGGGTTGCGAACTGCGACAGCGGTGCGGTGGATGCCTTCATCGTTGCCGCCGATCCCGTCGGCGTCCTCGGCCTCATCGCAGAGAACGCGGTGCTGCGGAGTGAGCGGGACCGCGCCGAAGAACGGATTAGAGATTTGGCGGCGATGTTCGGCGTGTGTGACGGAGGTCGGTACCTAAACGACTGGAAGGCCCGCTGCGACCGAGCCACCGAAGCAGCGCGCAAGCTGGCTGAGGCGGACCGAGAGATCGCGGCGCTGCGGGGTGGTATGAGGTCGCTCGAAATCCGGCGCGACTTCTACAAGCACAACATGCAGCGCGCCGAAGACCGAGTCGCCGAAGCAGAGCGCAAACTGGCTGAGGCGAGGGGGCTGCTGCGTGAGTGGTTGGATACCATGGCCGTCGCACCTAGCGGTCGCAACGCTATCGACATCGCAACCGACACCGACACCTTCCTTTCAAGCACGGAGGCCGAACGTGGGTGAGGCAAACACATCGTTCGGCTGGGCGGTCCTTTACCCTCATGGGCGGGGGTTCGGATCGCCGGGCGCGCCTGTTTTGGACAGCGCCTCGCTCTCGCGGGAATGGGCCATGCAGGAGTTCGTTGCTAGGTGGCGGACCGACGATCACGGGGGCCTGTCGCACGCTGCGGTCTGGCAGCGCGCCTATCGTCGTGGCTGGCGGCTGTCGCGTGTGTCGATCACTCCAGCCTTCGGAGCTGTCCAATGACCGACCCTATGGAACTGGTTGAGCGGCTGGACCTGCGAGCGATTGCCGCACGGTCTGAAAACACCGCCACGGCCCTTGGCGACGCAATCCACTTCGAGCAAGCCGCCGCCTGCATCCGCGAGTTGGTGGAGTGGAGGCCGATTGAAACCGCGCCGAAGGATGGGACGCCGCTGCTTGCAGCCAGCGAGAACCACGATAGCCGTGAGGTCGTCTGTTGGCAGGACGGTCCCCAGTCAGGGTCGTGGGATTCGCTCGCCGAGCTTCAAGAGGGCTGGGTCAATGATGGGCCGATCAAGGATCGGTTCTACGCCAATCCTCGCTATTTCACCCACTGGCTCCCGCTCCCGTCCCCTCCCGCAAGAGGAGGGGTGTAGGATGGCTGTCTATGAATCTGCTGGTGAGAGCAACGAATGGTACACGCCGAAGCACGTCTTTGATGCGCTTGGCGTAGGCTTCGACGAGGATGTAGCCGCGCCAGAAGATCGAACGCATGTCTGCGTCCCAGCACGTCGGTTCATCACCCGAGGCAGCCTGGAGCGGGAATGGACCGGCTTCATTTGGATGAACCCGCCGTTCGGTCATCAGTCCACAAAGCGCGCCTGGCTGACCAAGTTCTTCGATCATGGACGCGGGATCGCCCTGACGCCCGACCGCACGTCAGCGCCGTGGTTCCGCGAGGCTTGGGAGCGGGCGGATCTGGTGATGTTCACGCCCAAGCTGAAGTTCGTCCGTCCTGACGGGTCGGTCGGCGAAAGCCCCGGTACAGGAACTTGCCTGTGGGCTGCTGGTCCGTCTGGCGTCTCCGCCCTGCACCGTGCCGCTCGCGCTGGCCTCGGCATCCTTGCAGACCCCATAGATCACAGGCGTGCAGCATGACCCGCGCCAACCCAGACAGGAGCGAGCGATGATCTCCACCGTACTGATCTGCGTGACCCTCGCGATGTCCGATGGCGATTCAGGGAGGTGTCTAACCGCTGACGGCGAGCGTCCCCGCGTCCGCCTGGCTGGGATTGATGCCGGTGAGGTCGCGCCGCATACCCGCTGCCGTCAACGGCCCGACGTCTGGGCCTGCTCGCCGGTCGCCCGCGCATCAGCGGATCGGGCATCCCAGCGCGCCCGTCGTCTCGCCGCCAACGGCGCCCGGTGCACCGTCACCTCGACCGATCGATACCGGCGCAACGTCGCAGTCTGCACCGTCAACGGTCGTGACCTGGGCCGAACCCTCGTACGTGAAGGCCTGGCCATCAGCGAAACCAACTTCGGCGATCCTTACCGACGTGAAGAGGATCGGGCCCGTCGAGAGAGAAGGGGTGTTTGGGAATGAGCGCGGCGAACGACAACAAGCTGGCCTTCTCGGTGAAGGAGGCCGGAGAAGCGTTGGGCGTTGGGCGCTCGACCATCTTCGAGCTGCTGGCAGATGGCCGTCTTACACGAGTGAAGATCGGCGCGAAAACGGTTATCCCCAGATCATCTTTGCTGGCTCTGCTGGGTGAAACGCCTGACGCGGCTTAGGGCGCGGCTTAGGGCGGGCTTCGAAATCGGGGAGTAAAGCTATGCGTGGCGGAAAGGTTTGGCGGCCTCCGTCTCCGCCA
>ERZ1739169.238-NODE-238-length-11603-cov-14.995757_pt1 | contig 11603 bp, 10 predicted proteins | sample MGYA00581756_ERZ1739169 | MGnify/ENA primary metagenome ERZ1739169 (study PRJEB40789, sample SAMEA7425667) | Salamandra salamandra | biome: salamander skin | place: Germany | collected 2020-03 | study: cvxcv | reverse complement strand
CACGACATGAACACGGCGAACTGGATTCCCGACCTGTTCATGAAGCGCGTCATGGAAGGCGGCGAATGGACCCTGTTCTCGCCGTCCGACTGCCCCGACCTGCACGACAAGTACGGCAAGGCTTTCGAAGAAGCCTACATCGGCTATGAAGCGCGCGTTGCCAGCGGCGACCTGAAGCTGTTCAAGAAGATGCCGGCGCTGAACCTGTGGCGCAAGATGCTGTCGATGCTGTTCGAAACCGGCCACCCGTGGATCACGTTCAAGGATCCGTGCAACATCCGTTCGCCGCAGCAGCACGTCGGTGTGGTCCACAGCTCGAACCTGTGCACCGAGATCACGCTGAACACCAACGAATCGGAAATCGCGGTTTGCAACCTGGGTTCGGTGAACCTGGTCGCGCACATGAAGCCCGCCGCCGGCGGCGGTTTCGAACTCGACCACGAGAAGATCAAGCGCACCGTCAGCATCGCCATGCGCATGCTCGACAACGTCATCGACATCAACTACTACGCCGTCGAGAAGGCCCGCAACTCCAACGCGCGCCATCGTCCGGTGGGCATGGGCATCATGGGTTTCCAGGACTGCCTGCAGATGATGCGCGTGCCGTACGCCTCGCACGCCGCCGTCGAATTCGCCGACACCTCGATGGAAGCCGTGTGCTATCACGCCTACTGGGCCTCGAGCCTGCTGGCTGAAGAACGTGGCCGCTATCAATCGTACGAAGGCTCGCTGTGGTCGCGTGGCATCCTGCCGCAAGACACGTTGAAGATGCTGCGTGACGAACGCGGTGGTCACGTCGAGGTCGATGAATCGAGCACGCTCGATTGGGATGCGTTGCGCGCGCGCATCAATCAACACGGCATGCGCAACTCCAATTGCATCGCAATCGCCCCAACCGCGACTATTTCCAATATCATTGGTGTATCTGCGTGCATCGAACCCACTTTCCAGAACTTGTACGTCAAATCGAATCTCTCCGGCGAGTTCACGGTCGTTAACGATTACCTCGTGCGTGACCTGAAGAAACTCGGTCTCTGGGACGAAGTCATGGTCGCCGACCTCAAGTACTTCGACGGCAGCCTGTCCCGCATCGATCGCGTACCTTCCGAACTCCGCGAACTCTACGCCACCGCGTTCGAAGTCGAACCGAGCTGGCTGGTGGAATGCGCCTCGCGTCGCCAGAAGTGGATCGATCAAGCCCAGTCGCTGAACATCTACATGGCCGGCGCCTCCGGCAAGAAGCTGGACGACACCTACAAGCTGGCTTGGAAGCGTGGCCTGAAGACGACCTATTACCTGCGTACCCTTGGCGCCACCAGCGCCGAGAAGTCGACGGGACGCGGCGGCGAACTGAACGCCGTCAGCGCCGGTGGCCAGTCCACCGCCGCCCCCGTGTCCGCTGCACCTGTTTTGCCGGAACCCGAAGTTCTCGGGGCGGTTTGCACCATGCGGCCGGGCGACCCCGGCTTCGAAGAGTGCGAAGCCTGCCAATAAACCGCCTCCGGAGAATGAATCATGATTAATTGGGAAGACGACACCCTCGCCACGCAACCTGCACAAGCCCCCGCGCCCGCGGCGGGCGGGCAGGCTGCGCCCGAAGTCCGGGCGGCGACCGGCGTGTTCGGCGACACCGCCATGCCGACCCCGGCCGCGCCGCAGCATGCGGCCGGCCTGACGGCCAGCGGCAGCGCCACCTCGCAACGCGTGAAGGTTGCCGACAAGCGCATCATCAATGGTGAGACCGACGTCAACCAGCTGGTGCCGTTCAAGTACAAGTGGGCATGGGAGAAATACCTGGCCACGTGCGCGAACCACTGGATGCCGCAGGAAATCAACATGTCGCGCGACATCGCCCTCTGGAAGAACCCGAACGGGCTCACCGAGGACGAGCGCCGCATCGTCAAGCGCAACCTGGGTTTCTTCGTCACGGCCGACTCGCTGGCCGCGAACAACATCGTGCTGGGCACCTACCGCCACATCACGGCGCCCGAATGCCGCCAGTTCCTGCTGCGCCAGGCCTTCGAAGAAGCGATCCACACGCACGCCTATCAATACATCGTCGAAAGCCTGGACCTGGACGAAGCGGAGATCTTCAACGCTTACAACGAAGTGCCGTCCATCCGCGCCAAGGACGAGTTCCTGATCCCGTTCATCGACGCGATCGCGGACCCCAACTTCAAGACGGGCACGCCCGAGGCCGACCAGACGCTGCTGAAGTCGCTGATCGTCTTCGCTTGCCTGATGGAAGGCCTGTTCTTCTACGTTGGCTTCACGCAGATCCTGGCGCTCGGTCGCCAGAACAAGATGACCGGCGCCGCCGAGCAGTACATGTACATCCTGCGCGATGAATCCATGCACTGCAATTTCGGCATCGACCTGATCAACACCGTCAAACTGGAAAATCCGCATCTGTGGACGCCGGAATTCCGCGAAGAAATTCGAGAACTCTTCCGCAAAGCGGTCGAACTCGAATACGCTTACGCCGAAGACACGATGCCGCGCGGCGTGTTGGGCTTGAACGCTCCCATGTTCAAATCCTACCTGCGCTTCATCGCCAACCGTCGTTGCCAGCAAATCGGTATCGAACCGCTGTACCCGCAGGAAGAGAATCCCTTCCCGTGGATGGCGGAGATGATCGATCTTAAGAAGGAACGCAACTTTTTTGAAACTCGCGTGATCGAATACCAAACCGGTGGCACGCTGAGCTGGGAGTAACGTAGTTCGCCTTCGGGCCCGGCGCGGGCACGCTCTGCCAAAGAGCGTCGCGTTCGCGCCAGGCTCGAGGACGATCTCCCAGGTCAGGGTGTTTTCGAACACGTAGAACAAGCGGTAGGCGGTCTGTGATCAGACTGCCCACCGGCGCCATTTGAAATGGCTCGCGCCAAAGGAGCGGGGGCCATATCAAATGGCTGTGCCGAATTCATTAGCGCAAACCGTAGTAGCTGTTGCTCGCACAGAACAGCGGCATGCGCCGATGAATAGCCCGGGCACGGTTCGCCTTGTTGGCGGATCGGGGCACGGGTTTAAGTTCTGGGACCCCTGAACCTAAGGAGCATGACCATGGCAACAGCCAAGAAAGCCGTAAAGAAAGCGGTGAAGAAGCCCGCCGCCAAGAAGGCAGTAGCGAAGAAGGCCGCTCCGGCCAAGAAAGCTGCCGTCAAGAAGGTAGCCGTCAAGAAGGTCGCCGCCAAGAAGCCGGCGGTGAAGAAGGTTGCCGCCAAGAAGCCGGCCGCCAAGAAGGTCGCGAAGAAAGCGGTAGCCAAGAAGGCCGTCGCCAAGAAAGTCGCGGCCAAGAAGCCGGTAGCCAAGAAGGCAGCGGCCAAGAAGGTCGTCGCCAAGAAAGCGGTTGCCAAGAAGGCCGTCGCCAAGAAAGCGGTAGCCAAGAAGGTCGTCGCCAAGAAAGCGGTAGCCAAGAAGGCCGTCGCCAAGAAGGCGGTTGCCAAGAAGGCCCCCGCCAAGAAGGCGGTTGCCAAGAAAGTCGTAGCCAAGAAGGCCCCGGCTGCCAAGAAGCCCGCTGCCAAGCCTGCCGCGAAGCCCGCTGCCAAGCCGGCCGCCAAGCCTGCTGCGAAGCCCGCCGCTGCCAAGAAGCCCGCTGCGAAGAAAGCCGCTCCGAAGAAGCCCGCCACGCCGCCGTCCACGGCTGCTGCCCCGGGCGCGAAGACCGCGCTGAACCCCGCCGCGTCGTGGCCGTTCCCGACGGGTGGCCGTCCGTAATCGGACCGGTCACAACGGTAGCAGTACCTCAAACCGCCTGGCCCCGGCCAGGCGGTTTTTATTTGTCCCCAGCTCGAAGAAAGAAGCGTGTCCCCGCGCCCTGGGCGCTACCGTTGCCGCAATGCCGTGAGACAATAAAAGCCGTCATCATTAGGTAGATAGCGTCCATGCTCGGTGAAATCCTTCGCTTCCTGCTCGAAATCGCGTTCACGCTGTTCGGCGCCGCACTCATCGCCCGCGCCTGGATGCATGCGATACGGCTGCATCCCTTCAATCCGCTGGCGCGCGTCATCTACCAGGCCACCAACTGGCTGGTGCTGCCCCTGCGCAAGATCATTCCCGCCGGCAACAAGATCGACTGGACCAGCCTGGTCGCCACCTGGCTGGCCGCGCTGGTCTATCTGCTGCTGATCTGGCTGATCGCCATCGGCGCGCTGATCCCGGCCGCGCTGCTGCCCTCGGCCATGCTGTCGGCGCTGCTGATGGCGCTCAAATGGGCGTTGAACCTGGTGGTGTGGCTGACGCTGATCCAGGCGGTGCTGTCGTGGGTCAACCCGATGGCGCCCATGATGCCGATGCTGCAGGCGCTGACCGCGCCGATGCTCGATCCCATCCGCCGGCTGCTGCCGCGCACCTCGATCGACTTTTCGCCGCTGGTGCTGCTGATCGTGGCCCAGGTCCTGCTGATGGTGCTGGCGCGCCTGAGCTACAGCATGATGGGCGTCTGAAACGGCAACGGCCCGGCGAACTGCCCGGGCCGTCTCTGGCGCACGCCGCGGGCGGCGCGTTACGCCGGAATCGCGGCGTAGATATCGATCAGCTTCTTGCGATCGATCTTGTGGTTGTTCGACATCGGCAGCGCGGCGCAGGCCACCAGCTCGGACGGCACCATATAGGGCGGCAGGCGCTGCCCCAGCTTATCCTTCCACCCCGTCAACGCATCCTGCGCCAGCAGGCTGGCTTCGGCCTGCTCGGCCGCCACGCCGGCGACAAAGCCGATCAGGCGCACCGCGGTGCCGTCCGGCCGCCGCAGCACCGCGCAGGCGCCGCCCTCGACGCCCGGCAGGCCATGCAGAGCCTCGTCGATCTCGGCCAGCTCGATGCGATAGCCGTTCAGCTTGATCTGGTCGTCCATGCGGCCGCGGCAGAACAGCAGGCCGTCCGCGTCCAGCTGCCCCAGGTCGCCGGTGCGAAAGCCGCGGCGGCCGTCCTCGGCCATGAACAGCTTGACCTCGTTCAGGTCCTGGCGGTTCAGGTAACCGCGCATGACGTGGTCGCCGATGATGCAGATCTCGCCGTCCTCGATGCGCAGTTCGCAATCGGGCTTGGCGTGGCCGACGGGCAGCGGATCGTGCGCCGCCAGCACCGCGTCGGTGATGGCGATCCAGGTCGTGGCCACGGTGGCCTCGGTCGGACCGTAGGTATTCAGGATCACGGCGTCCGGAAAACGCTGGCGCAGCTTCTTGGCCAGCGCCGCCGGCAGGGGCTCGCCGCAGAACAGGAAGGTGCGCAGCGTCGGCAACGTGGCCGGCGAGAAGTCGCGGTTGGCCAGTTGCTGGTGGGCGAACGACGGCGTCGAGACCCAGGCCGTCACGCCGTTCTGCGCCAGCCGGCTCATCCAGGTCGCGGCCGCGCCGATCTGCTCGCGCGAGTTCAGCACGCAGGTGCCGCCGGCGGCCAGCGTGGCGAACACCTCGTACATCGACAGGTCGAAGCTGAACGGCGCCTGGTTCATGAACACCGGCGCCTCGCCCAGACCGAAGCTGCCGAGCATCCAGTCGCCCAGCAGGCCGACGCTTTCGCGGCCGATCTGCACGCCCTTGGGGTCGCCGGTGCTGCCGGACGTGAACATGACGTAGGCCAGGCCACGCTCGGCCAGCTCGGCGCCCTCGCCCGGCTCGAAGCCACGCGCCGCGGCGTCATAGACGGCGGCGGCGCGCACGATCTCGACGATGCGGCGCAGGCGCTCGGGCGGATAGATGGTGTCGACCGGCACGAACGGCGCGCCGATCAGCAGCGCCCCCACCATGGCGACGAAGAACGAGGCTTCCTTGTGGCCATAGATGGCGACCGGCACATCCGGCGCCGCGCCATGCGCGCGCGCCTCGTCGGCCCAGGCCGTGGCTTCGTCGCGCAGTTGCGCCCAGGTCAGGCTGCGGTCGGCGCCGACCACCGCGAGCGCGTCGGGCGCGCGCGCGGAGTCAACGAACTGGAAAGTCTTCAGGTCGAAACGCATGCCGAAACTCCGGGCGTCAGATGGGGCTGCGACCGCTGAACACGTAGAGCGCCAGGGCAGCCAGAATCAGGGTGAGGACGCGCCCGAGAAAGCGCATGACGGGCCGCGCCAGCGTGGCCTGCAGGGCCGGCCGGGTGCGCGCGGCGTTGATCAGCAGGTTGTGGCCCACCGAGTACGCGCCGAACATCAGGCCGCTGACGATGTAGTGCACCGACAGGCCGTTCCACACGCCCATCGCCAGCAGCGTGGCGAAGATGCCGATGTTCTGCGCCGCCATCCGGTGGCGCGAGAAGAACGCGGTCTTGCTCAGCGCCTTGTAGATCGGCATGAACACCACGTCGCGCAGCCATTCGGACAGGCTGATGTGCCAACGGCGCCAGAAGTCCTGCGGATTGAGCGTCGCCAGCGGGTTGCGGAAGTTGATCGGCAGGGTGAATCCGAACAGCATGCCGATGCCGATGGCCATGGTGGAATAGCCGGCGAAATCGAAGAACAGGTAGGCGCTGTAGAGCGAGGCGTTCAGCGCCACGCCGGTGAACGAGTAGTCGTGCGCGTCCAGCGTCGACAGGCCGTAGCGCCAGATCAGTTCGGCCAGGCCGAACTTCTGGATCACGCCCAGCATGATCAGTTCCAGGCCCGCCAGCCAGGTGTTCAGGTTCACGCCTTCGTAGCCGCGCTTGAGGTCGGCCTGGAAGCTGCGCCAGCGGTACATCGGACCGGCCAGCAGCGTCAGCGGGAAGAACAGGTAGATGAAGTAGTCCAGCGGCGACACGCGCTCGTTGCGCGGCGCGAACAGCAGCACGTCGATGGCGCGGAAGGTGGCGAACGACAGGCCCAGCATCGCGCCCAGGTGCGACACGCCGGTCTTCACCAGCAGCAGCGGCGTCATGGTGATGATGACGGCCAGCCAGGTCGGGATGTAGTTGCGGCGCATGGCCCACAGCGCGCTGCCCGAAATGGCCAGCAGCGCAATTGGCTGGTAGGGACGCGCCCAGAACACCGCCATCCACACGCCCAGGCAGATCACGCCGATGATGTGGCGATAGCCGATGCGCAGGGGCATGCCGAACGAACGGTACGCCAACAGACCCAGCCCGCCGAACAGGGCGCCGCCGAAGAAGCTCAAGCTTGCGAACAATTCCATGCTGCGGTCAGAACTGTTGATATTGGAATTCGACCTTGATAGGTCCGCCGCTACCCGTGGTGGGCTGCGCCTGCAGCACGAACACCAGGATCACCCCGATATACAGGCAAAGATGCCAGAAGAAGCGGCGCCCCCAGGCCTTGGCCGCCTTGCGGGCGTCCGGCCCCTGGGCGGCGCCGTCCGGCGTCGCATCGGTTTTCTGTGAGGGGTTCATCGGGAAAAGTACTCCGCAATGCCTTGGTCCGCCATCGCCCAACCGAGCTCGGCCAGATGCATGTCATCACGCACCATGCCCGGTTCGAAGGGAATGCTGTACATATCGAGGCAACCCATCTGGTAGCGCTGGCACATGCCGGTGATGGCGGCCACCACCGGGTCGAAACGCTCGACGTCCAGGATGAGCTTGGGATTGAACGGCTGGATCACGAAGTAGGCCTTGACCTTGCGCCGTTGCAGCAAGGCCATGACACGCGACAGGTCGCCCAGCTCGGTGCGGGTGAGCGGATCGACGTTGGCGAATTCATTGCGCGCCGGCGAATACAGCGGCGCCAGGTACTGCTTGTAGTAGTCGTCGCGCACGTCGTAGGGGTTGTTGCTGCCCAGCTGGTGCTCGACTTCGCGCGCCTCGTGCGTCAGGCGCGACCATTGGCCGGCATTGAGCTTGGCCGACGAGGGCCACGAGACGAAACGGTGCGCGGGCACCGACAGCTTGCTGCGCGGACGGTCGGGCGCGGGTTCCTTGCGCGCGTTCCACCACAGCGACAGCTTGTCCTTGAGCTCGGCGACCTGGCCATTGGCGATCAGCCACAGAAGGCCCCAGTTGGCGTTGTCGCTGATCCAGGTCTGCATCTGTTCGCGCGTGCTGGGTTTGTCCCAGAGGCGTTCCCAGACCGGGCCGGTCACGTGCTCGGCGAACGCGCTGCGCGGCAGCTGGCCGCCCGAGGCGAACCAGGCCGGCGACACCATGATCACCAACCGCGTATTCGGCGTCAGCGAATCCGCCACCGACTCGAGCACGCTGACGATGCCGTACGACTGGAACATGGCGTGGCCGTAGGCCAGCGTCGGCACCTTCAGTTCTTCGGGGAAGAAGCGGTAAGGCACGAAACGCAGGTCATGGCTGGACAACTCGGACGAACCGAGCACCACCAGCGTGCCGTCGCTGAGCGCATTGCCCAGCCGGTTCAGGTTGACGTGCTGCGTGCCCCAATCCGGCCCCAGATTGGGCAGGTAGTTGCTCTTGGACGCCGCCACCGTGGAAACCGGATGGACGATGTTGGACAACACGTCGTCCGCGCCACAAAAGGCCCCATACGCCAGCGCCACCGCGGTGGCGGCTGCTGCAACATGGGACAACAGGCGGGTATTGCTAAATATTGGCAGCGACATAGCCGGCGAGCGTGCGGACCGACTGCAGGTGCTCCGCGATCTCGGGAGCCGGAATGCTGCAGCCGTACTCCGCCTCGACCGCCAGCGTGATATCCACGGCGGCGAGCGAGTCGACCAGGCCAGTGGCAATCAGTTGCGTATCGGGAGTGACTTTCTTCATGACGATCGACTCGACGATAGAGCCGATCTTGGTGTGGAGTTCTTGCTCGGTATGCATAGAGAGTGCGGCGTTACATTGCCTCGTCGGCAAAATATTCCCCGCCCCGAGATACAGGACGGCGAGTATACAAAAAATCGCTGAAAATCGACTGACATTTACAGCATCCTGGAGCGGCCCGTCGATGCACTTGGTTACATCAAAGTCAGGCGGCGAGATCGCTCACGGATGCAATCATGGCACTACAACCGTCGAATCGCCATGAAACTTACAGACCAAATCGCTATAAAAAGCGCGTAAACGTAACGCCTGCGGGTAAATACCGGGTGCTGCGTTGCAGCGGAGCGACAGATTTTCCGGCGGCATCCGTCCCCTGCCTCCCTTGAGCGCCCCAAAGCGGTCCGTCATCGCGGCCTCCCAAAACAGAAAAGCCCGCTTTCGCGGGCTTTTCTGTTGGCTGGCGCCGACCGTTTACATCGGCGTGACGCGCGTGGGACCGGCGCCGCTGATGACCTGCACGCGCTGGCCGACGCTGATCGGCACGTCGGCTTCCTGGGCCACGACGCGGGTTTCGCCGTTATCCAGGCGAACCGTGATTTCGTAGCCGGAATTCTTGCCGACCTGGTTTTCCACCGCGTTGCCCGCCAGGGCGCCGAGGATGGCGCCGCCGACAGTGGCAATGGTGCGACCCGTGCCGCCGCCGATGGCGTTGCCCGCCACGCCGCCCAGCGCGCCGCCGGCCAGCATGCCGACGCCGCTGGACTTGTCGTTCTGGATGACGATGGGGCGCACGCCCGTTACCGTGCCCGTGCGGACGATCTGCTCGCGCTGGGCCTGATCATAGCTATACACACCGCTGGATGCGCTGCGATTGGCACAACCGCCCAGGACCGCCATCGAAGTCACGACGGCAGCCACAGCCAACCACCGGCCAGTACGCGGCGTCAACAGGGAAAAGGTTTTGCTTTGGTTCATTTGGACTCCTCAATCGGGCACTGCCGACGATCTGATCATACCCTGCCCAGCCACAGCGGCAGTCTAACGTGCAACACACTGAAACTCACCGCCATGGGCGGAAAATCGATTTGCAAACCGGCCGCGGCGTTCCCACGCCGCGGCCGGTTTTCTTGACCGTGGTTGGACCATCTGCGCGGTTTCAGGTTCCCGCAACGATCCGAACCCGCCAGGAACGCGTTCAGACCGGCAGATGGATGCCGTAGGTGGCGTGCAGCACGGCGTCGATCTCGGCGCGTGAAGGCGCGTGGTTCTGCGGACCGCGCGACGCGATCTTGATGGCGCCCATGACGTTGCCCAGGCGGCAGCTGTCTTCCCAGCTCCAGCCGCTGGTCAGGCCGTAGAGCAGGCCGCCGCGCTGCGCGTCGCCGCAACCGGTGGGATCGACCACCTGGGTGGCGCGCACCGGCGCGATCTGGATCGTCTTGCCTTCGGTCAGCAGCGTGGCGCCTTCGGCGCCGCGCGTGACGACCACGGCCTGCAGCTTGGTGGCGATGTCGGCCATGCTACGGCCGGTGCGTTGTTCCACCACGCCGGCTTCATAGTCATTCACCGTCAGGGCCTGCGCCAGGCCGAGCATGCGTTCCAGGTCGGCGCCGTCGAACAGCGGCATGGCCTGGCCCAGATCGAAGATGAAGGGGATGCCCTGCTTATGCAGGCGCTCGGCGTGGGCGAACATGCCTTCCTTGGCATCCGGGGCGACGATGCCCCAGGTGGCCTTGGCGTCGCTCAGGTCGTTGCTGGCGGAGAAGGACATGGCGCCCGGGTGGAACGCGGTGATCTGGTTGTCGTCCAGGTCGGTGGTGATGAAGCACTGCGCGGTGAAGGTGCCGGGCACGACCTTGACGCGGCTCGTGTCGATGCCGAGGCCGTCCAGGCGTTCGAGGTATTCACCGGCGTCTTCGCCCACCGTGGCCACCGGCACGGGTTTGCCGCCCAGCAGATTCATGTTGTAGGCGATGTTGCCGGAGCAGCCGCCGTATTCCTTGCGCATGCTGGGCACCAGGAACGACACGCTCAGGGATTGGATGCGGTCGGCCAGGATGTGCTCCTTGAAGCGACCTTCGAACACCGCGATGGTGTCGAACGCCATCGAACCGCAGACTAGAACAGGGGTTGCCATGAATGTCATCCTTCAGGGAAAGAACTTGTCGAGTTGGTAGCCGTTGACTTGGACACCCGTCACTTCAATCGGCACGGAAATCTTCAGTTCGCCTGCCGGTCCGAAAGGACCGCGCAACTGCTCGGGCGTCAGGTAATTCTCGGGCATCAGCACCCGGCGCACCACCACGGTATCGGACAAATCAGTCAGGTCCAGCACCAGCGCGGGCCAGTGCTGCGGCTTGTCGTAGCGGTTGCGCAGGACCAGGTTCAACACCAGTCGGGTGCGGCCGTCGTCGATGGCGGCGGCGCCCGTGGGCGGCTGCAGCGACGACGAGGAAATCGCGATCCGCTCCAGGCGGCGCGCGTAGCCGACCGTGCAGCCGAGCGGCTTGCAGACGGTCTCGAGCGCGGGCCGCAGCACCGGCACGGAGTTGGCGATGTCGATGCGGTACACGTACAGCAGCTGCAATCCCAGCGCGATCAGGCCGAGCAGGCAGGCGTAGCCCCACAGCTTGCGCAGCAGGCCGCGGCGCTCCTGGCGGTCCTGGTCGAGGAATTCGGGCGGCGCGCGGCCGACGTCGGTGGCGCTGGAGTAGCGCGTGCGCGTGTCGCCAAGGATCGGTTCCGGCGAGTCCGCGTCGCGCTCGGCATCGACGTCGTCGTGGTCTCTGTCGAAATCGTCGTCGAGATCCCTGTCGCGGTCATCCTCGTCATCGTCGTGGCGCGAATCGGCGGCGTCGTCACGCACCACGAACACCGGCTCGGCCGGCCGGGTGGCGCGCGGCGCGTCCCAGCGCGCGCTGTCGCGCACCGCCACGATGGGCTCGTCGCGCGGCGCGGCGGGT
>ERZ1739169.237-NODE-237-length-11667-cov-15.299001_pt1 | contig 11667 bp, 11 predicted proteins | sample MGYA00581756_ERZ1739169 | MGnify/ENA primary metagenome ERZ1739169 (study PRJEB40789, sample SAMEA7425667) | Salamandra salamandra | biome: salamander skin | place: Germany | collected 2020-03 | study: cvxcv | reverse complement strand
CCACCGCGATGGCCGAGCGCGTGATGCTGTCGCCGATCACCATGAGGGTGACAGTGGCGCCGCTGATGATGTCCACCGGCGGCGGCGCGCCATGGCGCGGCGGGCTGTCGATGAAGTTCAGGCCGACGTAGCCCTGGATGAAGTGATCGACCTTGGCTTGCGGAATGCCGATCAGCACGATGGGCTCGTGATGCTCCACCAGCCTGGCGCCGACGATGCGGCCGTTGTCCGCCAGCGCCACCAGCACATCGATGGGCTTGCTGGAATAGCCGCGGGTGTTGACCACGTCGGAGGTCAGGTAGATGCGGCCCAGGGCGCGCTCGCCGGCATAGGCGCGCGCGGTCATCGGTTTGCCCTCGGGCGGGCCGATGCGATCGGCGCCGGGGAAGAGGTCGGCGATGGAAACCGTCTTCAGGAAGTCGGGCAGCCGCTGCGCCTGGACGGCGTTCGCGCACAACGTACAGCACAGCAGGAAAATTGAAATGAAGACCCGGATGAAAGGGGGGAATGCGCGATGTGTGCCGCGATGTGTCCCGTGATGTGCCCCGCAACGTGCCCCGTAATGTGCCGCCTGACTGCCGCGCATGCTTCGACTCTTTGTTGGTGTAGGTTTGCAGCCATCCTACGAATCGATGCGCGGGTCCACGTTGCGGTTTGTCAAGATCGTCGGCGTAATCAGTAATACCCCTATTGACCATAGGGCTGTGCGCAGGTAAGCGCGCTTCGCTTGACGCGCATCAAGCGGCTTGCCGGGTCCCCCTCCTAGACTGGTGCGCGGTGGCGTTGCGGGCGGAGTCCGGCAACGCGCAGATACACCGTTCAGTCATCGGAGAAGATTCAATGCTTGCCAAAACCACCCTGGCCATCCTGCTGTCGGCCGCCAGCCTGCCCGCGCTTGCCGCGCAATGCGAAGCCACCGTCGAAAGCAACGACGCCATGCAGTACAACGTCAAGGAAATCGTCGTCGACAAGAGCTGCAAGCAGTTCACCGTGCACCTGAAGCACGTCGGCAAGATGGCCAAGGTCGCCATGGGCCACAACCTGGTGCTGACCAAGGACGCCGACAAGCAGGGCGTCGCCACCGACGGCATGGGCGCCGGCCTGGCGCAGGACTACGTCAAGGCGGGCGACACCCGCGTCATCGCCCACACCAAGGTTATCGGCGGCGGCGAATCCGATTCGGTCACGTTCGACGTGTCCAAGATCGCCGCGGGCGAGAACTACGCCTACTTCTGCTCCTTCCCCGGCCACTGGGCCATGATGAAGGGCACGCTCAAGCTGGGCGGTTGAGTCCGTCTCTTTCAGGAGTCGAGGGGCGCGGAGGCGGGCGCAACCTCCAGGAACCGCAGCGGCTGTCCTTGCGGCGGCGCGTCGGTCAGGGCCTCATCGCGCACGACGGCATGACCGCGCACGACGGTGTGAATGGGCCAGCCCGTGACGCGCAGGCCGTCATACGGCGTCCAGCCGCTGACGCTGGCGATCCAGCCATTGTGGATGGTGCGGCGCGCCTGGAGATCGACGATGCTGAAATCGGCGTCATCGCCCAGCGCGATGCGGCCCTTGCCTTCGATGCCGAACAGGCGCGCCGGGCCGGCGCTGGTCAGGTCCGCCAGGCGTTCCAGGCTCAGGCGGCCGGCATGCACGTGGTCGAGCATCAGGGGTAGCAGGGTCTGCACGCCCGTCATGCCGCTGGGGGACTGCGGATAGGGCCTGGCCTTCTCTTCCAATGTGTGCGGCGCGTGGTCGCTGCCGATGACATCGACCACGCCGTCACGAATGGCCTGCCACAGCGCATCCTGGTGGCGCTGCTCGCGCACCGGCGGATTCATCTGCGCCAGGCTGCCCAGCCGTTCGTAGCAGTCGGGCGCGTGCAGCGTGAGGTGATGCGGCGTGACTTCGACGCTGACGCGCCGCTTGTGCCCGGCCAGGAAGACGATCTCCTCGGCGCTGGAGACGTGCAGCACGTGCAGCCGCCGCCCGGCTTCGGCCGCCAGGCGCACGATGCGCCGCGTGGCCAGCAGCGCGCTCTCGACGTCGCGCCAGTGAGGGTGCTGGCGGATGTCGCCGCTGGCCTGCACGATCGATTTGCGCTCGCGCAGCCGGGTCTCGTCCTCGGCATGCACGGCCAGGCGGCGGCGGCCGTGGCGCAGGATGCGGCGCAGCACGTCGGTTTCATCGGCCAGCAGATCGCCGAAGGAACTGCCCATGAAGACCTTGACGCCAGCGCAGCCGGGCAGGTCTTCCAGCTCGGCCAGTCGCTCGGCATTGACGGCGGAACCGCCGATGTAGAACGCATGGTCGCACCAGGCGCGGCCACGCGCCGCATCGAGCTTGACCTGCAAATCGACGGCCGTGAGCGTCAGCGGGCTGGTGTTCGGCATTTCGAAGAGGCTGGTCACGCCGCCCAGCACCGCGCCGCGCGTGCCGGCTTCGAGGGTTTCCTTGTGGGTCAGGCCGGGTTCGCGGAAATGCACCTGGCTGTCGATGACGCCGGGCAGGACATGCAGGCCGGCCGCGTCCAGCGTGGCGTCCGCGCGCCAGTCGCCCAGGCTGCCCAGCGCCACCACGCGGCCGTCGCGCGCGGCGATGTCGATGCGCGCCATCGCGCCGCCCGGCAGCAGCACGGTGCCCCCGCGCACCAGCAGGTCGGCCTGCCGTCGGGAGGGTTGCCCGGCGTCGATCATGCGGAGGTTTCCTGGCGCGGCGTGAGGGGGAAGGGCTTGGCCGATGGGTGTGCCGTCATTCAAAACTCGTTCTGGATGTTCTTGTAGCCATGCACCAGCGCATTGTTGGTGCGCGCCACGTCTTCGGAAAACTCGCTGGCCGCGGCGGGCACCTGCGGCAGCGACGCCAGATCGGTGTCCGGGCCGATGCGCTCGGTCGATCGCACGTAGAAGCCCGGCGGCAGGCGGACGCCATCGACCACCGCGTTGTAGCGCACCACGCAGCCGTCCTCGACCGTACAGTTGAACAACACGCTGTTGAAGCCGATGAACACGCCGTCGCCCACCGCGCAGGGGCCGTGCACGATGGCGCGGTGCGCGATCGACGTGCGCTGGCCGATGCGCACGCGCGCGCCCGACTTGGAATGGATCACCACGCCGTCCTGGATGTTGGAGTGCGCGCCGATCACGATCGGGTCGATGCGGCCCTGCGCGTCCATCTCGTCGGCGCGGATGACGGCATAGGGGCCGATGAAGACGTTTTCCTCCACGATGACCAGGCCGCAGAGAATGGCGGTGGGATCGACGAAGGCGCTGGGGTGGATCTGCGGCAGGTCGCCGCGCGGGTTCTTGCGGATCATGGGAGGCCTTGACGATGAGCCGGGTGTGTTTAAATGGAACGTTATAATATAACAATATTGATCGAAAGCGCCCGCTCAAAAAGCGCCGGAGATGGGGATGCAAACCTCGCCCATCCGTCATCCGCACGACCCGTGTCACCGGCGTGTCACGCATTTTCCGGGTACGATTACCGGTCGTGTAACTTCTGGAGCTCCTGATGGAGTGGCTGCTGGACCCCGCTGCGTGGGTCGGCTTGCTTACCCTGGTCGTCCTTGAGATCGTCCTGGGAATCGATAACCTGATTTTCATCGCCATCCTGGCGGACAAGCTGCCCCCGTCGCAACGCGACCGCGCGCGCATCCTTGGCCTCAGCCTGGCGCTCGTCATGCGGCTTGGCCTGTTGTCGGTCATGTCGTGGCTGGTCACCCTGACCACCCCCCTGTTTTCGGTCGGACCGCTGGCGCCCTCCGGGCGCGACCTGATCCTCATGGCCGGCGGTTTCTTCCTGCTGTTCAAGGGCACCATGGAGCTGCATGAGCGCCTGGAAGGCGGCCAGCATGGCGGCTCTTCCGGACCGCGCGTGTACGCCAGCTTCTGGGTCATCGTCACGCAGATCGTGGTGCTGGACGCGGTGTTCTCGCTGGACTCGGTCATCACCGCGGTCGGCATGGTGGACCACCTGGCCATCATGATGATCGCCGTGGTCATCGCCATCGGCATCATGCTGCTGGCCTCCAAGCCGCTGACGCGCTTCGTCAACGCCCACCCGACGGTGGTGGTGCTGTGCCTGGGCTTTTTGCTCATGATCGGCTTCTCGCTGCTGGCGGAGGCCTTCGGCTTCAAGGTGCCCAAGGGCTACCTGTACGCCGCCATCGGCTTCTCGGTGGCGATCGAGGCGTTGAATCAGCTGGCGCGCCGCAACCTGCTCAAGCTGGACGCGCGCCGTCCGATGCGCGAACGCACCGCCTCGGCGGTGCTGCGCATGCTGGGCAAGCGCCCGCCGGCCGACGAACCCGACCTGCCCAGCGCCGACGGCCCCGCCATCCCGGCCTTCGGCGTCGAGGAACGCAACATGGTCAGCGGCGTGCTGACCCTGGCCGAACGCTCGATCCGCTCGATCATGACGCCGCGCACCGACGTGTCGTGGATCAACATCGACGACGACCCCGACACCATCCGGCGCCAGATCACCGAGGCGCCGCACAGCTTCTTCCCGGTCTGCCGCGGCTCGCTCGACGAGGTGCTGGGCATCGCCCGCGCCAAGGACCTGGTGGCGGACCTGATCACCGAGGGCCGGGTGCGCCGCAACCGCCTGCGCGACCCGATCATCGTGCACGAGGCGATCGGCATCCTGCGCCTGATGGACACCCTCAAGCGCTCGCGCGGCCAGCTGGTGCTGGTGGCCGACGAGTTCGGCGCCATCGAGGGCCTGGTGACGCCGATCGACGTGTTCGAGGCCATCGCCGGTGAATTCCCCGACGAGGACGAACTGCCGGACATCGTCGCCGACGGCCCCAACATCTGGAAGATTGACGGCGCGGCCGACCTGCACCATGTCGAACAGGTGCTGGAAACCGAGGGCCTGGTCGACGACGCGCAGGACTTCTCCACCCTGGCGGGCTACCTGCTGTCGCGCTTCGGCCACCTGCCCAAGCCGGGCGACGTCTGCGAATACGAGATCCACCACGACCATTTCCGCTTCGAAGTGCTGGAAATGGACGGTCGCCGCATTGCCCTGGTGCGCGTCGAGAAGCGCGCGCCCGAGCCGCTCGACGAAGACGCGTCGCTGACTCATGACTAGCCTCCGACATTGCCCCAAGGAACTCCGCCATCGTGACTGACACCACGCTCTATCTCATCAAGGCCTTCATCCTCGGCATCGTCGAGGGGCTGACCGAATTCATCCCGGTTTCCAGCACCGGCCACCTGATTTTGATCGGCGACTGGATCAACTTCGAGTCCAGCCAGGGCAAGGTGTTCGAGGTGGTGATCCAGCTGGGGTCGATCCTGGCGGTGATGTGGATCTTCCGCGCCCGGCTGCTGCAGCTGATCCGCGGCACGCTGACCGGCGTGGCGAGCGAGGTGGCCTTCACCCGCAACCTGCTGATCGCCTTCCTGCCGGCGGCGGTCATCGGCGCCATTTTCATCAAGTCCATCAAGCAGGTGTTCTACCACCCCGGCGTGGTGGTGGTGACGCTGGTGCTGGGCGGCCTGATCATGCTGTACGTGGAGCGCCGCACCCGCCACACCCCCGGGGACGTGCCGGGCGCGGCCGACGACACCGCCTCGGACGAGCGCGCCACCGCCCGCACCCTGGAACAGATCACCTGGAAGCAGGCGCTGGGCGTGGGCGTGGCGCAGTGCCTGGCCATGATCCCCGGCACCTCGCGCTCGGGCGCCACCATCATCGGCGGCATGATCGCCGGCATCCAGCGCAAGACGGCCACCGAGTTCTCGTTCTTCCTGGCCATGCCGACCATGCTGGGCGCGGCCGTGTACGACATGTACAAGAACATGGACCTGCTGACCCAGCACGACCTGTCCGGCATCGCCGTCGGCTTCGTGGCGGCCTTCCTGAGCGCCATCGTGGTGGTGCGCGCGGTGCTGCGCTTCGTCGCCAACCACACCTATCGCGTGTTCGCCTGGTACCGCATCGTGTTCGGCGCCATCGTGGCGGCCTGGATCTTCACCCGCTGAAGGGCGGGGCCCCGCCGCCGGGCGGGCAAAAAGAAAGGGCCGCGCATGACGCGGCCCTTTGCTTGGGGCGGACAGGACGGGCGCGCCGCCTAGTCGGCCGTTTCCAGGTCGTAGAACTCCAGTCCGTCGCGGTCGATGACCAGCCAGCCGCCGCGCGGCGGCGACACGTGGTCACAGTCCCAGTCCGGCAGCACCCAGCGTTCGCGTTTCGCGCCGTCGACCTCCAGCACGTGGCGGGCGGGGCGGTGCGTGTGGCCGTGCACCATCAGCGTGACGCCGTGGTCGCGGAAGGCCTTCTCGACGGCGCCGGCGTTGACGTCCATGATCTCCATGGACTTGGCCTGGTTGGCCATCTGGCTTTCGCCGCGGGCCTGCTGCGCCATCGCCAGGCGCTCGGGGATGGTCTTGGCCAGGAACTCGGCTTGCCATTGCGGGTTGCGCACCATCTGGCGGAACTGCTGGTAGGCAGCGTCGTCGGTACAGAACTCGTCGCCGTGGGTCAGCAGGATGTCGCCGTAGTCGGTCTGCAGCAGCGCCGGCTCGGGCAGCAGCCTGGCGCCCACCGCGGCGGCCAGCTCCTCGCCGATCAGGAAGTCGCGGTTGCCGCGGCCCAGCCACACCGGAATGCGGCCGGCCGTGGCGCGCAGCGCCGTCAGCGCCGTGGCCAGCCACGGCGGCGCGGCGCGGATCACGTCGTCGCCGATCCAGGCGTCGAAGATGTCGCCCGGCAGCAGCAGGGCGGCGGCTTCTTCCTCGGCCGCCTGCAGGAAGGCCAGGAAGGCCTCCGAGGTGGCCGGCGTGGCCGGCCCCAGGTGCAGGTCGGAGGCCAGCCAGATCGGACCGGACAGGACGATCTTATTCAAGAACTTCGGCCTTCTCGATGATCACGTCTTCGTTCGGCACGTTCTGGTGGAAGCCCTTGTTGCCGGTCTTCACGCCCTTGATCTTGTCGACCACGTCGGTGCCTTCGGTGACGCTGCCGAACACGGCGTAGCCCCAGCCGTTCGGCGTGGGCGCGGTGAAGTTCAGGAAGTCGTTGTTCGAGACGTTGATGAAGAACTGCGCGGTGGCCGAGTGCGGGTCGCTGGTGCGGGCCATCGCCAGGGTGTACTTGTCGTTCTTCAGGCCGTTGTTGGCCTCGTTCTCGATCGGGGCATGGGTCTGCTTCTGCTTCATGCCGGGCTCGAAACCGCCGCCCTGGATCATGAAGCCGTCGATCACGCGATGGAACACCGTGCCGTTGTAGAAGCCTTCCTTGACGTAGGTCAGGAAATTCTCGACGGTCTTGGGCGCCTTGGCGGCGTCCAGGGTGATGACCATGTCGCCTTGGTTGGTGTGAAGCTTGACGCGGGGATTGGTGCTCATGGCTTTTGTGCCTTCAGAGGTGGAGTTGGAGGGGGCGGCCGCGGGCGCGGCGCTGACGAGCGCCGGAGCAAACGCCAGCGCGAACGAGCACGCCGTCAGGCGCAGCAGGTGAAGAGGGGAGTAGCGAGACATCATTTGTGTTGCCTATCCTTCAGCATGGTTTCGACTTCGCGGGCCTTGTCCTGCATGCCCGGCACGCCTTCGCCGGCGGCCTGCTTGTAGGTGCGCAGGGCCTGCAGCAGTTGCAGGTCGCCCAGGTTGGCGCGCGCGGCGGCGTAGCCCGGGTCGGCGCGCAAGGCCATTTGCAGGGCGTCCTGCGCTTTTTCAAGTTCGCCCCGGCTGGCATATAGAGCCGCCAGGTTGTTCCAAGGTTCCGGCAGCTCGGGGAAGCGGGTCGTCATCTCGGTGTAGATGTCGATGGCCTCGGCCTTGCGGTCGAGCGCGGCCAGGGCGCGGGCGTGCTGGAACATCAGCTGCACGTCGGTGCCGCGCTGGTCCTTGATCTCGGCTTCGCGCTTTTCGATCATCGCCAGCGCCTCGGCGTTGTCGCCGCGGTTCAGCAGGCGTTCGATGTGGGTGGTGATCTGCGAGGCGGACGGCTGCAGCCGCGTGTCAACGCTGGGTTGCACCGCCTTGAGCACGTTCGACAGGCCTTCCCAGCCGCCTTCGGGCGGGATGGGGTCGAGGGTGGTCCGGTTGGCGTTCGGGTTCTCGCCCGAGCCGCCGGCCATGGACTGGGCGTAGGCGCCGGCGAGCGGCGATCCGGCCAGGGCCAGGGCGAGCAGGGTGACGCAAAAACGCGGCTTGATAGTCACGTGGGCATCCGTTAAAAGTCGTGGCCGGCCGGCGCTGACGCGCGCGGCCGGGCCGCTTGCTATACTTGACGACCGCCATTTTAGCCTTGGTTGGGTTTTTGGCTCGACAATCGCTCGACAATAGGCGAAACCAATGAGTAAAACCCTCGGTTGGGGCGGACCCGTTGGTTGGAGCGGACCCGTTGGTTGGGGCGGACGCTGAGGGACGCGAATCCCGGGCGAACCCCGGGCAACATCCCGAGCCACCCCGACCAGGACGGCAAGTCCCGAAGGTATCGTCCTTCGGGCGCAACTTTTTCCGCGGTCGCCACGGAAAGAACAGGACCATCACAAGCGCCATGCTGCAAATCTACAACACGTTATCGCGTACCAAAGAACCGTTCAAGCCGGCCCAGGCCGGTCAGGTGCGCATGTACGTGTGTGGCATGACCGTGTATGACTTCTGCCACCTGGGCCATGCCCGCATGCTGGTGTCGTTCGATGTGGTGCAGCGCTGGCTGCGCGCCAGCGGCCTGGCGGTCGATTACGTGCGCAACATCACGGATATCGACGACAAGATCATCCGCCGCGCGGTCGAGACTGGCCGCCGCATCGGCGAGGTCACCGAGTTCTACATCGCCGCCATGCACGCCGACGAGCGCGCGCTGGGCGTGGACTCGCCCGACCGCGAGCCGCGCGCCACGCAGTACGTGGGCGAGATGCTGGACATCATCGGCAAGCTCGAACAGAAGGGCCTGGCCTACCAGGCCGACGACGGCGACGTGAACTACGCCGTGCGCGGCTTCGAGGGCTACGGCAAGCTGTCCGGCAAGACCCTCGACGACCTGCGCGCCGGCGAGCGCGTGGCGGTGGGCTCGGCCAAGCGCGACCCGCTCGACTTCGTGCTGTGGAAGTCGGCCAAGGAAGAAGAGCCGGCCGACACCAAGTGGGAATCGCCCTACGGCCTGGGCCGCCCGGGCTGGCACATCGAGTGCTCGGCCATGAGCAAGTCGCTGCTCGGCCTGCCGCTGGACATCCATGGCGGCGGTCCCGACCTGAAATTCCCCCACCACGAAAACGAGATCGCCCAGACCGAGGGCGCCTTCGGCGGCGTGCTGGCCAATATCTGGATGCATTGCGGCCCGCTGATGGTCGATTCGGACAAGATGTCCAAGTCGCTCGGCAACTTCCGCACCATCCGCCAGACCATCGCCCAGGGCGAGCCGGGGGCCGACGTGGCCGATTACCGCGTCAACCCGCGCGAAGCCGAGATGGTGCGCTTCTTCATCGTGCGCAACCACTACCGCAGCCCGCAGAACTACACGCCGGACAACCTGGTCGACGCCCAGAACGCGCTCGACCGCCTGTACCAGGCGCTGCAGAACGTGGCGGCCGACGACCAGGGCGTCGACTGGAACGAACCCCAGGCGCAGGCCTTCAAGGCCGCCATGGACGACGATTTCAACAGTTCGGGCGCGGTCGCGGCCCTGTTCGAGCTGGCCTCCGAGGCCAACCGCGGCAAGAGCGCCCGCAGCGCCGGCCAGCTCAAGGCCCTGGGCGGCCTGCTGGGCCTGCTGCAGCAGGATCCGGCGACCTACTTCCAGTCGGCCACCCGCTATTCGGCGGCCGGCATGGAGCAGGGCGCGCGCGCCGAACTGGACGCCGCCGCCATCCAGGCCCTGATCGACGCCCGCGCGGCCGCCAAGGCGGCGCGCGACTTCGCGGCGGCCGACCGCATCCGCGCCGAGCTGCGCGAGGCCGGTATCGAGCTCGATGACAAGCCGGGCGGCCTGACGCAGTGGCGTCGAGCCTGATCTCCTGGATACGCCAGACATGTCCATCGCAGATACCGACATTCCCAAGCCGGATTATTGGGAAGCCGCCGTCGCCCACCTGATGCGGCGCGACCGCATCCTGAAAAAGATCATTCCCCAGCACCCCGAGGTCTGGCTGACGTCGCGCGGCACGCCGTTCGTGACGCTGGCCCGCGCCATCATCGGCCAGCAGGTCTCGGCCAAGGCGGCCGATGCCGTCTGGGACAAGTTCCTGGAAGCCGCCGGCAAGCGTCCCACGCCGGTGGCGGTGCTGCGCGTCGGCCTGGAAGGCCTGCGCGCGGCCGGCCTGTCGCAGCGCAAGGCCGAATACGTGCTGGATCTGGCGGTGCATTTCGGCGAACGCCGGGTGCACCCCGAGAAATGGGCGGCCATGGACGACGAGGCCGTCATTTCGGAATTGACCGCCATCCGCGGCATCGGACGCTGGACGGCGGAGATGTTTTTGATTTTCAATCTGCAGCGGCCCGATGTTCTGCCGCTGGATGATCCTGGGTTGCTCAAGGCAATCTCGCTACACTATTTCAGCGGCGAGCCTGTCTCGCGCTTCGAGGCTCGCGAAGTCTCGTTGGCGTGGCAACCCTGGCGTACCGTGGCAACCTGGTATCTGTGGCGCAGTCTGGAACCGACGCCGGTCCAATACTGACGCAATCCAGGTCGCCCATCTACGGAACCACACTACATGCGCAATACATTTCTGGAATTTGAACAGCCGCTCGCCGAGCTTGAGAACAAGATCGAGCAGCTGCGCTATGTGCAGGCCGATTCGGCGGTGGACATCTCCGACGAGATCGGACGTCTGCAGCAGAAGAGCCAGTCGCTGGCCAAGGAAATCTACGCCAAGCTCACGCCTTGGCAGACGGCGCTGGTCGCCCGCCACCCCCAGCGTCCCTACACGCTGGACTACGTGCGCGAAATCTTCACCGACTTCCACGAACTGCACGGCGACCGCATGTACGCCGACGACCAGTCCATCGTGGGCGGCCTGGCGCGCTTCAACGGCTCGCCCTGCATGGTGATCGGCCACCAGAAGGGCCGCGACACCAAGGAGCGCGCCGCGCGCAACTTCGGCATGCCGCGTCCGGAAGGCTACCGCAAGGCCCTGCGCCTGATGCGCCTGGCCGAGAAGTTCGGCATTCCCGTGTTCACCTTCGTCGACACCCCGGGCGCCTATCCCGGCATCGGCGCCGAGGAACGCGGCCAGTCCGAAGCCATCGGCCACAACCTGTACGCCATGGCCGAGCTGAAGGTGCCCGTGATCGTCACCATCATCGGTGAAGGCGGTTCGGGCGGCGCGCTGGCGATCGCCGTGGGCAACGCGGTGCTGATGCTGCAGTACGCCACCTACGCGGTGATCTCGCCCGAAGGCTGCGCCTCGATCCTGTGGCGCAGCGCCGACAAGGCGCCCGAGGCCGCCGAGGCGCTGGCCATCATCGCCCCGCGCCTGAAGGACCTGGGCCTGGTCGACCGCGTCATCAACGAACCCGTGGGCGGCGCGCACCGCGACCCGCGCGTCATGGCGCGCCTGCTGCGCCGCGCGCTGGGCGACGCCCTGCGCCAGCTGCAGGGCCTGACGCCCGAGCAGCTCGTGGAACAGCGCGTGCAACGCGTGCTGTCCTACGGCGCCTTCCAGGAAGTGCGCGCCTGAGCGATGCGCGCGCGCCGGCCTGCGCCGGCGCCGCGGCCGCCACCGGC
>ERZ1739169.236-NODE-236-length-11777-cov-28.928340_pt1 | contig 11777 bp, 12 predicted proteins | sample MGYA00581756_ERZ1739169 | MGnify/ENA primary metagenome ERZ1739169 (study PRJEB40789, sample SAMEA7425667) | Salamandra salamandra | biome: salamander skin | place: Germany | collected 2020-03 | study: cvxcv | reverse complement strand
TTTCAGAGATTTTGCAGACCGAAGAGCGAACCCTTCAAACCGCAAAAAATCGCCGGGAGTAAGCTGCGAGGCTGACCCCTGAAACCGTAGCTCGGCGTTTCGAATGAAGCGCGGAACCTAATGAAGCCAACCGATGAAAGCAAGAAGTTTTTCAACCTCTTTCCTTCGTGAACCCGTGGAAACTGCTGTCCCCGCGCCCCCGTCGGCCAGCTCGTTTCCGAGCGAGGCGGCTCTATACGGACCGCCCCTTTTGTCCGCAACCGGAATCTGACGCTTTTGCGAAGATTCTGGCAGACCCCGGATCGCTCAAGCTTCACCTTCCCTGCTGCGCCTGGATTACAGCTGGCGACGCACCAGTTTTCCGTAGTGATCCATCAGATCCAGTGAAAGAGCGCCCGGGGTGAAGCGATAGTCGCCCACCTCCGCCACCGGCGTCACTTCGACTGCGGTTCCAGTCAGGAAGCATTCCGAGAAGCCGGACAGTTCTTCCGGCAGGATGTCGCGAACCACGACTTCGATCCCCTTGGCCTTGGCGATCTCGATCACCGTCTGGCGGGTGATGCCATCCAGGATGTGCTCGACCTTGGGCGTATGGATGACGCCGTCCTTGACGAAGAAGACATTGGCCCCCGTCGCCTCGGCGACATAGCCGCGCCAGTCCAGCATCAGGGCGTCGGCATAGCCGTTACGCTCAGCCGCATTCTTGGACATGGTGCAGATCATATACAGGCCCGCCGCCTTGGCCGTGGTCGGGGCAGTCTGCGGATCGGGACGGCGCCACTTGGACCATTCCAGGCGCAGCCCCCTCGCCTTCACTTCGGGATCGAAATAGCTGGGCCAGTCCCACACGGCGATCGCCAGATGGACCTTGTTGTTCAAGGCCGAGACGCTGGTCTGTTCGGCGCCCAGATAGGCCACCGGGCGAACATAACAGTCCGTCAGCCCATTCTTGGCGCAGGTTTCATTGCAGAGCGCGTCGATTTCAGCCACGCTGTACGGGATCTCGAAATCGAGCAGGTTGGCGGAGCGTTTCAGCCGCTCCGAGTGCGCGGTCAGCTTGAAGATTTCGCCGCCATACATACGCTCACCCTCGAAAACCGACGAGCCGTAGTGCAGAGCATGGGTCAGAACGTGCGTTTTTGCTTCCCGCCAGGGTACAAACTCGCCATTCATCCAGATCCAGCCGTCACGATCGTCGAAAGGAACGAAGGCCATTGGAACACATCTCCCGCGAAACTGACGGTGTTAGAGCCGCCCGAATCGTTCAGGTCAACGCCCTGAGCGGGAGGAAAGACGCATGAGCATGACGGAATCACGCCCTTATGGCCGCTCCGGCCCCATCGCCGGGCCCGGCGTCGGCCGCCATCTGCTGATCGTCGACGACGACGACCGCATCCGCGAACTGCTCAAGGAGTTCCTGGCGCGCGAGGGTTATCGCGTCACCGGGGCCGCCCATGCCGCCGCAGCCAAGCGGATGATGGAGCTTATCGAGTTCGATCTGGTGGTGCTGGATGTCATGATGCCGGGCGAGAGCGGGTTCGATCTGACCACCTGGGTTCGCGGCAAGGCGGAACTGTCCAAGACGCCGGTTCTGCTGCTGACCGCACGCGGCGATCCCGAGGACCGGATCGAGGGTCTGGCCCGCGGCGCCGACGACTATATGTCCAAGCCGTTCGAACCGCGTGAACTGGCGCTGCGGATCGAGGCCATTCTGCGTCGCACCGGGGGCAAGCCCATTGGTCCGCGCGAAATCAAGCTGGGCGCCGCCGTCTTCGACATGGAGCGGCTGGAGTTGACGCGAGAGGGCAAACCCCAGCGTCTGACCGAGGCCGAGGCGCAACTGCTGAAGACGCTCGCGCTTCACGCCCATGCGCCGGTCGAGCGAATGAGCCTGTCGCCCGACACCGCCGACATCACCGGCCGCGCCGTCGATGTTCAGGTCACCCGCCTGCGCCGCAAGCTGGAAAGCGACCCCAAGAACCCGCGCTATCTGCAGACCGTGCGCGGCGTCGGCTATATGCTGGCGCCTGACTAAGGCTCTAAGCTGACCGGCTGAGGAAACATGCGGCTTCTGCCCGCCTATCTGTGGCCGCGTTTCCTGAAGCGGCGCCTGCCCACCTCGCTGTGGGGGCGTTCACTGCTGATCATCGTGCTGCCGGTGCTGGTGATGCAGGTGGCGGTGACATGGATCTTCTTCGACGCCCACTGGCAGACGGTTACGGCGCGCCTGTCCGAAGGCCTGGCCGGCGACATCGCATGGGCGGTCGAATCCTATGAGGACGACCCCAGCCCGCAGGGTCTGCAGCGTTTGGCCGACCGGGCCGAGCGTTCGATGTCCCTGTCCATCGCCCTGCAGGAAGATCGCGTCCTGCCGACAGAGCAGAGGCGCGGCCCCATCGGCGTCGTCGACCGGGTTCTGGACCACGCGCTGGAATCGCGCCTGGACCGTCCCTACTGGTTCGACACCACCCGCTATCCCTCCTATGTCGATATTCAGGTGCAGGAGCCGCAGGGGGTCTTACGCATCATCGCCCCGCGCGAACGGGCCGTGGCGACCCAGGCCCATATCTTCGTGCTGTGGCTGACGATTGCGACCGTGCTGCTGATGGGCGTGGCCATCCTGTTCATCCGCAATCAGGTGCGCGCCATCGAGCGCCTGGCCGACGCCGCCGAAGCCTTTGGCCGAGGCGAGACGGTGCCGCGCTTCAAACCGCATGGTGCACGCGAAGTCCGCGCCGCCGCCACCGCCTTCATGGCCATGCGCGACCGGATCCAGCGCCATATCGACCAACGCACCGCCCTGCTCGCCTCGGTCAGCCACGACCTGCGCACGCCGCTGACGCGCCTGCGTCTGGAGCTGGCGCTGGCTCCGCCCTTCAAGCGCCAGGCCGCCATGCGCGGCGACCTGGACGAGATGGAGCATATGATCGACGAATATCTGGCCTTCGCACGCGGCGAGGCTGGAGAAACGCCGCAGCCGGTGTCCGTGCCCGACCTGCTGGGCGCCGCTGCCGATGACGCCCGACGCGCCGGCGCCGAGGTCGAGTTGTCAGCGCCAGAGGGCCTGACCGCCATCTTGCGCCCCCTCGCCTTCAAGCGCGCCCTGGTGAACCTGGCCGGCAACGCCGCTTCTCACGGCGACCATGTTCGGCTGTCGGCTCGCGTCCTGACATCCGGCGGCGTCGAGATCGCCATTGAGGACGACGGCCCCGGCATTCCCGACGAGATGCACGAAGAGGCCTTCCGCCCCTTCTCGCGGTTGGACGATTCACGAAACCAGAACCGCAAGGGGGTGGGACTGGGTCTGGCCATCGCCCGCGACGTGGCGCGCAGTCATGGGGGAGACATCACCCTGGAACGCAGCGATCTGGGCGGACTGAAGGCTGTGATCCGGATTCCAGGCCCAGTGTCCCTAGCGCCAGCGGAAGCGGCGGCCGACTGAGCCTCCAACGACCCGTGTCGTTTCAAATCTGATACGCCCTCTAGCGAAAACCTACGCCAAGGCGCATCTACGATCCCGACAGGGTTGGAGATGGAACAGATGCGTAAACTTGCTTTCTTCGCCCCCTTGGCCGCGACCCTGGCGGTCGCCGCCATGGCTCAGGCGCAGCCTCAGGCTCAAATTCAGGCCACCACACAGGTTCAGTCCGAAAATCAGGCGCCGTCCAATGTCACGGTGACCATCGGACGCGATCTGCAGACCAGGGTCGAGAAGCTGGGCGTGCGAGAGGTCAATGACCAGATTGCAAACCTGCAGTCCAACGTCGTGCGCGTGCTGGAGGAATCCTATCCCGGCGCCAGCGCTCAACTGGTGCTGACCGACCTCAAGCCCAACCGCCCGACCATGCAGCAGATGCGCGATACGCCGGGACTGGACCCGATCCGCAGCATCTCCATCGGCGGCGCGGCGATCGAAGGTCAGTTGACGACAGCGGACGGCCAGACCCGTGCGGTGAAGTTCTCATACTTCTCGCCGTCGATCCGTGACGTCTGGGGTTACGGCGTCTGGCAGGACGCCGACCGCGCGTTCGAGCGGTTCAGCGCCTATCTGCAACGCGGTCGTTTCTAGGGTTCAGCCCATCTCGCGGTTGCGGCGGACCGCCGCTGCAACCGTGTCGTGGGTCATGGCCGTCAGGCGGCCGTCGCGCGACAGGGCGTCCAGACCGGCACGGGTCGAACCGCCCGGCGAGGCGATGCGGTCGATCAGAACCTCCAGCGGATCATCGCCCATCGCATCCGCAGCGGACCGCAGGGTGGCGCGCGCCAGAACATCGGCTGTCGCCGCGTCCAGACCCGCCGCCTCCCCGGCCCGCGCCAGGGCTTCGGTGAAGGCGTAGAAATAGGCCGCGCCCGATCCGGCGACGGCTGTGGCCGCGTCCATCAGAGCTTCTTCGTCCAGATCGACCGTCTCGGCCATCGGCTCGAACAGGGCTCGTCCCAGTGCGCGCGCATCGGCGTCCGCCGACCAGACCGAGGCCACGCCCCGTCCGCGTGAGACGCCCGTGGTCGGCATGACCCGCACGATGGGCCATCCGCCGACGCCTTCAGCCAGCGTCGGCGCCGTCACGCCCGCCATGACAGACAGGATCACCGCCTGGTCGCCCAGGAACGGCAGCAGCGGCGTCACGACCTCGCGCCATTTGGCGGGCTTCACCGCCAGCACAATGACTCGGGCCTCGGTCAGGGCCTCCAGCGGCGGATTGATCCTTGCGCCCTTGGCCCGCGCAGCCTCGGCCGCAGGCTTCTCGGAAGGGCTGAGAATGATCAGGTTTTCAGCCGCAACTGTTCCAGTCAGCAGCCAGCCTTCCAGAATGGAAGACCCCAGACGGCCGCAGCCGACCAGAACGACGGTTTCATTCACAGCCATCAGGCGGTGCCGACGGTCTCGAACAGGCAGGCGTCGATTGCCTCCTGCGGCTTCTTGTTGCCCCGAACCATGAAGTCGAAGGCGGGATAATAGCGATCCGCCGCCTCAACCGCCGCATCAATCATTGACGCAGCCTGGGCCAGGGTCGGACGCTCGCCCATCGGCAGGGCCAGCGAGTGACGGAAGACGATCTCGCCATCCTCAGCCCAGACCTCGAAATGCCCCATCCAGGTGCGCTGGTTGATCATGCCGACCAGTTCATAGGCGGCGGCCTTGCGGCTCTTGGCCACCTTCAGATCAAGCGCACAGCACAGCTGCAGGCAGTCCCCTTCAGGACGCCAGGCGAACCACAGCTCATAATCCTTCCAGTCGCCGGCCAGCGCGAACGCCAGATCACCGTCGTTGGTGCGGTCGAACGGCAGGTTTTCGGCCGTCAGAACGTGTTCGACCACTTCCAGCGGGTCGAAAGGCACGTCCGTTTCCTCTGGCCGGGCGATGTCCATCAAGCGTCTCGATTCAGGCGGCGGCCCCACGAGTCGGGGGCGTTAACGGGACGGTAAGCCTGTTCGCGGATTCGGCTCAACTGTCTGCGTCCGTTGCGGGAGTTCCATCTGTGGACGTTCCCTTGCGAGGCTTATTCGCGGGCTTTTCAGCCGCCTTCAGCGTCGCGATCTCGGCGCGCAGGGCGGCGATTTCATCTTTCAGAACGTCGAATTCGTCGCGACGGACCAAATCCATCTCGGCGGCGATCCGGTCAGCCTGAGCGCGCCAGGCCGTCTTGGCCTCTTCGCCCGCCGCCTGCGCCAGCCCCATGGCGCCCGTGGTCAGCTTGGCGAACTCATCCAAAAGGGGGTTGCGGGTCTGCATGGCGGGCTCCGACCTGACGTCGTTAACGAAATCTGACCCAATAGGGTGAACGAAACCTTTCTTTCTGCTGCTTCGGAGGCGCCATCAAGGCGTCGTGTTCACCCATCACTGCCATATCGCCTTCACAGGCGACGCAGGCGCCGTCGCTTGCTAAAGCTTCCAAGACTGAACCGACGAGGATCCCCGCCTTGCCTTTTCCTGAATTCGACCCGGTCCTGATCCATCTGGGTCCGTTGCCGATCCGCTGGTACGCCCTGGCCTATGTGGCCGGCATTGTCTTGGGCTGGTGGTACGCGTCACGTCTGGCGCGCCGCGAAAGCCTGTGGGCGCCAGGCCGCCCTCCAGTCAACAACACCCAACTGGATGATCTGGTCCTGTGGATCACCCTGGGCATCATCCTGGGCGGCCGGTTCGGCTATGCCCTCTTCTACAAGCCCGTCATGTTCGCCCAACTGTTCACCGGTCATACGCTAGGCGAACGGTTCGAGCTGCTGCAGCTCTGGACCGGCGGCATGAGCTTCCACGGCGGCTTCTTGGGCGTGGCCATCGCCATCATCCTTTTCGCCCGCCGTCAGAAGATAAATATGCTCAGCCTGGGCGATCTGGTCGCCCCCGTCGTGCCACTGGGCCTGTTCTTCGGCCGCATCGCCAACTTCATCAATGGCGAGTTGTGGGGTCGCGAAACGACCGTTCCCTGGGCCATCCGCTTCTGCAACGCCCGCATCGAACAGATGTACGGCTTCTGCCCCGCCGGCGACGTCCCGCGTCACCCCAGCCAGCTTTATGAAGCCGGACTGGAAGGCCTGCTGCTGTTCTCGGTCCTGTCGCTGGCGATCTGGAAGTTCAAGCTGCTGCAGAAGCCGGGCTATATCACCGGTCTGTTCCTGGTCGGTTACGGCATCTGCCGCGCCGCACTGGAGAATGTGCGCGAGCCTGACTACGGCATGCCCCACTTCCCGCTCGGCCTGACCATGGGCATGATGCTGTCGATCCCGATGATCCTGGTCGGCGGCTGGCTGATCTGGCGGGCCTGGAACCGCTCGCCCGCCGCAGCATGAGCGCGCCGGCCGAAACCCTGAAGTCCCGGTTGGCGCGAGAGATCGCCCTGACCGGGCCCATGACGGTCGCCGACTATGTGACCCGCTGTCTGCACGATCCCAAGGGCGGCTATTACGCCTCGCGCCCATCGCTGGGCGAACGCGGTGACTTCATCACCGCCCCTCTGGTCAGCCAGATGTTCGGTGAACTGATCGGCCTGTGGGCGGTCGAGACCTGGCATCGCCTGGGCGCGCCCGAGCGGTTCCGTCTGGTCGAAGTCGGTCCCGGCGACGGCACGCTCATCAGCGACGCCCTGCGGGCCGCGCGTCTGGCGCCCGGCTTCCTGGAAGCCTGCGACCTGATCCTGATCGAGCCCAGCGCCCCCTTGCGTGACTTGCAGGCCCGGGCTCTGGCGGGCGCCGATCTGTCGCCGCGCTGGGTGCGCGACCTGACGCGGATCGAGACGGACGCGCCTGTCATCCTGATCGCCAACGAGGTTCTGGACTGCATGCCCGCGCGTCAGTTCGTCCGCACCGAGGGCGGCTGGGCCGAGCGGCGCATCGGCGTCACAGACGACAACGACCTGACCTTCGGCCTGACCGCCATCTCTGGCGGTTTTGACAAGCCGTCCTTCGACATCGAACCCGGCCAGGTGTTCGAGATTTCGGAGCAGCAGCCCGTCTTCGGCCGCGATCTGGGCCTCTTGATGAAGGCCGCCTCAGGCGCCGCCCTGCTGATCGACTATGGCCGTGCGCGGCCAGAGGCGGGCGATACGCTTCAGGCCCTGCGTCGCCACCAGAAGGTGTCGCCGCTGGACAATCCGGGCGAGGCCGACCTGACCCAATGGGCCGACTTCCCCCTGGTGCTGGAGGCCGCGCTGCGTACCGGTGCGGACGTCACGGGCTGCCTGCCCCAGGGCGAGTTTCTGCGACGTCTGGGGATCGAAGCCCGCGCTGAACGCTTGAAGTCGGGACGGCCCGACGCGGCGCCCGTCATCGACCGCCAACTGAACCGCCTGACCGCCGACGACCAGATGGGACGCCTGTTCAAGGCTGCCGCGATCTTCTCGCCCCGATCGCTGATCGTGCCGGGATGGGATGCCGAGTAGAAGACGACCATGACCGACCTTGCCCCCATCACCCATCCGCTGCTGACCGCCGCTGGCGTCAAGCACGGCTTCTTCACCCGCGCGGGCGGCGTCTCCACCGGCATCTATGAGGGGCTGAACGCTGGCGTCGGCTCAAAAGACGACCCCGCCGCCGTCGCCGAGAACCGTCGCCGGGTCGCAGAATCAATGGGCGCAGACGCCGACCACCTGAACGGCTGCTACCAGATCCATTCCGCCGTCGCGCGCGTCGCTGACGGTCCCTGGCATGGCGACCGACCAGAAGGCGACGCCGTCGTCACCGCCAATCCCGGCCTGCTGTGCTCGGTGCTGACCGCCGACTGCGCCCCGATCCTGATGGCCGATCCCGAGACCCGCATCGTGTCCGCCGTCCATGCCGGATGGAAGGGCGCCCTGGGCGGCGTCGTTCACTCCGCCGTCGCGGCGATGGAGGCCCTGGGCGCCGATCCGCGCCGCATCCTCGCCGTCGTCAGCCCGTGCATCGCCCAGGCCAGCTATGAGGTGGGCGTCGATTTCGAAGAACGTTTCGCCCATCACGACCGGGGCAGCGAACGCTTTTTCCACCCTGGCGTCGCGCCCGACAAACGCCAGTTCGACCTGCCCGGCTTCGTCCTGTGGCGCCTGCAGCAGGCAAGCGTCGGCCAGGCCGTCTGGACCGGCCACGACACCTGCGCTGACGAAGTCCGGTTCTTCTCCAACCGCCGCGCCTTCCAGCGCGGAGAACAAGATTTCGGACGCCTGATCAGCGTGATCGGGGTTTAGCGCAACCGACAGAACGCCCCCGCCCGTCCGGCCGGGAGAAGCCGGTCAGCCTGCTTCGGCCAGTTCCGGCACGCGGGTGATCACCCGCCAGGCATGAGGCGCCGCCAGCAGCGCGCGGACCAGCTTGTTGTTCAGGGCGTGACCCGCCTTGTAGCCTTCGTAACGGCCCAGCAGCGGCGCGCCCAGCACGTACAGGTCGCCGATGGCGTCCAGCGCCTTGTGCCGAACGAACTCGCGCTCCATGCGCAGGCCGCCGGGGTTCAGGATTTCGTCGCCGTCGATGACCACGGCGTTCTCCAGCGAACCGCCGCGCGCCAGACCCGCCTGACGCAACGCCTCGACCTCATGGGCGAACCCAAAGGTGCGGCAAGCCATGATCTCTTGGCGGAAGGTCGGCTCATCCACGACGAAGTCGACGACCTGATTGCCGATCGCCGCCGACGGGAAGTCGATCTCGAACCGCATTTCATAACGGTCGCACGGCATCAGGGCGGCGTGTTTGTCGCCTTCGGTGACGTGAACCGTCTCCAGAATCTCGATGTAGCGCTGCGGCTGGGGCTGCGGACGGAAACCCGCGCGGTCCAGCAGCTTGACGAACTCCAGCGCCGAACCGTCCAGGATCGGCAGCTCCGGTCCATCCACCTCGACCACGGCGTTGGATACGCCGAGGGCGCAGAAGGCGGCCATCAAGTGCTCGATGGTCGACAGGCGAACGCCCGCCGCATTCTCGATCATGGTGTTCAGGCGCGCATCCACCACGGCCTCGCCCGAAACAGGGATGCGGTTGTCGCGGTCGGTGACATCCGTGCGCACGAAGACGATGCCCGTGCCCGTAGGCGCAGGACGAACCGCCAGCCGCACCCGGCGGCCGGTGTGCACCCCGACGCCGGCGATGATGGCCGGCGCGATGATGGTGCGTTCGTGGTGATCTTGTCTGAACGACAAACTCAAACTCGCTTCTTAACTGCGCGCACCGCTGCGTGCGGATTGCGACCTGCGCTCCATTTAGCGGCAGGGCTGCAAGCACGAAATGAAAGTCGGGTTTCGGATTGTTTCGATACGAAACAGCCCCCTAAAGCAGAACGCCCCGGAGCGGGAGGCTCCGGGGCGTTCATTGTTTCAGGGCTTAGCGACTAGTTGGCCAGTCGGCGGAGAAATGAGGGAATCTCCAGATCGTCGTCGGCCTGACCCATTTCCTGCTCAGGCTGATGCGAGGGCTGGCTGGTCTGGCGCATCTGCGGCGCACCGCGGCCATAGGTCTGCTCAGGCTGCGGCTGGGTGCGCTTGCCGCGACCGAACAGGCTCCAGCCGCTGCGACGGTGATCACGATCGTCGTAATCATCTTCGATGGCCGGTTGCTGCGGCGCGCGCGAGTACAGATCAGGCTGCGGTTCCGGGGCGCGGGCCGCCGGAGCGCGGGTCTCATATTCCTCGACCCAGGGATCGACGATCGGCTCCAGATTACGCGGTGCCTCGGCGACGCGGATCACGGGTTCAGGGCGGGGCTCGGGCTCGCGCGCGGGCGGCGCCATGAAGGTCGGAACGACCGGAGCCGCCTCGATGCGGGGCTCAGGCGCGCGCGGCGCCTCTGCGCGGGTCGGTTCACGATAGACGTCGCGGGTCGGCTCCGGCGCGCGCGGCGCCTGCGTGCCGTACAGACCGCCCGCCGAACGGCGCGCTTCGTGGCTGGCCAACGGCGCGGACGGGGCAACCGGATCGACGCGCTTGATCTCGCCCTCGTCCATGCCGGTCGCCACGACCGACACGCGGATCTTGCCTTCCAGCGCCGGATCGAATGCCGCGCCGAAGATGATGTTGGCGTCGCCGTCGACTTCGGCCGAGATGGCGTTGGCGGCTTCATCCACTTCCAGCAGGGTCATGTCCAGACCGCCGGTGATGTTCACCAGCACAGCCTTGGCGCCCTTCAGCGAGGTCTCGTCCAGCAGCGGGTTGGCGATGGCGTTCTGGGCCGCCAGCAGGGCGCGGTCGTCGCCCGTGGCCTCCCCCGTGCCCATCATCGCCTTGCCCATTTCGGACATGACGGCGCGGACGTCGGCGAAGTCTAGGTTGATCAGACCCGGCAGGATCATCAGATCGGTGATCGAACGCACGCCCGAGTGAAGTACTTGGTCAGCCATGCCGAAGGCGTCCGCGAAGGTCGTGCGCTCGTTGGCGACGCGGAACAGGTTCTGGTTCGGAATGACGATCAGGGTGTCGACATAACGCTGCAGCTCGGCGACGCCCGAGTCCGCCAGGCGCATGCGGTGGCGGCCTTCGAAGGTGAAGGGCTTGGTCACGACGCCGACGGTCAGGATGCCGCGATCACGCGCGCACTTGGCGATGACGGGCGCTGCGCCCGTGCCGGTGCCGCCGCCCATGCCGCAGGTGATGAAGACCATGTGCGCGCCTTCCAGGTGCGCGTGGATCTCGTCAGCAGATTCCTCGGCGGCGTTCATGCCGACCTCGGGATGGGCGCCTGCGCCCAGGCCTTGAGTGATGGTTTCGCCCAGTTGGATGCGACGGTCGGTCTTGGCGAACGACAGATGCTGCGCATCCGTGTTTGCGACGACGAACTCGACCCCTTCAAGGCCGGCGTCGATCATGTTGTTCACGGCGTTCCCGCCGGCGCCGCCAACGCCGAACACGACGATGCGGGGCTTCAGTTCAGTGTTCTGCGGCTTGACCAATGAAAGCGACATATCTGTTTTCCGACCTTGCGACCCTGCCCCTGCACTCCAATGCGACTACCCCGCCGAATCACATTGGTTATGAGCGCGTTAAGGATTGCGCCCATGAGGGTTAAGAGAAGGTTACGGCGATAATATGAGTCGGTCCGAGCGAAAGCTCTTTATTGCAAGCTTCAGCGAAGAAACTCGGGGACAATACACGCCGCACTCAAATTTCGCAGTTACCCGAAGAAGCCTAGCAATACTGCCGCTTGCCGAGGTTGATGGGTTTTGGTTCATTGCGTCCGATCAAATCCGGTCCACCTTGGTCCGGCGTGGGGAGCCTCTTTCAACATGAGAATTCTATCGTCCACAGCCCTAAGCGCAGTGCTGTTTCTAGGCTCAGGACCCATTGATGTGATGTGCTCGATCTGATTCAGGCTCTGTAAGG
>ERZ1739169.235-NODE-235-length-11974-cov-16.437285_pt1 | contig 11974 bp, 10 predicted proteins | sample MGYA00581756_ERZ1739169 | MGnify/ENA primary metagenome ERZ1739169 (study PRJEB40789, sample SAMEA7425667) | Salamandra salamandra | biome: salamander skin | place: Germany | collected 2020-03 | study: cvxcv | reverse complement strand
CATACGAGATCTATCGCTGTGACTGGAGTTCAGACGGTGCTCTTCCGATCTCCAACGATCCCGAGGGCGTGCGCCGCTTCCTGCAGACCTATCTGCAGCCGTGGCGCCTGAACGCGGCCGACGGCAAGCCGGCCGCCAATACCGTCACCGGTTACTACGAGCCGCTGGTGCGCGGCTCGCGCCGCCAGGGCGGCAACTACCAATGGCCGCTGTACGCGGTGCCGGCCGACCTGCTGACCATCGACCTGGGCTCGGTCTACCCGGACCTGGCCGGCAAGCGCGTGCGCGGCAAGCTCGAAGGCAAGCGCGTGGTGCCCTACGACACCCGCGCCGCGATCGAAGCCTCCGGCCGCCGCCCGCCGGTGGTGGTGTGGGTCGATGATCCGGTCGACAACTTCTTCCTGCAGGTGCAGGGCTCGGGCCGCGTGCTGCTGACCGACGGCCCCGACAGCGGCAAGACCATCCGCGTGGCCTACGCCGACCACAACGGCCAGCCCTACGTGTCCATCGGCCGCTGGCTGGCGGACCGCGGCGAGCTGTCGGCCGACCAGGCCTCGATGCAGAACATCCGCGCCTGGGCGCAGCGCAATCCCAAGCGCGTGCCCGAGATGCTCAACGCCAACCCGGCGGTGGTGTTCTTCCGCGAAGAGCCGGTGATCGATCCCGAACTCGGCCCCAAGGGCGCCTATGGCGTCAACCTGGCGCCGAAACGCGCGATCGCGGTGGACGCCGGCTTCGTGCCGCTGGGCACGCCGGTGTTCCTGGCCACCACTTTCCCGGCCTCCGACCGGCCGCTGCAGCGCCTGGTGTTCGCGCAGGACACCGGCACCGCCATCCGCGGCGCGGCGCGCGCCGACTTCTATTGGGGCTACGGCGACGAGGCCGGCCAGCAGGCCGGGCGCATGAAACAGCGCGGCCAGATGTGGTTGCTGTGGCCGAAACAGGCCGGGGAGCCGAGCGCAAGATGACACACCAGATCGTGGTTTGCGGGGCCGGCATCGTCGGCCTGTCCTCGGCCCTGGCGCTGGCCCGCCGCGGCCAGCGCGTGGCCCTGCTGGCGCCGCGCGTGAGCGTGCCGCCGGCCGATCCCAATCATTACCATGCGCGCGTCTACGCCATCTCGCCCGCCAGCCAGCGTTTCCTGGCCGAGCTGGGCGTGTGGGACGCGATGCCGTCGGCCCGCCTGACGCCGGTGCAGGCCATGGAGATCCATGGCGACGCCGACGGCCTGGTGCACCTGAACGCCTGGCAGGCGGCCCTGCCGCAACTGGCCTGGATCGTCGAATCCGGCGAGATCGAGCGGGTGCTGATCCAGGCGGTGCGCATGTTCGGCATTCCGTGGCTGGAAGACCGCTGCACCGGCTACCAGGCCGGCGCGGTGGACACCGAGAGCGGCGCCCGCATCCAGGCCGAATTGTTCGTCGGCGCCGATGGCGCGGCCTCGCCGCTGCGCACCGCCGCCGGCCTCAAGCATGATGCCGTGTCCTACAACGACACCGGGCTGGTGGTGAACCTGGACGCCGAGCGCGCCCACCAGGGCACCGCCTTCCAGTGGTTCCGCGACGATGGCGTGCTGGCGCTGCTGCCGCTGCCCGACACCGCGGATGGTCCGCAGGTGTCGATGGTCTGGTCGATGCGCAGCGAGCAGGCCCGGGAATTGCTGGCCTTGCCGCCCGAGGAACAGGCCGCGCGGCTCGAATCGATGCTGGAACACGCGGCGCAGGGCCGCCTGGGCCGCCTGAAGGTGCGCAGCAAGCTGCACGGCTTTCCGCTGACGCTGGAGCGCGCCCAGATGGTGGCGCCCGGCATCGCGCTGGCCGGCGACGCCGCGCACCGCCTGCATCCGCTGGCCGGGCAGGGCCTGAACCTGGGCCTGGGCGACGTCGAGGCGCTGGCCCGCACCGTGGCCGGACGCGAACCCTACCGCCAGGCCGGCGACCTGCGCGTGCTGCACCGCTACCAGCGCGCCCGCGCCGAGCCGGTGCTGGCGTTGCGGCTGGCCACCGACGGCCTGCACAAGCTGTTCGGCTCGCGCGCCACGCCGCTGGTGTGGCTGCGCAATGCCGGCATGCACTGGGTCGAGCGCGCGCCGCTGGTCAAGCGGCGCCTGATCGCCGGGGCATCGACGAATTAGGGACCGGTTCCGGGACGGAACCCGCCCGCGGCGGGCGTGTCTGATTCCCAGGAGGCCGGCCCGGGCCGGGCGCCGGATCGGTTACGCTTTCGGCCATCGAAGGCGAGACGTCACAAATACAGGAGTCCCCATGAATTTCCGTTTTTCCGCCGTGTTGGCGGCCTGCTTCATGGCCGCCGGGCTGGGCCTGTCGGCCGGCGCCCAGGCGCAGGCCAGCGGCGACAAGTCCGTCTCCACCAATTCGGTCGGCAAGGCGGACAAGGGCGGCAAGAGCTATTCCACCACCCAGGTGGCGCCGGCGGACCCCGTGGCGGACGCGGTCAAGGAACGTTTCAAGCAGCGCTTCACCGGCATGGACGTGACCGCCGTGCGCCGCACGCCCTACGGCCTGTTCGAGGTGCAGCTGGGCATGGACCTGCTGTACACCGATGAAAAGGTGACCTGGGTCATGGAAGGGCCGTTGATCGACGCCATGACGCGCCGCGACGTCACCCGCGAGGCGCAGGAAAAGCTCGGCTCCATCCCGTTCGACCAGTTGCCGCTGGACCTGGCCATCAAGCAGGTCAAGGGCGACGGCTCGCGCAAGGTCGCCATTTTCGAAGATCCCAACTGCGGCTACTGCAAGCAGCTGCGCAAGACGCTCGAAGACGTGGACAACCTGACCGTCTACACCTTCCTGTACCCGATCCTGTCGCCGGACTCGAACACCAAGGTCCGCGACGTCTGGTGCGCGCCGGACCCGGGCAAGGCCTGGGACGACTGGATGCTGCGCGGCCAGAAGCCGGCCACCGCCAATTGCAGCGTGCCCGAGGACAAGCTGCTGGCGCTGGGCAAGCAGCTGATGGTGCGCGGCACCCCCACCTTGTTCTTCGCCGACGGCACGCGCATCAGCGGCGCGCTGCCGCTGGACCAGCTCAAGGCACGACTGAACTGACCGGCGCGGGTCGCGTCGGCCGGGCGGCTGGCGCGGCAAGCGCCACGCCACCCGGAGACAGACTTGAAAATCGCAATACTCGACGATTACCACGACGTTGCCAAACGCTACGCGGACTGGGGTTCCCTGGGCGGCGACGCCGACGTGCGGATCTTCAACAACTTCATCCCCGACGAGCAGGTCGAGGCCACGCTCGAACCCTTCGACGTGATCGTGGCCATGCGCGAGCGCACGCCGTTCCCCGCCGACCGCATCCGCGCGCTGCCCAACCTGCGCCTGCTGGTCACCACCGGCATGCGCAACAACGCCATCGACATGCCGGCCTGCGCCGCGCAGGGCATCGTGGTCAGCGGCGCGCCCGGCAGCGCCGACGCCAACACCGCCACCGCCGAACTGGCCTGGGCCCACATCCTGGGCCTGTTCAAGCACCTGCCCGCCGAGGACGCCGCCATGCGCCGCGGCATGTGGCAGACCGCCATGCCCGAGCCGCTGGCCGGCAAGCGCCTGGGCGTGCTGGGGCTGGGCAAGCTGGGCGCCGCGGTGGCCAAGGTGGGCCTGGCGTTCGGCATGGACGTGGTGGCCTGGAGCCCCAACCTGACCGACGAGCGCGCCGCCGAGGCGGGCGTCAAGCGGGTCGACAAGCACGAGCTGTTCGCCACGTCCGACGTGGTCAGCCTGCACCTGATCCTGTCCGATCGCAGCCGCCACATCGTCGACGCCGCGGCGCTGGCCGCGATGAAGCCGACGGCCTATCTGGTGAACACCTCGCGCGCCGGCCTGGTGGACCAGGCGGCGCTGATGGACGCGCTGGTGAAATTCCGCATCGCCGGCGCCGGCCTGGACGTGTACCCGGAAGAGCCGCTGTCGCCGACCGACAATGTGCGCGATCTGGACAACGTCATCCTGACGCCGCACCTGGGCTATGTCAGCCGCGAGAACTTCGAGGCCTTCTACCGCAACGCGCTGGAGGCCGTGAAGGCCTGGCGCGCCGGCCAGCCGGTGCGGGTGCTGAACGCCTGAACGCCACTATGGAAAAGGCCCCCACGCCGCGCCTTCGGCTTGCTGCCCCCCGAGGGGGCGCTTTTCATCTTGAGGCGGCTCGGCGATGAAAAGGCCCCGGTGCCTCGCCCCTAACGGGTCGGATCATCGGGGCCTTTTGCTATCCACGCCGCGCGCGGACGGGGCGGCGTTCAGCCGCGCGTGAAGGTCACTTTCTTTTCGACGATGCCGGCCGCGTCGGGCGTGGCGGGCGTATCGCCGCAGGCTTCGTCCGCCTCATCCGACGGATCGACCGCGTCGAACGCGGTGTCGCCATTGGCGTCCGGCACGCCGGTCGGCTTGAGGCCGACGAAATCGAACAGGTCGCGGTCCATCAGGTGCGACGGCACCACGCGCGACAGCGCGTTGAAGACGTTCCACGAGCGGCCCGGATGCTGCTTGTCCCATTCCTTGATCATGCGGCCGACTTCCTTGCGCTTCAGGTTTTCCTGGGAGCCGCACAGGTTGCAGGGAATGATCGGGAACTGCTTGAGTTCGGCGTAGGCGATCAGGTCGGTTTCCGGCACGTAGGCGAGCGGGCGGATGACGGTGTGGCGGCCGTCGTCGGACACCAGTTTGGGCGGCATGCCCTTGGCCTTGCCGCCGTAGAACAGGTTCAGGAAGAACGTGCCCAGGATGTCGTCGCGGTGGTGGCCGAGCGCGATCTTGGTGGCGCCCAGTTCCGAGGCCACGCGGTACAGGATGCCGCGGCGCAGGCGCGAACAGAGCGAGCACATCGTCTTGCCCTCTTCGAGCACGCGCGTGACGATCGAATAGGTATCCTGCGTCTCGATGTGGAACGGCACGCCCAGTTCGGTCAGGTAGCGCGGCAGGATGTCGGCGGGAAAGCCGGGCTGCTTCTGGTCCAGGTTGACCGCGACCAGCTCGAACGGGAACGGCGCGCGCTTTTGCAGCTGGAGCAGGATGTCCAGCATGGCGTAGGAGTCCTTGCCGCCCGACAGGCACACCATGACGCGGTCGCCCGCCTCGATCATGTTGTAGTCGGACAGGGCGCGGGTGGTCTCGCGCGCCAGGCGCTTGGTGAGCTTGTTGCCTTCGTGGCGGGCTTTTTCTTCCGCTTCGGTGCGGAAGCGGACTTCGGGGGGAGTGGCGATATCGTTCATGGTCAACGCGAGATCTGGATTTCCACGCCCACCGCCGCACAGTCGGAAAAGGCCATGGGCTTGCTGATGCGCAGGCGCAGCGAGCGGATTTCATGGAAGTCGGCCAACAGGCGCGCGGCGACTTGTTCCACCAGGGTTTCGATCAGGTTCACGTGCGCCTGGGTGCATTCCTCGACGATGGCCTCGCGCAGGCGGCGATAGTCCAGCACGCTGTGGATATCGTGGTCGTCGACCGAGCGCTGGATGTCGACGTCGAACTCGGCATCGACGTGCAGCGGCTGGGTGGCGCGGCGTTCGTGTTCGAGGATGCCGATGCGGGCGTCGAGCGCGAGCCCGGATAGGATGATGCGGCGAGTGGGCATGATGAAAACCTGGGTGGAATCCCGGAATTGTAAGGCGGCGGCGGACCGGGCCGGCGCGCTGGCTACAATTCGGCCATGGCCGGACGCCCGCGCGGGGACGGCGAACAAGGGATGAAATGCAACAGATGCACGATGCGGTCATTGTAGGCGGCGGCCCGGCCGGCGCCTCCTGCGCCCTCTGGCTGGCCCGGCTGGGCCTGGCGCCGCTGCTGGTCGAGGCCAGCGGCCGCCTGGGCGGCCTGAGCGTGGACAACCCGTTCGCCGATGACTGGATCGCGGTGCTGCCCGGCATGACCGGCCAGCAGGTGGCCGCCAATATCGATACCAGCGTGCGCGCCGCCGGCGTGCCGCTGCGCCTGGACACCCGGGTGACCGCGGTGCGCCCGTGCAAGGGCGGCATCGAGGCGACCCTGGCCGACGCCAATGGGGACGTATCGCAGGCGCGCGGCCGCACCCTGGTGATCGCCTCGGGCGTGCGCGCCAAGGGCTTTCCGGAACATCCGCCGGGCTCGCAATGGCCGGGGGTGCTGATCGGACCGGGCTCGCCGATCGTGGCGCAGGATTACTCCGGCCTGTCGGTGGCGGTGCTGGGGGGCGGCGACAACGCCTTCGAGAACTACGTCTATGTGCGCAACCGCGGCGCTCGCGCCGTGCACCTGTACGCCCGCAGCGTGCGGGCCCAGCAGCAATGGGTGCAGCGCGCCGGCAAGGAAGGCGTGCGCATCGGCCCGTACCAGGTCGATCCGGCCACGCGCAGCGTCGACGGCCAGCGCTACGACCTGATCCTGGTGTTCTACGGCTGGGAGCCGCAGGCCGCGTTCGCCGACGGCCTGCAACTGGCGCGCGATGCGCGCGGGTATATCCGCACCGATTTCGCCACCGCCGAGACCAGCGTGCCGGACATCTATGCCATCGGCGAAGTGGCCCACCGCATGCATCCCTGCGTGGTCACGTCGATGGCGGACGGCGTGGTGGCCGCCAAGGCGATCCAGCGGCGCTGGGAGCGCGCCGGGGAATAACGCCGGGCGCGTTGGCGGGCGGATACCTGTCCGGTTTGAGTTCCGGTAGCGAGCGGGTAATAATAATTATTCTCAAATAAACCCATCCGTTCCTCCCGGATCGTTTCCCATGTTCCATTCCCGCGCCGGCCGCGCCACGGCCGCCGCCGACTATCACCGCGTCGACGCGGCCTTCGACCTCGCCAACGGCCGCGGCCTGCGCGCCGGCGTGTTCCGCCGCGGCCGCACCGAATGGCGCGAAGAGGCGCTGTACCCCGGCCTCAAGGTCATCCTGCTCGATGGGCGCGTCAGCAGCCGGGTCGAGGACCGCCCGCCGCTGGCTCTGCGCGGCCCGGTGCTGTGCCTGGCCTGGGCGCCGGGGCAGGCCAGCGGCGCGGACGCGTTCGAGGCCGGCGTCGACCAGCAGTTCACGCTGGCCACGTTGCCGGCGGCGCAACTGCGCGACGAGCTGGGCATCGATCCCGATTTCCTGCGCGGCCTGGACCCCGCCGCGGGCGCCGACGGCCCGGTCGTCTGGCACGGCGCGGCGGGCCGCGAGGCGCGGCGCATCGCCGCCCAGGTGCGAGTCTGCCGCTACGAGGGCGCGGCGCGCGCGCTGTATCTGGCGGCCAAGAGCCTGGAGCTGGCGGCGGTGGCGCTGGCCCAGGCCGGGCAGGCGTTGCCGGCCGGCCGCGCGGCGTCGCCGGTCGCCGCGGCCCGCGAACTGGACGCGGCGCACGAGGCGCATCGCCGCCTTGCCGCCGACCTGCGCGAGGCGCCGTCGACGGCGGCGCTGGCGCGTGAACTCGGGCTCAACGCGCGTCAGCTGGACCTGGCGTTCAAGCGCGCCTTCGGCGTCAGCATGGCGCGCCATCTGCAGGAAACGCGCCTGACGCGCGGGCGCGAATTGATCCTGAACGGCGGCCTGAGCGTGTCTGAGGCGGCCTGGCACGTGGGCTACGCGCCCGCGCATTTCTCGGTGGCCTTCCGGCGCCGTTTCGGCGCCGCGCCCAGCAGCCTGCGCTGAACCCGCGCCGGCCCCGTCCGACATGGCGGACGCGTGCATCAATGCGCCAGCAGGAACCCCAGCACCGCCTCGCGGAATTCCGCAGGGCGTTCGATGTTGGACAGGTGCACCGCCTCCAGCAGGCGCCATTGCGCGCCGGGCACGGTCGCGGCGATCTGTTCGCCGTGGCTGGCGGCGGTGACGGTGTCGTCGCGGCCCGCGATCACCAGCGTCGGCCGCGGAATCAACGCGATGGTGCGGCGCAGGTCGGTGTCGCGCACCGCCGCGAACGCGCCCGCCAGGCCGTGCGGGTCGGTATTCAGCAGCATGTCGCGGAAGGTGTCGATGACCGGCCCGCCGGCGCGCAGCATCGCGGCCGGGAACCAGTTCGCCAGGAACGTCTCGGCGGTCTCCGTCATGTCCGGCGCCCGCAGGGTGGCGGCGATGCGCTCGTCCCATTGCGGCGCGGGGCCGAGATAGGGCGAGGTGTTGGCCAGGATCAGCCGGTCGATGCGGTCCGGCGCATGCACGCCCAACCATTGGCCGACGATGCCGCCCAGCGACAGGCCGAGGAAGTGGGCGCGGTCCACGCCCAGCGCGTCGAACAGTTCCAGCACGTCGCGGCCGAGCCGGTCCAGCGAGTAGGCGCCGGGCGGCACGCTGGACGCGCCATGGCCGCGGGTGTCGAAGCGCAGCACGCGGAAGTGCCGCGCCAGCGCCGGCGCCAGGTCGTCCCACATGTGCAGCGTGGTGCCGATGGAGTTGGACAGGGCCAGCACCGGCAGGCCGGCGTCGCCGTCCCAGCGGTAGGCGATGCGGGCGCCGTCGCCCGTGGTGATGAAAGTCGTGTTGGTAGGCATGATGAGCGTCCTGTCATGTATGAGGGGGATGCGGGGCTCGGGGCGGATGTCGCGCTCATCCGCCGGGCCGGGCAACGGTGTCGACCGTGAGACGGATCGTAGTTGCGGCCCATCTTGAAAGAAATTACAAAGATCGCACAGTCACTGTAGGAAAACCTGACATGAGCGAATTCACGCTGCACGACCTGCAATGCTTTGACGCGGTGGTGCGGGCCGGCGGCTTCCAGGCCGCGGCCGAGACGCTGCACCGTTCGCATCCGGCGGTGTTCGCGGCCGTGGCCAAGCTGGAGCGGCAACTGGACCTGGCGCTGCTGGACCGCAGCGGCTATCGGGTGCGGCCCACTGCCGCCGGGCAATCGTTCCATGCGCGGGCCCAGGCGCTGCTGCGCGAACTGGCCGGCCTGCGCGCCCACGCCGAGCAGTTGGCGATGGGCCAGGAAAGCGAATTGAACGTGGTGGTCGGCGACTTCTGTCCGCGTCCGCTGCTGCTGGGGCTGCTGGGCCAGTTCTTCGCGCAGTGGCCGGCCACGCGCCTGAACCTGCACTTCGAGGCCGTGACCGGTCCGTGGGAACGGCTGCTGGATGGCGACGCCGACCTGATCCTGCACCGCGTGGAGCCGGGCGACGCGCGCGTCGAATGGCTGGAACTGGGCAGCGTGCCGTTCGTGCCAGTGGCCGCGCCCGGCTATCTGGCGCCGGCCCCGCGCGCGTTGCGACCCGAGCACCTGCGCGACTACACCCAATGCGTCATGCGCGACACCGCCCGCCACACGCCGGCGCGCGACTACTTCATGATCGAGGGCGCGCGCCGGTGCACCGTGGCCGACCCGTTGATGAAGAAGGAAATCATCCTGCAGGGCCTGGGCTGGGGCCACATGCCGCGCTTCCTGGTCGAGGACGAGTTGCGCGACGGCCGCCTGCTGTCGCTGGCCACCCGCCACCTGCCGGGCAGCACCGAGACGCTGGCCGCCGCGCGCCGCGCCGACCGGCCGCAGGGGCCGGTCATGGCGCGCCTGTGGGACGCCCTGCGCGCGCACGCGCCCGCCATCCGCCAGGCGGTGTCGCCGGTGAAAAAACGAAAGCCTTAGTCCGGAATTCGAAAGCCTTTTGCATTGCCCGCCGCGGCGCCGTTGAAGATGATTATCAATCTTGTTGAACGGGCTGGAAGCGGAGGCAATGGTGGGTATCGAGACAGGTGGAACGCGCGCCGCATGGCTGCGGCGCGGCGCCATGATGATGGGCCTGGCGGCAGGCGCGCACGCTGGCGCGCAAACGGCTGAACCGGGCGGCACGGCCACGCTGGCGCCGGTGACAGTGCAGGGCGAGCAGGTCGGCGTCACCGAAGGCAGCGCGTCCTACACCGCGCCCAGCGTCACCATCGGCGGCAAGCTGCCGCTGTCGCTGCGCGAGATCCCGCAGTCGGTGTCGGTCATCACGCGCCAGCGCATCGAGGACCAGAACCTGGCGTCGCTGGAGGACGCCATGGCGCAGACCCCGGGCATCACCATCGACCTGATGGGCACCGCCGCGGTTCCGCAGTTCTATTCGCGCGGTTTCCAGATCGAGTACTTCCAGTACGACGGCGTGCCGATGCAGACCGGCGGCGCATCGTGGGCGCAGCCCGACCTGTTCATGTTCGACCACGTCGAACTGTTGCGGGGCGCGGCTGGCCTGTTCAACGGCGCGGGCCAGCCGGGCGGCGTCATCAACCTGGTGCGCAAGCGTCCCGCGCGCGCGCTGCAATTCAGCGGTTCGGCCAGCGCCGGATCATGGGACAACTACCGCGGCGAACTCGACCTGTCGACGCCGCTGAACGCGTCGGGCTCGGTGCGTGGCCGCATCGCCACCGCGCAGGAAGACCGCAAGTATTTCTACGACGTGGCCAATTCGCGGAAGCAGGCCTACTACGGCATCGTCGAGGCCGACCTGGGCGAGCGCACGCTGCTGACCGTGGGCGGCAGCTACCAGAAACGCGACTGGCTGCCCTACATGATGCAGCTGCCGCGCTACAAGGACGGTGGCGATCTCGGGCTGACGCGCGGCACCTACCTGGGCGCCGACTGGAACCGCTGGGACTTCGAGAACACGCAGGTGTTCGCCGAGCTGGCGCACCAGTTTTCGTCGGACTGGACCGTCAAGCTCAACGTCAACCAGGCCGAGGAAACCAGCAAGCTCAAGTACGCCTACGTGCGCGGCGCCGTCGACCGCCAGACCGGCCTGGGGCCGCGCCTGTATGGCGGCGGCAACCAGTATCGCAATGAGCAGTTGGGCGTGGACCTGATGGTGACCGGCGCGTTCGAGGCGCTGGGCCGCCGCCACGAACTGGTGTTCGGCGGCAACTGGTACGACCGCAGCGCGCGCGCCTACAACGCCTATTCGCTGCCGGGCTTCGCGGCGCGGCCGGTGGACGTTTTCCATTACGACGTCCACGACCATCCGGAACCGGCCGATCCGCAATGGGGCAGCAAGAGCGACGTCAAGACGCGCCAGTCGGGCCTCTACGCGATGGCGCGCCTGAAGGTGGCCGATCCGTTGACGCTGGTGCTGGGCTCGCGCATGAGCTGGTGGCGCACGCAGAGCACCAACTTGATCAGCGGCCGCGGCGACCCGGCCATCAGCGAGCATGGCCGCATGACGCCGTATGCCGGTCTGGTCTACGACATCGACAGCCACTGGACCGCCTACGCCAGCTACGCCGACATCTTCCGCGTGCAGAGCGACCTGCGTTCGGCCAGCGGCGGATCGCTGCCGCCGGTGGTCGGCTCCAACTACGAGGCGGGCCTGAAAAGCGAATGGCTGGACGGCAAGCTGAACGCCTCGTTCGCGCTGTTCCGCATCACCGAGCGCAACCGCGCGCAGCGCGACCCAAACTACCCCGAGGTCGGCGATTGCTGCTACGAGGCCAGCGGCCAGGTGCGCAGCCAGGGGGTCGAAACCGAGGTGTCGGGCCGGCTCGCGCCGGGCTGGGAAGTGGCGGGCGGCTACACCTTCAACACCACCCGCTACCTGAAGGACAACACCAACGGCGGCGCGGCCTTCCGCACCTTCACGCCCCACCACATCTTCCAGCTGTGGACCACCTATCAGCTGCCGGGCCAATGGAACCGCTGGAGCGTGGGCGGCGGCGTCAACGTCAAGAGCGGCATCTACACCGAAAGCGCGGCGCAGGGGCCGGTCAGCGGCAGCTCCGTGCGCGTGTCGCAGGGCGGCTACGCCATCTGGAACGCGCGCGTCGGCTATCGCGTCAACGAGCACGTCTCGATGGGGTTGAACGTCAACAATCTGTTCGACAAGGTCTATTACCAGCGCCTGGGCAACGCCGACATGGGCAACGCCTATGGCGAGCCGCGCAGCGTCATGCTGAGCATGCGCGTCAAGTACTGATGAACGCTTCGCCTGCACGTATCGAGTGCAGGCATCACGAGGAGAATTCCATGCACGCATTCCTGTCGCAAACCCTGCGCGCCGCCGTCCTGGGCGCGGCGCTGTGCGCGGGCGCCGCGGCGCAGTCCGCCGCG
>ERZ1739169.234-NODE-234-length-12059-cov-16.474508_pt1 | contig 12059 bp, 9 predicted proteins | sample MGYA00581756_ERZ1739169 | MGnify/ENA primary metagenome ERZ1739169 (study PRJEB40789, sample SAMEA7425667) | Salamandra salamandra | biome: salamander skin | place: Germany | collected 2020-03 | study: cvxcv | reverse complement strand
CTGAGCGGGCGCCGGTCCCGCCCGGACCGGCCTCGCGGCGACCGCGGGCAGGCGCGCCGCGTTACAGTTGGGCCGATTACGGCGGCCCGGCTGTCCGTTACCATTGCTCCACCGCCGCTTTCGCGCCCATCCATGCCCACCGCTGCTCACGCCCGCCCCACCCCGCTGCAAGTCGATCTGGCGCGCCTGATTGCGCAGGACATCGTGGCCCGGCGCTACGCCCCCGGCGCCCACCTGTCCGAGGAAGCGCTGGCCGCGGGCTACGAGGTCTCGCGCACGCCGGTGCGAGGCGCCCTGCGGCTGCTGGCGACGCAGGGCCTGATCACGCATCGGCCCAACAGCGGCTACACCGTGGCCGAGAACGCCGCCCTGGCCACGCCGGCCATCGCCGGCGCCGGGCCGACCCAGAACGAACTCTATCGCCGCCTGATCGACGACCGCGCCGCCCGCGCGCTGCCCGATCAGTTCACCGAACGCGAGCTGCTGCAGCGCTACCCCGCGCCGCGCAGCGTGCTGGCCAAGACCCTGCTGCAGCTGTCGGCCGACGGGCTGATCGAGAAGCGCAAGGGCCACGGCTGGCAGTTCGCGCCGTCGCTGGAGAACCGCGAGGCGCTCAACGAGAGCTACCGGTTCCGCATGACGATCGAGTGCGCCGGCCTGCTGGAACCTTCCTTCAAGCTCGACCGCGACGCCCTGGCGCGCATGCGCGCCGCGCATGAAGCGCTGATCCAGCGCGACGACGCCGACATCTCCGCCACCGAGTTCTTCAGCCTGAACGCCTCGTTCCACGAAATGCTGGCGCGCTTCTCCGGCAACCGCTACATCCTGCAGGCGGTGCAGCAGCAGAACCAGTTGCGCCGCCTGGAGGAGCACGCCGCGTTCTACCGCGATGCCCGCTTCGTCAATTCCAGCAACGAGCACCTGCGGATCATCGAGGCCCTCGAAGCCGGCGACCAGGAATGGGCCTCACAGCTCATGCGCCGCCACCTAAAGACCTCGCAGCAGCAATCCTGACCCGCGCCGCTGTCGCGCGGCGCCTTTCCCCGCCTTTTCCTGCCGTTCCCGCGGGCCGGAGTCGCTTTCACGCGCTGATCGACCTGGACCGATCTCGCTCCAAATTGTATTTTTCTTATTATTAATACAAAATAAGCAGACCCCAACTCCTCCGACAGGCCCCCCATGACCTCGCCCGCCCCCGCCACACCGATCAACGCCGACGCCTTCTGGATGCCGTTCACCGCCAACCGGCGCTACAAGCGCGACCCGGTGCTGTTCAGCGCGGCCGAGGGCATGCACTACATCCGCCCGGACGGCCGCCGCGTGCTCGATGGCATCGCCGGCCTGTGGTGCGTCAACGCCGGCCATCGCCGGCCCGAAATCGTCGAGGCCATCGCGCGCACCGCCTACGAGCTGGACTACGCGCCGTCGTTCCAGATGAGCCATCCGCTGGCGTTCGAGCTGGCCGAAAAGCTGTGTGAGGAGGCGCCCGCCGGGTTTTCCAATGTATTTTTCTCCAACTCCGGATCCGAGGCCGTCGATACCGCCCTCAAGATCGCATTGGGTTATCACCGCGCGCGCGGCGAGGGCCAGCGCGTGCGCCTGATCGGCCGCGAGCGTTCGTATCATGGCGTGGGGTTCGGCGGCCTGTCGGTCTCGGGCATCGGCGGCCACCGCAAGCCGTTCGGCAACCTGCTGCCCTATGTCGACCACCTGCCGCATACCTATGACCGCGAGCAGATGGCCTACACCCGCGGCCAACCCGACTGGGGCGCGCACCTGGCCGACGTGCTCGAACGCATCGTCGCGCTGCACGACGCCTCCACCATCGCCGCCGTCATCGTCGAACCGGTGGCCGGCTCGACCGGCCTGCTGGTGCCGCCGCGCGGCTACCTGCAGAAGCTGCGGCAGATCTGCGATGCGCACGGCATCCTGCTGATCTTCGACGAAGTGATCTGCGCCTTCGGCCGCATCGACGGCGCCTTCGCCTCGGCGCATTTCGGCGTCACGCCCGATCTCATCACCAGCGCCAAGGGGCTGACCAACGGCGCCATCCCGATGGGCGCGACGCTGGTGCGCCAGCACGTCTACGATGCCTTCATGCAGGGCCCGGACAGCGCCATCGAACTGGCGCACGGCTACACCTACTCGGGCCACCCGGTGGCCTGCGCGGCCGGGCTGGCGATGCTGGACATCTGCCGCCGCGACGGCCTGTTCCAGCGCAGCCGCGACCTGTGGCGCTATTGGGAAGACGCGGCCCACGGCCTCAAGGGCCTGCCGCACGTGGTGGACATCCGCAACATCGGCCTGCTGGCCGCGATCGAACTGGCGCCGCTGGCGGGCAAGCCGGGGCAGCGCGGCTATGCCGTGCACCAGGCCTGCCTGGAACGCGGCTGCCTGATCCGTTCGGCGGGCGACACCATGCTGCTGTCGCCCCCGCTCATCATCGAACCCGCGCAGATCGACGAACTGTTCGCCGTGCTGGCGCAGGTGCTGCGCGCCGGCGACTGACGCGGCGCTGCGGGGTCAGGGCGGCATGGGCGGCCCCTTGCGGACCCGCGGCCCCGCTGCCGGTCAACCCAGGTGGCGCGCCACGGCCTCGACCACCCGGCGCACGTCGGCCGCCGACACGTCCAGGTGCGTCACCAGGCGCGTCGGACCGCCGTAGACCGCGCGCATCAGGATGCCGTCGGCCGCCAGCGCGGCGGTCAGGGCCTCGCACCGCGCCGGCTCGAATTCCGCGAACACCATGTTGGTGTCCTGGCTCAGGACCCGCACGCCGGCGATGCCGCGCAGGCCGTCGGCCAGCAGGCGCGCGTTGGCGTGATCTTCCGCCAGGCGCTCGACGTTATGTTCCAGCGCGTACAGGCAGGCCGCGGCCAGCACGCCCGACTGACGCAGGCCGCCACCCAGCACCTTGCGCCAGCGGCGCGCGCGGGCGATCAGCTCGGCGCTGCCCACCAGCACGGAACCGACCGGCGCGCCCAGGCCCTTGGAAAAGCAGATCGACACCGAATCGAACGGCGCGCACATCTCGGCCAGCGGCTTGCCGCTGGCGACGGCGGCGTTGAACACGCGCGCGCCGTCCAGGTGCGTGGCCAGGCCATAGCCGCGGGCCCAGTCAGTCGCCGCGCGCACGTAATCCGCCGGAATCAGTTTGCCGTGGAAGGTGTTCTCCAGCGCCAGCAAACGGGTGCGGGCGAAGTGCGGGTCGCCTTCGGGCTTGAGCGCCGCCGCCAGCTTGTCCAGCGGCAGCGAGCCATCCTCGGCGTGTTCGATGGGCTGGGGCTGGATGCTGGCCAGCACCGCGGCGCCGCCGCCCTCGTATTTATAGGTGTGGGCCTGCTGGCCCACCAGGTACTCGTCGCCGCGTTCGCAATGGGCCATCAAGCCGGCCAGATTGCTCTGCGTGCCAGACGGGAAGAACAGGCCCGCGGCCTTGCCCGCGCGCTCGGCGACCGCCTGCTGCAGCTGGATGACGGTGGGGTCGTCGCCCATCACGTCATCGCCCAGCGGCGCGCTGACCATGGCCTGCAACATGGCCGGGGACGGCCGGGTGACGGTATCACTGCGCAAATCGATCATGAAGCTTCCTTGAAGGAAAACGGAATCCGGTAAACGGGCCGGTCAGCCCGCGCGCGCGGCGGGCGCCGCGCGGCTCACGACAAAAATGCCGGCGAGGATCAGGGCCATGCCGCCCAGCTCGACCGGCGACGGACGTTCGGACAGCACCGCCCAGGCCATCAGCATCGCCACCACCGGCACGCCCAGGCTCGACAGGCCCGCGATGGAGGCCGGCACGCGCCGCACCACCTGCAGCCACAGCAGCCAGCCGGCGGCGGTGGCGATCAGCACGATGTAGGTCATGCCGGTCCACAGCTGCCAGCCCCATTGCGGCGCGATCTGCGGCACCAGCCAGGCCACCGGCGTCATCACCAGCCCGCCGAACAGCATCTGCCAGGCGGTGAACGTCATCACGTCGGGCGCGTGGCGCTCGAACATGCGCTTGGACAGCACCGTGCCCACGCCCCAGCACAGACCGCTGCCCAGCCCCAGCAGCACCGGCCGCATTTCGCCCACGCCATGCCAGGGTTCGATGAACAGCACCAGGCCGATCGCGGCCAGGCCGATGCCGATGCCATGGCGCGCCGTCGGCCGCTCGCCCAGCAGGCCCCAGGCGAACAGCACCACCCAGAACGGCATGGTGTAGGCCATCAATGACACCTTGCCGACGCCGCCCGACACCAGCGCCGTCTGCACGAAGCCCTGGAAACCCGCGGTCTGGGTCAGGCCGATCAGCAGGGTCAGCTTCCAGGGCGGCAGGGCCAGCGGCCGCCGGGTCGCGGCCGCCAGCGCGAACAGCACCAGCGCGCCGGTCACGTAGCGCAGCGCCACGAAATCGAAGGGGCCGATGTAGGGCACGATCAGCTTCATCGCGATCCAGCTGCCCGCCCACACGAGGATGGTGCTGAACATCAGGGCTAGCCCTGCGCGATCGAAACTGCTGCGGCTCACGGCGGCGTCTCCAGTGGAAGTGGGAAAGAAAAAACGACGATGCCCATGCCGGCAAACCGGCATGGGCATCTCGCATTATGCTCCCGTCGGGCCGGGAACCGTCCACGCCGTCCGCATGACGGACGGCGCGCGCCGCATTACAACGGCTTGGACAGTTGTTCCAGGATGGCGGGGTTTTCCAGCGTCGACACGTCCTGCGTCACTTCCTCGCCCTTGGCGACCACGCGCAACAGACGGCGCATGATCTTGCCGGAACGCGTCTTGGGCAGGTTGTCGCCGAAGCGGATGTCCTTGGGCTTGGCGATCGGACCGATTTCCTTGGCGACCCAGTCGCGCAGCGTCTTGGCGATGGCCTGCGCCTCGGCGCCTTCGGGACGGGCGCTCTTGAGCACCACGAAGGCCACCACGGCCTCGCCGGTAGTGTCGTCGGGACGGCCGACCACGGCGGCCTCGGCCACCAGCTCGTGCGCGACCAGCGCCGATTCCACTTCCATCGTGCCCAGGCGGTGGCCCGACACGTTCAGCACGTCGTCGATGCGACCCATGATCCAGAAGTAGCCATCGGCATCGCGCTGCGCGCCGTCGCCGGCCAGGTAGTAACCGCGCAGCTCGGGCGGGAAGTAGCTCTTCTTGAAGCGTTCCGGATCGCCCCAGATGTTGCGGATCATCGCCGGCCACGGACGCTTGATCACCAGGAAACCGCCGTTGCCCTGGTCGACGTCGCCGCCGGTCTCATCGACGATGGCGGCGGCGATGCCCGGCAGCGGCAGCGTGCACGAGCCCGGCTTGGTCGGCGTGGCGCCCGGCAGCGGCGTGATCATGTGGCCGCCGGTCTCGGTCTGCCACCAGGTGTCGACGATCGGGCAGCGCTCGCGGCCGATGTTCTTGTGATACCAGATCCAGGCCTCGGGGTTGATGGGCTCGCCCACCGTGCCGATGATGCGCAGGCTGTCCAGGTCGTACTTGGACGGATGGGTCTCGGGCGCCGCTTCGGCGGCCTTGATCAGCGAGCGGATCGCGGTCGGCGCGGTGTAGAAGGTGGTGACCTTGTGGCGCGCGATCATGTCCCAGAAGCGGCCGGCGTTGGGGAACGTCGGCACGCCCTCGAACACCACCTGCGTCAGGCCCGCGGCCAGCGGGCCGTAGGTGATGTAGGTGTGGCCGGTGACCCAGCCCACGTCGGCCGTGCACCAGTAGACGTCGTCCTTGCGCGCATCGAAGGTCCACTTGACGGTCAGCAGCGCCCACAGCAGGTAGCCGGCGGACGAATGCTGCACGCCCTTGGGCTTGCCGGTGGAACCGGAGGTGTACAGGATGAACAGCGGATGCTCGGCATTGACCGGCACCGGTTCGCAGGTGTCGGCCTGGCCGGACTCGACGTCGTGCATCCAGAGGTCGCGGCTTTCGTTCCAGGCGATCTTGCCGCCGGTGCGACGATAGACGATGACGCGCTTGACGGCTTCGCAGCCGCCCATGGCGATGGCTTCTTCCACCGCCGGCTTGAGCGGGATGGTCTTGCCGCCGCGCACCTGCTCGTCGGCGGTGATGACCAGCGAGGCGCCGACGTCGACGATGCGCTCCTGCAGGCTCTTGGCCGAGAAGCCGCCGAACACCACCGAGTGCGTCACGCCCAGGCGCGCGCAGGCCTGCATGGCCACCACGGCTTCGATCGACATGGGCATGTAGATGATGGCGCGGTCGCCCTTCTTGTAGCCCAGCTTGGCGATGCCGTTGGCGAAGCGGCACACGCGCGCCAGCAGTTCGCGGTAGGTGACCTTGTTGACCTTGCCGTCGTCGGTCTCGAAGATGATGGCGGTCTTGTCGGCGTTGCCGTTGGTCAGGTGCACGTCCAGGCAGTTGGCCGAGACGTTCAGCTCGCCATCGCCGAACCAGCGGTAGAACGGCGCGTTGGATTCATCCAGCACCTCGGTGAACGGCTTGGTCCACTGCAGGTTGTCGCGGGCCTGGCCGGCCCAGAAGCCGTCGAAATCCTTTTCGACCTGCGCGCACAGCGCGTTGTACGCGTCCATGCTGGGAATCGCGGCGCCCTGCGCCGCGCGCTCGGGCGGCGGGAAGACCCGGGTTTCCACCAGTACGGACTCAATAGCATTCGACATGATCTTGTCTCCAATCTGTGATTCTGTTGTTGATGCCGCTTTATCTGACTGCCACTCGCAACCGTATCGCCACGCTCTTACGGGCACCTTACGCAAAATACGGGCCACAGGCCCGTATCACCGCAACAGCGCGCACCGGCCACGGCGGGCAACGGCACCGACAACCTGACAGCGCAATACGCAAACGGCCCGACGCCGCGCTCCGCCTGGCGGCGCGGCGGCGTCCGGGACTTCATAAGAATATCAGTTGGCACCACGGCCCCGCTACGCCGTGCGGCGCGCCAGGCCGCGCGCCATGTCCACGCGCGACAGCAGGATCAGGCCGCCGACGAAGAACAGCCCGGTCACCAGGATCGCCAGGCGATGGTTGCCATGCGTGGCCCAGGTCACCAGGCCGTAGGTCAGCGGGCCGATGACCGCCGCCAGTTGCACCGCGAAGGTCCAGAGCGAAAAGAATTCCGCCAGGCGTCCGGCCGGCGCCAGCGCGCCGGTCATGGCGCGGCCCGCGCTCTGGGTCGTGCCCATGCACAGTCCGGCCAGCGTCGCGGCCACCCAGAACACCGGCGCGGTCACGGCCGCATAGGCCACCAGCACCATCAGGATCCAGCCGCACAGCGTGATCGTCAGCGCCGGCTTGTGGCCGATGCGGTCCTGCACGTAGCCGAACGAGAACGCGCCCGCCGCCGCGCCGATGTTCACGGTGAACACCAGCAGCATGATCTGCGGCGTGGTGAAGCCCATGACCTCGGAGGCGTACACCGCCGCCAGCGTGATCACGACCGAGATGCCCGCCTGGTAGCAGGCGATGCACATCAGCAGCCGGCGGAACTCGGGGAAATGCTGGCCGGTCTCGCGCCAGGCGTAGGCCAGCCGCTTGAGCATGGCCAGCGTTTCCTGCCCCTGGCCGGAAGGCCGGGCGCGCTCGCGCAGCAGGAAGAACGACGGCAGCGCCGCCAACGCGAACACCGCGCAGGTCACCAGGATGACGCGCGGCACGAAATGCTCGGCATCGAGCCCGTCGGCCTCGGCCAGCTTCACTACCACCAGCGACAGGCCCAACGTCAGCATGCCGCCGCAATAACCGAAGCTCCAGCCCCAGCCCGACACCCGGCCCAGCGCCGCCGGCTTGGCCAGTTCGGGCAGGAACGCCGCCACCACGGACTCGCCGACGCAATAGCAATAGTTGGACACGACGATGGCGGCCAGCGCCAGCCACACGTCGCCCGGCCCGGCCTGGGTCAGGACCAGGGTGGCGGCCACGCAGCCGGTGGTGCTGGCGTAGAGCAGCCGCCGCTTGCCGGCGCGGGCGTCGGCGCGCGCGCCCAGCGTGGGCATCGTCAACATGATGAGCAGATAGGACAGCGACAGCGCCGCGGTCCAGGCCAGCGTGGCCCACGGCGCGCGGCCGCCGACCACGCCGACGAAATAGGTGCTGAACACCGCCGTGAGGATCACGGTGGTGTAGCCGGAATTGGCGAAGTCGTACATGGCCCAGGCCCAGACTTCGCGCTTGGCCACGCCGGGGTTCAGCGGACTCCTGTCCGCCTCCCCGCCGGCGGACGCGGCGGCGCCGGCAGGCGCCTGCCGCGGCGTTTCCTGGCTCACAGGCCCAGCGCGGCGATGCCAGCCTGGGCGATCTGGGCGTCCTCGGTGGACTTCACGCCCGACACGCCGACCGCGCCGACCACCTGGCCGTTGACCGTGATCGGCACGCCGCCTTCCAGCATGCCTTCGATCAGCGGCGCCGACAGGAAGGAATAGCGGCCGTTGTTGATGATTTCTTCGTAGACGCGCGATTCACGGCGGCCCAGGGCCGCGGTCTTGGCCTTGGCCGGCGCGATGTGCGACGAAATGGGCGCGGCGTCGTCCAGGCGCAGCATGCCCAGCAGGTGGCCGCCATCGTCCGACACGGCGATGGTCACGGCCCACTTGTTCTGCAGGGCGTGTGCTTCGGCCGCGGCCAGGATTTTCTTGACGTCTTCGGCGTTCAGCACGGGTTTGGTGTTCATTGCAGCGACTCCTTGATCTGTTCCAGGGCGGAGGGGTCTTCGATGGTGGTCAGGTCGCCGGGATCACGGCCTTCGCATACCGCGACAATGGCGCGGCGCAACACCTTGCCCGATCGGGTCTTGGGCAGCGCGCCCACGAACCGGATCCGGGCCGGTCGCGCCACCGCGCCCAGCTGATCTTCCACCAGCCGCATGATATCCGCTTCCAGCTGCTTTGCGCCCTCCGCCGTTTCGGCGGCCGCCGGATTCTTCAGCACCGCGAAGGCCATCGCCACCTGGCCCTTGAGCGCATCGGCCACGCCCACCACCGCGCACTCGGCGATGCCGCTGTGGCTGTTGACGGATTCCTCGATCTCGCGCGTGCCCAGGCGGTGGCCGGCGACGTTGATGACGTCGTCGGTGCGCCCCAGGATGAACCAGTACCCGTCCGCGTCGACCAGCCCCCAGTCGAAGGTGGAATACACCTGGCGGCCGGGAATCGAGGTGAAGTAGGTCTGCACGAAGCGCTCGTCGTCGCCCCAGATGGTGGACATGGCGCCCGGCGGCAGCGGCGGCACGATGGCCACCACGCCCTTCTGGTCCGGCCCCAGATCCTCGCCGCTGGACTCGCTGACGATGCGCGCGTCAAAACCGTAGACCGGGAACGACGGACTGCCGAAACGGGTCGGCACGTTTTCGACGCCAGGCTGGGCCGACAGGATCGGCCAGCCGGACTCGGTCTGCCAGTAGTTGTCGATGATGGGCTTGCCCAGCCCTTCCGAGATCCAGTGCGCGGTCGGCTCGTCCAGCGGCTCGCCGGCCAGATACACCGCCCGCAGCGTGGACAGATCATGCTTCCTGAGCAGGGCCGGATCCTGGCGCTTGAGCACCCGCACCGCCGTCGGCGCCGAAAACAGCGTGTTGACGCCGAACTGCTCCACCAGCTTCCACAGGATGGCGCCGTCCGGGCGCACCGGCGTGCCCTCGTACAGCACCGTGGCCTGCCCGCCGATCAGCGGGCCATACACAATATAGGAGTGCCCCACCACCCAGCCGATGTCGCTGGTGCAGAAGAACGTGTCGCCGGCCTTGCCGTTGAACAGGTATTCCATCGACGAGGCCAGCGCCACCGCGTAGCCGCCCGTGTCGCGCTGCACGCCCTTGGGCTTGCCGGTGGTGCCGGACGTGTACAGGATGTAGCTGGGCTCGGACGACTCCAGCCACGTCACCGGCACGTGGACGCCGCGCTGCGCCGCGCGCAGGGTGGCGTAGTCCAGGTCGCGGCCGGCCACCGGCTCGAAGGGCGCCAGGCCGCGGTCGAACACCACTACCGAGGCCGGCGGCGTCTTGCACAGCGCCAGCGCCCGGTCCAGCAGCGGCTTGTAGGGCACCACCTTGCCGCCACGCGAACCGCCGTCGGTGCACACCACCACCTTGGGCGCGGCATCGTCGATGCGCTGCGCCAGGTTGACCGAGGCGAAGCCGCCGAACACCACCGAATGCACCGCGCCGATGCGGGCGCAGGCCAGCATGGTGAAGACCGCCTCGGGCACCATCGGCATGTACAGCAGCACCCGGTCACCGCGCCCCACACCCAGGTCCTGCAGCATGGCGGCGGCCGCGTTCACCTCGTCATAGACGTCCTGGCGGGTGTAGACGCGTTCGCGTTCGACTTCGGTCGATACCCAGATCAGGGCCGGCTTGTCGGCCTGGGTCGGCAACCAGCGGTCCACGGCGTTGTAACAGAGGTTGGTCCTGCCGCCCACGAACCACTTGGCGAAGGGCGGCCGGGAAAAATCCAGGACCGATTCGAACGGCGTCTCCCAGTGCACCCGGCCGGCCTGCTCGCGCCAGAAGGCATCGCGGTCATGCACCGAGCGGTAATGGAAATCCCTGGTTTTTTGCATTTTTGTCTCCTGTTATTGTGCATACGCCTTAAGGCTGATTGCTTTCTTTTTGAATCCTTCGGTCATTCTGGTGGGCAAACCTTGCACGAGGCTTGCCGCAGGTCAAAAAATTCTGCCACGCGTCTACGCCGCACGGGCGCCGGGCTGGTTACAGTAACGAACCAGTCTTAAAAGTTTGGTAGAATCCCCGCGAAGTTGTAGACAACATATCTGTTGGTTCGCTGCTTGATTTCCGCTATTCAGGTGTTTTTTAGCGTTTTTGACGCTTTATTACGCCAAATGCGCGAAACAGGACGCAACCATCCCCAGGCGAATGCATCGACACTCCAAAAGCGCGCGACTGAATTCATCCTCTGGCCAGGCAAACCGCGGTCTGCGTTTGCTGGCGCTGGCGGCGTGCGTCGCGGGTCTGGCGGGTTGTGCCAACACCTCTCAAAAGTCCACCGCCTATACGTCCGAGATCGATCCCTACGAGACGGAATGGGTCGCCACCGCCGATGATCCCATCGGCATGCTGGTGGTGCAGAAATTCAAGCGCGAACGCCAGCGCAACCACAGCGAAGTCAGCAGCGACAACGCCATGGTCAGCGAAGCCCTGAACTACCTGGGCATCCGCTACCGCTTCGGCGGCAACTCCCCCGACACCGGTTTCGATTGCAGCGGCCTGGTGGCCTACACCGCCGAACGTTCGCTGGGCCTGAAGCTGCCCCGCAACGCCGCCGAAATCGCGCAGCAAGGCATTTCCGTCGCCAAGAACGAGCTCAAGGCCGGCGACCTGGTCTTCTTCAACACCCTGGGCCGCCGCTATTCCCACGTCGGCATCTACCTGGGCGACGACCGCTTCGTGCACTCGCCCAGCGCCGGCGGCGTGGTGCGCGTCGAAAACATGACCATGGCCTACTGGAGCAAGCGCTACAACGGCGCCCGCCGCCTGGACAACGGCCTGGTGGCCAGCGCCCGCGCGGCCAACTGATACCTCGCAGTGTGACGCGCCGGCCGCGGCGCGGCCATCCTCCAAACGACGCGACAGGCGCGCGCCATTCGGCACAGACAGCAAAACGCCGCCGGACTTTCCAGTCCGGCGGCGTTTTTCATTCCTCTTCGCGGCCTTGGGCCGCAGGCCTTTTCGGCCTCCCCAGTTGTCAGTGTTGGTGGCGGCGTGGCACGGCGGTGTCAGTGGACCGCAGCGCCCCGGCTGCACAGGCCGCATTGCTGCAGGGCCTGCTGCATGCTGCACACCGAACGGCGACAAGCCACGACACGGATGCCACCGCGCTGCGCCGCGTTGCGGAAGGTCTTCATGACGTTGTGGCCCAGGAAATCGGTCAGCAGGATGACCAGCTGGGTGCCCGAGGGCAGTTGCAACGTCTTCTTCTGATGCGAGGGATCGCGGCCACTGATGTGGTGCGTGATCGAAATGTTGTGTCCTTTAAGCAGATCCGGAATGTTGCCGAGCCTGTCGGCGCCCACTACCACTGCACTCAATCCTGCCGTCATGTTTAACCTCACTGGGTCGTTGAGACTGGATGTAATGA
>ERZ1739169.233-NODE-233-length-12063-cov-16.653897_pt1 | contig 12063 bp, 12 predicted proteins | sample MGYA00581756_ERZ1739169 | MGnify/ENA primary metagenome ERZ1739169 (study PRJEB40789, sample SAMEA7425667) | Salamandra salamandra | biome: salamander skin | place: Germany | collected 2020-03 | study: cvxcv | reverse complement strand
CCTACCCCAGCACCCTCCCACTGCGGAAGGTGCACCCACACCATACAAGGTTGAGTACGGGGAAGTCCGGAGCGAACGCTCCGGACCGCAATCGTAGGCGCGCCCACCCGTGCGCCCACCGCCCCGGGCGGCCTACGAAGAAAAAAATCAGCTCTTGACCGACCGATGCCGACTAATGCTCATCATGATCCCAAACGCAATCCCCATGGTGAACAAGGCTGTCCCCCCATAGCTCATGAACGGCAATGGCACCCCGACCACAGGCAGAATCCCCGTCACCATGCCCACGTTCACAAATACATAGATGAACAGCATCATCGTCAACGCCCCGGACAGCAGCCGCCCGAACTGCGATGATGCGCGCGAAGCGATGGTCAGGCCGCGGGCCATCATCAGGCCGTACAGCACCAGGATGGCGATGCCGCCGTACAGGCCGAATTCCTCGGCGTAGACGGCGAAGATGAAGTCCGTGGTGCGCTCGGGGATGAAGTCCAGGTGGGTCTGCGTGCCCTTCATGTAGCCCTTGCCGTAGACGCCGCCCGAGCCCACCGCGATCATCGACTGGATCGTGTGGAAGCCCTTGCCGAGCGGGTCGGAGCTGGGGTTGAGCAGCGTGCAGACGCGGTGCTTCTGGTAGTCGTGCAACACCACCCAGTTGACGTCCGGCTCGCACAGCTGGTCTTCGTAGTAGACCAGCGTGCCGATGCCGATGATGCCGGCCAGCATGACCGGGACCAGCAGCTTGAACGACAGACCGGCGAAGTAGATGACGAAGAAGCCGGCGCCGAACACCAGCAGCGCGGTGCCCAGGTCGGGCTGCAGCACGATCAGGCCGAAGGGGGCCGCCAGCATCGCGGCGGCGGCCAGGAAGTCGCGGATGCGGACCGCGCCCTCGTGGCGCTGGAAGTACCAGGCCAGCATCATGGGCACGGCGATCTTCATCATCTCGGACGGCTGGATTCGGGTCACGCCCAGGTTGAGCCAGCGCGTCGCGCCCTTGCTGGTCTCGCCGAAGAATTCCACGCCCAGCAGCAGCACCACGCCGACCACGTAGAACGGCAGCGCCAGCTTCATCAGCCACTTGGGCGGAATCAGCGCCATGGTCCACATGGCGAAGAAAGCGATGATGAAATTGCGCGACTGCTCGGCAAAACGCCAGTCGGTGCCGCCCACCGCCGAATGCATGACGGTCAGGCCGAGCGCGGCGAACATCATCAGGATCGCCAGCAGCGGCCAGTCGAAGGCCGTGAAGACGCGCAGCAGGATCAGGCCGAGACGCTTCATTGTTGGCGCACCAGGTCGGAGGTGATGTTTTCGACCGAGGCCGTCGATGCGTTGCGCTCAGGGCGCTGGATCTTGTCCTGGCGATCCTTGGCCAGCCAGTAGTCGAACACCTTGCGCGCCACCGGCGCGGCCACGCTGGCGCCCCAGCCGGCGTTCTCGACGATCAGCGCCACGGCGATGCGCGGGTGTTCGAGCGGCGCGAAGCCCATGAACAGCGCGTGGTCGCGCAGGCGTTCGTCGATGGCGCTGGCGCGGTAGTGGCCGCCGCGCAGGCTGAACACCTGGGCCGTGCCGGTCTTGCCGGCGGCCTGGTAGGGCGCGTTGGCGAAGGCGCGGCGCGCGGTGCCGGCGCGCACCACGTCGGCCATGGCGTTCTTGATGACGTCGACGTTGGCCTGCTTGAGCGGAATGCGGTAGTCGGGCGCGGACTCGGTGGGCTTGGCCACGCCCGAGCGCGGATCCCGCACCGCGTGCACCAAGTGCGGCCGGCGATACAGGCCGTCGTTGGCCAGGGTCGAAGTGCCCTGCGCCAGCTGCAGCAGGGTAAAGGCGTTGTAGCCCTGGCCCACGGCGACGGAGATGGTCTCGCCGGCGTACCAGCGCTGGCGTTCCTTGTCCTTGTAGGCCGAACGCTTCCAGTCGGTGGACGGCAGCACGCCGCGCTTTTCGCCCTCGAGGTCGATGCCGGTGATCTGGCCGAAGCCGAACTGCTTGGTGAAATCGTGCAGCGCGTTCACGCCGATCTCGGGGCCGAGCGAATAGAAATACGTGTCCGACGACACCACGATGGCCTTGTGCATGTCGGTCATGCCGTAGGCGGCGCCGCCGGCGTTGCGGAATTTCTGGCCGCCGAACTCGAAGTAGCCGGGATCGGAAATGCGGTCGGTGGCGCGGCGCTTGCCCAGCTCCAGGGCCGCCAGGCCGACGAAGGGCTTGTAGGTCGAGCCGATCGGATAGGTGCCGTACAGCGGGCGGTTGATCAGCGGGTGGTCCGGCGACTCGTTCAGCATGCGCCAGTTGTCCACGTCGATGCCGTCGACGAACAGGTTCGGGTCGAACGAGGGCTGCGACACGAACGCCAGCACCTCGCCGGTGTCGGGGTCGATCGCCACCAACGCGCCGCGCTGGCCCACGAAGGCTTCCTCGGCCACTTTCTGCAGGCCCAGGTCGATCGACAGCATGATGTCCGAGCCCGGCACCGGGTCGATGCGGCGCAACGTGCGCATGGGACGGCCGCCCGCGGTCACCTCGACCTCTTCCAGGCCGGTGCGGCCATGCAGCGCTTCTTCCCAGGTCTTCTCGATGCCCTTCTTGCCGATGACGTCGGTGCCGCGGTAGTTGCCCAATTGGCCGGCGCGCTCGAGTTCCTCGATGTCGCCCTCGGCGATACGGCCGATGTAGCCGACCACGTGGGCGGCGGACTGGCCTTGCGGATACTCGCGCACCCAGCGCGCGCGCAGCTCGACGCCCGGGAACTGGAAGGCGTGGGCGGCGAACCAGGCGGCTTCGGTCTCGTTGAGGTTGTTGCGCAGCTGCAGGCTGGCGTAGCGGCTGGATTCGGCCGCGCGGCGCTTGAAGCGGCGCTGATCGGCCGGGCTGATGTACACCACCTGCGTCAGCCGCTCGAACAGCGCGTTCATGTTGCCGGCCTGGGCCGGCACCACTTCAAGCGTGTAGGTGCGGTAGTTGCGCGCCAGCACCTCGCCGTTGCGGTCGAGGATCTCGCCGCGGCGCGGCGGGATCGGCACCACGGCGATGCGATTGCGGTCGGCGCGCTCGGACAGGCCCTCGTAGCGGTCGACCTGCAGGTACCAGAACCGGCCCACCAGCACGCCGAAGCAGGCCAGCGCGAACACGCCGCCCACCCAGGCGCGCAGGCGGAAGCGCTGCTTTTGCTGCTGGCCGGTTTTCTTGAATTCGAACATGTGACGCGGCGCCGCCGTCAGGCGGAGGAAGATTCGGCGTCATCGGCACCGCGCTGCGGCAAGTGCAGCACCCAGCCCGCCAGCGGCCACAGGGCGGCGGTGATGGCCACGCTGATGCCCCAGTCCCAGCCCGGCCACTTGCCGGCCAGCCAGGCGTGGATGATCTGGGTGAGGAAGCGGGCGATCAGGAACACAGGCAGCATGTGCATGGCCTGGCTCCAGAGGTCGAAACGTTGCAGGCGGCGGTGCAGCACCACGGCGCCGTAGGCGACCAGGGTGTAGGACAACGCATGCTCGCCGAGCAGGCCGGCGTCGTGCACGTCCATCAGCAGGCCGAAGCAGAAGGCGGTGAACAGGCCGACGCGGCGCGGCTCGTGCACGCACCAGAAGGCGATGATCAGGATCAGGACGTCGGGCGCGCCCTGCCACAGGCGCCAAGGCAGCAGCGATACCAGCCAGACCAGCAGGATGGTGCCCCAGACGAAGACCCCGTGCGCGGGGCCCGACAGGCGTTCCGGGTGCACGTTGCTGGGCGTGCCCAGCCGGCGCCGCGGTTGCCCGGATGATTGTTGATTAGTCCGATCCACCGGAATCGACCTCCTGACGGTTGGACTCGGCACGTTCCACGTCCACCTGCAGGACCAGGAAGTGGCGATAACGTTCAGGGTGGGCCAGCGGTTCGCAGACGGCTCGCGCGAAGCCGGAAGCGGTATCGCGCTCGACCGAGGTTACCTTGGCCACCGGCAGGCCGGCGGGAAACAGCCCGCCGACGCCACTGGTGACGATAGTATCGCCTTCCTTGATGTCGGCATTGGCCGCGAGGTAACGGACCTCCATCTTGCCGGGAGAGTTCCCGCCAAAGGCGATCAGTCGCAAACCATTGCGCAGCAGCTGCACCGGGATGGACACCTGCTCATCGGTGACCAGCGCGGCTTCGGCCGTCATGGGCGTCACCCGCACGATCTGGCCGACCACGCCGCCTTCGTCGATCACGGGCATGCCCGGCGCCAGGCCGGCCTTGCTGCCCTTGTTGAACACCAGCCGCTGGTTGAAGGCGTTGGTGGGCTCGTACAGCACTTCCACCACCACGGCCGACTGCGCCACGGTATCGGTCACGCCGAGCAGGCGGCGCAATTGCGCGTTTTCGGCGGCCAGCTGCGCCGCATGCGTGGCCACCTGGGCCAACTCGATGCGCTGGCGCTGCAAGGCTTCGTTTTCAGTGCGGATGAGGTTGGCGGCGTTGACCCACTCGTTGACCTGTTGGACCAGATCGCGCGGCGCCATGACGGCGCGCTGGAAGGGATACAGCGCCACGGACATCGCGCGGCGCGCCGGTTCCAGCATGCGCCACTGCGAATCCATGATGATCAAAGCCAGTGCCAGGACGACCAGGATGACCAGCCGCACCTCCGCCGGAGGGCCGCGCCTGAATAGGGGGGGAGTCCCTTGTCGTTGCATGAATCTCAGCCCGGGCGCCCGCGCCCGCAGCCCCCGCAGCGGCCGGAGCCGTGAAAAAGCGGGGCTCCGGGCTGGCGGGCAGGATTAGTCGTTGATGAAGATCGCGCCCAGTTTCTCAAGGTGTTCCAGCGCCTCGCCGCAACCGCGCACGACGCAGGTCAGGGGATCATCGGCGACCACCACCGGCAGGCCGGTTTCTTCCTGCAGCAGGCGGTCGAGGTCGCGCAGCAGCGCGCCACCGCCGGTCAGGGCGATGCCCTTGTCGGTGATGTCGGCGCCGAGTTCGGGCGGGGTCTGTTCCAGGGCGATCTTGACGGCCGAGACGATCTGGTTGAGCGGGTCGGTCAGCGATTCCAGGATCTCGTTGGACGAGACCGTGAAGCTGCGCGGCACGCCTTCGGCCAGGTTGCGACCCTTGACCTCGATCTCGCGGACTTCGGAACCCGGGAACGCCGAGCCGATTTCCTTCTTGATGAGTTCGGCGGTGGGTTCGCCGATCAGCATGCCGTAGTTGCGGCGAATGTAGTTGACGATGGCCTCGTCGAACTTGTCGCCGCCGACGCGCACCGAACCCTTGTAGACCATGCCGCCCAGCGAGATGACCGCCACTTCGGTGGTGCCGCCGCCGATGTCGACGACCATGGAGCCGCTGGCGTCGGAGACGGCCAGGCCGGCGCCGATGGCCGCGGCCATGGGTTCTTCGATCAGGAACACGTGCGAGGCGCCGGCGCCGAGGGCCGATTCGCGGATGGCGCGGCGTTCAACCTGGGTGGAGCCGCAGGGCACGCACACGATGATGCGCGGGCTGGGCGCCAGCATGTTGCGGGGGTGCACCATGCGGATGAACTGCTTGAGCATCTGCTCGGTGACCGTGAAGTCGGCGATGACGCCATCCTTCATGGGCCGGATGGCCTCGATGTTGCCGGGCACGCGGCCGAGCATCTGCTTGGCCTCCTGGCCGACGGCCTGGATGATTTTCTTGCCGTGAGGCCCGCCTTCATGACGGATAGCGACCACGGAGGGCTCATCGAGCACGATGCCCTTGCCGCGGACGTAGATCAGCGTATTGGCGGTACCGAGGTCGATCGCCATATCGCTGGAAAAATAACTGCGCAGGAATCCGAACATGGGAGCTCAGCTAAATTCTGGGGGGAATTGGGGTCATGCCGCGGGGCGTACGGCCCAGGAAAGCCTGGGTGCGCCTGTCATCACGGCGATTAAACCGTGAATCATAACTTATAATTTCCCCGGAAATAGCGCATAAATGCAGGCTATTCAAGCTTTGTAACGGGTTTGGCATGTGCATACTGCCCAGTCCCGCCCCTCGGCCTCCGCTTCTCGATATTTGCAATCCCCATGGCGCTCAATGACACAGATGTGGCCCGCATTGCCAAGCTGGCCAGAATCGAACTGACCCCGGACCAGCGCGAACACGCGCAGGCCGAGCTCAATGGCATCCTCCACCTGATCGAACGGCTGCAGGCCGTCGACACCCAGGGCGTCGAACCCCTGGCCCACCCGCTGTCGGCCCACGAAGACATCGTGCTGCGCCTGCGCCAGGACGCCGTGACCGAAACCGCCTCGGAGGCCCGCCGCGCAGAGCTGCTGGCCAATGCCCCCGACGCCCAGGACGGTCTTTTCCTGGTCCCCAAGGTTCTCGACTAAGCCATGACCCAACCCGCCCTGCACACCCAATTCGAGGGGATCGCCGCCCTGCGCGCGGCCCTCGCCCAACGCCAGGTCAGCGCCGTCGAGCTGGCGCAAAGCTCGCTGGCGGCCGCCGACGCGGCCAGCGGCCTGAACGCCTTCTTACATATTGACGCCGAATTGACGCTGGCCCAGGCCCGCGCCGCCGACGCCGCGCTGGCCGCCGGCACTGCCGGCCCGCTGGCGGGCGTGCCCATCGCCCACAAGGACGCCTTCGTCACCCGCGGCTGGCGCACCACCGCCGGCAGCAAGATGCTGGACGGCTACGTCAGCCCGTTCGACGCCACCGTGGTCGAACGCCTGCAGGCCGCCGGCGCCGTGTCGCTGGGCAAGCTCAACTGCGACGAATTCGCCATGGGCTCGGGCAACGAAAACTCGGCCTACGGCGTGGTCCGCAACCCCTGGGATCCGGCCGCCGTGCCTGGCGGTTCCTCGGGCGGTTCGGCCGCCGCCGTCGCCGCCCGCCTGGTGGCCGCCACCACCGGCACCGACACCGGCGGCTCGGTGCGCCAGCCCGCCGCGCTGTGCGGCGTCAGCGGCATCAAGCCGACCTACGGCACCGTCTCGCGCTACGGCATGGTCGCCTTCGGCTCCAGCCTGGACCAGGCCGGCCCGCTGGCCCCCAGCAGCCGCGACCTGCTCGAACTGCTGGACGTCATCAGCGGCTTCGACCCGCGCGACGCCACCAGCCTGGAAAAATGCGACGCCGCCGTCAACGAACCGGGCCGCGTGCGGCGCGATTTCGATGCCGCGCAAGGCAAGTTCGACGCCGCCGGCAGCCAGCCCCTGAAGGGCCTGCGCATCGGCGTGCCCGAGGAATACTTCGGCGCCGGCCTGGCGCCGGACGTGGCCGCCGCGGTGCAGGCCGCCCTGGCCCAGTTCGAGGCCCTGGGCGCGGTGCGCGTGCCGGTGTCGCTGCCGCGCACCGAGCTGGCCATCCCCGCCTACTACGTCATCGCCCCCGCCGAAGCGTCCAGCAACCTGGCGCGCTACGACGGCGTGCGCTACGGCCACCGCGCCGCGCAGTATGGCGACCTGAACGAGATGATCAGCCGCTCGCGCGCCGAAGGCTTCGGCGACGAGGTCAAGCGCCGCATCCTGATCGGCACCTACGTGCTGTCGCACGGCTACTACGACGCCTACTACCTGCAGGCCCAGCGTTTGCGCCGCATGATCGCCCAGGACTTCCAGCGCGCCTTCGCCGGCCAGTGCGACGTCATCATGGGTCCGGTGACCCCGACGGTGGCCAAGAACATCGGCGACAACCGCGACGACCCCACCGCCGACTGGCTGGCCGACGTCTACACGCTGGGCGTCAGCCTGGCGGGCCTGCCCGCGATGTCGGTTCCGTGCGGATTCGGCGCCGGCGCAGGAAAGACGCCCCCACGCTCGCCAGGCTCGCTGCCCCCCGAGGGGGCTGCCAGCGCCTTGGGGCGGCCCGGCGGCGCTGGCCGTCCCGTCGGCCTGCAGATCATCGGCAACTACTTCGACGAAGGCCGCCTCCTGGCCATCGCCGACCGCTACCAACAAGTCACGACGTGGCACAAGGCCACGCCGGCCCAGCAGGACGCCTAATCATGAACTGGGAAATCGTCATCGGCCTGGAAACGCACACCCAGCTTTCCACCGACTCCAAGATCTTTTCGGGCAGCAGCACCGAGTTCGGCGCCGCGCCCAACACCCACGCCAATGAAGTCGACCTGGCGCTGCCGGGCAGCCTGCCGGTCATGAACCGCGGCGCCGCCGAACGCGCCATCCGCTTCGGCCTGGCGGTCGGCGCCGAGATCGCGCCGCGCTCGGTGTTCGCGCGCAAGAACTACTTCTACCCCGACCTGCCCAAGGGCTACCAGATCAGCCAGTACGAGCTGCCGGTGGTGGTGGGCGGCTCGCTGTCGTTCTTCGTCGGCGAGGAAGAGAAGACCGTCAACCTGACGCGCGCCCACCTGGAAGAGGACGCGGGCAAGTCGTCGCACGACAACTTCGCCCTGGCCAACGGCGCGCCGGCCAGCGGCATCGACCTGAACCGCGCCGGCACGCCGCTGCTGGAAATCGTCACCGAACCGGAAATGCGCTCGGCCGCCGAGGCCGTGTCCTATGCCCGCGCCCTGCACAGCCTGGTGGTGTGGCTCGGCATCTGCGACGGCAACATGCAGGAAGGCTCGTTCCGCTGCGACGCCAACGTCTCGGTGCGCCCGGTCGGCCAGAAGGAATTCGGCACCCGCACCGAGATCAAGAACGTCAACTCGTTCCGCTTCCTGGAACGCGCCATCACCTATGAGGCGCGGCGCCAGATCGAGCTGATCGAGGACGGCGGCACCGTGGTCCAGGAAACCCGCCTGTACGACGCCGACCGCGACGAGACCCGCAGCATGCGCAGCAAGGAAGACGCGCACGACTACCGCTACTTCCCCGATCCCGACCTGCCCACGCTGGTGATCTCGCGCGAGTGGGTGGACCAGGTCCGCGCCGCCATGCCCGAGCTGCCGGCCGCCCAGCGCGCCCGCTTCGAATCCGAATACGGCCTGCCGGCCTACGACGCCGCCCAGCTGACCGTCAGCCGCGACCTGGCCGCCTACTTCGAAGCCGTGGCGCACGCGCTGCCGGCCGGCCAGGCCAAGTTGGCCGCCAACTGGATCATGGGCGAAGTGGCCGCCACCCTGAACAAGGAAGAAAAGGCCATCGCCGCGGCGCCGGTGCAGGCGCCGGCCCTGGCCGCGCTGATCAACCGCATCATCGACGGCACCATCTCCAACAAGATCGCGCGTGAAGTGTTCGGCGCCATGTGGGCCGGCGAAAACGGCGGCCAGCCCGACGCCATCATCGATGCCCGCGGCCTCAAGCAGATCAGCGACACCGGCGCCATCGGCGCCATGATCGACGAGGTGCTGGCGGCCAATCCGGCCATCGTCGAGGAATACCGCGCCGGCAAGCAGAAGGCGTTCAACTCGCTGGTCGGCCAGATCATGAAGGCCGCGCGCGGCAAGGCCAATCCGCAGCAGGTCAACGACCTGCTCAAGCAGAAGCTGGACAGCTGATCTCCCTGCGCCGTCCCGACCTCGGGGCGGCGTGCAAGATCAGACCCCTCCTAGGGCCGCGGCATCTTGTCGCGGCCTTTTGTTTGGCCAAGAATGATCCGGTCGATTTCGACTGGAGATTTGGCCATGAACGCCCCCTACCTATCCATCCCACGCGAACAAGTTGCGGACCGGCTCGACGAAATGATCCAGGCCGCAAACGATGGCGTGTTCGTTGTCATCACCCAGGACGGTCTGGCGCAAGCGCAGCTCAGGCGGGTCAATCCCCTGATGACCGAGGCGGGTCACAATGCGATAGAAGAACTGAAACGGTTCCCGGGCATCCCGTACACCGACGAAGCCACCTGGTGGTATGCCGTCAAAGGGATCCGCGAATGAAGCTCGTGCTCGATGCCTCGGTCGCGTTGAGCTGGCTGCGATTGCCCAGCCAAACCTGCAGCGAACAGGCGTTTGCCATCCTGGACGACCTGAACGGCGAAGCCGTCCTGGTCCCGCAGATCTGGCCAATGGAAGTGGCTCAAGGCGCCTTGCGCGTCGAGCGGCAGCAGCAGGCCACGGCAGCCACACTGGCCAAATTCTCTGCCGTGCTGAACAGCGTGCCCGTCGTCAACGAATCGCGCCCTTCTACCGCCTGGCTGCCTCAATGCGAGCAGCTCGCCCGCGAACACGGGCTTACCATCTATGACGCCTCGTACCTGGAACTCGCGCTATGGCGCGGCGCCGCGCTGGCCACGTTCGACAAACGTCTGGCGCAGGCGGCCCAGGCGAGCGGCGTGTTGGTCGTCGGGCATGAACCAGCCCACAGGCTCGAAGAACCTGTCCTGCGATACGGCGGCCGGCACTGCCTTGCCGGACTCGCGCTTACTTCACCCCGTACTTCGTCCGGTAGGCCTGCACCGCATCGCGGTGTTCGGCAAACGCGGCGTCGTCCTGCAGCAGCGCCATGATGTCCGCCAGCGAGGCAATCGCCACCACCGGGATGCCGTAGGTCTTGGCCACGTCCTGCACCGCCGAGTGCGCCGACAGCGCGTCGTCGGCACCCGCGCGTTCCATGCGGTCCATGGCGATCAGCACGGCCGCCGGCTCGGCGCCGGCGTTGCGGATGATCTCCACCGACTCACGCACCGAGGTGCCCGCGGTGATCACGTCGTCGATGATGACGACCTTGCCCTTGAGCGGCGCGCCCACCAGGGTGCCGCCTTCGCCGTGGTCCTTGGCTTCCTTGCGGTTGTAGGCGAACGGCACGTCGCTGCGGCCCTGCATCGCCGGATGGCCGGCCAGCGCGACGGCGGTGGCCGTCGCCAGGGGAATGCCCTTGTAGGCCGGGCCGAACAGCATGTCGAAGGCCACGCCCGAGTCCAGCAGCGCCTGGGCGTAGAAGCCCGCCAGCTTGCCGACCGAACCACCGCTGTTGAACAGGCCCGCGTTAAAGAAATAGGGACTGATACGGCCGGACTTGACCTTGAAGCTGCCGAAGCGCAGCACGCCTTCGTTCAGGGCGAAGCGGACAAAATCAAGCGAGGTGGCGGAGGCGGCGTGGGCGGCAGACATGCGAGGAGGATCCGAGAGGTGGCAAACCCCGGCATTTTATCCGTTGTCGGGGCTATTCCCGGGCAACGTCGTCGAGTCGGTTAAATTCCTGGCATTGTTCCGGCCGTTTCCGGCCGCTCTACAGGAGTCCCGCTTTGCTGCGCATCACGTCGATCAACCTCAATGGCATCCGGTCCGCCTTCCGCAAGGGCCTGCAACCCTGGATGGAGAAGCACGCCGCCGACGTGCTGTGCCTGCAGGAAATCAAGGTGTCGGACGAGGACCTGACTGAAGACCTGCGCCACCCTCCCGGCTACACCGGCCACTTCCACCACGCCGTTAAAAAGGGCTACAGCGGCGTCGGCATCTACCTGCGCGACGCGGCCGAGCGCGTCAACATCGGCCTGGGTTGCGAAGAATTCGACCCCGAAGGCCGCGTCATCCGCGCCGACTGGAAGAACCTGTCCGTCATCAGCGCCTACCTGCCGTCGGGCTCCAGCGGCGACGAACGCCAGCAGGCCAAATACCGCTTCCTGGACCGTTTCGGCCCGTGGATCGACGAGCTGATGCACGAACACAAGAAGACCGGCCGCGAATTCATCATCTGCGGCGACTGGAACATCGCCCACAAGGAAATCGACCTCAAGAACTGGAAGGGCAACCTGAAGAACTCCGGTTTCCTGCCCGAGGAACGCGCCTGGCTGACCGACGTGTTCGACAAGCGCGGCTTCGTCGACGTGTTCCGCACCATCGACGACCGTCCCGACCAATACACCTGGTGGAGCAACCGCGGCCAGGCCTGGGCCAAGAACGTCGGGTGGCGCATCGACTACCAGATCGCCACGCCGGGCATCGCCGCCCGCGCGCGCAGCGTCGCCATCTACAAGGACGAACGCTTTTCCGACCACGCGCCGCTGACCATCGACTACGACGCGACGCTCTGAAGACGCGGGCGGCGGAAGTCGGATTCCGCCGCCCGAGCATGATCCGGCTCAAAATATAATTAGGGACGCATAAAGAGAATCTGGCCCCGCAAGATGAGGACCATATCCCGCCAAAAGGCTGGATTTCCCTATGAGGCGGCGATTCCCGACAGCATCGAAGAACGTCGGTGAGGGGAAGGG
>ERZ1739169.231-NODE-231-length-12342-cov-17.710263_pt1 | contig 12342 bp, 13 predicted proteins | sample MGYA00581756_ERZ1739169 | MGnify/ENA primary metagenome ERZ1739169 (study PRJEB40789, sample SAMEA7425667) | Salamandra salamandra | biome: salamander skin | place: Germany | collected 2020-03 | study: cvxcv | reverse complement strand
GCTGCCCGCGCGCCGGGACGCCCATGGCGGCGCCGCCAAACCCTCGCAAAGGAGCGCGGCATGAGCGCCCAACCCTACCTCGACGTCCAGGGCCTGACGGTGAAGTTCGGCGGCCTCACCGCCATCAACGGCCTGTCGATGCAGGTCGAGCGCGGCCGCATTCACGCGCTGATCGGCCCCAACGGCGCCGGCAAGTCCACCACCTTCAACTGCGTCTCGCGCTACTACCGGCCGACGCAGGGGCGCATCGTCTTCGACGGCGTCGACATCACGAAGAAGAAGCCGCACGAGATGGCCGCGCTGGGCGTGGCCCGCACCTTCCAGAACCTGGAACTGTTCAGCGCCCTTACGGTGCGCGAGAACGCGCTGCTGGGCACCTATGCGCACGGCGCCAACACGGCCTCGCGCCTGCTGCGCCCGGCCAATGCCGAGGCGCGCGAACGCGTCGAGCACCTGCTGGAACGCGTCGGCCTGGCCGATTTCCTCGACACGCCCGCGTGCAGCCTGGACTTCGGCCGCCAGAAGATGCTGGAACTGGCGCGCGCGCTGGCCATCTCGCCCAAGCTGCTGTTGCTGGACGAGCCCGCCGCCGGCCTGCGCAACCGCGAGATCGAGACACTCGACCACATCCTCACCGAACTGTGCGAACGCGACGGTATCACGGTGCTGCTGGTCGAGCACGTGATGCAGCTGGTGATGTCGATCTCGGATCGCATCACCGTCATGTCGTTCGGCGAGAAGATCGCCGAAGGCACGCCCGCGGAGGTGCGCAGCAACCCCCGCGTCATCGAAGCCTATCTGGGCAAGGGAGCCGCCGGTGGCTGAGAACCTGCTTGAAGTCGAATCGGTCAGCGCCGCCTACGGCAATATCCGCGCCCTGCAGGACGTGTCGCTGAAGGTGCCGCAAGGCGCCATCGTCGCGTTGCTGGGCGCCAACGGCGCCGGCAAGTCCACCACGCTCAACGTGATCTCGCGGCTGGTGACGCCCACCGCGGGCAGCGTGCGCTTTGCCGGCGAACCGATACACCGCCAGCCGGCCGACGCCATCGTCGGCCGCGGCATCGTGCAGGTGCCGGAAGGCCGCGAGATCTTCCGCGAGATGAGCGTGCGCGAAAACCTGGAAATGGGCGCCTACCTGCGCCAGGACCGCCTGGCGGTCAAGGCCGACCTGGACATGGTCTGCGACACCTTCCCGCGGCTGCGCGAGCGCTTCGAGCAGAAGGCCGCCACGCTGTCGGGCGGCGAACAGCAGATGCTGGCCACCGGCCGCGCCATGATGGCCCGCCCGCGCATGATCCTGCTGGACGAGCCGTCCATGGGCCTGTCGCCGCTGGTGGTGGAACAGATCTTCGACATCGTGCTGCGCCTGAACCGCGAGCAGGGCATCACCATCCTGCTGGTGGAACAGAACGTGAAGCTGGCGCTGTCGGTGTCCAGCTATGCCTACATCCTGGAAAACGGCGAGATCGCGCTGGAAGGCGAATCGGCCGCGCTGGCCAGCGACGAAGGCGTGCAGCGCGCCTACCTGGGCGGCTAGGAGCCAACACACCATGACCCTGATGATGCAAGACAAGCGAGTCCTCGTCACCGGCGCCGGACGCGGCCTGGGCGCCACCATCGCGCAGGGCTTCGCCCGCGAAGGCGCCACCGTGATCGTGGCCGACCTCGATCCCGCCCTGGCCCGCGCCAGCGCCCAGGCCATCGCGGCCGCCGGCGGCCGCGCCATCGATGCCGCGCTGGACGTGACCGACGCCGCCGCGGTGCGCGCCTTCGCCGACGAGTGCGAGGCGCGCCATGGCGCCATCGACGTGCTGGTCAACAACGCCGGCATCTCGGCGCGGGCGCCGTTCGACGATCCGCAGACGCCGCAGATCTGGGAGCGCGTGATGAACGTGAACCTGCAAGGCACCTTCAACGTCACCCACGCCTTCGTCGAACAGCTCAAGGCCAGCCGCGGCGCCATCGTCAACCTGTGCTCGATCGTGGCCTACGGCTGCGGCATCTCGACCGCCGGCTACGTGGTCTCCAAGGGCGGCGTGCGCTCGTTCACCGAAGTGCTGGCGCGCGACCTGGCGCCGCACGGCGTGCGCGTCAACGCCGTCGCCCCCGGCCTGATGGAAACCGAGATGACCGCCGGCCAGCGCGCCCAGGCCCACGGCACCGACTGGTACATGCGGCGCGCGCCCATGGCGCGGGCCGGACGCGCCGACGAGATCGTCGGCCCCGTGCTGTTCCTGGCCTCGGCCATGGCCAGCTACGTCAATGGCGTGGTGCTGCCGGTGGACGGCGGCTACCTGGCCGTATAGGAATCGATATGGAACCCCTCAATTCTCGTGGCACCGCGCTGGTGACCGGCGGCGCCAGCGGCATGGGCCTGGCGATCGTCGAACGGCTGGCGCGCGACGGCTTTCGGGTCGTCATGGCCGACCGCAACGCGGCCCTGGCCGACCAGGAAACCCAGGCGCTGCGCGCGCAAGGTCTGGACGTGGACTACCGCGTGGTCGACCTGGCCGACGAACACGCCACCCGCGCCCTGGTGCGCGAACTGGCGCCGCTGGCGGCGCTGGTCAACAACGCCGGCCTGTTCGACGAGCGCAAATTCTTCGACGTCTCCAGCGACGACTACCGCCGCATGTTCGACGTCAACCTGCTGGCCGTCGCCACCCTGACGCAGGAAGCCGCGCGCGACATGGCCGCCGGCGGCAAGATCGTCAACATCGCCTCGCGCGCCTACCTGGGCGCGCGCAACCATCCGCACTACGTGGCCTCGAAGGCCGCGCTGGTGGGCTACACCCGCGCCTCGGCCATGGAGCTGGCGCCGCGCGGCATCCTGGTCAACGCCATCGCCCCCGGGCTGATCGACACGCCGCTGCTGCGCAACCTGAGCGCCGAGCGCCTGGCGGCCCAGCTGGCATTGCAGCCCACGGGCCGCGCCGGCCAGCCGCAAGACGTGGCCAACGCGGTGTCGTTCCTGGCCTCGCCGCAAATGGACTTCATCACCGGCCAGGTGATTTTCGTGGACGGCGGCAAGTCGCTGGGCGGGTCGGGAGCATAGGCAGCATGGACAGCATCAAGTGGGACAAGGAAGTCGACGCGCTCGTGGTCGGCTCGGGCGCGGGCGGCATGAGCGCCGCGCTGACCGCCAGCGTGGCGGGCCTGGACGTATTGCTCATCGAGAAGACCGACCGCATCGGCGGCTCGACCGCCATTTCCGGCGGCGCGCTATGGATACCGCTGAACGCGCAGACCGAGGCCGCCGGCCATCCGGACAGCTTCGACAAGGTCTGGACCTATCTGCAGGAAACCGTCGGCGCCGCGGCCTCCGACGAGATGAAGCGCGCCTATCTCGACGCCGGCCCGCGCATGATGGATGACCTGGTCGCGCGCGGCTTCCTGCAGGTGGCCGCGCGCACCGCCTCGCCCGACTACTACCCCGACCTGCCCGGCGCCGCCATGGGCGGCCGCTCGCTCGATCCGGTGGAATTCGACGGCCGCAAGCTGGGCCGCCACTTCAAGACGCTGCGCGATCCGCTCAAGGAATTCACGGTGCTGGGCGGCATGATGGTCACCATCACCGACGTGCGCCACCTGCTGCGCGCCACCCGCGCGTTCGCCTCGTGGCGTCACGCCATGAAGCTGGTGCTGCGCTATGGCGCGGACCGCCTGCGCGGCTACCACCGCGGCACCCGCCTGCTGCTGGGCAACGCGCTGGCCGCGCAACTGTTCCACGCCATGCTGGCGCGCAAGGTGCCGTACTGGCTCAACACGCCGGCGCTGGCGCTGCTGCGCGACGCCGACGGCGCGGTGCTGGGCGCCACCGTCGAACACGAGGGCCGGCGCATCAACATCCGCGCCCGCCGTGGCGTGGTCATGGCCACGGGCGGCTTTCCGTGGGATTCGACGCGCCGCCGCCAGACCTATCCCCACCCCACCGACGACTGGTCGATGTCGCCGCGCGACAATACCGGCGACGGCATCCGCCTGGCCGAGGACGCCGGCGCGGCGCTGGGCCAGGGCCATTCCAGCCCCGCCTTCTGGGCCCCGGTCTCGATCCTGGAACAACCCGGCGGCAAACGGCTGCACTATCCGCACCTGGTGTGGGACCGCGCCAAGCCGGGCCTGATCGCCGTCAACGGCGCCGGCCGCCGCTTCGTCAACGAATCGACCTCGTACCACGCCTTCGTGCAGGCCATGTACCGCAGCCACGAACAGGCGCCGACCATGCCCGCCTTCCTGCTGTGCGATCAGCGCTTCATCGACACCTGGGGCCTGGGCCTGGCGCTGCCCGGCGGCCGCCCGCGCCAGCACCTGATCGACGCCGGCTACCTGCTGCAGGCGCCGACGCTGGAAGCGCTGGCGCAAAAGCTGGGCGTGCCGCCGGACGCGCTGCACGCCACCGTGGCGCGCTACAACGAACACGCGGCGCAGGGCCTGGACCCCGACTTCGGCAAGGGCGGCACCGCCTACAACCGCTACCTGGGCGACCCCGAACACCAACCCAATCCCTGCCTGGCCCCGCTCGGCGCCGGCCCCTACTACGCGGTCAAGGTCTATGCCGGCGACATCGGCACCGCCTGCGGCATCGCGGCCAACGGCAATGCGCAGGCCGTGGATGCCAGCGGCCAGGCCATCCCCGGCCTCTACGTGGCCGGCAACGACATGCACTCGGTCATGGGCGGCGCCTATCCCGCGCCCGGCATCACGCTGGGGCCCGCGCTGACTTTCGGCTGGGTCGCTGGACAACACCTGGCCCGTGGCCAACACTGACGCTCCCCCACCGACAAGGACACCCATGAAGATCTACTTCTCGCCCGCCTCGCCCTTCGTGCGCAAATGCATGGTCATCGCCCACGAGCTGGGGCTGGCCGACCGCATCGAAAAGCTGCCCAGCGCCGCCGGCCCCGTGGCCCGCGACCAGAACATCATCCCCGACAACCCGCTGGGCCAGGTGCCGACCCTGATCACCGACGACGGCCAGCGCCTGTTCGACAGCCGCGTCATCTGCGAATACCTCAACGACCTGGGCCGGGGCGCGCTGTTCCCCGCCGGCGCCGCGCGCTGGGCCGCGCTGGCCGAGCAATCGCTGGGCGACGGCATGCTGGGCGCGGCGCTGCTGGCGCGCTACGAGACCGTGCTGCGTCCCGAGCCGCTGCGCTGGGACGGCTGGTACGAAGGCCAGATGGGCAAGGTGCGCGACGGCCTGGCGCTGCTCGAAAAGACCGCCGCCCGCCTGGAAGGCCGCCTGGACATTGGCACCATCACCGTCGGCTGCGCCCTGGGCTACCTGGATTTCCGCTATCCCGATTTCGACTGGCGCGCCGGCCACCCCGCCGTCGCCGCGTGGTTCAAGGCGTTCAACCAGCGCCCGTCGATGCAGGCGACGCTGCCGCACGCCTGACCCGCTCCGGTTTGGGCGGCCGCCAGGCCTGGAGAACCCGCCGGGCTCCAGGCGCAACGGCCGCCCGGTACGGCGCGCCCTCTTGGGCCCGCCGCTCGCCCCTGGCGCTTGCCAGGGGCTTTTTTTTCTTACAGATCGACATACCGCTGCGCCGACGGCCGTCTATATTGAACTTCCAAGGTCCCCGCCGGACCAATTGGTAGACCCCACAGAACAGGGAGCCCACGCATGAACGTGACCGCCGTCTCCCCCATCGCCCGCGTCGCCCCGCCGTATGCCGCGCGCATCCCGCTGCTGGACGACACCCGCCCCGTCTGGGAAGCCGAATGGGCCGCCCGCAACGCCGCCACGCGCCAGGCGCAACGCAGCGCGCAGGCGCAGGCCGCCTGGCAGGCCCAGCGCATCGCCCGCACTGCGCCCGCGCCGCGCGCCGACGACGCCGATGCCAGCCGCGCCGTCACAAACACGCCATCCACGGCGGTTGCCGCCGCGGCCGCCGCGCCCGCCGCCGTCAACGTCGACCAGTTGCGCGACCTGTACGCCGACGCGCGCCTGCGCCGCGCCATCGACGAATTCTCGGCGCGCCCCGACCCGGTGGCGCTGCGCGCCGACACCGCCAACGACCTCGGCACCATCGAGGGCCTGACGCCGCTGCAGCCCTACCGCGTGGCCATGGGCAATCCGCAGGTGCAGGAACTGCAGACCGCCGTAGCCATGAAGGCCGCCGGTCTCGGCATCCCCAAGGTCGAGAACATCGGCCCGACCGAGAACGTCACCGACAACGCGCGCTACCGGCCCAACGCCCGCACCTGAGCGTAAAAAAAAAGCCGCCCACAGGGCGGCTTTTCACTTGCCGGACGGCGACGCCCATCAGTGGAAGAACTCGGCGATCATCGTCGCGCCCAGGAAGGTGCCGGCGTTGGCCGCCAGCGACACCACCACGATCTTCCAGCCGAGCTTGCGGAAGGCCGGCAGGTCCTTCAGGATCGACAGGCCGGCCATGGCCAGGATGACCGTCGTGAACGGCAGGAAGTTGACCTTGTTGACCGCGGCGATGATCTGGTCCGAATACGGCACCGCGCCGGGGCAGCCCACGGTCATCGCGATCAGCGACAGCACCGCCACGGCGGGCAGCTTGGGCACCACGCGCAGCAGCAGGTCGGCGATCACGACCAGCAGGATGATGATGAGCATGCCGGGCAGCGCGTCCAGGATCGGCACCTTGTAGCCGAACTGGTTGCCGACCAGCGCGAACAGGCCGCACACGGCGTAGGCCGTGAGGCGGTCGCCGAAGCCCATTTTCACGGCATGCGACGGCGCCTCGGTGGCGGCCGGGGTGTCGGCGGCGGTTTCGGCCTTGGCGCGCGAGAAGCGGCCCAGCACCGGCTCCAGCTTGCCGTACAGGAAGATGGTCGTCGGCAGCGAAATGAACAGCGTGAAGTAGACGCCCACCACCGTGGTCAGCAGGTTGGCGGCGGCGGCCAGCGCGGCCACCTGGTGCGCCACTTCCGGCGTCTGCTGCGAGGCGATGGCGCCCACGCCCGCGGCCATCATGCTGCCCGAGCCCACGCCGGCGCCCATGGCGAGCGAACGCGGATCGAAGATGTTCAGGCTGGTGATGAAGCCGGCCATCAGCGCCACGAACAGCGCGCCGATCACGGTGCCGGTGATGTACTCGGCCATCACGCCGCGGCCTTCGGGCGAATTCATGCCGTAGCGCTCGCCGATGATCGCCAGGCTGGGCTCGCGGCCCACAGAGAACGTCGCGCCGATGGCTTCGCGCTTGATGCCCAGCAGCAGCGCCAGCGGCAGGCCGATGGCCATGGTGCCGAAGAAGTGGCCGAACTCCTGGAACACCAGGGCCCAGCCGGCCTCGCGCACTTGCGGCAGCGAGCCGCCGACCATCAGGCCCAGCTTGGCCAGGAACGGCAGCAGCGCGTACTGCAGGTAGCCGCTGATGCGGGTCTGCATGGCGGTGTCGATGCCGACGCCGGACGGCAGGCGCTGGCCGACGGCGGCCACCACCGCACCGATGAAGATGGCCCAGAGCATGGGCTGCAGAACGATCTTGCCCGGACCCACCGCGAAGGTGGCGCTGCCGATCGCTTCGGACACGAGCACCACCAGCAAGATGGCGACAAGCATGCGGATGCGGCTGGATAGCGGCATGGCGGGCATGGCCAGGCTGGCGCCGGCATGAGACATCGGATTCCCCTGAGTACGTGAGTAGGTATTGGAGCGGCCCGATCGGCGCCTCCACGGCGGTCGCCCCCGGGCTGGAGGGCCGGTACGGGGCGGCTCGCGGGGCGAGCGGGCGGCAGCGGCGATTTTCGCCCGGGGGCCGGCGTGCCAACCATGACACCGCCAGGGCTAATGTGTTGCGTAAAATGCAACGGATGCCCCTAGACAGGGAATTTTTTGCAAGAACCAGCAATATATAAGGGTAAACCCTCAATATGTTGCAGACCGAACCGATGCCTTTGCGCCACGGAGCACCGCCATGGACGAAAAACTCGACGCCCGCCGCACCCATTACTTCATGCAGGTCATGAGCCGGGGTTCGGTGCGCGGCGCCGCCGAAGTGCTGAACATGGACCCGTCCGCCGTCAGCCGCGCCATCGCGGCGCTGGAGCGCGACTGCGGCATGGCCCTGTTCGAACGGCGCGGCCGCGGCGTGGTGCCGACCGACGCCGGCCACATCCTGGCGCGCTACGTGAAGCGCCAGCAGAACATCCAGGAAAGCTTCTTCTCGGAGATCGACAGCCTGCGCAAGGCGGAGCGCGGCCACATCGACCTGGTGCTGGGCGAAGGCTTCGTCGAGCTGATGTTCGACCGGGTGCTGCCCGGCTACTGGCGCAGCCATCCCGAGGTGACGCTGGACATCGACGTGGCCCGCACCTCCGAGATCGTGCAGCGCATCGTCGACGACCTGGCCTATATCGGGCTGGTGTTCCAGCCGCCCAACGACGCCCGGCTGCGCACGCACTACTCGCGGCCCGAGCCGATCCGCGCCATCGTGCGCCAGGAACATCCGCTGACGCGCCTGCAACGGCCGCTACTGCTGACCGACCTGGTCGAGTACCCCGGCGCCTCGATGCAGGAAGGCTTCGGCGTGCGTCAGCACATCCAGGCCGCCGAGATCAGCGAACAGGTGCGGCTGCGCAACGTGCTGACCACCTCGTCGTTCAAGGCGCTGTGGCAGTTCGCCGCCACCGGCATCGGCTACGCCCTGACGCCGCCGATCGCGGTCACCGCCGACATGGCCGCGATGCGCCTGGCCAGCCTGCCGCTGGCCAACCCCATCCTCAACCAGGGCAGCCTGCACGTGCTCAGCCGCGCCGGCCGCCACATCTCGCCCGCCGCGCGCGAACTGCTGGACCACATCGTGCGCGGCATCGGCACGCCCGCCGCCGGCGCCATCTGATACGGTCGCCTGGGGCGAATCTGCATCTGCCCCGCCCGCGCCGGGGCGGCTACAGTGGGCGCATCCCCTTTCAGGAGACCATCCCGATGCTCAGCTTCCTGCGCACGGTCAAATCCGTCCTGTGGGGCTTTTTCGGCGTGCGCCGCGGCCGCGGCTACGACGCCGACATCGCCCACAACAAACCCGCCCCGCTGATCCTCACCGGCCTGTTGATGGCGGCCTGCCTGGTCGTGATCCTGGTGCTGGTGGCGCGCTGGGCGGTCAACGCCGCGCTGTAGGCCCCACCGTTGGGGAATCCCCCCGGCGTAGAGGGCATACGCTTATTACCAGAATGACTTAGACGCTCGAAGCGGCTGCCTGTTACGGTTATGAATCCCCCAGTCCCCGCCCACGGCGGGCCACGCTTGCGGGGACCAGACCGAGAAGACCTCAAGGGCAGTAGACATGTACGTGTATGACCCCGTCGACCAGCAGCTTGTCGAAGAGCGTGTGGCGCAGTTCGCCGACCAGACGCGCCGCTTCCTCGACGGCCAGCTCACCGAAGATGATTTCCGCGTCCTGCGCCTGCAGAACGGCCTGTATATCCAGCGCCACGCGCCGATGCTGCGGGTGGCCATCCCCTACGGCATCCTGGCCTCGCGCCAGCTGCGCACCCTGGCGCACATCGCGCGCAAGTGGGACCGCGGCTACGGCCACTTCAGCACGCGCCAGAACATCCAGTTCAACTGGCCCAAGCTGGAAGACGTGCCGGACATCCTGGCCGAACTGGCCACGGTGCAGATGCACGCCATCCAGACCAGCGGCAACTGTATCCGCAACACCACCACCGACCACTTCGCCGGCGTCGCGCCGGACGAGCTGATCGACCCGCTGGTGTGGTGCGAGATCATCCGCCAGTGGTCCACGCTGCATCCCGAATTCGCGTTCCTGCCGCGCAAGTTCAAGATCGCCGTCAGCGGCGCCGTGCAGGACCGCGCGGCGGTCGGCGTGCACGACATCGGCCTGCAGGCGGTCGAGCGCGATGGCAAGCTCGGTTTCCGCGTCTGGGTCGGCGGCGGCATGGGCCGCACGCCGATCGTCGGCAAGCTGATCAACCCCTTCGTCGAATGGCAGGACCTGCTGACCTACATGCAGGCCGCGCTGCGGGTCTACAACCTGCATGGCCGCCGCGACAACAAGTACAAGGCGCGCATCAAGATCCTGGTGAAGGACCTGACGCCGGAAGTCTATGCGCAGCAGGTGGACGAACAGTGGCAGCTGATCAAGGGCGGCCCCGACACCATCACGCAGGAATTCGTCGACACCATCGCCGCGCGCTTCATCTGGCCGCAATACGACGCGGCCGCGGCCAACGACACCGACAACACCGCGGCGCTGGCCGCCGCCGATCCGCGCTTCGCGCGCTGGGTCCGCACCAACGTGCACGCCCACAAGACGCCGGGCTACGCCGCCGTCACCGTCTCGCTCAAGGCCACCGGCGTGCCGCCGGGCGACATCACCGCCGACCAGATGGACGCGGTGGCCGCGCTGGCCGATGAATACGGCTTCGGCGAACTGCGCGTGTCGCACGAGCAGAACCTGATCCTGGCCGATGTGCGCCGCGCCCGCCTGCACGAACTGTGGGGCAAGCTGGAGGCGCTGAACCTGGCCACGCCCAACGTCGGCCTGCTGACCAACATCATCGCCTGTCCGGGCGGGGATTTCTGCGCGCTCGCCAACGCCGTGTCGATCCCCGTGGCCGAGGCCATCCAGCGCCAGTTCGACAACCTCGACTACCTGTTCGAGATCGGCGAACTGGACCTGAACATCTCCGGCTGCATCAACTCCTGCGGCCACCACCACGTCGGCCACATCGGCATCCTGGGCGTCGATAAGGCCGGCGAAGAGTGGTACCAAGTCACTATCGGCGGCCGCCAGAACGGCGCCGCCAAGCCGCTGCCCGACATCGAATCGACGAAGGGCGGCGGCGCCGCCATCGGCCGCATCATCGGCCCGTCGTTCGCCCGCGACCAGGTGCCGGGCGTGGTCGACCGCCTGATCCAGACCTACCTGGGGCTGCGCGACAGCGAAGAAGAACGCTTCATCGACGTGGTGGACCGGGTCGGCATCGATCCCTTCAAGCAGGACGTCTATTCGGACCCCGCCTTTGCCAAGCCCGCGCAGGAGGCCGCCCATGTCTGAGCTCTATGCCCACGACGCGCCCGGCCCGCACCTGATCCGCAACGGCCGGCTGGAAGCCGACAGCGCCCGCCCCTTCGTGCCCGACCCCGAGGTGGCGGCCGACGGCCAGGTGCCGACCGACGAGCCCGGCTGGATCGTGCCGCTGGCCACCTGGAAAGCCTCGCACGCCACGCTGCGCCGCCATCGCCATCCGGTCGCGGTCCTGCTGGGGCCGGACGCCGACCTGCGCGACCTGCTGGAAGCCGACGGCACGCTCGACCCGGCGGGCATCGCCTTCATCGCGGTGGACTTCCCCGTCTACACCGATGGCCGCGGCTACTCGCTGGCACAACTGCTGCGCACCCGCTATCAGTGGACCGGCGAGCTGCGGGCGGTGGGCGACGTGATGATCGACACCATCCACTACCAGGCGCGCGTCGGCTTCGACAGCTTCCTGGTCAAGCCGGGCCATGACCCGCGCAAGGCGCTGGATGCGTTCAAGACCTTCACGGTGCATTACCAGAAGACCTACCGCGCGCCGGCGCCCGCCCAGGCCTGACGCCCCAGCTGGGCGCGGATCAATTCCGCAATCGCGCGCTGGCGCGGCGCCTGCATCCGGTCGATCAGGCTCGACACGCTGACCGCCAGCCGCGGATAGCCGCTGGCGTCGCACAGCGCCACCCCCACGCCCAGCACGCCCGGCACGGCGGCATTGCCCACCACCGCCCAACCGCGGTCGCGGGCGTTCTCGGCCAGCCGCCGCATCTGCGCCACCGTCATGCCGCCATAGGCGCGCAGGGCCTGTTCATTCTGCGCGATCACCTCGTCGGCCTCGGCCGGCGGCAGGGCGCCCAGCAGCGCCAGGCCGGCCGCGCCCACGCCCAGCGGCTGGCGATGGCCGATCGTCACCGCCAGCACCTGCACCGGGTAGTTGCCCACCTCGCGATGCAGGCATAGCGAATCGCCGCCGGCGCGGCAGATCAGGAACGCCGAATCGCCGCTGACATCGCTGATCTGCCGCAACACCGGCCGCAGGCCGCGCACCGCGTCGGCGTGCGGATCGCCGGCCATCATCACGCCCAGCTCCGCCACGCGCCAGTGCGGCGCATCCGGCTCGCGCAGCGCGTAACCCTCCTGCGCCAGCACGTCCAGATAGCGGTACACGGTGGAGCGCTGCATGCCGGCGGCGCGCGCGATGTCGGTCACGTGCATGCCGGCGGCCCCCGCCTGGCGCAACACGCCCAGCACCCGCAGCCCGCGCCGCAGCACCCGCGGCCCGCCGTCATCGCTTTCCGTCTTGTTCATTTTCTGGACACCTTGCGTTGCTGCGGCGCTGGCTGCGGGTGCTGGGCGTGTTGCG
>ERZ1739169.230-NODE-230-length-12470-cov-16.280145_pt1 | contig 12470 bp, 9 predicted proteins | sample MGYA00581756_ERZ1739169 | MGnify/ENA primary metagenome ERZ1739169 (study PRJEB40789, sample SAMEA7425667) | Salamandra salamandra | biome: salamander skin | place: Germany | collected 2020-03 | study: cvxcv | reverse complement strand
TCCCAGAGGCGCATCGGGCTACCCGTGCCGGTCCGAGGCTTAAAGATACAAGGCGCAAGGGTCCCGCCCGCCGCTTCGCCGGCGGGCGGATTGCCGCCGGGGGCGGGGCGGCCGGCCGCAGGCGGTATCATGGCGGCCTTCGCCATTTGCCCCATTCAACGGATTTTCTCGCCATGGCCCTGCGCGCCACTATCTACAAGGCCGACCTCAACGTGGCCGACACCGATCGGCACTACTACGGCAGCCACTCGCTGACGGTCGCCCGCCATCCTTCCGAAACCGACGAGCGCATGATGGTGCGCATGGTGGCCTACGCGCTGCACGCGCAGGAAGAGCTGGCCTTCACCAAGGGCCTGAGCGACACCGACGAGCCGGACCTGTGGGTCAAGGACCTGACCGGCGCCATCACATTGTGGATCGAAGTCGGCCAGCCCGAAGAGCGCCGCATTCTGCGCGCCTGCGGCCGCGCCGAACAGGTCATCATCTACTGTTACGGCGGCTCCGCCAGCAAGATCTGGTGGGACGGCGTGCGCAACAAGCTCGAGCGCACCCGCAACCTGAAGGTCATCAACCTGCCGTCCGAGCAGACCCGCGCCCTGGCCAGCCTGGCCGAACGCACCATGCAGCTGAACGCCAATATCTCGGACGGGGTGGTGTATTTCTCGGCCGACAAGGGCGAAGTCAGCATCGAGCCCGAAATCTGGCGCTGACGCCGCCAGGCTTTTTGTCCCCGTTTTTCCAACGGCCGGCCCGGCTTTCCGCGGCCGGCCGTTTGCCGTCCTGGGCGGCCACGGCAATTAGTGCGCCGCAACAAAAAAAGCGTGCAAAGTGCGCGGGGCGGATTTATATTATGGTCATCATATTAAAGGAGTCCCGACCATGGCCGGCCCCGCTTCCCGTAAAGAGCTGTCGCACGAGCGCATCGTGGACGCGGCCGCGCGCGCGATCCGCCGCGAGGGGTATGCCGGCGTGGGCGTGGCCGACGTCATGAAGGAAGCCGGGCTGACGCACGGCGGCTTCTACGCCCATTTCCCGTCGCGCGACGCCATGCTGGTGGCGGCGATGGAACGCGCCGGCCGCGATGGCGCCGCCCGCATGACGCAGGGCATGGCTCGCCGCCGCGCCGAAGGCGCCAGCCCCTTGCGCGCCCTGGTCGAGAGTTACCTGTCCGAGACCCACCTGACCAGCTGCGAGGGCGGCTGCCCGATTTCGGCGCTGGCGTCCGAGATGCCGCGCCAGTCGCCCGAGGTGCGTGAGATGTCCGCCAGCCGCGTGCAGGGCCTGGTGGAGGTGGTCGGACGGGCGTTGCCGGCCGACGCCGCGCCGCACGTCGCCATGGCGGTCACCAGCAATCTGGTGGGCGCCATCCAGCTGGCGCGCGCGCTGGGCGACAACGCGCAGGGCCGCGCCATGCTGGCGGCGGCGCGCGAGTCCATTCTGGCGCAATACGACAGCGAGGGGCGGCAAGCGTCGCACTGACCCGGCTTGTCCCAGGCCGCACTGCGCGGCCATTCTTTCCATCGTAAATATGATGATCATCATATTTATATAACCGGCCGGCATCACCGGCCACAACCCGAATGCAGCACCCAGGAGATCCATCATGGAATTGAAGAACGCCACCGTCCTCATCACCGGCGCCAACCGCGGCATCGGCCTGGCCTTCGCCCGCGAGGCGCTGGCCCGCGGCGCCCGCAAGGTCTACGCCGGCGCGCGCGATCCGGCCAGCGTCACGCTGCCGGGCGTGCAGGCCATCAAGCTCGACGTCACCAGCGACCAGGACGTGGCCGCCGCGGCCGCGCTGGCCCAGGATGTGACGCTGGTCATCAACAACGCCGGCATCGCCGCCATCGGCGGCTTCCTGGCCGAGGACAGCATCGAATCGGCGCGCCGCCACCTGGAAACCAACCTGCTGGGCTCGCTGCGCGTGGCCCAGGCGTTCGCGCCGGCGCTCGCGGCCAACGGCGGCGGCGCGCTGCTGAACGTGCTGTCGATCGCCAGCTGGATCAACCGGCCGCGCCTGGGCGTGTACGGCATGAGCAAGTCCGCCGCCTGGGCCCTGACCAACGGCCTGCGCCACGAACTGCGCGAGCAGGGCACGCAGGTGCTGGGCCTGCACATGGGCTTTGTGGATACCGACCTGACGCGCGACCTGGACGCGCCCAAGCTCGCGCCCGAGGACGTCGTGGTCCAGGCCTTCGACGCACTCGAGGCCGGCGCCGAGGAAGTGCTGGCCGATGACGCGACGCGCCAGGTCAAGCAGGGCCTGTCGGCCAGCCCGGCCTCCTATCTGCTGGCGTAAGCCGCTCCTTTTCCTTCCGATCCCTCGTTTCCTCCAAGCCCGACCGCCATGCACTCCCACGCCACCCCCGCGGCTTCCGCCGCCTCGCCGTCCGCGGCCGCGTCGCCCTGGCCGATCTTCTGGATCGCCAGCGTCGCCGTGTTCCTGGTCTCGCTCGACGCGACCATGCTCTACGCCGCGTTCAGCGCCATGCGCGCCGGCTTTCCCGAGGCCTCGGCCGCCGACATGTCGTGGGTGCTGAATGCCTACACCGTGGTCTACGCGGCCATGCTGATCCCGTCCGGCGGCCTGGCCGACACGCACGGGCGCAAGCGCATGTTCATGATCGGGGTGCTGCTGTTCCTGGCCTCGTCCGCCGCCTGCGGCCTGGCCGGCACGGTCGGCTGGCTGATCGCGGCGCGCGTGGCGCAGGCGGTGGGGGCGGCGCTGCTGACGCCGGCCTCGCTGTCGATCGTGCTGGCGGCGTTCCCGGCCTCGCAGCGCTCGGTGGCGGTGAGCCTGTGGGGCGCCGTGGCCGCGCTGGCGGCGGCGGTCGGCCCCAGCCTGGGCGCGTTCGTGGTCGATGCCGCGGGCTGGCCGTGGGCGTTCTACATCAACCTGCCGCTGGGGGCGTTGTCGCTGTGGTTCGGCGCCGGCCGTCTCAAGGAATCGGTGCGGCCCGAGGCGCGCCGCCGGGTCGACGGCGTGGGCATGGCCCTGCTGATGGTGGCGGTGGGCGCGGTGGCGCTGGCCATCGTGCAGTCGGAATCGCCGCACTGGAGCCGCGGCGAGCTGTGGATGGTGGCGGCGATGGGGCTGGTGTCGCTGGCGGCCTTCGTCGGCTGGGCCCGCACCACGCCGCATCCGCTGGTCGACCTGGCCTTGTTCAAGCACCGCACCTATCGCTACGTGAACCTGGCCACGCTCAGCTTCGGCATCGCCTTCGCGATGATGTTCTTCGCCTTTTTCTTCTACATGACCGGGGTCTGGCACTACAGCCTGCCAAAGGCCGGCCTGGCGGTCACGCCGGGGCCGCTGCTGGTGATGCCGACCGCGATCATCACCGGCAAGCTGGCCGCGCGCCTGGGCCATCGCCCGTTCCTGGTGGGCGGGTCACTGGTGTACGCCGCCAGCGGGCTGTGGTTCCTGCTGGTGCCGGGCGCCGAGCCCGCCTATCTGGCGCATTGGCTGCCCGGGTTGATCCTGAGCGGGCTGGGCGTGGGCCTGGTGCTGCCGTCGCTGGCCGGCGCTGCGGTCAACCGCCTGCCGCCGCAGCACTACGCGGTCGGCAGCGCCGTCAACCAGGCCACGCGCCAGATCGGCGCGGTGCTGGGCGTGGCGCTGACCGTGCTGCTGCTGGGCAAGGGCGCGCTCAGCCATGCCGATTTCGATCCGCTGTACCTGGGCCACGTCGGCCTGGCGCTGTTGACGGCCCTGCTGTGCCTGGCGGTGGATACCCGGCCGCGTCCCGCGCATGCCTGAGCGCGGCGCGGCGGGCCGGTCAGCGCGGGGTGCGCTGGTGCGGCACCAGGGGCGGGGCCTGGCGGCCCGCCTGCAGGGTCCAGAAGTCGGGCAGGAAGCACTCGGCCACCAGCAGCGGCTGGCCCTGGCGCCAGAACACCGAGCGCCGCGCCCAGACGCGCTGCGCGTCGCGCTCGCGGCCATTGCGCACCAGCACGCCGGCGGCGGTGGCGTGGAACGGCACCGGCGAGGCCAGCAGACGGCAGGCGAACGGCGATCGCACCACGGTGCTGTCGTGGTAAAGCATGTCGGCCAGCGGTCGCGTCAGCAGGCGCCGCATGCCTTGCCAGGCGCCGTGCGAGGCGCGCAGCGGCGTCAGGCTGCGCGCCGGCACGCTGTCGATGCCGTCGACCGACATCAGCACCTCGCGCACCCACACCGGCGCGCCGGGGGCGATGCGCATGGCGCGGGCCTCGTCGGCCGGCGCGCCGTCGGCGTATTCGGCCAGCACCCGCAGGCGCACCTGGCCGACCTGGCGCAGGCCGGCGGTCAGGGCGCCGGGACGGAACAGCCAGTGGCGCTGGGTGAGCGACAGGCGCGGCGGCGCGCTGGCCAGCCAGCCTGCCGCGAGGGGAGGACGATGTGTTGCTGCTGAGGTCATCATGGCTGCGTATTATGCCAAGGCCGGGGCGCCGGTTCGATGCCGGCCCCTGTGGCCGATTGCCGCAGGCCCCCGCATCGGCCCGCGCCGCCGCCTGGGGACGCGGGGTGCGCTCCGCATACAATACCGGCCATGGAAAAAGTACGAATCTCCAAGCTCATGTCCGAGCGTGGACTCTGTTCGCGCCGCGAGGCCGACAGCTATATCGAACGCGGCTGGGTGCGGGTCGACGGCGAAGTGGTGTCCGAACTGGGCGCGCGCGCCTTCCCCGACCAGGTCATCACGCTGGAACGCGCCGCCCAGGCGCGCCAGACGTCGCGCGTCACCATCCTCATCAACAAGCCGGTCGGCTACGTCTCGGGCCAGGCCGAAAAGGGCTACACGCCCGCGGTGGCGCTGATCGACGCGCGGTCGCGCTTTGCCGGCGACCGCAGCCCGCACCGCTTCGAGCGCGGCCACCTGGACGGCCTGGCCGTGGCCGGGCGGCTGGACATCGATTCGCAGGGGCTCCTGGTGCTGACGCAGGACGGCCGCGTGGCCAAGCTGCTGATCGGCGAAGACTCCAGCATCGACAAGGAATACCTGGTGCGGGTGCAGGGCGAACTGTCCGAGAATGGCCTGGCGCTGCTCAACCACGGCCTGTCGCTGGACGGCAAGGCGCTCAAGCCGGCCCAGGTGCGCTGGCAGAACCACGACCAGTTGCGCTTCGTGCTGCGCGAAGGCAAGAAGCGCCAGATCCGCCGCATGTGCGAACTGGTGGGCCTGAAAGTGGTGGGCCTGAAGCGCGTGCGCATCGGCCGCGTGGCCCTGGGCGACCTGCCGCTGGGGCAGTGGCGCTACCTGCGCGACGACGAACGCTTCTGATCGGGACGGCGGTCCGGGGCCGCCGCGCGCATGCCGCGCCGGGGCCTACCGGCCGCGAGCAAATTTTTCAGTCTGTTTCCGAGCCGCCGTCATTTCATGAATGGCGCGGTATCCTTCGCCTGCCCGTCCCCGCCCAGGCGCTCCATCAGGAATTCGATGAAGATCCGGGTCTTGGCGGGCAAGAGCCGGGTTTCCGTGACGGCATACACCGGGAACGGTCCCAGCTGCCAGTCCGGCAGCACGCGCCGCAGCTGGCCCGATTTCTGCTCGGCGGTCTGGCCGCCGACCAGCACGGTGATGCCGGCGCCCAGCATCGCCAGGCGGCGGGCCATGGCCACGCCGTTGACGGAAAAGCGGTTGCCGGGCGTGAACTGGATGTGCTGGTCGCCGCTGTTCAGCGGCCAGCGGGTGACGCGGCCGGCGCCTTCGGCGCGGAACTCGATGCACTCGTGGCGGGTCAGGTCGCTGGGGTGCCTGGGTTCCCCGTGCTTCTCCAGGTATTCGCGCGAGGCGTACAGATGGGCGGGCAGCATGCCCAGCAGCCTCGCGATCTGCGTCGAGTCGGGCAGGTCGCCGATCTCGATGGAAATATCGCAGGTCTGGAACACGCGCTGGGCGTGGTCCGGGTTGGCGAGGTCCAGGAAAAAGGTGACGTCGGGATAGCGGCGCGAGAATTCCATGAACGATTCGGCCAGGAAGTCCGTACCGAAATCCGCTGGCATGTTCACCCGCAGCGGCCCCGACGGCGTGTCGACCAGCTTCTGCAGTTCCTCGTGGGCGATCTGGGCCTCGGCGACGATGCGTTGGCAGCGTTCGAAGTACAGCCGGCCGGCGTCGGTCAGCTCCACCTTGCGGGTGGTGCGGCTGAGCAGGCGCAGGCCCACGGACCGTTCCAATTCGGCCACCTGGCGAGACAATGTCGATTTGGGCACTCCCAGGGCGGCCGCCGCACGGCTAAAACTGTGCGTCTTGGCGACCTCCACGAAGAGCTCCATGCCTTGTAGACGTTTCATGGAAGGGATTCTGTCACACGATGGGGTGATTTATTGTCCCATATCTGGAATGATGTTTTCTCAATATGCCTCTTTGTTTCTCGGGCGGGATAACGCAAAATGCGAATTCTGCAATGCAGCAAAGCGTCGATGCCCTGCCTGAATGTCTGAGGCGAAACCACACCCCAGTCAATCCTCACGAGCCGAACCGATGCACGGTTCGGGTCGCGCCGTTGTTGCCGCCAGATGTCCGGCGGCCGCCGCGGTCTCCCTGTGGGCGCAGGCCCCGGCGGGCGGGCGTGAGGCTACCTTTTTAGTTGGAAATCGGGAATGCAATCTATGAACAAGAAAAGCGCGATGTGGCGCGGTGCGGCGGTGCTTACGCTGACGGCATCGGCCCTGACGTTGGCCGCTTGCGGCAAGAAGCAGGACGCGCCCCAGGCGGGCAAGCCGCAGGTGACGGTCGTCACCCTGACCACCAAACCGGTTTCCCTCACCACTGAATTGCCGGGCCGCACCTCGCCGTTCCGCGTCGCCGAAGTGCGGCCGCAGGTCAACGGCATCGTGCAGAAGCGCCTGTTCACCGAGGGCGGCGAGGTCAAGGCCGGCGAACAGCTTTACCAGATCGACCCCGCGCTCTACCAGGCCAGCTTCGACAGCCAGAAGGCCGCCCTGGCGCGCGCCCAGGCGCAGCAGAAGACCGCCGCGCTGCTGGCCGAGCGCTACAAGCCGCTGGTGGCCACCCGCGCCGTCAGCCAGCAGACCTACGACAACGCCGTGGCCTCGCGCGACCAGGCCGTCGCCGACGTGCTGTCGGCCAAGGCCGCGCTCGACACCGCGCGCATCAACCTGGTCTACACCAAGGTGCTGTCGCCGATCGACGGCATCATCGGCCGCTCCTCGGTCACCGAAGGCGCGCTGGTCACCGCCAACCAGGCCACGGCCCTGGCCGCCGTGCAGCAGATCGATCCGATCTACGTCGACGTGACGCAGTCCAGCGTGCAACTGCTGCGCCTGCAGAACGCGCTCGCCAGCGGCCAGCTCAAGAAGGCCGAGGGCGAGCAGGCCGCGCTGGTCACGCTGACGCTGGAAGACGGCTCGCAATACACCCAGCAGGGCAAGCTGCAGTTCTCCGAAGTCACGGTCGATCAGGGCACCGGCTCGGTGACGCTGCGCGCGGTGTTCCCCAACCCGGACCGCCGCCTGCTGCCGGGCATGTTCGTGCGCGCTCGCCTGGTCGACGGCGTCGCCGCCGACGGCCTGCTGGTGCCGCAACGCGGCGTGACGCGCAACCAGCGCGGCCTGCCGACGGCGCTGGTGGTCAATGCCGAGAACAAAGTCGAATTGCGTGAACTCAAGACCGACCGCGCCATTGGCGACCAGTGGCTGGTCACCGACGGCCTGAAGGCTGGTGAAAAGGTCATCGTGGAAGGCGTGCAGATGGTGCGCCCGGGCGTCGAGGTGGTGGCCACGGAAGCCGGCGCCAAGCCGGCGCAGCAACCGCAGGCGGGCGCCGCGGCGGCCAAGCAGTAGTCAGGGAGCCTTGCATGGCAAAGTTTTTTATCGATAGACCGGTCTTCGCATGGGTGATCGCGATCGTGCTGATGATGGCCGGCGCGTTGTCCATCCTGAAGCTGCCGGTTTCGCAGTATCCGAATATCGCGCCGCCGGCCATCGGCATCGCGGTGACCTACCCGGGCGCCTCGGCGCAGACGGTGCAGGACACCGTGGTGCAGGTGATCGAACAGCAGATGAACGGCCTTGACGGCCTGGAGTACATTTCCTCGGAAAGCAACTCCGACGGCAGCATGTCCATCACGCTGACGTTCCGCCAGGGCACCAACCCCGACACCGCCCAGGTGCAGGTGCAGAACAAGCTGTCGCTGGCGCAGCCGCTCTTGCCGCAGGAAGTGCAGCAGCAGGGCATCCGCGTCACCAAGGCCACCAAGAACTTCCTGATCGTGGCGGGCTTCGTGTCCACCGACGGCACGATGACCAAGGACGACCTGGCCGACTACGTCGCCTCGTACGTCCAGGATCCCATCAGCCGCACCCAGGGCGTGGGCGACTTCCAGCTGTTCGGCTCGCAGTACGCCATGCGCATCTGGCTGGATCCGGCCAAGCTGGTGAACTACGGCCTGACCACGGTCGACGTGGTCAACGCCATCAAGGAACAGAACGTCCAGGTCTCGTCCGGCCAGTTGGGCGGCCTGCCCGCGGTGCGTGGCCAGCAGCTGAACGCCACCATCATCGGCCCCTCGCGCCTGGAGCGTCCGGAAGACTTCGGCCGCATCCTGCTCAAGGTCAACACCGACGGCTCGCAAGTGCGCCTGGCCAACGTCGCCCGCATCGAGCTGGGCGGCCAGACCTACGCCATCGACAGCTACTACAACGGCAAGCCCGCATCGGGCCTGGCGATCAAGCTGGCCCCGGGCGCCAACGCGCTCGACACGGCGCAGGCGGTGCGTGACACCATCAACAACCTGAAGCCGTATTTCCCGCCCGGCATGGACGTCGTCTATCCGTACGACACCACGCCGTTCGTCAGCCTGTCGATCGAGGAAGTGTTCAAGACGCTGGTGGAAGCCATCATCCTGGTGTTCCTGGTGATGTACCTGTTCCTGCAGAACTTCCGCGCCACGCTGATCCCGACGCTGGCGGTGCCGGTGGTGCTGCTGGGCACCTTCGGCGTGCTGGCGGCGTTCGGCTATTCCATCAACACCCTGACCATGTTCGGCATGGTGCTGGCCATCGGCCTGCTGGTGGACGACGCCATCGTGGTGGTGGAAAACGTCGAGCGGGTGATGGCCGAGGAGGGCCTGACGCCCAAGCAGGCCACGCGCAAGTCCATGACCCAGATCACCGGCGCGCTGATCGGCATCGCCATGGTGCTGGCGGCGGTGTTCATCCCGATGGCCTTCTTCGGCGGTTCGACCGGCGTGATCTATCGCCAGTTCTCCATCACCATCGTGTCCTCGATGGTGCTGTCGGTGATCGTCGCCATCGTCTTCACGCCGGCGCTGTGCGCCACGCTGCTCAAGCCGATTCCCAAGGGCCACCATGGCACCAAGCGCGGCTTCTTCGGCTGGTTCAACCGCGCCTTCGACCGCAGCAGCCACGGCTATGCCAATACCGTGGCGCGCGGCCTGGGCCGCACCAAGCGCCTGATGGTGGTGTACCTGGCCATCGTCATCGCCATGGGCTGGATGTTCACCCGCATCCCGACCGCGTTCCTGCCGGGCGAAGACCAGGGCATCCTGTTCGCCCAGATCCAGACGCCCGCCGGCGCCACCGCCGAACGCACCAAGGCCGTCATCGACGAGGCCACCAACTACCTGCTGACCGAAGAGAAGGACGCGGTCACCTCGGTGTTCGCGGTCAACGGCTTCAACTTCGGCGGCCGCGGCCAGAACGCCTCGATCCTGTTCATCAAGCTGCGCGACTGGGAAGACCGCGGCGCCGCCAATCTCAAGGCGGCCGCCGTGGCGGCGCGCGCCAACGCCCATTTCAGGAAGACCGAGCGCGACGCCCAGCTGTTCGTGGTGCCGCCGCCCTCGGTGATGGAACTGGGCAACGTCGACGGTTTCGACTTCCAGCTGATGGACCGCGCCGGCGTGGGCCATGAAAAACTGCTGGCCGCGCGCAACCAGCTGCTGGGCGAGGCGGCGCAGAGCAAGATCCTGCAGGGCGTGCGCCCCAACGGCATCGAGGACGCGCCGCAGTACCAGCTCGACATCGACCGCGAAAAGGCGCGGGCGCTGGGCGTGTCCGTTTCGGACATCAACAGCACGCTGTCCACCGCTTGGGGTTCGTCGTACGTCAACGACTTCATCGACCGCGGCCGCGTCAAGAAGGTGTTCGCGCAGGGCGAGGCCTCGGCGCGCATGCTGCCCGACGACCTGGACAAATGGTACGTGCGCAACAGCAATGGCGACATGGTGCCGTTCTCGGCGTTCGCCAAGGCCACCTGGAGCTTCGGCCCGCAGAAGCTGAACCGCTACAACGGCGTGCCGTCCTACAACATCCAGGGCCAGGCGGCGCCGGGCTACAGCTCGGGCGCGGCCATGAACGAAATGGAACGGATCGCCAGCAAGCTGCCGGTGGGCGTGGGTTTCGAATGGACCGGCATGTCGTACGAAGAACGCCTGTCGGGCGCCCAGGCGCCGGCGCTGTACGCGATCTCGCTGATCGTGGTGTTCCTGTGCCTGGCGGCGCTGTATGAAAGCTGGACGATTCCGTCCGCGGTCATGCTGGTGGTGCCCCTGGGCATCATCGGGGCGCTGGGGGCGACGCTGCTGCGCGGCCTGTCCAACGACGTGTACTTCCAGGTGGGCCTGCTCACCACCATCGGGTTGGCGGCCAAGAACGCCATCCTGATCGTGGAGTTCGCCAAGGAGCACTACGAGGCCGGGGCGAGCCTGACGGAATCGGCGATCCACGCCGCCCGCCAGCGCCTGCGCCCGATCCTGATGACGTCGCTGGCGTTCATCCTGGGCGTGGTGCCGCTCGCGATCTCCTCGGGCGCCGGTTCGGGCAGCCAGAACGCCATCGGCACGGGCGTGATCGGCGGCATGCTGACCGCGACCTTCCTGGCCATCTTCTTCGTCCCCGCGTTCTTCGTGATCATGCTGCGCCTGTTCAAGGTGGAACGCATGAGCGCGCGACGCGACCCGCACGACCCCAGCGCCAACGACGCGCAGGACGTGTCCGTCGAAGGAAAACCGCAATGAAGCTGCAGATGAGAACCCTGGTTTCCCTTTCCCTGGCGGCGGCCCTGGCGGGCTGCTCGCTGGCCCCGACCTACGAACGGCCCGACGCGCCGGTCTCGTCGGCCTATCCGACCGGCCCGGCCTACAAGGCCGACGCCGCCGGCGCCGTGGCCACGGCCGACATCGGCTGGCGCGACTTCTTCGCCGATCCGCTGCTCCAGCAGCTGATCGAGCAGTCGCTGGCCAACAACCGCGACCTGCGCGTGGCGGCCTTGAACGTCGAGGCGGCGCGGGCGCAGTACCGCATCCAGCGCGCCGACCTGATGCCCAGCGTCGGCATCGCCGGCAAGGAAACGGCCCAGCGCACGCCGGCCGACCTGTCGCCCAGCGGCCAGGCCACCACCAGCCACAACTACCAGGTCGGCGCCGCGCTGTCCTCGTGGGAGCTGGATCTGTTCGGCCGCATCCGCAGCCTCAGCGACAAGGCGCTCGAATCGTACCTGGCGCTGGACGAGACCCGCACGGCGACGCAGCTGACGCTGATCGCCGAGGTGGCCAACGCCTACCTGACGCTGCGCGCCGACCAGGAACTGCTGAACCTGACCCGCGGCACCTTCAAGAGCCAGGAAGATTCCTACAAGCTCACCCAGCAGAGCTATGACCAGGGCCTGTCCACCGCGCTGGACCTGAGCCAGGCCGAAGTGTCGCTGCGCACCGCGCAGGCCAACCTGTCGCAATACACGCGCCAGGCGGCCCAGGATCGCAATGCGCTGGTGCTGCTGGTGGGTCAGCCGCTGTCGCCGGAACTCTCGGCGTCGCTGGACAGCGCCGTCAAGCTCGACGACGGCATGCTGCCGACCGCGCTGCCGGCCGGCCTGCCGTCCGAACTGCTGGCGCGCCGCCCGGACATCCGCGCGGCCGAGCACCAGCTCAAGGGCGCCAACGCCAATATCGGCGCGGCCCGCGCGGCGTTCTTCCCGACCATCAGCCTGACGGGCAACGCCGGCACCGCCAGCGCCAGCCTGGGCGGACTGTTCAACGCCGGCTCCGGCGCCTGGAGCTTCGTGCCGCAGATCACGGTGCCGATCTTCGCCGGCGGCTCGCTGCTGGCGGGCCTGGACCTGGCCAAGGTGCAGAAGAACATTCAGGTCGCGCAGTACGAGAAGACCATCCAGACCGGTTTTCGCGAAGTGGCCGACGCCCTTGCCGGGCGCGGCACGCTGGACGAGCAGATCCAGGCCCAGCAACTGCTGGTGGCCGCCAACCAGCGCGCCTATGACCTGTCCGAGCAGCGCTTCCGCCAGGGCATCGACGACTACCTGACGGTGCTGGATTCGCAGCGTTCGCTCTACAACGCCCAGCAGACGCTGGTCAACACGCGCCTGTCGCGCCTGTCCAACCTGGTGACCTTGTACAAGGTGCTGGGCGGCGGCTGGACCGAGCGCACTGTCACGGCCGCGCAGCCGGCGCCGGACGCGGCGCCCGCGGGCGCCGGCCAGCCG